>Ga0070731_10001584_pt1 | contig 23244 bp, 23 predicted proteins | sample Coa_R1_2_FD_66448 | JGI IMG/M metagenome (GOLD analysis project Ga0070731, IMG submission 66448) | Surface soil microbial communities from Centralia Pennsylvania, which are recovering from an underground coalmine fire - Coalmine... | ecosystem: Environmental > Terrestrial > Soil > Unclassified ... | reverse complement strand
GGTCACGGCCGCGGCGCTGCTGATTGCTTCCCCCTGGATCTTGCGCGCCTTCCTCATCACCGGCAACCCCGTGGCCCCCCTATTCAACCGGCTTTTCCCCAATCCCTATTTCCATTTCTCGACTGAGCGGGAACTGGCCGCCGCGCTCGGCTCGTTCGCGGGATTCCCGCCCTGGCGCGTCGTCTATGAAGTGATCGTGGGCGGGGGCTTCAACGGCGCCCTGGGTCCGGTGTTCTTTGCGCTGCCACTCGGATTGCTGGCCCTCCGCCGTCCGTCCGGCCGCCTCTGTTGCCTGGCGGCCGCGCTGCTGGCTCTCCCCTGGTTCTGGAACACCGGCGCGCGATTCCTGATGCCCTCCCTCCCGTTCCTTGCTCTGGCGTTAGTGATGCCTCTGCCCCGCTTGGCGCTATGGGCGTGCATGGCGCTTCAGGCGGTCACCTGCTGGCCCCAGGTGATCGGCCTGTACCATCCCGCCTACACCTGGCGGCTGCAGCGCATACCGCTGCGCGCGGCTCTGCGCCTGCAACCCGAAATTGACTACCTGGCCGGCACGATCAACGAATACCGGGAGGCCCGCCTGATCGAAGAGCACACCCTGCCCGGCGAGCGGGTCTTCGCCCTGATCCCCGTGGCGCGCGCCTACACCACGCGCGAGGTTCTGGAATACTGGCATTCCGCGCAGGCCGATAACTTAACCGCGGCATTGCGCGCCGCCTTGAAACCGGACGCCCCGTTGTCCGGCGTCAAAGCCGAATGGACGCCGCAGCCCCTATCGGGTCTCCGCATCCGTATTCCCGAAGCGTCGCCGGTAGAGTGGCGTGTCCACGACGTGCTGGTCTTCTCCGGCCCGCGGCGTCTCCGTCCCGATCCGCCCTGGGAACTCCACGCCTGGCCCAATGAATGGGAATCGCCGCTGGCCTTCGATAACAATCGGGCCACCTGCTGGCGCACCTGGGAGCCGGTCCGGCCGGGTATGTACGTAGAGGCGGACTTCGGCCGTCCCCAACTCGTCAGCGGCGTCCTGATGACTTCGCCCGGCGCCCCGTCTCATGTGTTCGAGTTCTACGGCCGCCAGGGCGGCCCATGGCATCTGCTGACCCGCCGGCCCACCATAGCGGACCAGCCGCTCGGCGACGTCAGACTGTCGGCCACGCGCGCCGTCCTGGCCGCCGGCTATCGATACATCCTTGCCTATGACGGCCGCGGCGGCCATGACGCGCTGGGCAGCGCCCTGGCCGGCCACGCCGCCGACTGGGGCCTGGAGCCAACCGCGCAACTTGGAGCCACGGTGCTATTCCGGATAAAGTAGTAGCGGCAAGGAGGCATCCATGGATTGGCATTCGGGCGTAACTTTTCCCGGTGAGAGCGTGCGCTATCGCACCGCCCGCAAGAAGCTGCTGGCCGCCGAACGGGACCTGCGCAAACAAGTCGAGCGGGTGGCCCGGCTGCGGCGCAAGCTGCCGGTGGGCGGTGCGCTTCTGCAAGACTATGTGTTCGAGGAAGGGCCGGATGGCCACGCCGTAAAGCTGTCGGAACTGTTTCGCGACGGCCTCCATACCCTGGCGCTTTACAGCTATATGTTCGGACCACGGATGAAGCAGCCGTGTCCTATGTGCACGTCGTTTCTGGATAGTCTCAACGGCGCCGCTCCTCACGCCGGCCAGCGGCTTAACCTCGCCGTAGTGGCGAAGTCGCCCATCGGGCGTATTCGCGAGTTTGGCCTCGGCCGCGGTTGGAACAATCTGCGGCTGCTTTCCTCGGCGGGGAACACCTATAACCGCGACTATCATGGCGAGACCGCTGACGGCGGCCAGTTGCCGCTGCTCAACGTGTTCGTGCGGCGCGGCGAAAGGATCTCCCACTTCTACGCCACCGAGTTGCTGTTTTCCAAGCCCGATCGCGCCCAGAATGAGCGTCACATCGATATGATGTGGCCGCTGTGGAACCTGCTCGACATGACTCCGGAAGGCCGCGGCGCCGGCTGGTATCCGCGGCTCAGTTACTGACCTTGGCTTCCAGCTCCGCCCAGCGCGCATAGAGCTTCTGCACTTCCTCCTCCGCCGCCTGCAGCTCGGCATAACGCTGCTGCAGCCCAACCGGATCGGATACCACTTCGGGCGCCTGCATGGCCGCGCGGGCCGCCTCCAGCACCTGCTCGGCTTCCAGGATGCGCTCCTCCATCCGCTCCCATTCGCGCGCTTCCAGGTACGCCAGCTTCTTGCGCGCCGGCGCCGCCGCCCGTGGCGCCGCAGCCTCTTTCTCTTCTCTCGCCGGCTTGACCGCGCGGGCCTGTTCCCATTGCGAGTAATCCGCGAACACTTCTGCGCCGCCTGCGCCATCGAGGCCCAACACCGCGGTGGACACCCGGTCCAACAGGTAACGGTCGTGCGTCACCAGCACCAGCGCTCCCGGAAAATCGGTCAGACTCTCCTCCAGCACTTCGAGCGTGGGTATGTCCAGATCGTTGGTGGGCTCGTCGAGCAGCAGCACGTCGGCCGGCTGCAGCATCAACCGCGCAATGATGATGCGCGCCCGCTCGCCGCCGGAGAAGCGGCCCACCGGCGTGTCCAGTTGCTCCGGCCGGAACAGGAAGCGCTTCGCCCACCCCGCGATGTGGATCGGCCGTCCCCGATAGATCACGCTGTCCCCGTGCGCGCCCAGTCCGTCGCGCAGCGGCGACGCCGGATCCAGTTGCTCGCGGCCTTGATCGAAGTACACCACCCGCAGGCCGTCGGCTCGTTCCACCCATCCCGCATCCGCCTCGATCTCGCCTCTCAGCACGCGTAGCAGCGTCGTCTTGCCGCTGCCGTTGGGACCCGCCAGCCCCAGCCGCATTCCCGGCGAGAGTGCCAGGCTCAGCTCGCGAAACAGCCGCCGGCCGCCCAGGTCCTTCGAAATAGCATCCGCCCGGATCAGCTTTCGGGTCTTTCGTCCGGAAGCTGTAAAGTCGATGCGCGTGGTAGCCACCGCGTTGCGCGCGGAGACCTCCGCCAACTCGCCCATCAGCTCATGCGCCGCATCGATGCGCGCCCGCGACTTTCCCGTACGCGCCTTGGGACCCCGCCGCAGCCATTCCACCTCCCGCCGCACCTTGTTCGCCAGCGCCGCCTGTTGCTCCGACTGGGCTTCCAGGAATGCTTCGCGCAGCTCCAGGAAGTCGGCATAATTGCCCGTGGCCCGGAACAGGCCGTCCGGATACGCGCGGTTGATCTCGCCCACTTCGGTCGCTACATTTTCCAGGAAATAGCGGTCGTGGCTCACCACCACCGCGGCAAACGGCGCGCCCTCCAGCAGTTTCTCCAGCCACAAAATGCCTTCCAGGTCCAGGTGGTTGGTGGGTTCATCCAGCAGCAGCACGTCCGGATTCCGGATCAGCTCGCGCGCGATCGAAAGCCGCCTTTTCCAACCACCCGACAGCGCTTCCACCATCGCGCCGCCATCCGCGAAGCCCGCCTTCCCCAAGGTCACGTTGACCGCCGCCGCGCGCTCCAGTTCATCCAGGCCGTGCGCCGGCAAAGCTTCTTCGAGCACCCGTCCCACCGTGGCGCCCGCCGCGAACTCCGGCTCCTGCGGCACGTAAGCGATGCGCGTCATCTTGCGCGCCGTGCGGGATCCTGTATCCGGCTCCAGCAATCCGGCCACGATCTTCAGCAGCGTGGATTTGCCCGAGCCATTGGGGCCGATCAATCCTAATCGCTCGCCTTCGGAAATGTGAATGGTGATGCCGGAAAACAGCGGGGCTGCGCCGAACGACTTGCCGGCGCCCATCACGGAGAGCAGCGGCGCGGGCATCTGTTTCAGGATACCCTAGTAACGTGCTCCGGCTCTTCTACGCGATTGAGTTTCTGATCGCACTCATCGCCGCTTACACGGTCTGGAGCCAGGTGGGCGGGCAGGGGCATCTCGACATCATGGCCTGGTATTGGAAGCTGGGCTTGGGCACCGCCATTGCGTTCGCCACCGTGAAGGCTACCGCCGCGGCCGTCAAAGGCGTGCGCGCCTGGAATGCGCGCACGCTGCGCTGGATCTCCATCATCCTGGCGTTGGCCATGATCTGCGGTGCCGTCACCTTCTACTACCACATGACCGAGCCGCCGCCCGACGACCAGCAGGACGACACGCCTCCCTCGGAGACCGCCTTCTTCAAATAGAGCGCGTGCTAATATGGCGCATCATGACCGCGCCGGATCACAACTTTCCCCGTATCCACAACGCGATGTGGCCGGGTCTGGTGGGCAAGGGCCCCGATTCCGAGCCGCCCATCGATCTGGACGCCATGCTCCGGCTGACCGCCGCCGCCGAGGTCGATGGCGCCAGGTTCGAGGGCGTGGACCTGTTCCTGTTCGAACCGCACATCAACATCGACATCGATGACGGCGGCCTGGCGCGGCTGGCCGATCGGGTTCGCGGACTCGGCCTGCTGATCGGATCGGTGGTGGCTCCCGTGTGGCCGCCCACCGGCGGCGGGTCGGCCATGGGCAGCCCGGATGAACGGCGCCGCTTTGTCGAGCAGGTGCGCAAAGCTTGCCGCATCGCGCGGAAGCTCCGCGAGCTGGGTGCGCGGCCGCACGGTATCGTGCGCATCGATTCGGCGGCCAGTCCCGCCGAGTGGGCTAAGGATCCCGAAGGCAACACCCGCCTGATCGCGCAGACCTTCCGCGAGTCCTGCGAGGTGGCCGAAGCCCACGGCGAGCGCCTGGCCGCCGAGGGCGAGATCTGCTGGGGCGGCATGCATAGCTGGCGGCACATGCTGCAATTGCTTGAGCTGGTGGACCGCCCGCGCGCCCTCGGCTTCCAGGCGGATATGGCCCACACCCTGCTCTTCACCCTGGGCTATAACGCTCCCGGTGATCGCATTCTCCCTAAAGACTTCGAGTGGCATCAAACCGATCGCTTCCAGACCGCGTTGCGCCGGCTCACCGCCGCCCTGCGGCCCTGGACCATCGACTTCCACGTGGCCCAAAACGACGCCACCGTGAAGGGTTCCGGATCGCACGACAAAACCGGCCATCACTGCCTGCCGGGCGATCCCCATGGCAAACTGGACATTGTGCGGGACGCGGGGTATTGGCTGCGCGACGATCGCGGGCAGTTGACCCAGTCGATCCGCCACATCTGCTGGGATGGATGCATGTTCCCCAACGCGGTCATGATGCAGCCGGCCACCTGGAACGATATCCTGGCGGCCATGCTCGCGGTGCGCGACGCCCACGGGTGGCGGGAGTAAGTCATGAGCAAAAAGCCCCTCCGTATCGGCCTGGTGGGCTATGGCTTCATGGGCCGCACCCACTCCAACGCATTCGCCAAAGTGGGACATTTCTTCGACCTGCCATACCAACCGGTCTTGCAGGCCGTTTGCGCGCGGGATGCCGCCAAGGTGACCGCGTTCGCCACGCAGTGGGGATACGCCTCCACCGAAACCGATTGGCGCGCGTTGGTAAGCCGCGCGGACATCGACCTGATCGATATCGCCAGCCCCAACGATACGCATGCCCCCATCGCCATCGCCGCCGCCCAGGCCGGGAAGATGGTGCTCTGCGAAAAGCCGCTGGGTTTCAACGCCGCCGAATCCGAGCGCATGGTGGATGCCGTGGAGAAGGCCCGTGTGCCCAACATGGTCTGGTACAACTACCGGCGCGTGCCCGCCGTCACGCTGGCTAAACAGCTGATCGAGGAAGGCCGCCTGGGCAAGATCTTCCACTACCGTGCGAAGTTTCTTCAGGATTGGACCATCTCGGCCGATCTGCCGCAAGGCGGTGCGGGCCTGTGGCGGTTGGACGTCAACGTGGCCGGCAGCGGCGTCACGGGCGATCTGCTGGCGCATTGCATCGATACCGCCATGTGGCTGAACGGCGGCATCGACAAGGTCACCGCCATGACCGAAACCTTCGTGAAGGAGCGCCCCCACTCACTCACGGGCCGCGTGGAGAAGGTCGGCATCGACGACGCCGGCGCCTTTCTGGCGCGCTTTCAGAACGGCTCCCTGGCTACCTTCGAGGCCACCCGCTACGCGCGCGGGCATAAGGCGCTCTACACCCTGGAGATCAACGGCGAGCACGCTTCCATCTTCTGGGACCTGCACGATCTGCACCGCCTGGAATTCTTCGACCATCGCGACGAGGGCCGCCTGCGCGGCTGGCGCTCGATTCACGTTACCGATGGCGATCACCCCTACATGAAGCATTGGTGGGTGCCCGGATTGCAGATCGGCTACGAGCATACCTTCGTCCATCAGGTGGCCGATTTCCTGTCCGGCCTCGGCGCGGGCCAGATTCCCGGGCCGTCATTCCGCGACGCCCTGGCCACCGACTACGTCACGGATGCAGTGCTGCGCTCTGCCCGCAGCGGCAACTGGGAGAAGGCTGCACCTGTTCTCGCGGGCGACCAAATTTGATGCGATCACACATCTCGCACTACCCCGCCCGCACTGAAAACAAACGCCCAAAAGCAATCATTGAACCGGATTTCCGTCGCCGCCGTGCTACGCTTGCATCGAAGTGGAGCGTCGCAACGTGTTCGCTACCCATCGATCCTTGAAATCCGAATATATGCCTTTGACGCGCCCGGACGCATTCTTCGGGACGGCACAAACCAAAAAAACGAAACGAACCCAATTTGGCTCTTTGTTTTCAACAAGAGCCCCGAGCGAAAGCCATTCGTGACAGCCATATTAAACCTGTTCCGCCGCCGCCGCCTTCACTCTGATCTCCACCGTCTTCTCCCCCAGATACTGGTGCCGCGCATGCAGCCGGATGACGCCCGCCGCTTCCTTGCTGCGTACCCACACGGCGCCCACCCCGCCCGCGAGAGCAAACGGGTTCTCCCCGATAATCTCGCCCGGACCTTCCAGGCGCAGCAGGATGGCGCCCGTCGAGAAAGGCCGCGCGCCGCCGTGCTCGTTGGTCACGCGCAGAACCACCCGGGTGGCGTCGATGCCGTCGCCCAGCAGTTCCGCATCGTCCGGCTCCACGTGCATCTGGCGGTCGTAATCGTTGCCGGGCATGGTCTTCGAGATAACCTTTTGGCCGTTGATATACCCGTCCATGCGCAGATCGCCCCAGTCTTCCAGATGCTCGCCCGTCAGGTCGACGATAAAAGGCGGGTGCGGCAGGTGGCCGTAGGTGGCCCCGTCGGGATCGGCTTCCATCTTGAGCGCGCCCTTGACGTAAATCTTCAGGTGATCGCAGTTGGACATGATCGCAGCATGACGCACGCCGCCGCCCTCGGATTGATCGCCCTGCGACCAGTTGAAGCACGCCTCCAGCACGATCTCCTCTTTAGGGTCGCACTGCGAGCGGTAGAACTGCCCCGCCGGCTTGGGAATGCGGAAGATATCCGTCACGCCGTGATAGCAGATCTTGTCGCCCGACCCGAAGTTGGCGTGCGTGTTGTAGTCGAAGGCGCACCACCCGATGCCGCCGGCATAGCGATCGTCGGAAGCCAGCTGGTTGTGCACCCGCGCGTGCCGCAGGGCGTGCTCCATCACGCGGTCCACGTTGTCGTAGCCCTTGGTGGGGAACATGTGGCCGTTGAATTCGGTGTTCAGATACAACGGGTGGTTGGGCTCCCGAAGTGGAAAGCCGAAATCGTTCATGGTCATCACGTCTTCGAGCAGCTCGGATTCATATATATACCGCACGCCGCCGGTCTGCCGGGAAGTGTCGAGCTCGTGCGCCAGCGCGTTGGTGCGGGTATAGAAATTGTGATTGTCCTCCGATTCGTTGATGCGCACGCCCCACAGCACGATGGATGGATGGTTCCAGTCGCGGCGGATCATTTGTTCGACGTTGCGTACCGCCAGATCCTGCCAGGCTTGGTCGCCGATGTGCTGCCAGCCGGGGATCTCTTCGAATACCAGAAGGCCGGCTTCGTCGCAGGCGTCCAGAAAGTGCGTCGATTGCGGGTAATGCGACGTCCGCACCAGGTTGATTTTAAGGTCGCGCTTGAGGATGAGGGCATCCCGGCGCTGCACGCGGGCGGGCATGGCGCCGCCCACGTATGGAAATGTCTGATGCCGGTTGAGGCCGCGCAGTTTGAGATGCTTCCCATTCAGCATGAAGCCTTGCGGAGTAAAGCGCGCCTCGCGAAAGCCGATGCGCGTGGAATACTCGTCGACCTGCCGGGCGCCGTCGTACAGGCGCGCGGTCACGGTGTAGAGCTTGGGATGTTCCAGGTCCCAGAGGTCGATGTTGCCGGTATTGGCCAGCACCAGCGGTTGGGCGGAAGGCGGCCCGCCTGCGGAGGACAGCACGCGCTCGCCATCCCGCAGTTCCACCTTAAGGGAATGGCTTCCCGGCGGGCCATTCAGCAGGCACTTCACTTCTACGCGGCGATTGTCCTGGAGCACATCCACCGGCTTGGCGAAGACGTTCTCGATGAAGACGGCCGGCACCACCCGCAGCGCGACTTCGCGGTAGATTCCACCGAAGGTCAGATAGTCGATGTTCTCGCCGAAGGGCGGAATATCCGGCCGCTCGGTGGAATCCACTTCGACGGCCAGCACGTTATCCGCCTGCAAGTGGGGAGTCAGCTCGAAAGAGAAGGGCGTGTAGCCGCCCCGATACTCGCCGAGTTTGTGGCCGTTGATGGTGACGGTGGCGGCGGTCATCACGCCTGCAAAGTCCACGAAGACGCGATGTCCCGGCGGCGGCGCCAGCTTGAAATGACGGCGATAGATGGAGATGAACTGGAAATCCTTTTCGTCGAAACTGTGCCAGGGGAATACTTTGTTGGAGTGCGGGATGGTGACCCGCTGAAACTTGCTGTCGTCGAAATCCGCGGCGAAGCAGCCCGCGGCGGCGCGGCCGCCATAGAGCCAGTTGCGATTCATCGGCAGGATCCGGCGCAGGGAATCGCCGGAAGCCGGTGCGGCAGCCGCCGGCCAAAGCGCCGCGCCGCCTATTCCTGCGCCGGCTTTCAGGAAGCTTCTTCGGTTAAACATGTCCATAAATAGGAATAGTATCGCGCGGCGCGGTTGCCGGGCTGATGCTCAGAAGAGGTCCATCTGGCGCAAGCGCATCGGCCACATCCGCACCGGCATGGGGGCCACCTCCAGTTCGCCGGAGAGCCACAGTTGACCGCGCTTGCGGGCCCGCGTGCGGCGGGCGATGGCCAGCCGCTGCGCGGCGTTGCGTTTAGAATGGCAGCTTGGGCAGAGGACCGTGAGCGAAGTGCGATCGGCCGGATCGTCCGATAGGTGCGCCACGTTGAGCAGGCGGTGCGGCCGCCGGCACATCTGGCAGACGTTCCCGGCAGCCTCCAGCATGGTCAGCCGGAACTTGCGCCAGCGCGCATCATAATACTTGCGGTATTCAGCTCGAATCGGCATTCAGGCGCCGCTAGTGTCATTGTCCTCAAACACCAGCGATTGTCAAGGCCCGGTTACTGAATCAAGGAGTCGGTGAAGAGCTCTTCGAACGCCGCGCGCGGGTCGCCCAGCTTTTCAAAATGGTAGCGGTTCATGCGTATGGCGACGCCCTTGGCATCGTTCCGGACCAGACGGCCGGAGATGCATAATTCCAGAAACGGCGCATTTCCCAAAACTGCCGGCCAGCGCACCGACAACTCCACGTTCGATCCGTTCGGCACGCCTTCCACCGGGCGGAACAGGACGCCACCGCTACTGATGTTCTCGACCCTGCCAAAGCCCGTCGAGATTACCTGGTCGTTCTTGATGATCTTGTATTCTAAGTCCAGTTCGAGGGGGTAGCGCCGCTGTAAGCGGCGGTCGCCCCGGATTGTTTCTTTGGCCACCTTGGGTCTCCCTTGGAAAGCCTCATTATGCTGCAGGAACAAACCGGGGTCCTAGTCATGCAGGTACTAACGGGGTACGTCCAGGGCCAGACCGAGCTTTAAGGCATCATTTGCGCGGGATCGGCGGCCGTCAGGCGCAGGGCCGCGCGCAGGCTGTGCGACTCCGAAAGTCGCAGCATGGCAAAGACAGAGCGCAGCACTGCGGGACCTTCGTTTGGCCAGAGCTCCGCGATGGGCCGGGTGCAGCCATCCTCGCACCGGTAAAAGAAGCGGTCCACCCAGCGAGGCCGGCGCGCGCCGGGATGGCAGCGCACGATGTCCTTGACGGTTTCAAACCAGCGCATCCCCAGCGTCTCCCGGTACTGCGGCATGAAAAGCACGGAGCTCAGGCGCTCGCCGCGGATCTCCGCCGCGAATTCGGGGAAACTGGCCGCATGCGTCAGGTTCAGGTTAGCGTTGGGCTCCAGGCCGTGGCGGTCGCCGCCGGATATTGCCGGAAGCTGCCAGGCGCGCGCCAGTTCTAATGCTTCGCTGTTCTCGTCCCAGGAGCGCAGTCCGTTCAACTCGATCGCATGGATCCATTTCCCGTAGCCCGAAAGCAGGTCCGCGAGCGTCTGTCGATGGGCGTGCGCGCCGATATCCGCCTCGTCCCAAAGCGGATGGTTGAGCACCACCAGCAGGTCTTCGCGCGCCTGCAGCATCTCCAGGAGCTCGCCCAGCCTGGCGGGATCGGGGCGGGCTGTGTAATCGCTCAAATCCGCGAAAATGGCGCGGGCCTGCCCGGCGGGCAGGTTGTGCACGCCCAGGTGGAAGAAGGTGGGGCCGAAGGGCACGGTCCATTCGCAGGAAACGGGCGCGGCGGGCGCGGGGGGACGCCGCCGCATGGCTAAACCGCTTTCGATGTCGTCATGGTCGGTGAGCGAAACAATGGGCTGCAATCCCAGACGCTCGATCTGGCGAGCTTCCAGGCGATAGGCTTCATCCGGCGCGAGCGGCGGAGTCCACAGTACGCGATCAAGCGCCAGATCCCGTCCGGTGGCGCGGCGGTGTTGCCAGCCCGCGACGCGCAGCACCGCGGGGATCAGGGGTAAAGGGAGTTTGAACGACCCGAGGAAGCGCAGGTTCTCCCAGGAATGCAGCGTGTGGCCGTGCAGCGAGACGGCAGTCGAATACCGATGCGCGATACTACAGTCTTTCCACAGAAAGTGCAGCGCGGTTCTCTTCACTCCAGCCTCCTCCTGTCAGTTAGAACATTTCCATCAAAAAATGTTCTCTATTCGAGGGTAGAGCGCGGCCGGTTTCAAAACGATGAACAGCGGGTGAAAATTAGCCGCGAATCAGCACTTGTCCGCGCGCGAATTACGCAGAAACTCGGACCGCCGCGCGCGGCGCAGGTCGGCCATCATCAGCACATCCGGCACGTTGGAGAAATGCGGGTCGATGTTGTGGTGCACGCCGCATGGCGCGCCGCGCCCCGGGCGATAAGGACGCCGGGGCTTGACCAGCCGCGCCAGGGTGGAGTCTTTCCGGGTTTCCAGATAACTCGCCGGTAACCTGCGCGAAACGGGATTGTAATCGTGCTGATACAGAGCCGGGCCCGTGCGGACGAACAGTTCCGGGCTCTTATGAAACAGGGTGCTGGGGCACATGCCGCGCGCCCGCTGTGAGTCGCGCCGGCGGTAGTATCCTAACCTGAGGAGGACTTTACAAATTGGGTAACATGCAAAGATTTGCGATCGTGGCGGCTCTGTGCAGTCTCCCGGTATTTGCCGCGGAGGATGTAACGACAGCCGTGGAGGGAACCGTAAAGAAGGTTGACTCCGGCGCCAAAACGGTGGTGGTGGCCGCCAAAGACGGCACCGAACACACTTTTCATTTCGTCGGGCGCACCGCCGTGCATGGCGGCAAGGCCACTGCCGAAGGAACCAAGGAAGGACTGCAGGACGTGAAAGAAGGCAGCCATGTGGTGGTGCATTACACCGCCAAAGGCGCGGAAAAGACCGCCGACGAGATCGATCGTGTCGGCGAGGGAGGTATGAAGGTGGGCGAGGGCACGGTGAAGACTATCGACCGCGGCGGTAAGAAGCTGGTCATTAAGACCGCGGACGGCGCCGAGGAAACCTACCGCCTTACGAGCAGAGCCGCGCGCACCGCCGGCAAAGATGTAGCCGCGGGCACCGAAAAGGCCGCCAAGATCACGGTTTACTACACGGAAGAAGCGGGCCACAAGGTCGCCCATTTCTTCAAAGGGGAGTGATCGCGGGCGAGTATCATGGGCATTTTTGTAACCGGCGCCGCCGGGTACATCGGAAGCGCCGTGTCCGTGGCGTTACACCATGGGCGCGTTTGAAGAACTGTGTTAAAGCTGATCTTTATAATTCTCGAGCGCCGTGCGCACGAGCTGGCTGCGCGTGCGCACACCGGTTTTGGAGAATAGCTGCTGCAGCGTGGTTTTGACCGCGCTCTCCGATACCTGCAACCGGTCCGCGATCTCCTTGTTAGCCAACCCCTCGAACACGTGGCGGAGGACCTGGCGTTCGCGGTCGGTCAGTTTCTTGCGCTGCAGATCCGGCTGCGGCGCGGTGACTCCCAGCAGCACAGAGCGCAGGTAGCCTGGCTCGAAATACTCTTTGCCGGCGTGCACATCGCGGATGCTCTGGGCCAGCGCCGCGAGGGAGCAATGCTTGCGCAGGACGCCGGCAATGCCCTGGCGAATCATTTCGGCGGCTTCTATTTCAGTCACGCCTGCGGTTACTATCAGCACCCGGCCGGCGAAACCCGCGGCTTTCGCCTCGCACAGGAACTCCGTACCCTTGCCGTTGCCGAGATCGTAATCGAGCAGAACCACATCCACCGGCGTCTGCGCGACCAGCCGCAAGGCTTCATTCGCGGACGCACAGTGTCCCACGATTTCGAAGTCTTTCTCGGCGGCCAGCAGCCGGGCGACGCTCTCGCGAAACAGCGTGTGATCGTCCACCACCAGGATGCGTATCGGTCGATCGGTCTGCATAAGTTTCAGCTTTCCACCAGCTGGGCCAGCACCACTTCCATGCAGCAGCCCACGGGTCGCGCTTCGTAACGCAGCTCACCGCGGAAGCTGCGCACGATGGCGCGCGATACGTAGAGCCCCAGGCCCGCGCCGTCCGCGCCAATTTGAAATGGCCGGAACAGTTGCTGCGGAGACCGGATGCCGGTTCCCGTGTCCTCAAAACGGATGACTACGCCGGCCTCTTCGGCGCTGGCAGTGATGGTCAGCTCTTTTTGCGGGCAATTCTGCATGGCACGCTGACTGTTGCGGGCCAGGTTCAGAAACACCTGCAGCAGCCCATAGGAATCCGCCCAAACCAGGGGCAGCCCCGCGGCGATGCGCCAGTTCACCGTCAAACCGGACTCCCGGAAGGAAGGCTCGATCAACACGCGCAGCTCATCCAGCAGCTCGTCCACGTCCACGGCGATGGCCTGATCCTCGGGGGAGGCCTGCAACTCATGCGCGGCGATCTTCTCCAGCCCCTGGATAAGGGTCTGCAAAGCCTCGAAATCCTGATTGGCGGCCAGGCCCTCGACGCGCGCCAGGTTACGCCCCACCGCGGACACCGCGCCGCACAGATTGCGGATCTCATGCGACATGGCGCCCATCAGGATGCGGGTGTTCTTGAGCAGGTGATTGAGGCTAAGATCTTCGCGGTCGCGCAGGTCGTCGGAAAGATCCACGATGATGGCGGCCAGCTTCGGTCCGGAAAGCGTCTTATAGGTGGAAAACCAGATGGCGGCCAGGAAGACCTCGCCGTTCTGCCGCTGACCCTTGGACTGCATGGTGGTGCGGAACGACTGCGAGCGATAGCTTTGCGCGACCGACTGCAGGGCCGGCAAATAGTCGCGGATGGGCTGTCCGGCCAGCGGCGGACCGCCGGGCGCCAGCAGTTGCTGGGCGGATTGATTGGCCAGGCCGATGGACCCGGCGGAGTCCACCGTCACGATAGCAGCGGGACTGGTCTCGATGAGGATCTGAATCTGCTGCTCGGCGTCCTCGCGCTGGCGGACCTGCTCGGTCAACTGCTGCAGGTGCTCCAGGGCCAACTGGCGCTTGTGCACCAGCTCGGAGACGAACAGCCCCGTGCCGGTGAAGGCGATGCTCATCATGGCCATGCGGGTAGGGGCATCGGCCTGCGGAAACGGGCTGAAGAGCTCGCCCAGGACCGCGCAGCTGACGCCCATGCCGGCGATCTGCCAGCGGGAGAGAAAGCCGCCCGCCAGCATGATGGGAAACAGATAGAGAAAGTTCAGGGAGAAATTCGGCTGGATGGCCCAGTCCACCGCGGCAATCAGGCCGACCACCAGAGCGGCGACGGTGAGTGCGCGGGCGCGGTTAAGCGGAGCAAAGAGAAGCGCTATATCCGGCATGCTGGGATGCTTACGGGATTCCTCTTCTATTATGCGGCGAGTATCATACGGTGGCCGTGGCACAATGGAGGTGCATGTACAAACGCCTGCCCTTCGCGCTGGGCTGCTACGCGGTGCTGGCGCTGCTGGCCTGGTTCACGCTGGGCAGCGCGGGGATCTACGTCAACGGCCGTTATGTGCAGTTGCGCGCGGCGGTCTGCCTGCTGCTCGGCGGCCTGACTCTCAAGACCTTGATCGCATTTAAAGCGGGCTGGTAGGCGCGCGCGCCATTTCGGTGCCCCGGATTGAAACGCGCGTTCCGGATCGAATCACCTTACGCTTTCCACGAGTCAAAATCCTACTGAAACTAAGGCGATATTCCGATATTAAGGTCTGGCATTAACGTTGCATTTTGAGAGCTTGCCGGACGGAATTTCCGGCGAAATCAAAAAAGGAGCAACCGGAATATGGGACGCCTGAACGGAACCGCGCGAAACAAAGAAGCCGGCGCACTGGCGGCGCGGGACCAGCTCGTTCTGGAGAATCTTTCGCTGGTCAAGGCCATCGCGATACGCGTGCATGAGAACCTGCCGGTGCACGTGGATTTGGACGACCTGGTGCACGCCGGAGTACTGGGGCTGTTCGACGCCGCGTCGAAATATAACCCGGACAAGCAAGTCATTTTTCAAGGTTACGCGAAGCATCGGATCAAGGGGGCCATTCTGGACAGCCTGCGGCAACTGGACTGGGCCTCGCGGGATTTACGGAAGCGGCAGAAGCAACTGGATTCGGCGACGCACGACCTGATGGCCAGGCTGGGACGGACGCCCACGGAGCAGGAGATCGCCGACAAACTGGGCCTGGGGATCGAGCGGTGGCGGCGGGTAGCGCGGGAACTCAAGAATCTCGGGCTGATTTCGCCATCCGCACTGCGGGCGGATCCCGAGAACAGCGCGCCGATCGAATTCCCGGCGGCGCCCGATTCGCAGCCGGACCGTATATGCGCCCGGCAGCAGCTACGCTCGGCGCTGGCGGGCGCCTTAAAGGACCTGCCGAAGCGTTACCAGAAAGTGGTGTTCCTGTACTACACCAACGAAATGACGATGAAGGAGATCGGCGAGGTGATGGGGGTGAACGAGAGCCGCGTCTCGCAGATTCACAAGATCGCCCTGGAGAAGATGGCGGCCAGCCTGCGCTCGGCGGGCATCGAGTCGGCCGGCGCGTTCCAGGCTTGACAGCGGCATGGCGCTGTGGGCCGCGGGCACGGCGGCCATCCGCCTGGCGGGCCATGGCTTCCTGCGTCCGGACCATCTCCCGCGACGCTGATTCTGGATCCATTCTCCTGCGCCTTCTTCACCAGCATGTTCCCCAATCTGGACCCGGCGGCGGCCGGCGCTTTCGGCGGATGGATGTTGATCTGCTGCGGCGGCGGAGTTGCCGGCGTCTGGCGCCAGGCATAATGGCAAGATCCGGTCCCCCGGTGCTGGGCGCCGCCCAAGATCTGCCGGCCGCACCGCGCCAGGCGCGCAGCCGGACAAGCCGCGCCAATCTTCTCGTCGCGGCCCGCGGCCTGTTCGGGGAGCGGGGTTACCATGCGACTTCCGTGGCGGACATCACCGCGCGCGCCAACACTGCCGCCGGGGCCTTCTATATCTACTTCCGCTCGAAGCGGCAGCTTTTGATCGTGCTGATGAACGAGCTGCTGCAGCTCTTGAGCCGTCTGGATCTGCATCCCCAGGGTGGCGGCGACGCGCGCACCGGCTTGCGCCGGTTTCTGGCCGCCGTATTTCGCGCCGATTTCAAGTACTACGGCGTGGTGCGCGCCTGGCAGGAAGCCGTCCTGGCGGACGCCCCACCACCTAAAAGTGGGGCTCCCGGGCCTCGAATCATGCCTTATCTCCCCTAGCGCATGGGAAAAAATGAACCTATGATGATAAAGCCTCGTTTCTTTAAATGTAAACTGGCTGAGGCAGTTACCGCCGGTTACAGATTCTGAGGAGGTACGAGGCAACTATGGCGGCCGCGGCGCTAGCGCTGGGTTCGGGCGCTCCGTTCCCGCAAGGAACGGGCAGTGGCAGCCAATACTGGATAAAACAGGGTTTGGACCTCGATCACAGCCTCGTGGAGCGGTGTCTGAGCGGCGATGAAGCCGCGTGGGAGGGTTTGGTACGGACCCACACACGCAGGGTGTACGGGCTTTGTTATCGTTTTACCGGGAAGGATGGCGAGGCGCAGGACCTGACGCAGGAGGTTTTCCTGCGGGTGTACCGGACACTGAAAACGTTCCGGGCCACGGAAGGCGCCTTTACCACCTGGTTGGCGCGGCTGACGCGCAACCTGCTGATCGATAATTACCGCCGCACGCGCCAGGAACGGATGACGGATTCGATCGAGGAGCAACTTCCCGTGCTGGAACAGTCGGTCACCGCCGAATCGCGGCCGGAAAGCATGGTGGCCGGGCGGGAGGCCAGCGAGATATTGCAGGCGGGCTTGCAAAAGCTGTCGCCGGAATTGCGCGAGGCAGTGATTTTGCGCGACTTGCAGGACATGGAGTACCGGGAGATCGCGGATATTCTGCGCATCCCGGAAGGAACTGTGAAATCCCGGTTGAACCGGGGCCGGGCGGAGCTAGCCCGGGTTTTGAGAAGGCAGAAGGTTCTGGTATGACGTGCGCGGAGTTGGAAACTCTGATCTGCGACTACGTTGACGGCACGTTGGGGCCGGAAGCCAGAACCACGGTCGAGCAGCACCTGGCCGGCTGCCGGAATTGCGCGGAACTGGCGCATGATGCGGCCGCCGCGGTAGGTTTCATGGAGCGGGCCGCGGACGTGGAGCCGCCTCCCGAGCTGATGACGCGGCTGCTGTTCCAGGCTCCCTGGGCGCATGCGAAGACCGCGACGACGGGCGTCCGCAACTGGTTCCGCAAAGTTCTGCACCCGATTCTGCAGCCGCGCTTTGCGATGGGGATGGCGATGACCATTCTGTCGTTCGCCATGCTGGCCCGGTTCGTGGCGCCGGCGCGGCAGCTGCGCGCGGCGGACCTTTCGCCGACGGCGGTGTGGTCGGGCCTGGAAGACCGCGCGTATCGCGGGTGGCAGCGAACCGTAAAGTTCTACGAGAGTCTCAAGGTGGTTTATCAGATCCAATCGAAGTTGCGCGACTGGCAGCAGCAACAGGAAGAAGAACAAAAGCCGGCGGCGGACGCGGAGAAGTCCGGACGCACGCCGGATAAGCATCGTTTGCCGGTAAGCCAGCCGGCTAGCCCGGCCCGCGAGGGCGGGGAGAAATCACGCTAGAGGATATTTTATGAACTGCTTCAACCATTCCGAAACAGCTGCGGTGGCATATTGCCGTACCTGCGGCAAGGCGCTCTGCACGGAGTGCAAGCGCACGGCACAAGGCACGATTTTTTGCGAAGAGCACGCGCCTGCCGAGGCCAACGCGGCCGCCAGCTATGCACGCGATTTGCACCAGCAAATCGTGCAGGATGCTACAGCCGCCGCTACCCTTAAGCCGGCTGCGTACGCGCCCCCGGCCAGCGGCGCCAGTGACGTCTCCCCGGGACTCGCCTGTCTGCTGGGCTTCATCCCCGGAGTGGGCGCCATCTATAACGGCCAATACGCTAAAGGCCTGGTACACGCCATCGTCTTCGGACTCCTGGTCTCGATCGTCAGCTCGAACACAGCCGGCGATCTGGAACCGCTATTCGGAATTCTGATCGGGGTGTGGGTTATGTACATGGCGCTCGAAGCCTATCACACCGCGCGCAAGCGCCGCGCGGGCGAGATCGTGGATGAGTTCTCAAGCATCCTGGACATACACGGCCGCCGCTCCGGCTTTCCGGTGGGCGCCATCACGCTGATCGCTTTGGGTGTGCTGCTTCTGCTGAGCACCACCGATGTGATCCAGCTCCGCTACCTGTTGCGATACTGGCCCATCCTGTTGATACTGGTCGGAGCGTATATGCTTTACGTGCGCATCGTCGACGGGAGCGCCGCCGTCGCCGCGCGGGAGGCGCGCCATGAACGCTAATGACGTCAACCTACTCCGCGCGATTCGCTGGCCGGTGACTTTGATTACGCTGGGCACGCTGTTCGCCCTGAACAACTTCACGAACCTGGGCTTCCACCAGACGTGGCCGGTGCTGCTGATCGTGTTCGGGCTATTCAGCCTGCTCGGCCGCACCGCCACGCACGCGGGAGTGCCCCCCGGACCTGGGGCGGGAGGGCCGCGATGAGGCGCCGCTCGGTGACCGGCCCGATCCTGCTGATCTTGCTCGGCGCCGGATTCCTGATCTACAATCTGCGGCCGGACATCCAGCTTTTCGACCTGCTCTCGCAATATTGGCCGTTTCTGCTGATCGCCTGGGGATCGCTGCGGCTGGTGGAGGTGCTGGTCGATTATTTCCGCGGCAGCCTGGCTACGGCTTCGGGCTTCAGCGGCGGGGAAGTTGTGCTCATCGTTTTTCTCTGCTTCATCGGGTGGGGAGCTTTTGAAGCGCATCGCAACGGCGTGCGTTTCCGGCCTGCCTGGGAGGCCTTCGGGGAGCACTACGATTTCAATGTGGGTGACCAGAAGCCGGCGGCGGGCGCCGTGCGCGTGGTGTTTGAAAACAATCGCGGCAACCTAAAGATTATCGGCGCCGCCGACGCCACCGACGTGAAGGTCACCGGACGCAAGACCATCCAAGCCGTGAACCAGACCGAGGCTGACCGCAGCAACGAGAGCACGCCGCTGGAGGTGGTGGCGCAGGGCGACAACATTACCGTGCGTACGAACCAGGACCGCAATTCTTCGAGCGCCCGTATCTCAGAGGACCTGGAGGTTACCATCCCCAGCCGTATGAGCGTGGAAGTGCACGGGAACTACGGCGATTACGACGTGAGTGAAGTGAACGGCGCGGTGGAAGTGCGCTCCGACCGGGCGGATGTGCGGCTGAGCAAGATCGGCGGTAATGCGCGCATCGAGCTGCAGCGCTCCGACCTGGTGCGCGCGGCGGACATGAAGGGCAACCTGGATTTGCAGGGCAAGGGTTCGGATATCGAGTTGGAGAACATCGCCGGGCAGGTGACCATCAACGGTTCCTACTCGGGCAGCCTGGAGTTCAAGAACGTGGCCAAGCCGCTGCACTTCGAATCGCCCAATACGGACCTGCGCGTAGAGGCGCTGCCGGGACAGATCAGCATGGATCTGGGAGAGCTGAACGGGAACAACCTGGTGGGCCCGGTGCACCTGGTGACCAAATCCAAGGATGTCAAGATCGAGGATTTCACCAACTCACTGGACCTGGAGACGGATCGCGGCGACATCGAACTGCAGCCCAAGCACTTGCCGCTGGCCAAGATCGAGGCGCGCTCGCGCAGCGGGCAGATCAACCTGGTGCTGCCGGACAAGGCCGCGTTTCAACTGGCGGCCAGTACGGACCGCGGCGAGGCGGTGAACGATTTCGGCGCACCCATTCAGAAAGCGACCGACGGGCACGCTTCGTCGCTGAAAGGCAGCGTGGGGCAGGGCGCCACCATCCATATGGTCACGGAGCACGGCACAGTGTCGGTGCGCAAGGCGGGATCGGAACACGATGAGTCCGACAAACCGGACAAAGCCGAAACCTAGGCCTGCGGCCTTTACGGAAACAGAAAGCGGCGTTCGGTCAGCTTCCGAACCACCGCGAGGCACTCCCGGCGCACTACTGCGGGATCCGCTCCGACCCGTTGCGCGAGTCCGGCTGCCAGTTCTCCCAAGGGATGCCGTCCGTCCAGCGCCGCCAGGAAATCGGCCACCGGCGGCTCCAACCGCATGCTTGCGGGGATACCGGCAGCCATGCGGAGCTTGATCTCGGCGGGCTGCCAGCGCCCATCCACCTGCCGCATCTGCTGATCGAGCTGCGCGCCGGGCGCGAGCCTGGGACGGGCCGCCAACATCTCCTCATCAGCGAGATGCAGGAAGTCGATGCTGGCGAATGCATCCCACACGGCATCTCCAAACGGGCCGGGCGGGCTTAGGGGCATGTCCTCGATGCGCAGCCAGTTGCGGCCCGCGCGCCGCCGCATGGACATTACACCACCGTGGATCTCTTCCACCCCGCGTTCGCGGTAGTAATTCATCCAGCGTTTCATGGTCTCCGGATCGGCTGCATCCGGGCTGGTTTGGCGGATGCGTTCCCTGGCATAAGCGGACGTCTCGCGCGCGTACCCGCGGAACACCCAGGCATCGCACCCGGTTCCTTCCAGCCATTCGCGGATGCGGTCCTGCCAGGTCTCTCCGCGCACCTGCACCCATTCGAACACCATCTGCAGAAAGCCTCCTTCACGCAGATGGCGAGGCGCCTCGCGGACGACCCGGCGGCAGTATCCGTCGAGCTCCATGCTGTTTTCGCAGTACATTTGATCCGCCGATGGCGTGACGAAGAACGGGGGATTCGCCACGATCAGATCGAACGCACGATCGCGCACGGTTTCAAATGTGTCGCCGGTGAGGGATTCGACGTTGCCGACGCCGTTGAGGTGCGCGTTGAAGCCGGTGAATTCGGCCGCGCGAGGGTTGAGGTCCGTAGCGGTCACCTGACCGCTGTGGCTCGCCGCCAGGACGGCCTGGATGCCGCATCCGGCGCCCAAATCCAGCGTAGCTTCGACGGGCCTGCGGATGGTTGCCTGATGCAGCATGCGCGTAGTGGGATTGGGCCAGACCACCAGGTCCGGGGCTTGCGCTTCCATGCGAGCCGCCGTGTCGGCGACAAACACAAATTGATCAACGGGCGTCAACATGACGGCGGCCGACAGCACGACCCCGTGGTGGGCAAGCAGGCCGGAGTCCAGCATGAGCGACAGGACAGGCGATGGAATCAGGCCGGCGGCGAAATCGACGTTCGCGGGCTCTCCCAGGAAAAACAGACGCAACAGCAGGTTGTGGAGAGTAGGCTCCCGGACATGTTCCAGCAGGTATGGCCAGCTACCGGCGGCGCGCTTGGGAATCTCCTGCAGAATGCGGCTAGCCTGGAAGTCGTCGTTTGTATAACGCGCCGCGATGAGGAACTCGCGCAGGCGCTGGGCATCCGGCGGGGCGAGCGGCTTGAGCATGATGCGTCCACCTGCCACGTTAACGCACTTTACCCCTCTATCCGATTCTGCTACCTTGGACTCGAATGCGCCGGCTCGAGCCCGTTATCTGGACCAAGGGCACTTTCCTCAATCCACAGCATCTCCAGAGCCAGGACCGATTTCTGGAAGAGAGCCTGCAATTCCAGTTACAGGCGCTGCAGTTCCGTCCCTGGGGCTTCGGGCGGCTGCGGATCGACCAGGCGGCGCTGGCGGCCGGCACCATCGCCATAGCGGAAGCGTCGGGAATTCTGCCGGATGGCCTGCTGTTCGATATCCCGCAATCCGATGCGGCGCCACCGGCCAAGCCGCTGGCGGACCATTTCGCGGCCGACGTCGAGAGCGTGGACGTGTATCTCACCATCCCCAACTATCGGGAGCGCGGCTTCAACGTGGCCAGTGCGCGGAGGGATGCGGAGACGCGCTACCGGTCGGAGGTGGAAATGGTGCGCGACGAGAATACCGGGCAGTCCGAGAAGCCTGTAATGGTGGCGCGCAAGAATCTTCGCCTGCTGGTGGAAGCCGAGAACCGCGAGGGCAGCTCGACGTTGCGGGTGGCCAGAGTGCGTATGACGGCCGCCGGCCTGTTTCAGATGGATCCGCATTTTGTGCCGCCGCTGCTGGATTTCGACGCCAGCGATTACCTGGTTTCCATCGCGCGGCGATTGGTGGAGATTCTATCGGCCAAAAGCAGCGAGCTGGCCGGGTCGCGGCGGCAGAAGAACCAAAGCCTGGCCGACTTTACGGCCGCGGATATTCCGCGCTTCTGGCTGCTGTACACGGTCAATACGGCCATGCCGGCGTTCCGGCATCTCTTCGAAACCCGCAAGGGACATCCGGAAGCGCTGTACTCCGCGATGCTGTCGCTGGCCGGAGCGCTCACCACTTTCTCGCTGAAGGTGCATCCGCGCGACCTGCCGCCTTACGACCACGATGATTTGGGGGCGTGTTTTACGGATCTGGACGAGAAGCTGCGGCTGCTGCTCGAGACCGTGGTGCCAGCCAACTATGTTTCCCTCCCGCTCAAGCTGGTGCGGCCTTCCATTTACGCGACCGCTATCGATGATGAGAAGCTGCTGCAGCACACGCGCATGTACCTGGCGGTCAGTACCGACATGAGCCAGGCGGAGCTCATCGGCCGGGCGCCGCAACTGATCAAGATCTGCTCGGCTGATGCCGTCGAGCACCTGGTGCAACGGGCGCTGCCCGGAGTGCCGCTGGCGCACGTGAGCACACCGCCCGGCGCAATCCCGGTGAAGCTGAACTACCAGTATTTCGGCTTGAGCCAGAGCGGCGGATCGTGGGAAGCGGTAGTGCGCGCCCGCAATCTGGCGGCTTATGTTCCGGGAGATTTTCCCAACCCCCAGTTGGAACTGATTGTGGTGCTGCCACCGGCCGGTTAGCGGGTCAGCGCGAAGATCAGGATCAGAACCAGCACCAGAACAAACAGGCCCCCGAGGATCAGAAAAAGGGGCAGATTCGACTTCTTGACCGGCTTTGGCGCGGGCGGGACTGGTGCGGCCTGCGGCTTCACGAGAATGGGTTTGGGCGGCACGGGGGTGGCAAACATCTTGGTGTATTCGCCGGGACCTGAGGGAGCGGACGGGGCAGGTGTTCGCAAGAAAGCTCCGGTGGCTTCCCCGCCTTGGGGCAATGGCACCTGGGGCGCCGCGGGGGCCTCGGACGATTGCGGGTCGGGTCCGAACATGCGCGTGAACTCGCCGCCACCCAGCGGAGACGACAGTGCGCGCGAAGGGGGTGGGGACGGCGCGGGGTCGTTGATGGGGGGCTTGGGGAACGAACCCATCTGCATGATCCGGCTGAATTCGCTGGCCGGTGGCGCGGACTTGGGCGGCGCCGGCGGCGGGCTGAATGGAGCAGGGCGGGAGCGCTCCTCAACCAGGGGCGATTGCATCATGCGGGTGAATTCGCCGGGCTGGGCCGGCTCGCGGGCAGGAGGGGCCGGGGCGGCGGGTGCAGGCTCGGCTGGGGGCGGCGGCGCGGGTTGGGGTGTTTC
>Ga0070731_10001582_pt1 | contig 23257 bp, 15 predicted proteins | sample Coa_R1_2_FD_66448 | JGI IMG/M metagenome (GOLD analysis project Ga0070731, IMG submission 66448) | Surface soil microbial communities from Centralia Pennsylvania, which are recovering from an underground coalmine fire - Coalmine... | ecosystem: Environmental > Terrestrial > Soil > Unclassified ... | reverse complement strand
GCCTGCCGCAGAGTGTTCGAAGGCCGTCAGGCGGCGGTGATTCCGATCAGCCAGAGACGCCGCGTTCTGCCGTGGGCGATCGCAGCGGCAGCAGTGCTGGCGATCGGGATTACGTTTCCGGTAATGCTGGACAAGACGTTTGTGCCGTCGGGAGCGCGCGGGACGGTCGCGCTGGTTGACGGTGAGCTGTACCGCGTCTCGGATAAGGGACCGATCCGGTTGGCCGCGGGCGCTTCCGTCGGCGAGGGCGAAGAGATCCGTACCGCCAAAGACTCCCGCGCCGTGGTCCGGTTGCGCGACGGATCGATGGTCGAAATGGCGGAACGAAGCGACATGCGGCTATCGGAGCGCTGGAGCGGTAAGACGGTTCGTCTGGAGCGCGGCGCGGTCATGGTCGAAGCGGCCAAGCAGCGGCGCGGACGGCTCGAAGTGATCACTCCGGATTGCCAGGTATCCGTAAAAGGAACCGTGTTTCAGGTGAGCAGCGGGACCAAAGGGTCGCGGGTTTCCGTGGTCGAAGGCGAAGTAAAGGTCGACCACGACGGCGATTCGCAGCTTCTGCATCGTGGCGACCAGACAACTTCCAATGCAAGCGTGGTGAAGACGTCCGTGGCGGCGGATGTGGCCTGGAGCCGCAACTCGGCGAAATACCTGACTTTGTTGGGCGAGATCTCCGCCATTCAGAAGCGGATTGACGCCATTCCGATGGGCCTGCGTTATCAATCCAAACTGGCTGGCTTACTGCCGGCCAACACGATGGTCTTCGCGTCCATTCCCAATCTCGGAACCACACTCGCGGAAGCGACCGGCATCTTTGAAGAGCGCGTCCAGCAGAGCGAAGTATTGCGGGAATGGTGGAATCAGAGGAATACCCAACAGTTGCAGACGCTGGTGAATCAGGCGCGGACATTCAACGATTATCTGGGCGATGAAATTGTGCTGGCCGTGGGTCCCCAGCACGATGTAATGGTTGTGGCGGAGATGCGCCGCGCAGGTTTGCAGCAGTTTTTGGATCAGCAGTTTCAATCCATGAGCGGCCCCAAGCCGCAGGTGATGATTCAGGGGAATCTGGTCACACTGGGCAACAGGGGTCTTGGCCAGGGAGGATTTCTCGAAACGCCGTTCGGGAAACGCGTCGCGCAGAGCTATCAAGGCGGAGTCGCGTGGCTTTTTGCGGCTGACATGGAACAAATGATCGCGCAGCACGTAAAACAATCACAGAACGTGACGCCGCGTACACTCATTTCCGGATTGGATAACGTTAGGTACCTGGTGGTCGAGCGCAAACAGAATCTCGGACGCACCGAGAACAGCGCGTCGCTCGATTTCGCGGGCGAACGGCATGGCCTGGCGAGCTGGCTGGCTGCGCCCGGTCCCATGGGGACGCTCGATTTTGTTTCTCCCGATGCCACGTTCGCGGGATCGTTCGTGATCAAGAATCCCGGAACGTTGTTGCAGGAACTGATCGCCGTGGGTGGCTCCAAGACTGGGCCGGGCGCGGTGTTGAGCGAATTTCCAGTCAATGACATCGCTGCGAGCCTGGGCGGGGAGATGACCGTCGCCCTGGACGGGCCGCTGCTGCCGGTGCCCAGTTGGAAGATCGCGATCGAGGTGAATGACGCCCGGCGGCTCCAATCGTCGATCGAGCAGGCGGTAACCGCGGCGCAAACGGCCCATCCGGAGCTAAAGCTCGCCACTGGCGAAACCAACGGGCTCACGTACTACACGTTGACCTCGGCGAAAGTGGCTTACGAAGTCAACTACTGTTTCTCGAACGGGTATTGGCTGCTGGCGCCGTCTCCGGCACTACTGATGGCAGCCATCGAGACGCGGGCGTCGGGGCTGACCGTTGCGCGGTCGGCGGCATTCCGGGCGCAGTTGCCGCAGGATGGTCACGAGAATTTTTCCGGGCTGCTGTATTACAACATGGGTTCGACCATCGGTCCACTGGTGGATCAACTCAAGTCAGGAAAATTAATGACGCCCGCACAGCAGAAATCGGCCGATATGCTGACTGCGAATCGCGAGCCGGGATTGATTTATGCGTACGGCGAGCCGGACCGGATCGTGGTCGCCAGCCGGAGCGGATTTTTCGGCCTGGATCTGAGCACCTTGCTAGGATTGAATGCGAAGGGCGCGGAGGCGCTCCCGAAATTACTTCCGCCCGTGCTTGCGTTTAGGACCAGTGCAACCCGTAATTGATCTAGCCGGACTAGGTGTTCGATTCGGGAATCGCGAGATTCTCAAAGACCTGCGCGTCTCTCTTTCCGGCCGGACCATCGGCCTGCTCGGTCCCAACGGGGCCGGGAAATCGACGCTGATTCAAACTCTGCTGGGATTTTGCCCGGTCTCTTCAGGAACCGCCAGCATTTTGGGGCACGATATCCGGCGGGAGCAGAGCCAGATTCGAACGCTGGTCGGCTACATGCCGGAAAACGATTCGTTCATCGCCAACATGAGCGCCGTGGCGTTTATCCGGATGATGGGCGAATTGTCCGGCCTTCCAGCCGACGCCGCCCTCGAACGCGCCCACGAAGTCTTGTTTTACGTCGGCCTGGGCGAAGCCCGCTACCGGATGCTCGGCACCTATTCGCTCGGGATGAAGCAACTGGCCAAACTCGCGCAAGCGATCGTGCATGGGCCGCGGCTGCTGATCCTGGATGAACCAACAAATGGGCTTGATCCGCCCGCGAGGCAGCGGATGATCCGGCTGATCCGGGAAATGAAGGATTCGGGCGAGATGCACCTGGTCCTGTGCTCCCATCTCCTGCGCGATGTCGAAGAGACTTGCGAAGAGGTCCTGATCCTGAAGCAGGGCCGGATCGTGCACTACTCGAATCTCGAAGAAGAACGCAGTTCCAACAAACGCTTCGTTGAAGTGGAAACTATCGGAAACGATTCGGATTTTGCAGCGGCGTTGACCGGACTCGGTTGCGAATGCGCCACAGCCGGATTCGGCCGGCTGAAAATGGTGCTCCCCGTAGGATTCGAGATGCGCGAGATCTATCGTCTGGCAGCAGAGCAGGATCTCCAGTTGAGAAAACTCAACTACCGGCGAGACACGCTCGAAGACATTTTCTTGAAGGCAATGGATGCATAGGAAAGGGATGCATAGGAAAGGGATGCGTAGGAACTGGCCCCAGATGAACAAAGATGAACGCAGATCAACGCAGATTAAGAACAATGTTTTATCGCCGTCCATCGGCGTCTATCTGCGGCCAAAACATCAGGATTATTGATGGCCGTCTATAAGCGAACATACAAGGGATACTCCGGACCATTGACCCCAACATGGTCGCGGTTTTTGATTTTGCCGCGATACAGCTACTCGCGGCTGTTCCAATCGAAGTTCCTGATATTGTTCCAAGTGGCCTGCATGATTTTCCCGATCGGGTGCGCAGGGTTCATCTATCTCTCGCACAATCTGTCGTTTTTGAAATCGTTCAACGTCCAGGCCGGGAACTTTCTGGATGTCAACGGCAATTTTTTTCTGTACTTCTGTAATTTCCAGGCCGCGATGGCTTATCTGATGACGGCTTTCGTTGGGCCGAGCCTGGTTTCGCCCGACCTGGTGAACAACGCTCTTCCCCTATACTTCTGCCGCCCGTTTTCCCGAACCGAGTACGTCGCGGGAAAGATGAGCGTCCTGATGTTTCTGCTATCGATGATCACCTGGGTGCCGGGGCTGATCCTTTTCGCGATCCAATCAAGCCTCGCCGGGTGGGAATGGACCATGGCGAATCTGTGGATCGCGGAAGCGATTCTGCTCGCCATGCTGGTCTGGTGCACCATTCTTTCGCTGATCGCGATGGCGATTTCGGCCTGGGTGCGCTGGAAGGTCGCGGCCGGTGCGCTGATTTTGGGCGTGTTCTTCGCCGGTGCCGGGTTCGGCGCAGCCATCAACGCGGTCATGCGCACCAAATATGGAACGCTGATCGATCTGGCGCAGGTGAACTTCATTGTCTGGAGCCCGCTGTTCCATCACGACGCCGCAAGCGGAGTCGCCCTAAGCGACGCCTGGATGGCGCTCGCGGGCGCGTGTGCCATTTGCTTGTGGCTGCTCTCAAAGAAGGTTCGGGCGTTCGAGGTTATTCGATGAGTCTGCCTCCGCCCATTGAAGAGAGCCTCATCGTTTTCGAAAACGTTTCGCGATTCTACGGCGAAGTGCTGGGCGTCAATCGCGTAACTCTGTCGATCCCTCCCGGGATCACCAGCCTGGTCGGTCCCAATGGATCCGGCAAGACCACGCTGATGAACCTGATGACCGGCCTCGTCCGGCCGACGCGAGGCGCCATCAAAATCCTCGGAATCCCGCCCGACGACCCCGAACGCCTGTTCCGGCTGCTCGGATACTCGACACAGTTCGATTCCTTCCCGAAAGGGCTGACGGGATTTCAATTCGTGTATTCCTTTCTCCGGCTTTTCGGGACCACTCACTCGGAGTGCGAGGCCCTTGCCTGGAAGTCGATTGAGCGGGTCAACCTGGTGGAAGCGGCGAATCGCAAAGTCGCTGGCTACAGCAAAGGGATGCGGCAGCGCATCAAACTCGCCCAGTCGATAGCGCACGATCCGCGGGTGCTGGTGCTCGATGAGCCGCTGAACGGCCTGGATCCGCTGGTGCGGGCGGAAACCATCTCACTGTTTCGCGAGCTTGCCGCGGAAGGGCGGCATGTCATCGTGTCCAGCCACATCCTGCACGAAGTCGACATGATTTCGGACCAGGTGATCCTGCTGAGTAACGGGTACGTGGTCGCCGAAGGCAAGATTCAAGGCGTCCGAAGCGAAATCAGCGACCACCCGATGCAGGTGCTGATCCGCTGCAACCGGCCCGGCGCCCTGGCATCGAAGGTTTTCGAGCAGGACAGCGTCGTCGAAGCCCGCATCCACGCCGACGGCGGCGGCTTGCTGGTGAAGACGCGCGATCCCGACCGGTTTTACCGGCTGCTGAACCACATCGCCATGAACGGCATCGAAATTGAAAGCGTTGCCCCGGCGGATGACAACGTCAATTCGGTGTATGAATACCTGATCGGCGCGGAGGAGTCGACCAAATGATGACGCTGTGGTGGGCGCAGATCGTCGCCGTGATCCGCCTGGAGATGAAGAAGACCTTCTTCGCCAAGCGGGGCCTGTGGGTATATCTTCTGGCGGCGGCTCCGGTGCTGATCTGGGCCGGGCATTCGATCAACATGATGATGATCCGCGACCATCAGCGCGACGTCGCGACGGAACATCCGCTTGCGACCGAGACGCTCGAATCGATTCAACACGGCATGTCGCGCGCGGATGTGGAGGAGAAACTGGGTCCGCCGTATTCGCGGCGCATGGTGCGCACCCGGCGCCAGGACCGCGCGTGGCTGAACTATACCGACGGTGAATCCAACTACACTTTCATGTTCGAGGACGGCGAGCTCAGGGGAATCTCCAAGCGCCAGATTTACAAGTGCAGCATCCCTCAAGACTCGTTGATCTTCGCGACCGTTTTTCAGTTCTTCTATCTCCGTCTGGCGATTTTCTTTGGCTGCGTCGGCGTATTCATGAACCTGTTCCGTGGCGAGCTGATCGACAAGAGCCTGCACTATTACCTGCTGGCTCCCATGCGTCGCGAGGTGCTCTTGGTCGGAAAATATCTGGCCGGGCTGATCACGACCGTGGTCATCTTCACCACCAGCACCGCGCTTCAGCTCTGGACCATGTGGCTGCACTTCGACCGCGCCGCGATCGACGAATTCCTGCGCGGACCCGGCTGGCATCAGGTGGCGGCGTATCTGGGAGTGACAGCGCTCGCGTGTCTGGGCTATGGAAGCGTATTTCTAGCCGCGGGACTCCTGTTTCGAAATCCCATCATCCCCGCGGCTACCGTGCTGCTCTGGGAGAGCGCGAATCTGTTCCTGCCCGCGGCGCTGAAGAAAATCAGCGTGATCTTCTATTTGCAATCCCTGTGCCCGGTGGTCGCGCCGCCGGATAAAGAGATGGCGGCTCCGCTGCTGCTGCTGGTTTCCTCGGCGGAACCCACGCCACCGTTTCTTGCGATTACCGGGTTGGTCGTCTTGACGATCGCGGTACTGATCGCAGCCAGCTTTCGGGCGCGAAAGCTGGAAATCAACTACGGGACTGAGTAAAAACGCGCACGCGTGTTAAAATGTGTAGGTCTTGTCGAACAGCCCTCCGCGGAGGGCAGTCTCGGCTAGCAGTTCCGCCACCGTTCTTAAGGGCTTGTAGCTCAGTTGGTTAGAGCGCCTGCTTGACACGCAGGAGGTCACAGATTCGAGTTCTGTCAAGCCCACCACTTTCAATCGCGCGTCTCAACATCCGGTGTGGCGCAATTAGCGCCCGACGAGATCGATCTGATTAGATCGAGCTCGTTAGGAACGATGTGCCAGTTAACCGCAGTGGACCATTGCCGGGGCTCCGGTACCCGTTTGCGCGACTGGCCGGAAGGTAGCCATCGATAACACACCGGGGACGAAAACAGGCGGAATGCGCGAACACACCGCTTCTTGTCTGCATTCCAAAGCAACAGCTTGCTAATGAGATCGTGCGGCGGGGTTCTATTTCTAACAGGTGCAGCCGACTGAAAATCGCGACAACGCCGGCTCGAACTCAGCGCGCGCTACAGTGCTGACCGAGCTGATCGCCCGGCTCAGCTACGCGCCGCTCAAAGAAGACGAGTGCGTGCCTCAGGCCGCTAGTGCATCTACCCTTCCAGTGCACCAGCGGCCTTTATTGGCGAGCGCGTCGCGCCCGATCAGAAGTTGAGCTTCAGCGCCAATTGAATGACGCGTGGTGTGAAGCCGATGTTCGTCGAGGTGATCTGGCCGAAGGCTCCGGCAGTGGTCGGAATGCCGGCCGGGTTGCGGCTGACCGTCCAGCCGCTGATGTTGAAGTTGGGCAGCGAGAAGTTCGTCGTGTTCGAGATGTTATACGCCTCGGCCCGGAACGATAGTCTGTACTTCTCGGCGAACAGGAAGTCCTTAAATATCGAGAGGTCGACCTCTCTCCAGCTCGGACCGTAACATTGGTCGCGTCCCTCGTTGCCCGGGTTGCCGATCGCCTGCTGCTGGAACGCATTCAGGTTGATGAAGTTGTGGATCGTCGGGTTCGAAACCGTGCACGACTGGCCGGAGACCATGTTCGGGCGATCCGAACTGACGTTGGGCAGATTGATCAGATTCTGGCCATCCAGGACCGAGAACGGCTGGCCGGATTGCCAGAAAGCGATGGTGTTGACCTGCCATCCGCCAATCGCGAACTTTGTAAGTCCCTTTGCGGACTTGCCAAAAGGTAGCTCGTAATTGGCGCGTATCGTGAATTTGTTCTTGAAGCCGATGTCCGAGTTGCCCCAGTCGTAACTCCGGTTGTTCGTTACCGTCGCGACTGGCGCGCTGCTGATCGAGCTGTCGGTAATACTGGTGAGGTTGCGAGCGAAGACGTAATTGGCGTTGATGGTCAGACCCTTCGAATAGCGCCGCTCGAAGACGAACTGAGCCGCGTTGTATTCGGCGGCTCCGCCGGTGCCGTACAGGCTGATACCGGTGATGTTGGGCAGCGTGGCAATTCGAAGATAGTTCGGCGTTACGGCCGACCCGGAAGGATTCGGCAGGTTGACGTTCGGGACGTAATACAGGTGACGGGCCAGCAACCCCACATAGGCGACGGTAAACACGTTCTGGCCGAGCTGCTTCTGTATCGTCAGGTTATACTGCATGACGTTAGCGTTCGGATAGGTGTCCGCTTTGGCGCTGAGCGAGCTCTGCAGTCCGCCCGCGACTGACCCCAGCAACTGGGGGATGTTAGGCGGTGTGATGGGTGGCGGACCTTGCGATAGGAAATGGACGCCCGCAGGGCAAACGGTGGAGCCCGTCAGAGCCGCGGGGGAGCAGGTGAAGTTGACGCCCACGAATGGCGGGTTAGGCAGATTCACAGCGCCGGCCGCAAAGTCCTGAGCGAAATAACTGAGGCCGAAACCGCCGCGTACCACGAGGCCCTTACCCGCGCTATAGGCGAAGCCGATACGGGGCTGGAAATCTTTCCAGTGCGGTTGCACGCAGGCGTAGGAGCTGATGCAGAACGTATTCGTGTCGATCTGATAATTGGAGCGCTGGCCGGTGGCGCTGGCGAGCTCGCCAATGTGATCCCAGCGCAGGCCGAGGTTCAGAGTCAGCTTGCGAGTCGCATGCCAGTCGTCCTGCACATAGAGGTGGGGTTCCCAAGTCCGGTAGTACTGATACTGGAACGGGAACTGGCGGGTGATGGTGGTTGGAACTCCCAGCAGGAAGTTCGCAAGGCTGTTCGGTGGCGCGCCCGCTGTGGCGGCGCTCCATGTGAACTGACCTGTGCCGTTCTGGATCTGGTAGTAGTTCATCTGACGGCGAATAAGGCCAGCACCGAACTTGATGTTGTGGCTGCCTCTGGTCCAGGCCAGTGAGCCTTCTTGCTGGAAAACATTGTTGATGTCGTAGATCGGCACCGATGTGCAATCGCCCAGAGTATTGCAGCTTCCCGGCCCGGTGTATCCGTTGATCGAAACGTTCAGCAGGCCCGAGACATACTGGTTCACGTCCGCGCCCGGAATTCCGAACTTGTCCGACAGGTTGCTGCCTTGGTTCGCCGAAAGCGTGGCGATATTCAGGCGGGTGAAACTACTTTTGAATTCGCCGACCAGCGTAGGCCTGAAGATATGTACGAAGTCAACCATGTACGCCTGCGAGTCTTCGGTTGAGTTGCCGGGATAGATGCCGTTGCCTGGGTTGATCGTAACGCCAAACTCCTTGACCGGCGGATAGAGCGTCGGGTAGACCGTGGTCGTCGGATTGTAGGAGAACCGGAAGAACATCGAGTCCTTGTCCGAGAAATGGTGATCGACGCGCGCGTCAACGGTCTTCGCGAAATACTGATTGTTCACATTGCCGGTGTAGTTCGCGGTCGGCGGCGCACCCGGAATGTTGGCAGCCGGGAAGAGCGACAGGTATTTGAGCGCAACGGGATCGATCTGGGAGACAGGAATGATGGGTCCGCCCTGGTCGGAGAAGTCGCCGGGATGCGACAGTTCGTAGGCCGTGGGGGCGGCGAGCAGGCCAGTGTTCTTTCCCTGAATCACTCGCAGGTTCTCAAAATCGACGAAGAAAAAGGTCTTGTCTTTGATAATGCGGCCGCCTACGCTACCGCCGAACTGGTTCTGGCGGAACTCGGGGCGTGCGATGCCGGCGCCGTTTGCGAAAAAGTCGTTGGCGTTCAGCTGGTCGTTGCGGAAGTACTCGTAGAGGCCGCCGTGGAAGGCGTTGTTGCCTGACTTGGTGATGAGGTTGACGACCGCTCCACCGGCGCGGCCGACTTCAGCCGGGTAGTTGTTGGTATCGATCTTGACTTCTTCAATCGAATCGATCGAAGGGCGGAAGAGAATCGTGAGCTGCTCACGCTCATTGTTGTCCATGCCGTCGACCAGGTGATTGTTGAACGTCTCGTTCATGCCGTTGGCCACCACCGCCGCGGTCTGGCGACGCTCGTCGGGACGGGTTCCGCTGAGAATCGAGTTCGAAGGACCGGCCGCGGCGCCGGGGGCCGTCGAAACCAACTGTACGTAGTTGCGGCCGTTGAGGGGAAGATCCTGCACCGAAGCCGCAGCTACCGTATCTCGCAGAGTCGAGCTATCGGTCTGAAGCGCCGGCGTAGTGGCCGTAACCTCGACGATCTGGGTCGACTCGCCGACCTGCAACTGGGTGTCGGTGCGCGCGCGGTCGCCGGCGACCAGGGTGATGTTGGTAACCGATTTCTTGAAAGCCGGAGCCTCCACCGTGACAGTGTATGTTCCCGGCGGTAGCAGGTTGATAACGAAATCGCCCGACCCGCTGGTCTGAACTGTGCGGGTTTCAGAAGTGCCGGTATTGACTACCGTAACTCGAGCGTTTGGAACCACCGCACCTGCCGCGTCAGTAACTGTGCCTAAGATGTCGGCGGTAATAAGCTGGCCGAAGGCCTGTGTGCCGACGAGGAAACAAACGAACAGAAGAATGCTGCTGAGCGTCCGAGACAAACGTTGTTTCATACTCTCCCCTGAATTTTCGTTTTCGAAGCTTCCAAAAAAGTTCAACTGGCAGATAGCGAGATAACCAGAGTTCTACTCTCCACGCCGAACCGGTGTCACTGGGCTGCCGCTCCCACGGCACCCCGATAGCTAAATCCGCGATCGGCCAGACTACAAAGGCCTTGTAAAAGCCCTGTAGAAAATAATGTATGCTGACCGGCGATCCGTCAAGACAAATTTTAGGCAATCTACGTTGTCATTCACATGTTGCATGTGCGTAACCTTAAAAACAATCTAAGTCTTGAATTGTGATTTACCAAAAAAGACTCCCTGTAGCTCCCGATTCATTTCGGCGAGCATAGCTAGCAACACAAAAAGGCGGCGGAAGATCGTTTGGGGGGGATCACACCGCCGCTTCGCTAAAATAGAAACAACGTATACGGGAGTCTACTGTGAATGGCCGGGAGTCAACAATAGCTCTATAGGGCCTCAATGAGTAATACGCCAAATGGAATATAACTATCGGCAATAAGCCGAATGGAATATAGCTCTAGCCAGCCACAACTGTAAACGGTTACAGATCAAATCAAATGTGAATGACACCTCGCATAATGGCAGAGGTTGCAGCTTGTGTCCGATCATCGACACCGAGCTTTTCCAGAATTTTCTTCACATGATTCTTGACCGTGTACTCCGCGATTCCAAGCTCTGCCGCAATCTGCTTGTTAAGGAGTCCCCGGGCCAGCAAGGTTAGAACATTCAGTTCGCGAGCGGTAAGATTCGGAGCCGGAAGCGGAGACTTGAGCGAATCCGCCACTTCTGGAGGAAGGTAGTTCTTTCCTGCGTGAGCCGATCGAATCGCCTCGATCAACTGGTCCTCTAAGACCCCTTTCAAGAGATAGGATCGAGCTCCAAGCTTTAGGGCCCGGCGGATGTCTTGGTCCCCTCCAAATGCAGAGATTGCAATGATATTCGCCGAAGGAAATTCAGCTCGGATTGCTCCTATTGCATCGAAGCCACTCATGCGAGGCATTCGCATATCCATGATTGTGACGTCCGGCTGATAGGTCCGAAATTTCTGGATGGCGTCTTCACCGTCAACCGCTTCCGCAACGACGACCAGATCCGTTCGAGCGTTAATGATTGCGGTCAGCCCTTTGCGAGCGATGAGATGATCCTCGGTAACCAGGATGCGAACAGGACTCAACGAGGCCATTCGAGTAGGACAGAATGAATAGGAGGATACAGGAAGGTGTGCACGTAGTCTATGTTTTCAGGCTGAGTTAATGATTCGCTAAACCTCCCTTTGTAACTGACAGGTGCGCCACGAGATCCGCTGGTCGCCTCGTCTAATTTGCAATGATGCAATTCCGCGGAAATCAATTTATTAGCCAAATAGGCAAAGAACTTCAGAGGCGACTTTGAGTCATCCTGGTGCCGCCCGTCTTCGGATCAGTCCTCTTTCTTTGCCCACCCTGGAGGGTAGTAACCTCTGTCCAGCCGAGCCGTCCAACCTAACGTTACGCACCAAGGAGTAGAACATGAACTACAAGTGTTCAAAGTGCGGAGCCGAGACGGAGCTGCACGAAAACGGCAAACCGATTTGTGTTAAGTGTTCGGACAGGATCGAGGCAGCCAGAAAGCGAACAGCGGAGGATAAAGTAAAGCTCCGCGCGCCGGCAGGCGAGGCATCGATAGGCGCACATCACTAAAACGCCGCAGGCACAAACCCACTCCTGGTGCCGGCACTTCGGCACCAGGCCCCGTTTTTTCATTGGATACATCCGCTTCTCACCACCCTTGCCGATTGGCAAATTGCGGTGCGGCAGGCGTGAATGCAACATTTGATCCAATGCATACCCCGCCGGACGACGAATGGCTACCGTCACCGCCAGCCGGCCTCGCGGGCGAAACGGAGATCGGCCTGCACTGCCCTCTTTGTGGGCATGAATTCCTTCAAACGCTCGACCGGCTTCAAGGTGATCAACGCATGGCGTGTCCCGGTTGCGCCCGGCAAGTCGAAATCAGGTTGGGTCGCAAGCAACGATGGAAATCGAAACCGTAGAGGACAGGTCGCCGGCGTCACCATGCAAGCGTAGTGAATTCACGGCTTGCCACACTTGCATCGGATGTCGTTTTTAGAGCAATTAGATGCTATCGGGGGCCGGTCGTTGAACCTTCTTCAGCGGCTTCTCCTGGTGAACGATGGCACTTTGACGGATGCGCTGGAGGCAGCGTTCTTAGAACCAATCAAGTTGGTCAGGCTTTCGGTGGATGTCTCATCGGCCGATGACGGGCCTGTCGGTCTTGCGCAGGATTCCGGTCTTCCGGTTATGCGCCGCGAGATTCTTCTGCAAGGCGCGAGTTCGCTGCGAAACTTTGTCTTCGCGCAATCCTGGATCGCCCTCAACCGGCTACCGGCGCCAATGCGCAGCGACCTGGTCGAATCCGGGAAGCCCATCGGGCGGCTCTGGAGCGAATATCGGTTGGAGACCGCAAAACAGGTGCTCCGGTTTTGGCGAGAGCCCGCCGGTAAGCTCTCGATTCACTTCGGTTGTGGTCTTGATGCGATCCTCCTGGCTCGTTCCTATCGAGTGCTTCAGCACGGTGCGCCACTAATGGTTATCTCGGAATACTTTCCCGCGGATCTTGCGCTCCAAGGTGATGTAAAGCGGATATTTGCTCGCAGTTGAAACGATGAGGTCCTCGAGATCATCCAACAGGCGGGTGAGAAATGGCGCGTAACAGAATTGAGAAGTTTCATCCGCTTGCTCGCAGATTTAAGCTGGCGTATGAGCGATTGGTTGAGTGTGATCTGCGCGACCCGCTTGGCGAGTTCCCGGATATCCGGTCCGAAGTGTGCCAAGAGCTGGACGCCATTGTGTCTGACGCGGAGTGCGCCGGATACACTCTGGATGATGTCCGCGACTATGTCATCGCGGAGGAAGAGCACCGGGCGGATATTGTGTCGGCCTCTGGCGATCGCGTCTGAACGACATCGCCCAAATAAAGACATCGCCAAAATAAGAAGCTTCAATCGCAACGCAGCGCTTCGATCGGATCAACAGTCGCGGCCCGTCGGGCGGGGATGAAGGCCGCGAAGCAGGCCACTAAGGCAAAAACCAAGGTCAGCGCCAGGATCATTGCAATACTGCCCGCTCCCTGCAGAGGAGCCACCGACTCGATAAGTTTTCTAGCAGACCAGGTAGCCACGATTCCACCGGCGACTCCGATCACCAGCATCGCCGCGACGCGCCGGTAGATCACTCTGAAAATACGGCCGCGCGATGCTCCGATCGCGATGCGAATTCCAATATCGCGGCGCGACGATTCCACTTCATGACTGATCAGCCCATAGAGCCCGAGGAGTGCCAGGACTAGCGACAGGACAGCGAAGCTTACGAACGCCCAGTTCTCCAGCCGTTGTAAAGTCAGCGCGCCCGCGACGACGTCGTCCATGGTTTGCGGCGTCCGGAAGGGCAGAGTCCGGTCGAGTTCCCCGAACATGCGCCTGAGGTCCGGGATGATCGCGTTCGGAGCGTTGGTGGTCTGAACCACTAATTGCATTCCGGCCAGAAACTGATTGCGCAGATCGTGCGGGATCTGCGAAATCGGCATGTCAGTCTCAGCCAGCGGCGGACCAAAAATGCTCTGCCGGACATTGGACACAACACCCACGATCGCCACCTTGGCCTGGCCGTCCTGGATCGACTGCGATAAAGGATCCAAACCAGCGGGGATGAAACGCTCGACAAAGCGCTGATTCACGACTACAACGCGTCGCGAAGTGGGCGTATCGATTTTCTCGTTGACAAGGCGGCCGCGCAGCAGACGGATTCCGAAAGCGGAGAAGTAACCGGACGTGACGATTCGAAACTCGGCGTTGCGCTCATGGCCCGGCGGGCTCGGTGGCTGACCGACGATTTCGACGCTGCTGTTCCAGCCCCAGTTCTGGATCGGCACAATTTGAATGAGACCCGCGGCTCGAACCCCGGGGATTGCGGTCACGCGTTCCAGCATGGGCGTGTAGAAATCCGTCACGACGTCACGATTCTCATAAGATCCCGGCGAAAGATCGATCTCGGCGGCCAGTATCGACGATGGATCGAATCCGAAGTCGCCGTGCTGCAAACGGGACAGCTCGCGAAAAACGAGGCCGGAGGTAACCAGCAGGACCATCGCCAGGGATACTTGCACGCACACGAACCCCGCGCGCAGGCGGCTTTGCCCGCGGTCCATTCCAACACGGTTTCCAGAGCGGAGGGAAGTGGCGGCAGATGTGGCGGAAAACCGGAACGCCGGCCACAAACCAGCAAGCAGCGTCGTGAGCATCGAAACCACGAGAGCCGCCGTCAGCACCGTCCCGTTCAGACGCACCTCTGATCCGCGATTGAGGGCCGAGACGAGTAGGACACGCGTTGCGCCCAACAGGGCGTCGGCAAGCAGCAAGCCCACTGCGCCGCCGGCGATGGCGTAGGAGATGTTCTCCGACAGCAGCCGGGCCATCAGCCGGCTCCGGCTTGCCCCGAGCGCGCTTCGGATCGCAACCTCATGCTGCATGCGCACCCCGCGCGCCAGCAGCAAACCGGCCAGGTTCACGCATCCGAGCGCAATCAAGGCAGCAATTCCGACACCGAGCAGTTGCAAGGCGCCGCGTGCCCGCGAGTCGCCGACGGTGAACGTCGCCAAGTCAATCAGTTGAACTTTACGACCTTTGGTCTCCGGATATGCATCGCTTAGGTGCGCGAATACCTGGTTGAGTCGACTTTGAGCGTCTTCGCGCGAAACCCTTTCAGCGAGCCGGGCAACCGTCGGCAGCCAGTGATTCCCACGGCCCTCGCGCTGGTTCTTCAGCATCTTCAGCGGAAAATAGATAGCCTGGGTCCGGCTTATGGGGAAACGGAAGCCTTCCGGCATCACGCCGATCACGGTGTAGGGCTGACCGTCCAGTTTGATTTTCGCGCCGATTGCCTCAGGCCGCGCCGCGAACAGATCCTGCCAGACTTCGTGGCTCAGCACAACCACAAAGTTTCGTCCCGGATCCTCCTCACCTTTCTCGAACGTTCTGCCGAGCACCGGTCTCACGCCGAGCACGTCGAAGAAATTGTCGCTCGCTGTGACAGCATGCAGCGAAACGGCACTGCCGCCCGTCTCGGCATTCACGCTCGCGAAGGAGTTATACGCGGCGACGTTCGAAAAAGGGGCGGCCTCGCGACGCCAGTCGACGAACTCAAGGTAGGAGGCCGGCTGCGTAAAGCCCTGGGGCGAGGTGGTGAGCAACGAAAAGATGCGGCTGGGCTCCTTGTACGGGAGCGGGCGAAGGAATACCGCGTCCATAATGCTGAAGACTGCAGTGCTCAAGCCAACAGTCAGCCCCAGCGTTCCGACTATCGTCAAGTTGAAAGCAGGATCCCTTCGAAACTGGCGAAGCGTGTGCGTGAGTGGCGATGCCATGGCGTAAGTACATCGCAATTCGATCGCAATGAAATTACGTTGATTCTATTAGGATCTCTGGCGAAGAGGCTGTCCGCAAATGGGACTCAGTGTCCACTCTGCTGCAGGATCCCCAATCTCACCTTCTCTGACTCCAAGGCCGCCTCCGTCCCTGGGGCGGTTGTTCGACCGCGTTCTGAGCCGGACAGCAACTATTCTTTCTTCTTCAGGCTCTGATCGTTTTCGCGGATGAAGTTGCGAATCTCGTCGGCCATGCCCAAGAGCTTTTCCCATTGTTCGCGGTAGAGGGTGATCGGGAAACGGCCCATGCCGTACACTGAGAGCCCGCCTTTTTCGCTCACCTTCAAGTACACGTTGCCGCGTGGTTTTTTCAGCGCCTCGTTCTCGGCGCGGAGCCGTTCGATCTCTGATCGGAGTTCTTCGTCTGTTGCCATGAAATCAAGAGATACCATAGCTCCGGCCGGGTGGTTGCGCCGCAGGAGGTCCGAAACGCCGAAGCCCATGTGGCTCTCTAACTTCTGTACCGCCGATCGGGCCAAGTCCAATCTTCAAGATGAAAAGCCGAAAACCCGCTTCAAATGCACGGAGAGGCATACCCAAACGTCGATTTCCCATCGGCGCGGAAGTTCGACCTCGGGGAGTTCACTTTCGCGTCTGGGCTCCAGAACGCCGCAGCGTTGAAGTGATGATCGAGTCGGCGGTGCCCGATGTTTCATCTTTTTTGCTGAAGCGCGAACCGGAAGGATACTACTCCGGTTTCGTCGCGAAAGCCAAGGCTGGAGCGCGGTACCGTCTGCGGCTGGATGAAGACCCCACACTCGTCTACCCCGATCCCGCATCCCGCTTTCAACCGGACGGGCCGCATGGACCCTCCGAGGTAATTGATCCTTCCTTTCGCTGGACAGACCGTGGCTGGAAGGGCGTGCCGGCGAACGGGCAAGTGATTTATGAGATGCATATTGGAACGTTCACCAAAGAAGGCACCTGGAGAGCTGCTGCGGCCCAGTTGAAGGAATTGGCTTCGATTGGGATCACGGTGATTGAGGTAATGCCCGTCGCCGATTTTCCGGGCCGGTTTGGCTGGGGCTACGATGGCGTCGATCTCTTCGCGCCCACTTGGCTGTACGGCCGCCCGGAGGATTTCCGCGCGTTCGTGGATGCGGCTCATGCGGAGGGCGTGGGCGTTTTGCTCGATGTCGTCTACAATCATCTCGGCCCCGACGGCAACTATCTGAAATGGTTTAGTGAGGATTATTTCAGCAAGCGTCATACGACGGATTGGGGCGAGGCCATCAATTTCGACGGCGCAGGTTCCGGTCCCGTGCGCGAGATGTTCAGAAGCAACGCGGCCTACTGGATCGAGGAATTTCACCTGGACGGTTTGCGTTTAGACGCCACCCAGAATATCTACGACGATGGCTCGCCGCATATTCTCGACGAGATTGTTCGTGACGCGCACAAACGCGCCCTCGGACGGACAGTGTTCATCGTTGCCGAGAACGAACCGCAAGATATTCGACTGGTGCAACCGCTGGATCGCGGCGGTTACGGGATCGACGCCATGTGGAACGATGATTTCCATCACAGCGCGGTGGTGGCCCTTACCGGCCACAATGAAGCATATTATTCAGACCACCTTGGCGTGGCACAGGAGTTTGTCTCGGCTGCGAAATATGGATTCCTTTACCAGGGTCAATGGTACTCCTGGCAAAAACAACGGCGCGGAAGTTCGACCTTAGGAGTTCCGCCCGCCTCATTCGTGACCTTCATCGAGAATCACGACCAAGTCGCAAATTCGGCCCGCGGCAGGCGAATGCATCAGATCACGAGCCCCGGCAAACTAAGAGCGATGACCGCTCTTCTCCTGCTCGGTCCATCGACTCCCATGTTGTTTCAGGGCCAGGAATTTGCCTCCTCCGCGCGATTCCAGTATTTCTCGGATCATCGGCCAGAGATCGCCAAGTTGGTTTATCGGGGCCGCGGAGAGTTTCTTTCGCAGTTCCGAAGCCTGCAAGGGCCTGAGGCGCAGAGCCTCTTGAGCGACCCGGGAAACCCGGGAACTTTCGAAAGCTGCAAACTGGATTTCGCCGACCGCGAGCGGCATCATCCCTGGTACTTGCTCCATAAAGACCTGCTCCGGTTACGTCACGGCGCGCGAATCCTGAAAAACCCCAAACCGGGCGGATTGGACGGGGCCGTTCTGGCCGAGCACGCTTTTCTGCTGCGATATTTCAACACGGACGAAAGCGACTGGCTGCTGATTGTGAACTTCGGAGCGGACCTGCGTTTGACCCCGGCGCCCGAACCGCTGCTCGCGCCACCGATTGATAGGCGTTGGACGCTGCTATTTTCCACCGAAGACCCCCAATATGGCGGGAACGGCAGCTATTCACCGGAGACCGACGAGGGCTGGATGGTCCCTGGAGAAGCGGCAATCTTGCTGACATCCGTGCCGCTGTCGAAGGGGGAGCATGCCGAATAGTCCCGATATGCATGAGCCGCGTGACGGCGGGTTCGAGCCGCAAAGAGAATGGATCCTGACGAACGGCCTGGGCGGATATGCGATGGGAACCATCGACGGATTTCTCACGCGCCGTTATCACGGGCTGCTAATCTCGGCTCAACCATCGGGACGAATCATGATGTTGAATGGGGTCGCCGAGCGCGTTCGTCTGCCCCACGGCGCCGTTGTGTACCTGGGCACGCAAGTTCTTTCTGGTTCAGGAACCCATGACATCGTCGGAGTTTCTGAATTTCGCCTCGAAATGGGACTGCCAATATGGGTGTACAGAATTCAAAACTTCATCCTGGAAAAACGCGTAATCCTGCCCTATCGTCAAAATACCGTACATGTCTCGTACCGCCTGTTGTCCGGCGAAGGGGCCGTTCGGCTGGCGGTTCGTCCCGCGATTCATATCCGAAATCATGATGACCCTGTCAGCACGCCGTTGACTTCAAAATACGTTCTTACCTTGATGGACGGCCGCTGCGAAGTGTCGGCGGGCGCCGGACTCCCCGCGCTCCATTTGCAATTCACAGCGCCGCGGCCGGCGTTGACTTACGATCCCAGACTGATTCAAAACATTCTCTATTCGTCCGAAGAGGAACGAGGCTATGAATCGGTCGGCGAAATGTGGAGTCCCGGTTATTACCGAAGCGACTTGATCGCCGGCCAGCAAGCGGCATTGGTGGCCTCCACGGATTCCTGGGACGCGATGCTGTCGATGACAACAACCCAGGTGCTGGAAGCCGAACAACGCCGCCGGGAAAATCTGCTTGCAATCGCGAAGCCCGAAGCGCAACAGGGATATGGCGCGGACCTGGTGTTGGCTGCCGATCAGTTCCTGATGACCCCTGCTGGCCGCGTGGAAGATACGGCTCGGGCACGCGCCGAAGGAGAAGAGGCCTGGAGCGTCATTGCGGGATATCCGTGGTTTACGGATTGGGGCCGTGACACGATGATCAGCCTGGAGGGGCTCACGCTGGTTACCGGCCGTCAAAAAGAAGCCCGATGGATCCTGAGAACGTTCGCGAATTACGTCAGGGACGGCTTGATTCCGAATCTCTTTCCGGAAGGCCAGCGCGAGGGTCTGTATCATACTGCCGACGCATCCCTGTGGTTCTTTCATGCCGTGCATCGCTACGTTGCCACGACTGAGGACACCGAAACCCTATGGGTGATCATGCCCAAGCTCCTGGAAATTGCGGATTCTCACATTCGCGGCACGCTGTTCGGGATCGGAATCGATCCGGCGGACGGTCTGTTAACCCAGGGGCAAGAGGGATATCAACTCACCTGGATGGATGCAAAGGTAGACGATTGGGTGGTGACGCCGAGGCGAGGAAAGGCCGTGGAGATTAACGGTCTTTGGTTCAATGCGCTGTGTCTTCTGTCGGAATGGCTGGAAGAAAAAGAGCCGGGTCGCGCCAAGACGTTCCGGTCTCAGGCCGAACAGGTTCGCTCGTCTTTCAACAAGCGGTTCTGGTGCCAGGAAAAAGGCTACCTTTTTGACGTGATCGACGGACCAGCAGGCAACGACGCAGCTTGCCGGCCGAACCAGTTACTCGCCTTCTCGCTTACTCATCCGGTGCTCGACCGTTCGATGTGGGAGCCGGTGCTGGACGTCGTAACCGAGCGCCTGCTGACGCCTTTTGGCCTACGGTCTTTAAGCCCGGATGACAAGAATTATAAAGCTCAATATTTTGGGGACTTGCGGGCTCGCGACGCCGCTTACCATCAGGGTACGGTCTGGGCGTGGCTCATCGGCCCATTCATTGACGCCTGGGTGAAGCTTCATCCAGAGGCCGCTCCGGCCGGCCGCAAATTCCTGAACGAACTTGCGAGCAACGTCAATGAGGCGTGCGGCGGCACCATTGGTGAGATCTTCGATGGAAATCCTCCCTACACGGCGCGCGGGTGCAATTCACAGGCTTGGAGCGTGGCGGAATGTTTGCGGTGTTGGGTTAAGACGGCGAATTCCGCGCCGGGTTGAAATCAGGGTCCGGGCAATGAACACTTGCCGGTAGCTTTGTTGCGATTTGGCTAATGTTCCAAAGAAATCAGCCGATCAGACAGAACATGCCAGAACTTCTGAACGGCAACGCCATACCCTCGACTTTGGAGGTTGGCCAGCCTTCGAACGGATCAACTTCAACAATCGTAACGGTTTCGCCGGCTACTCTCGAATTGGGACGTCAGACCGTCCCCATCATGCCCAGTTGGGTGCTGGGCGGTTCTCCTGTAACCCGCAGTAAGAGCGTGACTAGGAGTCACGACTGGACCTCGAACCTCCTGGTCTGGGAATGCACCGCCGGACAATTTGAATGGCACTACGCTAAGGAAGAAGTCGTCGTGATCACCTCCGGCGAGGTCTATATCACTGACAATAAAGGCGAAGAGCGCTGGCTCGGCCCCGGCGACGTGGCCTTCTTCCCGGCCGGCAGTTCCGCCGTGTGGCGGGTCCCGCAACACGTGAGAAAAGTTGCTGTCGTGCGAGAGAGTCTGTGGCGTCCGCTGGGATTCAGCGTCAAAGTCTGGAAAACACTGCTCCGTAAAGCCGGAATCGGCGGACCGTCGCCGCTGTAGCCCTCAGTGCTTGGTTTCTGTCGTTGGGCCCATGCCCACCATCTCGAGGATGCAGGGTTCATCCTTCGCGCCGTCGTAGTGTATCTGCTTGCCGAAATGCGTCACGAACGTCCCGGCGGGCAGCGGCACCATGTGTTCGGGATCATAATTCGAGCCCGTGCCGACCCACCATGTGCCCGATAGCACCGTAATAAAGCGGTCATGCGGATGCGAATGGGGACGGCTGTTGTGGTGCGGATACCACTTCGTCAGGTACACATACCAGCCTTCTTTACTTGGATCTCCTACCAGGTTCGCGTGGGCCGAGCCGTCGCCTTCCACCCACTTGATGTCCTTGGGAAGTTGGATCGAGATCGCCGCCGGATTCAGTTCGGCGGCTGCGCCGAGCCATGCGAAAACGGCGAAACCTAAAGTGATTCGAGTTGCGAAATTCTTGAACATACGGCCTCCATTAAACGTTTGAAGTCAATCCCCGGTCCACCCGCTTCTTTGAATCGAGTGAAGCCAGGATCATGTCGACGCCAATCGGCGTGCGGCGCACCAGATCGTCGCCGATTGCTGCGGCTAACGCGCATCGAATTGCAGCCGCGCCTGCTCCCACCGCTGCCTCGGCGATGCCTTTGGCCCCTACCGGTGTTTGCGGATCGGGAAGGTTCACGGCATCCCATTCCATCTTTTCGGGAATGTCGAGAATCGAGGGCGGACGGTTGTAATGAAAACGCTTCGCCAGCGCGACGCCAAACTCCGCGTCGTACACCCATTTCTGGCTGCGCGTGTAGCCGATTCCCTGAATCGCGCCGCCGTGAAGCTGGCCCTCCAGGCCACGGGGATTCACCACCGTCCCGCAATCGGCGACGCACAGATAATCGAGAATCTTATACTCGCCCGTTTCCACGTCGACCTCGACTTCGGCGAAGCTGGCGACGAAAGCCTGGGTCATCCCCTTGCGCCCGTAGTTATCCTTCGCGACGCCCATCAGACCAACACCCGCCAGAGCCTTGGCCGACTCCTTGGTCATGATGTTGAGATCCTCGGCGACTTCATGGCCATCATACTTGCCGCCCAATGCGACGGCGCGCTTTGCGGCTTGCGCGTAGGTCATGCCGCTTGCCGGATTCCCTTTGCGGAAGACCCGCTGGTTGCCGATCGTGTAATCTTCAGGACGCCCGCCGAGATCCTTGGCGGCGATCTCCTGCAATTTTAGCTTCGCGTCCATCGCCGCGGCGTGATTAGCACGGGAGGTCGCGTGAATCGTCTGGCTGCCTCCCTGCCGCGAGCTCCAGGGCAGATGTTTCGACGTGTCGCCCCAGATCACCTCGCACTTCTCCCATGGCATTTCGAGCATTTCGGCGGCGACGCGGGCCGTGTCGTAAACCGACAGCGTCCCCATATTCCCGACGCCCGAATAAATGTTCAACGTGCCTTCGGGCGTGATCGCGATCATCCCATCGAATCCGATCGTCCCGGCGCTGAAGTTGGCCAGCGAAACTCCCACCCCGGAAACCTTGGTTCCGCGCAACTGGCCGTTACGCTTCTTCCGCTCCGCCCAGTTGAACTTTTCCGCGCCGCGTTCCAGAGCTTCCCGCGCGAATGCGCTGGTGAATTGGGAACGCGCGCCATTTTTCTCCGGAGCTCCGTAGCTCATGCCCGTGGTGGGCGCGTTAATCTTACGAATTTCGACTTCGTCGATTCCCAGCTTGCGCGCTGCCTGGCACATCAGCGGCTCGAACATGACGGTCGATTGGGCGCCGCCGGGGCCGCGCTGCGGGCCATGCGGAGGAGTGTTGGTAAGCACCGCAGTCCCCCGGAAACGCATGGTCAAGGGCGTATAGTTAGCCGACGCCACCACGGCGCAGGTTCCGTAGTCGCCGCCGCGGGCATATGGGCCGTTGGCCTGTACGACGAACATGTCCAGCGCGATCAGGCGGCCGTCTTTCCGAAAGCCCATGCGCGCTCGCATGATCAGCCCGGCGCGCGCGCGTCCGATGAAGTGATCCTCTTCGCGCGTGATCCGCATCAACACCGGACGTCCGGTCTTTTTGGCCAGCAGCGCGGGAATCGCCGTGTGCATGTGCGCTTCCGGATTCTTGCCGCCGAAACCGCCGCCCACATACGAGCCAACTAAAACCAGCTTCGTTCGATCCGCCTTCGACCAGTTTCCAACCGACTGGCTGACGTGCGCCAACGATTGCGCCGACGCGTGCAGGTACAGCTTGCCGTTTTCCCAGTACGCCATGGAAGTACGCGGCTCGAGACACTGATGCGAGGTCGACTGGCACATCACCGTTTCGTCGATCACCAGCGCCGCTTCTTTGAACGCAGCATCGACGTCGCCGATTTTCCACATGTCAGGAGCGTCGCGCATCGGCAGCCGCCCGGCTTCGACTTCTTTCCAGTCTTCGGCCGTCCATTTGAGCGTCTTGGCCACGGCTCCGTAATAAACGTTGCCTTCCAGGCGCGCGTTGGGTCCACCCGGCCGGAGGCTTTCGAGCGGGTCGATGCAAAACGGCAGCGGTTCCAGATCCAGCTTGATCCGTTCAATCGCCTCGGCTGCCGTTAGTTCATCGACAGCGGCGACGGCGAGGATCGGTTCGCCTTGAAACACAGGCTCATTGCTCAGCCCCAGTTCCGCTTTAATCGGCGTGCCCCGTCCGCCCTTCGACTGCGGGCCTTCTTCTTCCGCGGCGGCCACC
>Ga0070731_10001581_pt1 | contig 23259 bp, 22 predicted proteins | sample Coa_R1_2_FD_66448 | JGI IMG/M metagenome (GOLD analysis project Ga0070731, IMG submission 66448) | Surface soil microbial communities from Centralia Pennsylvania, which are recovering from an underground coalmine fire - Coalmine... | ecosystem: Environmental > Terrestrial > Soil > Unclassified ... | reverse complement strand
CACCGCTCCCGGATCGCCGGGCCGCTCGACGCGGACGACGGACACGCCGAGCTCGGGCCGCGCCGTCGCGAGCGCACGCGCACGCGCGACGCGATCTTCCCACTCTTCTATGGACGGCAGCCGGATCCCCTGGTGATCGCTCACGTCCGCTTCCTGCGCCCGAAGATCGCCCACCGCCCGCGCGAACGCCGCGTCGCTCGCCTCGAGGCGCGCGACGGCGTCGAAGAGCGCGCGCGCCGCGGCCGTCGGTCGCAGGTAGAGCGCGCCGCGATTCAGATCATCGCCGAGCCGGTACCCGATCAGGTCCGGCCGGCGGACGATCGGCGACCAGGGGAACAGGGCCTCGATGCAGGCGCAGAGGCGGTCGACGTGATCGGGCGGGACACAGAAGTTGGCATGGTTCCAGGCGTCCATGGAAGGCGGATAGCACGGGTCGCGGACGCTGCGCTCACACCCCGCTAGAGCGGATGCTGTTCACCCTCCGTGTGCTGATGCTGATGCTCGTGACCTCCGGGATGCTCGTGCTCGTGCTCGTGCTCCTCCTCCTCGCCGAGCCCGAAGAGTTCCAGGAGATTGTGATGATGGCCGGCGTGCCCCTTCTCCTCCCCGCCCTGCAACGAGTCGGCGTCTACCCGCACCGCGACGCCGCGGAGGAAGACCATCTGCCCGCCGATATCCGACGCAATCAGCATGTTGAGGACCATCGCGGCGCTGATGAGGAGGTAGAGCGCCCCGCCGCGCCATGGATACGGGCGCGCCACGAGACGCCACAGCGAGAGCACGACCGCCGCGGCCAGGGTGCCGAGCTGGAGGTTCATGTGGCGCGTCATCAGCTCCTCCGCCGCGTCGGTGACGTACGGGTGCACGTCGTCGGCGCCGGCGATGCCGGTCCAGACCGCAACGCCCGCCGCGATCGTCCCGATCCAGAGCGTCCAGCGCGCCGTCGCGTGGAGATCGCGTGAGCCCGTCAGCCGGGCGAGCGCGTCGCAGACGAGCGACACCGGGAGGAGCGCGATCGGGAAGTGGACGGCGATCATGTGGACGTTCGGCATCTCGCGCAGGCCCTGGAAGAGCTCCATGGGGCGCGACGTTCGGCTAGGCGATCCCCGGTGTCAATCATGGCTGCCTTGACGCCTCGACGGACACGCTCCTAGTGTCGCCGCCATGGCGAATGTTCTCGACGGCGTGCGCGTGGTCGAGGTCGCCGACTGGGGCTTCGTCCCGTCGGCCGGTACGGCGCTCTCCGACTGGGGCGCCGAGGTCGTGAAGATCGAGCATCCCCGGCACGGCGACCCGATCCGCGGGTTGATCACCGGTGGGATCATCCCGGGTGCGTCGGGGCGAAACTTCATCGTCGAGCAGATCGGGCGCAACAAGCGCAGCGTCGGGATCGATCTCGCGACCGACGACGGGCGCGCCCTCCTCCTCCGCCTCATCGAGCGCGCTGACGTGTTCCTCACCAACTTCCTCCCCGACGCGCGCGAGCGTCTCCGCATCACGTACCCGGACCTGCGCGCGGTGAATCCGCGCCTCGTCTACGCGAAGGGTCACGGCCAGGGGGCGCGCGGACCCGATGCCCGTCGCGGCGGCTACGACGGCGTGTCCTTCTGGGCGCGCGGCGGCATCGCGGATCGCCTCTCGACGCCCGGGCAGCCCTACGTCCACCAGCGACCGGCCTTCGGCGACTTCATCGGCGGCATGTGCATCGCCGGCGGCGTGGCCGCGGCGCTCTTCCACCGCGAGCGCAGCGGCGAAGGCGCGGAGGTCGACGTCTCGCTCCTCGGCGTCGCCATGTGGGTGCTCTCCCCCGACATCGTCGCCGCGCTCATGTACAGCCACATGCTGCCGTCGGCGGGCGAGATGAAGATGATCCCGAATCCGCTGGTCGGGAACTACGTCTGCCAGGACGGCAAGGTCATCGTGCTGATGATGCTCCAGTCGGAGCGCTTCTGGCCGCACTTCGCGGAGACGATCGGCCGACGCGACATCCTCGAGCGGTGGGCGACGCCGGAAGCGCGGCAGGAAGGTCGGCAAGAGATCGCCGACGAGCTCGCGCGCCACTTCGCCACGCGGCCCCGTGCGGAGTGGGAGGACGTGCTCCGGCGGTCAGAGTGCATCTGGGGTCCGCTGCAAAACCCCCTCGAGCTACCCGACGATCCGCAGGTGCGGGCTAACGGCTACCTGCTCGATGTGCCGGGCGGCGACGTGCGAGTGTGCGCGAACCCGGTGCAGTTCGCGGGCGAGCCGCCGGTCGTGCGGCGCGCCGCCCAGGACGCCGGCGCGCAGACCGAGGAGGTCCTGCTCGAGCTCGGCTGCTCGTGGGACGACATCGCCGGCCTGAAGGAGCGCGGAGTCGTCTCGTGAACGCGGCTTAGCCTACATCGGGTCACACGGCCCGCTGCAGAACTGCTCGACCATGCCGGCCGGGCGCAGGAATGCGTCCGTCTGCTGCGCCGTCGGTGCCGTCGCCGGCGCCGAGCCCTCCGCACCGTGCGCGCCGTTCTCGAACGCCGGCGGCGTGTTCGTGAGCGGCGGCGTGCCGGAATCGCAGCGCGTGCGCGTCGACGGGTCGCCGGGGCCCGGGCAGTCGGCGTCGGTCGTGCACGACGCGCCCGGGTCGTCCTGTCCGGGCACGTTGCAGCGCGAACCGCACTTCTGCCAGTCGATCTCCTGGAACGCAGAGCCGTCGTAGGGCGCGTCCATGTCCGGGATGTCGAAGAAATCACGCAGCGGCGTGTTCACCTGCGCGATGCCAAGCGAGCGGACCATGATCTGCGTGGCGATGTTCGATACCTGCGAGTCGCAGGTCGACATATGGATCAGTATCTTGTGCGGGACAGGCGGGCTCGACAGGTCGCCCGCGACCAGGTGGTTCATGTAGCCCTGCGGCTCGGCGCGGTCCCAGAGCTGCTGGATGAGCGCGATGACGATCTGCTCGTCCAGCCGGTCGGTGTATGCGGCGCGCGAGATCGTGAGGAAGGGGTTGAAGTCGATGCTGCGGTGGAGAAGCGTCGAGTAGTTCGCGGCCGGCACCGCGACGAAGCCGCGCTTGAAGTCCTCGGCGATCGACATGATCGCGACCCCGAAGATGCCCCCCTGGCTCCCGCCCGAGTAGTAGACCTCGGTCGTGTCGATCACCGGGCCGCCGCCGAGCTGGAACGCGGGATCCGAGTTGAAGCCGTGCACCGGGTCGACCATGAGTCGCCCGAGCAGCAGATGGTTCAGGAAGCCCTGGTGCAGGCGCTCGGGAATGAAGTGGAACTTCGACTCGTCGGTGATGAGCGAGACGACGGTCGGCACGTCGGCGCTCGACATCCCCTGCATGTCGACGCCGGCCATGACGAAGCCGTACTGGTTCGCGAACGCGTCGAGCCCGCGCACCTGGAAGCGGTCGCCGAGGAGCCCGTGGCCCCAGAGACTCGGACGGCCCGGGACCGGTGAGCCGCTGCCGTTGTAGACGCTGCGCGGGATCTCCGCGACCCAGGGCACCGTCGCGAACCCGTTCTGCGCCGGCACGCCACCGACGAGGTTCAGCCGCGAGCCGGGGGCGTCCGCGGTCATGAAGAGCGGCGCCTGGAACGTCCCCTGGACCTCGGCCCAGATGTTCGCGTCCTTGCCGGCGCCGCCGCCGTCGTCGACGCTCGTCACGGTGAACGCGGGCGTCCCGAGCGCGAACGCCTGGTCGCGCACGGACGTGATCCAGCCGGTCAGCGCCTGCGTGCTCGCGGTCGTGAAATCCCAGGCGAGGACGAGCTGCGAGACGTCGACGCCGTTCGTGCTCAGCCGCTGCATGATGTCGGCGAACAGCGGCGCACGCGCCGCGATCGCGCCGGCGCACGCCGGCCCGCACGCGCGCGCGATGTCGTCCTGGGCAATGCCGTCGCGCAGCGCGCGGAACGCGAGCCGCGGGCGGATCGGCGTGCCGTTCGTGTCGACCAGGTTCCGGATCGCGACCAGGTAACGGGTGCCGTCGTCGAGCCGGCGCCCCGGCCGGATGATGAGCGCCCTCTTCGTCACGTCGCTCGTGTTGGCGTCCATCTCGGCAAAGTGGACGATCCGTTCGCCGGTCGCCGCGTTCATGATGATGGTGGGGTGATCGAGGTCGAGGGAGCGAGCGAAGTTCGTGTGGAACGCGACGTTCGACGCGGTGAGATCGACGGGGAACCCGGTGTCCGGGAAGAGCGAGAGGATCACCGGCCCCGGGCTGAAGCCGTCGAGCGTGTTCCAGTCGGTCGGGTCGATGTGCTTCGTCGTGTTCGCAGGAAGCGCGTTGGCCGCGTAGTTGATGCGCAGCCCGGTCGGCGTGGACGGGTCCGACGCGAGGAAACGCGACGACGGGTACGGGAGGATGCAGCGCTCCTCGATCAGGAAGTCGCACGCCGGGTTGGTGTCCACGTCGAGCCCGCAGAGCCCGTTCGTACGCGCGGCCGTCGGATGGGCGAGCGCTCCGAAGCCGTCGTCCGTGAAGGGAACGTAGACGTCGCTCCGCTGACAGGCGAGCTGCCCGCTCTTCCGCGTCGTGCACGGCGCGACGCACGTGCGCGCGCATCCCGCCCCGGTCGTGATCGAAGCTCGCACGTCCCCGCCGATCGTCCCAACCACGTCCGGGTCCGCGTCGCGGACGACGATGCGCACGGTGTCCGCCTGCCCGGGAGCGTCTTTCAGCACGACGTCCCCTCGGAACGCGCCACCATGGTCGTAGCGCGTCTTCGTCCCGGTCGTGACGAAGCGAGCAGCAGGGATGTCTGCCGCGGCGTAGAGCAGCGTGCCATCGGGCGCGACGAGCCGGAGCTGGAGCGGACCGGCGCCGACGAACGTCGCGTGCGTCGCGCCGGCGCGGGTGACCGTCCCCTGAAACGCGATCCGGTGCTGCGCGACGTGGAGCTTCACGACCGAGCCGCCCGCGCAGTCGGGCGCCGCATCGACTATCGCGGGCAACCAGAGTGCGATCAGGACGGCGAGCGCGGCGCGACGGTCGAACGGCATGGGACCCTCCCGGCGTTTTCCTTATCATGAACGTCCCGACCTCCGTCCACGGAAAAGCGCGCTTCCATAGCGGCGCTATACCCCCGTTGACACGGTAGTGTAACGCCGCTATACGAACTCCCGATGGCCGCGCAGCGCTCGGTCCGCGAGGTCGAGTCCGAGGCGACCCGCCAGACGATCCTCGAAGCCGCCGAAGGGTTGCTGGCCGCGGGTGGCGAGGACGGCCTCTCGATTCGCGAGCTCTGCGCGCGCGCGGGCGTGACGCCGCCGACGATCTACCACCACTTCGGCCACAAGCGCGCACTCGTGGACCGCGTCATCGACGACTGCTTCGCCGAGTTCGACGGCGCCCTCGCCCGGCGCACGCCGCCCGCCGATCCCGTCGAGGCGCTGCGCTGGGCGTTCGACCGCTACGTCGAGTACGGGCTCGCGCACCCGACGCATTATCGCGTCATGTTTCAGCGGACCACGCCGCGGAAGTCCTCGGCTGCGGGGCTCGCCTCCTACGACCGCCTCCGTCGGGTGGTCGCCGCCGTCGCGGCCGCCGGCCGCCTCGTGCCGCCGGTCGAGATCGCGACGCTCGCGTGCTGGTGCGCCGCGCACGGCGTCACCTCGCTCCTCGTCGGCGCTTACTTCACCGCAGACGATCCCGGCGTTGCGCTCGTGCGCGACGGCCTGATAGCGCAATTGACCACGCCGCCGTCGCGGGCGCGCCGCGCCCGGCGACAGAAAAGGAGTCGCGCATGAACCCGTTCCTGCAGGGCAACTTCGCGCCGTGGCGGATGGAGGGCGTCGCGGACGATCTGACGGTCGTCGGCGAGATCCCGCGCGATCTGAACGGCACCTACTATCGCACCGGCCCGAACCCGGCGTTCGAGCCGGCGCGGAACTATCACTGGTTCGACGGCGACGGCATGATCCACGCGATCACGCTGCAGGACGGGCGCGCGCACTACCGGAACCGCTACGTGCGGAGCCGCGGACTCGAGGAGGAGCGCATCGCCGGGCGCGCGACCTACCCGAGCCTCCTCGACCTCGACGCGAGCGAGGCGCCGCAGATCAAGAACACGGGCAACACGAACATCGTGAAGCACGCGGGACGTCTCCTCGCGCTCATGGAGGCGGCCCTGCCGACGGGCATGGACTGCGTCACGCTCGACACGCTGGGCGAGTTCGACTTCGACGGGAAGCTCATGAGCGCGATGACCGCGCACCCGAAGATCGACCCCGAGACCGGCGAGATGCTCTTCTTCGGCTACTCGCCGTTTCCGCCCTTCCTCCAGTACCACGTCGCCGACGCCCAGGGCCGCTTGGTCCGTAGCGAGGTCATCGACGTCGCGTGGCCGTCGATGATCCACGACTTCGCGATCACGCGCGACCACGTCGTCTTCATCCTCTGCCCGCTCGTGTTCAGCCTCGAGAACGTGCGCGAGCGCGGCGGCGTCTTCTCGTGGGAGCCGGAGCGCGGGACGCGGCTCGGCGTCATGCCGCGCAGCGGCGGCAACGCCGACGTGCGCTGGTTCGACACGGACCCGTGCTACGTCTTCCATCCGATGAACGCCTACGACGACGGCGACGTGACCGTCGTCGACGTGGCGCGCTACGGGCGGCTCGACTTCATGACGGTGCAGGCGGTCGAGAACCTGAGCTACCGCGACCAGAACGCCGCCCGCATGTGTCGCTGGCGCATCGACCGCGCCCGCGGCGGTGTGAAGGCACTGCCGCTCGACGACATGATCGTCGAGTTTCCCCGCGTCGACGAGCGCCTCGTCGGCCGGCACCACCGCTTCGGCTACACGGCCGCGCGCGAGTCGCCGGCGGACGACGGTACGCGCCCGGAGTGGACCGCCGTCCGGAAGTACGACCTCGAGCGCGGCACGACGGCGACCCGCTCGCTCGGCGCCGGGCACGGCGTCGGCGAGCCGCTCTTCGTTCCCCGCCACGCGGCGGCGGCCGAGGACGACGGCTGGGTCATTTTCCTCGCCTACGACCCGGAGCGGAACGCGAGCGACTTCTACGTGCTCGACGCGCGCGACATCGCCGGCGAGCCCGTCGCCCGCGTCGTCCTGCCCCATCGCGTACCGTACGGCTTCCACGGCAACTGGGCCGCCGCGGGGTAGGCGTCCATGGAGCGCTCGGACGGAACCCACCGCCTCGCGGGCATCCTGCTCGCGGCAGGCTCGGTCGTCCTCTTCGTCGGCACGCTCTTCTACATCCGCCTCACCCCGGAGCTCGGCCTGCCCGCGACCGTCGCGGACCGGGTGCACGCGCTCGCCGACGCGCGCGCGCTCGGGCCGGAACGCATGGCGCTCGCCGGCGGCTTCGCGTTCTTCGGTGACTTCCTCCTCGCCGCGGCGTGCATCGCGCTCCTCACCCGCCGGCGGCTGCCCGGTTCGGATCTCGAGCCGGTCGGGTGGACGCTCGTCGCGGTCAGCGCCGCCACCGCGATGCTCTTCGATTCGTCGATGGCCGTGCTGCTGGCGCCGCTCGCGCAGCTGCCCGAGCCGGGAGCGTTCCTCGCGTTCAAGGCCTGGTTCGATTTCCTGTTCGCGGCAGGCAACATCCCCTTCGGGCTCGGGGCGATCGCGGTGCTCTCCGCCGACCGCCGCGCGGCAGCCCCCCTGCTGCCGCGGGCGCTCGATGCGTTCGGGATCGCGGTGGGTGCCGTGGCATTGGTGAGCGGCTTCGGCTACGTGACCGGTGCGATGGTCGTGCCACCCGCGATCGGGCTCACCGTCACGCTGGGCTGCGCGGTGTTTGCCGCGTTCGGCGTGCAGATCGCCCGGCGCGAGGGCACGGCGGCGTCGCCAGTGTCTTTTCCGGCGAGTCTCGTGTCGCCCACCTGAACGCGGAGGACTCACGATGCGCTTCGGACTGAACGTCGGCTACTCGGGGGCGAAGCTCTCCGTCGACATGAGCCTCGTCCACGAGGCAGAGCGGCTCGGCTTCCACTCCGTGTGGACCGCCGAGGCGTACGGCTCGGACGCGGTCACGCCGCTCGCCTGGATCGGCGGGCAGACGTCGAAGATCCACCTCGGCAGCGCCATCATGCAGATGCCGGCCCGCACGCCGGCGATGACGGCTTCGACGGCGACCTCGCTCGACCAGCTCTCCGGTGGCCGCTTCCTCCTCGGCCTCGGCGTGTCCGGTCCCCAGGTGGTCGAGGGCTGGCACGGCCAGCGCTTCGGGAAGCCTCTGGTCAAGACACGCGAGTACGTGTCAATCGTCCGCAAGATCTGGGCGCGCGAGGAGCCCGTCGTGCACCGCGGCGAGCACTACCAGATCCCCTACGCCGGCCCGGACGCGACCGGGCTCGGGAAGCCACTCCGCTCGATCCTCCACGGTCGGCAGATCCCGATCTACATCGCCGCCATCGGCCCGAAGAGCGTCGAGCAGACGGCCGAGATCGCCGACGGCTGGCTGCCGGTGTGGTACACGCCGTACCGGACGCACGTCTACAAGGGCACGCTCGACGCGGGGTTCGGGAAGGCGGGCGGCGGCAAGTCGCTCAAGACCTTCGACATCGCGCCGACCGTGATGGTGCTCCAGGGCGACGACGTCCAGTCGTGCCTCGACTTCGTGAAGCCGATGCTGGCGCTCTACATCGGCGGCATGGGGGCGCGCGGCAAGAACTTCTACAACGACCTCGCCTGCCGCTACGGGTTCGAGGCGGACGCGAAGAAGATCCAGGACCTCTACCTCGACGGCAAGAAGGGCGAGGCCGCGGCCGCGGTGCCGAACCAGCTCGCGGACGAGGTCTCGCTCGTCGGGCCCGCGGCCCGCATTCGGGACCGGCTCGCGCCGTGGCGGGAGTCGGGCGTCACCACGATGATCTGCGGCGCCCGGCAGCCCGAGGTCCTACGCACGCTCGCGGAGGCGGGCGGCTAGCCCCCGATCACGTCGGCAGGCGGTCCCTCCGCAACCGTGCGGCCGTCCTCGAGAAGCGCGAGGCGATCGCCCATCTCCAACGCTTCGGTCGCGTCGTGCGTCACGAGCAGCACGACGACGTTCAGGTCGCGAACGTGTTCGCGGAACCACGCCCGGAGGCCGCGCCGTGCCTCGAGGTCGAGTGACGAAAATGGCTCGTCGAGGAGGAGCGTGTCCGGCCGCGGGGCGAGCGCGCGGGCGATCGCGACGCGCTGGCGCTCGCCGCCCGAGAGCGCACCGGGGCGCCGGTCCGCGAGCGCTTGCAGCCCGAGCCGGGCGAGAAGCGCTTCGACCTGCGCGTCGCGGTCGCGCCCTCGCACTCCGAAGGCGACGTTCCGTCGGACGGTCAGATGCGGGAACAGCAGGTGGTGTTGCGGAACGTAGCCCATGCGGCGGTCCTGGGGGCGGACGTCGACACCAGTCGCGCCGTCGTACAGGGTCCGGCCCCGCTGCCGGATCGTCCCAGCCACCGGGCGCTGGAGACCGGCGAGCGCGCGCAGCGTGAGGGTCTTCCCCACCCCCGAGCGGCCGAAGACGACGAGCGTCCCTGGATCCGTCATCGTCGCCCGCGCGCGCACGACGTGCCCGCCCGCGCGGATCTCCACGTCGAAGGCGAGCGCGGCGCCGTCAGGCGTCATGCGGACGGCGGCCCAGCCGGTCGCTGGCGACCAGGACGATTGCAGAGACGACGGTGAGGACGAGGACGAGCATGCGGGCGCGGCTGCCGTCGCCGGCGACGTAGGCGGAAAACACCTCGAGCGGCATCGTGTTCGTCCGTCCCGGGATGTTGCCAGCGAGCATCATCGTCGCGCCGAACTCGCCGAGCGCGCGCGAGAAGGCGAGGATCGCGCCGGCGAGGATGCCGCGCGCGGCGAGCGGGAGGCGCACCCGTACGAGCGCGTCGAGCCGGCTCGACCCGAGCGTGTACGCGATCTCCTCGTAGCTCGGATCGATCGTCTCGAACGCCCCCTGCGCCGCGCGCACGAGCAGCGGGAACGCGACGACCGCCGCCGCCACCACGCATGCCCAGAACGTGAACATGATGCTCGCGCCCGTCAGCCCCTGCAGCGGTGCGCCGATCGGCCCGTCGGGGCCGAGGAGCGCGACGAGATAGTAGCCGACGACGGTGGGTGGCAGCACGAGCGGCAGCACGAGGAGCGTGCCGACGACGCCGCGCCCCGGATAGCGATAACGCGCCTGGACGTGCGCGAGGAACACGCCGACGGGCAGGATCGCGAGCGTCGCCAGGGTCGCGACCCGGAGCGAGAGCCAGAGCGGGAAGACGACGCCGCTCACGTGGGCGGGAGAAATCCACGGCGGGCGAACTCCGCCGCCCCGCCGGCGCCCGCGAGGTCGTCCAGGAATTGCGCCGCCGCCGGGCTCTGCGCGCGCGCGAGCCGGACAGCCACGATCTCGGCGCGCACCGCCTCGGCGCCGGGAAGGTCGCCGAGCGTGACGACGCCGTCGTCCGGCAGGACGTCGGTCGCATACACGACCGCCGCGTCCACGCTGCGGTCGCGCGCATAGGTGAGCGCCTGACGCACGTCGATCGCGAAGACCATCTTCGGACGGAGCGTGTCCCAGAGGCCGGCGTGCCCGAGCGCTTCCTTCGCGTATCGACCGACGGGCACGGTTTCCGGATCGCCGGTCGCGAGGCGCTTCAGGTCCGCCGCCGCGAGCGCCGCGCCCGGCGCCATGCCCTCGGACGGCGATCCACGCGGCACGACCAGGACGAGGCGGTTCCGCGCGAGCGTGCGCGGGTCGCTCGCGAGACCCCGGTCCACGAGGCGCTGGACCTCGGCCCGCCCGGCAGAGACGAACACGTCGACGGGTGCGCCGAGCGTGATCTGCTGCGCGAGAAGGCCGGACGAGCCGGGATTCACCGCGAACCGGACGTCCGGGTGCCGGCGGCGGAAGTTCTCGGCGACCGTCTCGACGACCTCGCGCACGCTCGCGGCAACCGAGACGGTCAGCGTCGTCTCCGGGGGCAGCGTGTGGCCGCAGGCGCCCGCGAGGGCGACGAGCGCGAGCACCCGCATCCGCATGCGGCACGTGACCATGCGGGACGCCGCACGTGCAAGGGCCCGGCCGGGTTGAATCGGCATCGCCGAGCGGGCACATTCCCGCGAACCGCTCACCGAAGGAGATCGCGATGGGACGCAAGGTGTACGTCGTCGGCGTCGGCATGACGAAGTTCGAGAAGCCCGGGGCGAAGGGCTGGGACTACCCCGACATGGCGAAGGAGGCGGGCGAGAAGGCGCTCGCCGACGCCGGCATCCCATACAAGGAGATCGAGCAGGCCGCGGTCGGCTACTGCTACGGCGACTCCACCTGCGGCCAGCGCGCCGTCTACCAGCTCGGGCTGACCGGCATCCCGGTCTACAACGTCAACAACAACTGCTCGACCGGCTCGACCGCGCTCTTCATGGCGAAGCAGCTCGTCGAGGGCGGGCTCGCCGACTGCGTCCTCGCGCTCGGCTTCGAGAAGATGGAGAAGGGCTCGCTCGGCGTGAAGTTCAACGACCGGACGAACCCGCTCGACAAGCAGTTCGAGCTCATGGTCTCGCTGCGCGGCTTCGCCGCCGCGCCGCCCGCGGCGCAGTTCTTCGGCAACGCGGGGCGCGAGCACATGGAGCGCTATGGGACCACGCCCGAGCAGTTCGCGAAGATCGGCCACAAGAACCACAAGCACTCCGTCAACAACCCGTACTCGCAGTTCCAGCAGGAGTACTCGCTCCAGGACATCCTGAGCGCGCCGATGGTCTACGAGCCGCTGACGAAGCTCCAGTGCTGCCCGACGTCCGACGGCGCCGCCGCCGCAGTCCTCGTCAGCGAGGACGTCGTCCGCCGGCACGGGCTCGCGGCGCAGGCGGTCGAGATCGCGGGCATGGCGATGGCGACCGATCTCGAGACCACGTTCAGCGAGAAGAGCTGCATCAAGCTCATCGGCGCAGACATCACGCGCACCGCGGCGCGGAAGGTCTACGAGCAGTCCGGCCTCGGCCCGGAGAACGTGCAGGTGGTCGAGCTGCACGACTGCTTCTCGGCGAACGAGCTCGTCACCTACGAGGCGCTCGGCCTCTGTCCGGAGGGCAAGGGCGGCGAGCTGATCGATTCGGGCGCGGTCACCTACGGCGGGCGCTGGGTCGTGAACCCATCGGGCGGCCTCATCTCGAAGGGCCACCCGCTCGGCGCGACCGGCCTCGCGCAGTGCGCCGAGCTCAACTGGCAGCTGCGCGGCAAGGCGGAGAAGCGTCAGGTGCCAGGCGCGCGCGCCGCGCTCCAGCACAACCTCGGGCTCGGCGGCGCCGCGGTGGTGACGATGTACCGCGCGCCGGCGGCGTGACGGCGGGTCAGGGCGTCGGGGTCACGTCGTCGGCGACCTTCGTGAGCGCCGCGCCGCCCGGAGTGATCACGGTCAGCTTGTAGTTGCCGCCCGCGCAGGAGTCGCCCGAGTATGCGCCGACGGCCACGCGGAAGTTCCCGTCGTAGGGCAACGCGCGCTTGAGCACGGGGCAGCCGGTCGCACAGACGTTCGGGACGGCGCAGGAAGTCGTCCGCACGTTCGTGTCCGCGACGGGCGTGTTCGACGCGTCGAGGAGGGTGAGCGTCGGGTGGAGCGACGACACGCCGGTTGGGACGTCGTCCTCGCGCGTATTCGCGCGGACGATGATCTGGTCGCAGTCCGCCTGCGCCGAGTCCATGCAGTCCGCGAACTCGGCGTTCGACCCCGTGTCGTCCGGGTCGCAGCACGGCGGCGGTGAGGTCTCGCAGGACGCGCCGAACTGACCGAGCTCACACTCGATCTGGCACTCCGAGATGCCATCCGTGCAGCGCAGATTGGAGCGCAGCACGCGGAGCGCGAACTTCGCGCCCTCGCGGGCGAAGCCCTTCTGGCACTTCGCGACGTCGGCGAGTTCGGCGCGCGCCGGCACGGCGAGCGCGAGGACGAGCGGAGCGAGAAGGAACGCACGCGGGGGCTTCGACATGCGGCCGGTCATCGCACGCGTGTCTTGAGATTGACAAGACGGAAAGTGCAGGGCGGCGTGCTACAGTCCGGTCGCCATGTCGAGCCCGTCCGCGGACGAGATTCTCGTGCGTAGCCGCGTTCAGTGGACCGCCGCCGCCCCGAGCTGGGAGCGCGAAGGCGACCTCGTCGCCGCGAGCACGCGCGCCGTCACGGCGGCGCTGGTCGAGATGGCGCGCCTCGCCCCCGGCATGCGCGTGCTCGACGTCGCTGGCGGGACCGGCGACCCGACCACCGCCGTCGCCGCCGCGGTCGGCGAGCGGGGACGCGTCGTGTGTACGGACCTCACGCCCGCGATGCTGGCGGGCGCGCGTCGGCGCATCGCGCCGGCACCGGTGCGCTTCGTCGCGGCTGGCGCCGAGGCCCTGCCCTTTCCCGCGGCGACCTTTGACGCAGTCGTCTGCCGCTTCGGCGTGATGCTGTTCGCGGATCCGGCGCGCGGCGTGCGCGAGATGCTCCGCGTCGCGCGGCCGGGAGGCACCGTCGCCGCCGCGGTCTGGGGTTCACCGGAACGGAACCCCTACCTCGCGATCCCGATCGCGACGATCGCCCGCATGGCGTCCGTCCCGCCCCAGGACCCCGACGCGCCAGGCGTCTTCCGCCTCGCCGCTCCGGGCGCGCTCGACGCGCTCTTCGCCGGCGCGCGCGACCCGCGCGTCGAGCGCCGCGCCTTCACGATGGAGGCGCCAATCGCGCTCGCCGACTTCTGGCCGTTCCTTCTCCGCCTCGCATCGCCGCTGCGCGCGGTCGTCTCGTCGCTGCCGCCCGCGCTGCAGGACGCCATCGGCGCCGCGATCCGAGACGCGGTCGCGCCCTACTTCGACGATGCGGGCATGCACTTTCCCGCCGAGATGATCGTCGCGCGCGCGACGCGCATCTGAATCACAGGTCGACGCCGGCCAGGAACGCGAGCACCGCACTCGTGAAGAGCGCCGGCACCTCGAGCGGCAGATTGTGTCCCGCGCCCGGCACCATCACGAGCCGCGAGCGCGGTATCCCGCGCGAGAGGATCACGGAGCCGCCCGGCGGCGTGAGCGCATCCTCGAGCCCCTGCACGATCAGCGTCGGCGCGCGCACGCCGCCCAGGTCGGCGGTCCAGGCGTAGGAGCCGAACGCGCGCGCCGTCGCCGCGTACGCCGCCGGGTCGTTGGCGCGCGTCCGGCGCGTGATCTCGGCCACGACCTCCGGATGCGCGGCCGCGAACGCCGCGCTGAACCCGCGCGGGTCGGCGCCCCCGTCGATGCCGAAGCCGCGCTGCTCGACGACGTCGGCGAGCCGGTTCCACGCGCGCGCCGCCCGCTCGTTCACCTCGCTCGACGTGCTGACGAGGACGAGGCTGCGCACACGCGTCGGGAAGTCGAGCGCGAAGCGCTGGCTCACGACGCCGCCGCCGGAATGCCCGACGACGTGCGCCTCGGGGACCTCCAAGCGGTCGAGGAGCGCGGCGAGATCCTGCGCGAAGAGCGTCGGCGAGTACGGGCCGGGCGGCCGCGCGGACTGCCCAGCGCCGCGGAGGTCCCAGCGCAGCACCCGGTAGTGCTTCGCGAGCGCCTCGACGTGCGGCGTCCAGAACTCGAGGTCGCTCCCGAGCCCGTGCGTGAGGACGACGACCCGCGGACCCTCGCCTGCAACCGTATAGGCGAGCTGCGTCCCGTTGACGTCAGCCGCGGACGACGTCACGCCGCGTGCGCGCCCCGCCGCCCGACCGGCAGGTACTCGCGCCGCCCCGGACCGAGGTAGAGCTGCCGCGGGCGCGCGATCTTCTGCTCCTCGTCCTGCACCATCTCGAGCCACTGCGCGAGCCAGCCCGCCGTGCGCGGAATGGCGAACAGGACGGGGAACATGTCGATGGGAAAGTCCATCGCCTGGTAGATGAGGCCCGAGTAGAAGTCGACGTTCGGGTAGAGCCGGCGCGACACGAAGTAGTCGTCCTGCAACGCGATGCGCTCGAGCTCGAGCGCGATGTCGACGAGCGGATTGCGCCCGGTCAACGCGAAGACCTCATCGGCGAGCCGCTTGATGACCTTCCCGCGTGGGTCGAAGTTCTTGTAGACGCGGTGCCCGAACCCCATGAGCCGGACCTCGCCCTTCTTCACGCGCGCGACGTACGCGGGGACGTTCGCTTTCGACCCGATCTCGTTCAGCATACGGAGCACGGCCTCGTTGGCGCCGCCGTGCAGCGGGCCGTAGAGCGCCGCGCACGCGCCGGCGACGGCCGAAAACGGATCCGGCTGCGAGCTACCGATCGAGCGGACCGCGTTCGTGCTGCAGTTCTGCTCGTGGTCGGCGTGCAGGATGAAGAGCACGTCGAGCGCTTTCTCCAGCACCGGATTCGGCTGGTACTTCAGCTCCGTGATCTTGAACATCATGTTGAGGAAGTTGCCGGTGTAGGAGAGGTCGTTGTCCGGGTAGGCGTACGGCATGCCGATCGCGTGCCGGTGCGCGAAGGCCGCGATCGTCGGCATCTTCGCGAGCAGCCGGTGCGTCTGGATGCGACGCGACTCGGCGTCGTGGATCAGCTTCGCGTCGGGGTAGAACGTCGAGAGCGCACCGACCGTCGCGACCAGCATGCCCATCGGGTGCGCGTCGTAGCGGAAGCCATCCATGAAGCTCTTGATGTTCTCGTGCACGATGGTGTGCATCGTGACGTTGTAGGTGAAGCGCGCGAGGGCGTGCGCGTCCGGCAGCTCGCCCTTGATGAGGAGGTACGCAGTCTCGAGGAACGTACTCTCCTCGGCGAGCTGCTCGATCGGGTAGCCGCGGTAGAGCAGCACGCCGGCGTCGCCGTCGATGTAGGTGATCCGGCTCTTGCACGATGCCGTGTTGACGAACCCGGGGTCATAACTGACGAGCCCCAGCGGCTTCAGGTCGCGGGCGTGAATGGCGCCGTGCTCGATCGGCAGCTCGTAGGTCCGGCCCGTCCGGTTGTCGACGACCGTGAGCGTGTTCTTCGCCATGATTGCCGAAGATCTCCCTTCCCCGCCTGCGTCAAGACGGCGCCGCCGGCCGTGCGTCGCGCAGGAGCTCGGCGGCGGCCGCGCGATCGACGAACCAGCTGATCCGGTCCGACGGACGGACGAGTTGCGCGGGAACGCGCGTCGGGTCGTCCGGCGGGCGCAGCGCGGCGACGACGGGCGCGGCTTTCGCCTCGCCCGTGACCGCCACGATCACGTGGCGCGCGGCCGTGAGCACGGGCGGCGTGATCGTCACGCGCGCGACGATCGGCTCCTCGCTCACCTCCTCGACCCGCACCGCCGCCACCGGCACCGTCGCGCGCAGCGCCGCGCAGCCCGGCATGAGCGACGCGATGTGCGTGTTCGTCCCGACGCCGAGGAAGACGACGTCGAAGACCGGCCGCGCGCCGACGACGCGCGTGAGCGTCGTCGCATAGTCCGCCGCGATCCGTTCCGGGTCCCCGAGGTCGAGCGCGGGCACATGGATGCGCGCCGGGTCGATCGCACGCGGCGCGAGCAGCGATTCCCGCGCGAGGCGGACGTTGCTGCGCGGATCGTCGGGCGGGACGCAGCGCTCGTCGCCCCAGAACCAGTCGACGCGGTCCCACGGCACGTCGTCGCGCGCGGCGAGCGCGAGCATGACGGCCCGCCCGCCGCGGCCGCCGGAGAGCGCGACGGTACGACGATCGCTCCCGTCGGCGAGCCGCGCCGCCGCCAGCGCGGCGGCGGCCTCGAACGCTTCCGCGTCCGTCGGATAGACTTCGAGCGTCATGGCCATCGCGGCGTCCTGATATCCGATCCCCTGCCCCGCTTCACCCCCGCGCGAGCGCCCGCGCCTCTCCGGGCCGCCGCTCCCGGAAGGCCGCGAGCGCACCCGCGAGCTCGCGCGCATCGGCGGGCGCGAGCAGTGCCATCGCGATGACGTAGACCGCCGCGCCAACCCCGACCAGCGTGACGAGCCGGAACGCGTCGCCCGCCACCGTCAGCGTGCGCGCTGCGATGACGGCGGCGGCCATCGTCGCGGTCCCGACCGCCGGGCTCGCGAGCGCCCGTCCGACCTCCGCCACACCGAGGCGAAGCGGGCCGAGCACGCAGACGAACGAGACGGTCGCAGAGAGGAGCGTCGCGGCCGAGACCGCGAGCGCGACCGCGGCCGTCCCGCGCCACGTGAGGAGCGCGAGTCCGGTCCACAGCACGGCGCTGTGGAGCAGGCCGATGCGGAAGATGAGGTTCGATCGCCCCGTCGCCTTGAACGCGTCGCCGGTCGTCGCGGCGAGCGGCGCGAGGAAGCCGAAGACCGCGAGCACGCGCAGCGGCGTCACGACGTCGGTCCAGCGCGGCCCGAGCGCGACGCGGACCAGCTCCGGCGCGACCAGCGCGAGGCCGACGCTCGCCGGCATGGCGAGCACGCCGACCCAGTGCAGCGCGCGCACGAACCCGTCGCGCATGCGGCGCTCGTCGCCCTGGATGGCGCTCATCGCCGGGAAGAGCACCCGGCTGACGACGAAGGTGAATCCCGTGCGCGGCAGCGCGGCGAGCCGGAACGCCATCGCGTAGACGCCGAGCGCCGGCGCCCCGAGCACCCGCCCGGTCGCCACGTTGTCGATGCGGTCGTTCACCATGCCGAGGACGTTCGACCACACGAGCGGGCGACCGTAGCGGAGGAGTGCGCGGCCCACGGCCCAGTCCACGTCGCCGCGGCGCGGGCGCCAGCCGCCCAGCGACCATGCGGTTGCTGCCCCAATGAGCGCCGCGCCCGCCTGACCGAGGACGAGCGCCCAGACGCCGGCACCCACGACCGCGAGCGGGATCGTGAGCGTCGGATAGGCCACCATCTGCGCGCCCTCGACCAGCGCGCAGCGGCGGAAGTCGAGCGCCTTCTGCAGCCGCGCGAGCGGGACGTTCGTCCAGGCGCGGAACCAGAGCGGGATGAACGCGACCGCGAGCGGCCCGACTGCGTCGATCTGGAAGAAGCGCGCCACCCACGGGGTCGCGGCGAGGCACGCGACGAGCGCGAGCGTGCCGCCCGCGACGTTCAGCACGAGCGCCGTCGTCGCGGCCCGCTCGCCCGCGCCGGAATGATGCACGACGGCGGCGCCGAGCCCGGACTCCTGCAGCACGCCGACGACACCCGCGAGCACGCCGGCCGCCGCAACGACGGCGTAGTCGGCCGGGACGAGGAAGCGCGCGACGACCATCGTCGTCACGGTCGCGAGCAAGAGCCCGATCCAGTGCGAGGCGCCGGTCCAGCCGAGACCGATCGCCACGCGCGTGCGCAGCGTCACCCGTGGAGGACGCCCGAGCCGCGCGGTCTACGCAATCCCGTTCAATCTTCTGGGGGCCCGTCCAGTGCTCGGCGCTTCGCGCCTGCGCGCGTCCGCTGCCCCCAGACCCCGTCGGCCAGCTCGCGCGCTCACGCGCGCGGCCTCTGCCTCAAATCACAAGCGCGGAGCGTTGCGCGCGCGGTGTGCCCTAATTGCGGTCGGGCGGGACCGCTGGTAAGGCGCTGCCATGAAGAAGCTGTTCGTCGGGAACCTCGCGTACAGCGTGACGGAGGACGACCTCCGCGAGCTGTTCGCCCAGGTGGGCGGCTGCGATTCGGTATCGATCGTCCTCGACCGGGATACAGGCCAGTCGCGCGGGTTCGGCTTCGTCACGTTGGCGAGCGCCGATGCCGCCGATCGCGCGAAGAAGCAGCTCGACGGTACGGATCTCAAGGGACGGCGCATCCGCATCGACGAGGCGAACGATCAGTCCTCGCGACCCGCGCACGGAGGGCGGCCGGGCGGCCCGCGCCGGTAGATGACCGGAATCGGCGGGTGGGTCGTCCGTGGTTGACAACCCTCCGAACGGCGGAGACCATCGCGCCATGGACTCCTTCGCCCCGACGCTCCTCCTCGCGATGCCGCAGCTTCGGGATCCCAACTTCGTGCGCTCGGTCGTGCTTCTCTGCGAGCATGGCCCGAACGGATCGCTCGGGTTCGTCGTGAACCGGCCGACCGACGTCCGCGCCGCCGAGGCGGTCGTACTCGATCCACCCGTCCGTGGTGACAATGGCCTCCTGCTCTGGACGGGCGGCCCCGTCGAGCCGCAGCGCGGCTTCCTGCTCCTCGGCGACGACCCGGGCGTCGGCGACAGCGAGAAGGTTTCGGACGGGCTGCATCTCACGGCGTCCGTCGAGGTGCTGCGTCGCGTGCTCGAGGCCGCGCCGACCGACGGCGCGCTGCAGCGCGCGCGCCTGCTTCTCGGCTACGCGGGCTGGGGGCCGGGGCAGCTCGACCAGGAGCTCACCGCGTCCGCCTGGCTCACCGCGCCGCCGGATCCCGACCTCGTCTTCGCGACGCCGGCCGAGACGATGTGGGAGGTCGCCATCCGCGGCCTTGGCGTCGATCCGATGATGCTCCAGGTCGCGCCCGGCGTGCAGTAACTTTCGATTGCATCTCGCGGCCCAGGCCGCGAAACTACTGCGAATGCACCGGCGGCGGGTCGAGCTGTGTGGGGTCGCGGTCGACGTCGAGACCGACCACGAGCCGTTCGCCCGCTACGTCGACGGACAGTTTCCCGATCGTCCGTCCGCCGATGGCGCGCCGGACATCGCCGTCCGCGTACGCTGGGTCGAGGGCGGTCCGCCGGAGCTCACGCCGGCCACGGTGTTCCCGCGCTGGCCGGCCGACGTGCGCGTCGACCGGCACGTCTGGATGGGGCGGGACGCCATCCTCTGTCTCCGCCCCGACGACGCGCCGCAGATCGCGATCGCGAGCGCGCCCGGCACGCCGCGGCGCTTCGAGCTCCGTTTCCGCTTCGCGCTCGATGGAACGGGCTGGCGCGGCATCGTCAGGCGCGCGCTTCGCTGGCGCCGGATCCCCGTGATGCGCCGGAACCGGCTCAGCACGCTCCTCTACTACGCGGTCTACTACCCGGTCTGGTGGCATCTCGAAGCGCGCGAGCGCGCGCATCCGTTGCACGCGGCCGGCGTCGCGCTCGGCGGGCGTGCCCTCCTGCTCGCCGGCCTCCCGGGCTGCGGCAAGTCGACGCTCGCGACTGCGCTGCTCGGCGACCCGGGCGCCGAGCTGCTCTCCGACAACGTCGTCCTGCACGACGGCGCGCAGCTCTTCGGCTGCTTCGAGCCGCTGCTGCTCGACGCCACCACCCGCCACCACGTCGCCGCCCGTGTCGAGCTCCGACCGGTCGGCCGCGTGCATCAGTTCGCCCGCGACGCGTATCACGCGCCGCACCGGACCGACGGCGTGCCGCTCGCGGCGGCGCTGCTCGTCGCACGCGGCGGATCGACTCGCCTCGAGCGCGTACCGTCCACCGATTGCGCCCGGATGCTGGTCGCGGTGAACGAGGCCGCGAAGGAGCTGCGTCGCTATCACATCCTCGCCGGCCTCTGGAGTCTCATCGAGCGCGACGCGCTCGGCTATGCCGAGCGACGGATCGCCGACCTCGATCGCCTGCTCGCCGCGGTGCCCTGCTACTGGCTCCAGGTCCGCGACGGTGCCCCCGCGGAGGGCGTCGAAGCGCTGCGCGACCTGGTCGCCGGCGCACGCGAGGCCGTTAGATCGTGAGTTCCTCCGAGCCGATCCGGTCGAAGACTGGCCTCGCGGCGTTCTACGACGATCCGCGCGTCGTCGAGACGTACCTCGGACGCAAGGCGCAGCCGCTCGGCTCCGTCCTGCACGACCGGCAGGTCGCGTACCTGAACGGCGTCATCGCGCAGCTGGCGCCGACACGTGTCCTCGAGCTCGCGCCCGGGCCGGCGCGCCTCAGCGCGGAGCTGCGTCAGGTGCCCGTCGCGGTCGGCATGGACTTCAGCCCGCGCATGCTCGCCGAGGCGCGCCGCCGGACCCGCGAGCGTGGCCTCGTCTGGAACCTGGTGCGCGGCGACGGCTTCGCCCTGCCCTTCGCGAGCGGCGAGTTCGACCTCGTCTTCAGCGTCCGCTTCGTGCGCCGCTTCGAGCCGGAGCCGCGGCGGCGCCTCTACGCCGAGATCCGGCGCGTGCTGCACCCCGGGGGCCACCTCGTGCTCGATGCGCAGAACCGGCTGGTCGCCGGACCGCACCGCGAGGGCCGGACGGGATACCACGTCTACGACGAGCTCTGGCGGCGCGAGGAGCTGATCGCGGAGCTCGAGTCCGCCGGCTTCCGCGTCCGCCATCTCGAGGGGATCATGCGTCGGTTCGCGTGGCAGTGGCGGCTCCATCGCCTTCGCCGCCTCCGCCTCGGTGGCGTGGCGCGCGTCCTGATCCGCGCGCTCGAGCGGACCTCCGACACGAACCCGTCGACGTGGATGGTCCTCTGTCAGGCGCCCGGCGGCTGACGTGCGCATCGCGTACGTCATCCCGGCCTACCCGCCCGCCCCCTCGCAGCCGTTCGTCGTCAACGAGATGGTCGAGGTGCAGGACGCAGGACACGAGATCTGGCTGCTGCCGCTCTACGCGACCGCCGCCCCGCCCGTCCGGCACGGCACTTTCGCCCGCCTGCGTCCGGCCGGCGTGCTGCCGCCCGCGATGATCAGCGTCCGGGACGTGCTGCTCGCCGCGCTGGTGCTGCTGCTCCATCCCGGACGCGTGCTGCGGACGCTCGCCGGCCTGCACCGCGCCGCCGGGCTGAATCCCTGGGCGCACGCGAAGCTCGTTGTCGTGACCCCGAAAGCGCTGGCCGCGGCATGGCGCCTCCGGCGCGCCGCCGTCGACTGGATCCACGCGCACTGGGCGCACCAGAGCGCCGACTGCGCCGCGATCGCGTCCGGCGTCAGCGGCATCCCGTTCTCGTTCACGGCGCACGCGTTCGACGTCTACAAGGACGTCCCCCGCTTCCGGAACGACACGCTCGCCTGGAAGCTCCGTCACGCGGCGCGCGCGTTCGCGGTGAGCGACTTCGCGGCGGATCTCATGCGCGCGAAGCTCCCACCCGGCCAGCGTGGACGCGTGCACACCGTGCGCGTCGGCATCCCGATGGAGCTCTTCCGTGCCGAGCCCGCGCGTCCGCGCGACGGCGGCCTCCGCCTGCTCTCCGTCTGCCGGTGGGTGGACACGAAGGGCCTCGACACGCTCGTCGACGCGAGCGCGCTGCTCCGCGATCGCGGCGTCGCGTTCCATCTGCAACTCCTCGGCGACGGGCCGCTGCGCGACGCGCTCGCGGCCCAAGTGACGCGGCTCGGCCTTGAGGCGCACGTCACGCTCGGCCAGCCGGTCGCACAGGAGACCGTCGCGGAGGAGCTGCGCTCGTGCCATGTCTTCGTGCTCCCGTGCCGCCGCGACCGGACCGGCGACATGGACGGCATCCCGACGGTCTTCATGGAGGCGATGGCGACCGGCCGGCCGGTCGTCAGCTGCCCAGTCTCCGGCGTGCCGGAGCTCGTGCGCGACGGCGAGACCGGGCTGCTCGCGGCGTCCGACGACCCCGCCGCGTTCGCGGAAGCCGTCGCGCGGCTCGCGCACGACGAGGCGCTGGCGGTCCGCCTCGGTCGCCAGGCGCGCGCGCTCGTCGAGCGACAGCACGACGCCCGCCTGAACGCCCGCCGTCTGCTCGCGCTCATCGGCGACGACGGCGAGGAGCCCGCTCACGACCGGCCGGTCTCCCAGACCGCCGTCGTGCGGCCGCGGTAGAGCTGGCGCACCGCGAGCAGCGGCGCCAGGTTCACGACGCAGAAGTAGAGCGGGATGAAGAGCCCCGGCGCGCGCACCTGTCGCCGCTCGAGCACGTAGCCGACCGCCGCGGTGCCGTAGAAGGCCACCTGCGCCAAGAGCGTGACGACGTAGACCGGGTCGCCGAGCAGCGCCAGGTTCGCCAGGAACGCGATCGCGAGCAGCACGGGCACCGCCCAGCGCAGCAGCCGGTGCGAGAGCAGGTCGAGGAAGAACCAGGGATGGCGGAGCGGGTGAAAGACGCGGCGCGCGTACCAGTAGCCGCGCAGCCCGCGCGCGATGACGCGCGTCCGGCGCTCGAGCTCCTCGCGCACCGAGCCGCTCTCGCCCGCCTCGTAGACGACCGCGTCGTCCTCGAACACGACGCGGTAGCCCTGCGCGCTCACCTCGAGCGCCTCGGCCACGTCCGCGTCGACGTCCGCGGGCAGCGGCCGGAAGAGCTCGCGGCGGAGCGCCGCGATGCAGCCCGCGGTGCCGACGACGGAGTGCACCTTGGCTTCGCAGCTCCGCAGCCACTGATCGTAATCGGTGTAGGCCGAGCGGCCCTTCTGCATCGTCGCGTCCGGATCGGCGCCCATCACCACCCAGCCGGTCGCCGCGCCGACCTCCGGATCCGCGAAGTTCGACACGAGCGCGCGCAGGCAGCGCGGCTCGTACACCGTCGTGGCATCGGAGAAGACCACGATCTCGCCGGTCGCGCTCTCGACGGCACGAT
>Ga0070731_10001580_pt1 | contig 23269 bp, 20 predicted proteins | sample Coa_R1_2_FD_66448 | JGI IMG/M metagenome (GOLD analysis project Ga0070731, IMG submission 66448) | Surface soil microbial communities from Centralia Pennsylvania, which are recovering from an underground coalmine fire - Coalmine... | ecosystem: Environmental > Terrestrial > Soil > Unclassified ... | reverse complement strand
GCATGCGGGTCCCCACGAAGCGGATCGTGTACCTCACGTCGACCTGCGCCGCGACCCGCACCGTCAGACCGGATTTGTCCGCGACGACCGATTCCAGAGTGACGCCGCTCGACGCGTAGAAGTCGCCGGCGAGCATCGCCTTCGTGATCGCGTCGGCGCTCAGCTCCTCAGCCCGGACCATGACCCACCCGCGCCCCGGATTGCTCACCGCCTGCTCCCGGAAGTACTGGTGGGCGTCGTCGGTCGCCAGCGCGTAGAGCGGCTCTCCGCCCAGCTTGCCGAGTCGCTGGGCGAGGACGTAGTCCCAGGTCTGCTCCGTGCTCTTGTGCCGCCGGTCGCCGTAGTTCCAGGCGCCGCGGTGGCCGTTGTAGACCTCGAAGAAGTGCTCGCCCAGGACGTGGGCGATGTCGTCCGGCTCGACGGCCCATCCGAAATTGGGATGGTTGAGGTGGAGCAGCACCGGACGACCGCTTTTCTTCGCCTCCTCCTCCGCCGCCTTCACCGTGCGTTCCAGGATGTTGCGGACCGACGTGCCTCCGGTCGGCGGGACCAGGTTCGCGGGATTCATCAGCCCGTGATGGACGGGCTTCCTCGCATGCTCGTCGGTGATCTCCTCGCCTTTGATGAAGAGGAATCGATCCTTCTCCTCAAAGGCGGCGCGAAGGTCGTCGAGCGTCTTGAGTCGCATCTCCTGGAGGCCGCCGCGCTCGCGAAGCTCGACCGCTTTCCCGAAGCGGTCCAGAAGCGGTTTCAGGGTGTCGGGTCTCATGTCGGTGCGTCCGGGTCCGATCCTTTTCCACTTCTCCCCTTCCGAGAAAAGGTTGTGGTCGGAGAGGACGAGGAACTGATAGCCGTGGCTCTTGTACCAGTCGGCGGCGTATTCGGGAGCGGCCTCGCCGTCGCTCCAGAGCGTGTGGGTGTGGGTGTTGCCCTTGAACCATTGGGGGAGCCGACGCTCGCGGGCGGCCAGGGGAAGCGCGAAGGAGGCGCAGAGGGTGAGGGCGAACAGAGACCGCAGCCAGTCCTTCATGTCGGCCTCCAGGAAAGTGAAGGAACCCGGACTCCATCCGCTTGGACGCAGCCGGGAAACGCCGGGTTCCCGGGAAAGAAGTCCCGAGGGGGTCGCTCTTCCTCGCGCGTCCGGGCGGTGCGCTCACCGCCTTCTCGAGGTCAACCGCCGTCCCCCGATTGACCGAACCTGCCGGGGCCGGATCGGTGTCTAATCGGGGGTGATCCACCTACTTCTGGCCGTCCTCCTCGCCTCCGGCGATCCCCAGAAGCTGGAATGGACGGTGGACGGGGTCGCCCGGGAGGGACTCGTCTACGCGCCGACCAAGGAAAGCCCCGAGGGTCATCCCCTGGTCTTCGGATTCCACGGCCACGGCGGGTCGATGCAGAATGCCGCCAGGGCCTTCAAGATCCACGAGCTTTGGCCTGAAGCCGTGGTCGTGTATCTCCAGGGCCTGCCGACTCCCGGCCAGCTCACCGATCCCGACGGCAAAAAGGCCGGCTGGCAGAAAGCGCCCGGCGATCAGGGAGATCGAGATTTCCGGTTCTTCGACGCCGTGCTGGCGGCGATGAAGGAGACGTACACGGTGGACCCGAGGCGGATCTATGCCACCGGGCATTCCAACGGCGGCGGGTTCACATACCTGCTCTGGGCGAACCGGCCGGACGTCTTCGCCGCGATCGCGCCCTCAGCGGCGGCCGGCGCGCGGCCCCAGAAGGACACCCGGCCGTGCCCGACCCTCCACCTCGCGGGCGAGAAGGATCCGCTGGTGCGATTCGAGATTCAGATGCGGGCCGTCGCGGCCATCAAGACTTTCAACGGCTGCGACGAGCAGGGCACGCCGTGGGAGCAAGGCTGCACGCGGTATCCCTCCTCCAAGGATGCTCCGGTCGTGACCTTCGTCCATCCCGGAACCCATCAGTATCCGGCGGAGGGGCCGGCGCTCATCGTGAAGTTCTTCAAAGAGACCGCGCGCAAGCCTTAGCCGTCATTGGCCGAGCCTCGTCACCGTCACGCTCTGGACCACGTACTTGCCCGAGTTGAGCGTGAAGTTGTAGGCCCACTGGCTCACGAACTGGGCATCGTCGATCTTCCATGATGCCGTGTGCCACTTCTCGTTGTCCGGGATCTCGAAGGGGTCCGCCTTCTTGTAGCCGCTCGTGGACTCATAGGTCAGCGTGAGCTTCGCGGGATCGTTCTTTTCGTTCCGGCGCACCACGACCTGGATCTCGATCGGCACCGTCGTATACGACAGGAAATTCGGGTCGACCATGTAGACGTTGCCTCCGGGGACCGAGCCGACGCGGGCGCCGCCGCCATAGGCCAGCACGTCGGCCGCGATCGTCTCGGCCGACTGCGTGTGCAGGCCTTTTTCCACATTCTTCTCGCCGAAGGTCACCGAGACCGACTTCGCCCCCGTAAAGTCGCCGCCCCAGGGGAACGGCTTCGCCTTGTTCGCCTTGGCCTTCGCGACAAGGGCCTCCGGAACGCCGTCGACCAGGACCGGCGCGACCGACAGCGCCCAGGTTGCCGCCGGAGTGACCGCGCCGCTCAGCGGATCGACGACTTGCACGGATTTCCCGAAGTCGACCGTGTCCCCGGCCTTCGTCGCCGCCCAAGTCGCCATCACGGTTCCCTTCACCCCCTGGAAGACGAAGGCGTAGTGCCGGTCGTTGAGCAGAACCCAGCCCAGGTAGGTCGGGTGCTGCCCGAAGTACTTGAGCATCTGCGTATAAGCGCCGAACGCGGGACGCGGCTGGGCTTTGCCGTCGAGGAGTCCCATGGGGCCGCTGTCCCCGTCCATCCCCTCGAACCATTGGATGCAGGTGATGCCCTGGGCGATTCCCATGGCGTAGTACTTGACCACGGCGTGCGCTTGCACGTCGGGATCGCTGAAGCCCGCCAGGTGCGCGCCCCACTGGCCGCCTGCGGCGTGGCCCAGCTCGGTGAAGATGATCGGACAGGCCACCTTCGAGGGATCCTGGGCCGCCAGCATCTTCTTCAGCGTGCCCGCGATCTGAAGGTAGACCGGTTCGGTCCCCGGATGCTTGATCGTGCACCCCGACACTTCGTACGGATGCAGGGTGACGTAGTCAAAGTGCCCTTTCGCCCCCGCCTTGATCGCCTGATCGAGGTACGTAATCGCCACCGACTTGGCGGCGATGCCCACCAGGCAGGCGGGATCGGCGGCCTTGGCCGCATCGTAGGCGGCGACCACGATCTTGGCGTAGTCCGCCGCGGTCTGGTCGCGGCCGGTCCCGTTGGGCGGCTCGTTCCAGACCTCCCAGTAGCGGACCCGGCCCTTGCAGTGCTTGACGACTTCCCCGCAATAGTGCCCCCAGCCTTCGATGTTGTTCACTGGAAGGGTGCCGCCCTTGTCCTTGGTGTTCCATTTCGGCGTCCCGGCAAAGATGCCGCCGTAGGAGAGGTGCTGGCTGTCCAGGTAGGCCATCTGCTTGTCCAGGTCGTCCCACGCCCACTCTCCCTCCTTGCGTTCCAGCGACGGCCAGCCGGTGTTGCAGGTCCGGTGGTTCGTGATCCCGATGCCGACCATCTGCGGCACCCAACGCTGATTGGCCGGCGCTCCCCAGTTGCAGGAGTGGCAGCTCCCGATCCCGAAGATGCTGAGAGGGTCGTTCTTCTCCGAGCGGGGAGCGTCCTGCCCCGATGCGCCGGACCAGAACAGAACGGACAGGACGAGAACGCTGAGGGCGGGCTTCATGGTGCGCTCCTTGGGCAGGGGGTCTGGAGAGAGAATAGCGGGAAGCCTCCGTTTTGCTACACTCCAGGGATGCGACGAACGGTTCTGGTCGGGGCGTGGGTCCTGGCCCTGCTGCTGGCCGCGCGCGCCCCAGCCACGGCCGGGGACGACGTCCTGACCGGCGTCGAGCGGGTGGTCGCCGTCGGGGACGTTCACGGCGACTACGACCAGTTCGTGGCCGTGCTCCGGTCCGCGCGCCTCCTCGACGAAAAAGGAGCCTGGATCGGCGGGAAGGCGCATCTCGTCCAGACCGGCGACATCCTCGACCGGGGGCCCGACTCCCGAAAGGCCATGGATCTCCTGATTCGGCTCGAAGCCGAAGCGGCGCGGGCCGGCGGGGCCGTCCACGCGCTGATCGGCAACCACGAGGCGATGAATCTCTATGGGGATCTCCGGTACGTGTCGGAGGGGGAGCTGGCCGCGTTCCGAGACGCGGCGTCCGAGAAGGCGCGGGACGAGCTCTATCGGGACTACCAGAAGTCGGCCAAAGGGGTCGTCTTCGACGACGTCTCCCGAAAGGCCTGGGACGCCGACCATCCGCTGGGCTACGCGGAACACCGGCGCGCCTTCGGTCCCGAGGGCGTCTATGGGAGGTGGATCCGCGGCCACCACGCCGTGATCCGCATCGACGGAACGCTCTTCCTCCACGGAGGGATCTCGCCGAAATACGCGGACTGGGGGGTGAGGACGATCAACGAGCGCATCCGGATCGAGCTGGCCGACTTCACGAAGCTCGAGGGCGGCGTCGTCACCGATGACGAGGGCCCGCTCTGGTACCGCGGCCTGGCGCTGAGGGGCAGGGAGCTGGAGACGCACGTCCAGACGGTGTTGAGGAACTTCGGGGTCGACCGCATCGCGATCGGCCATACGTATACCGAGGGCGCCGTCCTTCCGCGCTTCGGCGGCCGCGTCCTACAGATCGACGTCGGGCTGTCGAAGGTCTATGATGCCGCCGGCCGCTCGGCCTGCATCGAGATCGACCGTGGCAAGGTGCGCGTCCTGCACCGGGGAACCCGCCTGGAGCTTCCGGCCGACGACGGACTCGACCTCCTGCGCTACCTGAAACAGGCGGCGGCGCTCGATCCCTCGCCCTCGCCGCTCACCCGGCAGATCTCCTCGCTGGAAGCCGCGCTGGCCGAGCCCTCGAAAAAATAGGGAGCACCCGACGGGGAGCGTCGCGGCGCCGGCGTGAAGCGGCCGACGGACGTCCACGAGGTCGCGATCCCTGCCGGAGAGCCGCGACCAATTCTGCGACGACCCAGGGGCAAGCGTCCTCGGCCGGCGTAGGGAATATGGAGGATTACTCGATGAACCTGATGCTGGCACTGGCTCTCGTCGCCGCGGGCGACAACGAACTCACGGACCAGGAAAAGAAGGACGGCTGGATCCTGCTCTTCGACGGGAAGAGCCCCGAGGGCTGGACCAACCTCAAGCAGGCCAATATCCAGAGCGACGGCCTCAACCCCAACAAGTCGGGCAATTACGTCACGGTGACCAAGGAGACGTTTTCGAACTTCATCGTGACTTGCGACTTCAAGCTCACCAAGGATTGCAACAGCGGCATCTTCATCCGCACGGCGAACCCGAAGGACCCCGTCCAGACGGGCATCGAGATCCAGATTTACGATTCCAAGCCCGAGAACCACGACAAGCACGACTGCGGGTCGATCTACGACCTCGTCGCGCCGAGCAGGAACACGCTGAAACCCCTGGGCGAGTGGAATCACATCGAGATTACGTGCGACAAGAACAAGATCTCGGTCGTCATGAACGGCGAGGCGATCGCGTCGATGGACCTGGACCTGTGGACCGAGGCGGGCAAGAACCCCGACGGCTCGAAGAACAAGTTCAGCAAGGCCCTGAAGGACTTCGCTCGCGAAGGCTTCCTGGGCCTCCAGGACCACGGCCAGCCCTGCTGGTTCAAGAACATCAAGCTGAAGAAGCTGGGCTAAGTCGTCCGGGGGCGGTATCCTCATCGGCCTGCACTCTAGGAGCCTCGACCTATGCTGACCCTGGCCCTGCTCGTCGCCCTCGCCCAGCAGATCCCGACCTTCAAGGAGCAGACCATCGACGCCGACGTCGGCGTCTGCTACGCCGTCACGGTCGCCGACATCAACGGCGACGGCAAGCCCGACATCGTCGTCGTCACCGAGAATCCGGACCAGGTGGTCTGGTACGAGAACCCGACCTGGAAGCGCCGCGTCATCGTGGGCGCGGAGATCAAGCTCCCCGTCTGCATCCAGGCGATGGACGTCGACGGCGACGGAAAGGTCGAGCTCATGCTCGGCGCCGACTGGAACCCTGGGAACTCCAAGAGCGGCGGAAGCGTCTGGCTGCTCAAGCGGCCCGACGACCTCGACAAGCCGTGGACCCCGATCAAGCTCGACGAGGAGCCGCTCATGCACCGGTTCCGGATCGTCAATGGCGAGTTCGTCTGCAAAACGCTCAAGGGCAGGGACAGCGGCGCGGGCGACGGCAATCCCGGCCTCCTCTTCGCGCTCAAGAAGCCGGCCGACCCCTTCAAGGACAAGTGGACCCGCGAGGTCATCCAGAACGAGCTCCACATCACCCACAACTTCTGGCCGGTCGACATGGACGGGGACGGTAAAGAGGAGATCCTCCTGGCGGGCCTGGAAGGCGTCTTCATCCTCAAGAAAGTCGGCGACAAGTGGGAGAAGCAGAAGATCGGTGACGGCGATCCGGTCAAGCGCGGCGCCGGCGAAGTCAAGATCGGCCGCCTGCCCGGAGGGCGGCGCTACATCGTCACCGCCGAGCCGTGGCACGGCCACTCGGCGGCCGTCTACATCGAACCCGAGAAAGCCGGCGACCCGTGGCGGCGCCAGATCCTGGTGGAGAATCTCAAAGGATGCCACGCCGTCTGGACCGCCGACCTGACGGGGACGAAGGTCGACTCGGCCGTGATCGGGTTCCGGGGCATTCCCGAGGGGAAGAAGGAAGACTGCATCGTCTTCATCTTCCATCCCCTCGACGCCGCGGGCGAAAAGTGGGAGAAGAAGATCCTCGACGACAAGGGCGTCGGGAGCGAGGACGCCATCTGCGCCGACCTCAACGGCGACGGCAAGATCGACATCATCGCGGTCGGCCGCAGCACGAAGAACGTGAAGGTCTACTGGAACGAGAGGCGCTAGGCCGACTCGGGCTCGGGTCCCTGTTCGATCGCCTGCTTGCCGTACTCCCTCGCACGGCTGAGGTATCCGTCGAGCGACATCTCCTGGTTCTGCGAGGCCGCCGTCATGAATTCGTGCATCATGGCCTGCTGCACGACGTGAAAGGCGTCGCCCGCCTCGAAGCCGCCCTGCACGAGCGCGGCAAAGACCGCCTGGATCCCCGCGGGCTCGTTCTTCTGCAGCGACTTCTCGCAGGCCACGTCCATCGCGATATGGAGCAGGACGTTCTCGCCTTCGACCTCGAGCGGCGTTGCGGGATTGTCCACCAAGCGGTCCCAGATCGAGTGCATGTCTTCGTGGAGCAGCATGAACTTCTGAAACGACGCCAGGGATTCGTCCTCCGCGGGCCGCTCCTCCTTCAGGTCCTTCCAGAGACCGGCCAGGAGCGCGGGCGTGAGGGCCTGCTCTTCGTCTTTCGGAGTCACGGCGACATTTTATTCCATAGAGGGTCCGGACACTTGTAAAAGATGTCATGACGACGAAAATCTCGATTCCGGCCCTCCTCCTCCTGGCGTCCTGTTCCGCCGCGCCCGACGCTCCGGTCGCTCCCCAGGACAGGCTGGTCGTCCTGATCAGCATCGACGGCCTCCCCGCGGACGTCCTGAAGGACCCCTTGCTTCACCTGCCGACCCTGCGGCGGCTGATGGAGGAAGGCGCGACCGCCGAGGGCCTGCGCTGTTCGTTCCCCACGGTGACTTGGCCGAACCACACCACTCTCGTAACCGGCGTCCCGCCCGCGAAGCACGGCGTCCTCGCCAACAGCTACTATGATCGGGCGCAGCAGAAGGTCGTCGCCCTGCTTCCCGATCCGGTGTTCGACAAGGACGAGATCGTGAAGGCGCCGACGATCTACGACGTCGCGCATGCCGCAGGGCTAAAAACGGCGGGAATCATCTGGCCCGCCAGCCGGAATGCGAAGACCCTCGACTGGACGGTCCCGGATTGCGGCACCAAGGACCTGTGGGACAAGTACGGCACCGCGTCGTGGATGGACGAGCTCCGGAAGGAGGGGATCCCGGTCGACCTCCAGGAGTCTTGGGCCAAGAACAACGGCGGCGTCCAGCGCGACTGGATGTACGCCCGGGCCACGGCCCAGGTGATCCGGAAGCACCATCCCAATCTCGTCCTGCTCCACCTGGTCGAGGTGGACCACGTCGAACATGCCAAGGGTCCCAGGACGCCGGACGCCGCCTGGGCCGCCAGCCAGGCCGATGACCGGGTCCGGGACGTGATCGAGGCGATCGAGGCCGCGGGCATGAAGGATCGGGCGACCGTCTTCGTCGTCTCGGATCATGGCTTCTTCGGATACACCAAGCAGATCAACATCGGGGTTGCCCTGAAAAAGGCGGGACTGCTCACCCTGGAGGGCGACACGATCACGGCTCGGACAGCGGCTTCGGTCAGCCAGGGCGGGGCCTCGTTCGTCTACGAGCTCGCCCCGGGGGTCGCGGATAAGATCCGGGCGGCGCTGTCCGGCGTGGAAGGAATCCTGCGGATTCTCGAGCCCAAGGACTTCCCCGCAGAGGGGATGACGACTCCGGCCGTGGATCCCCGGATGGCCGACCTGGTGCTGGCGGCGAAGGAAGGCTACAGCTTCACGGATTCCGCCGCGGGCGACCGGATCGTGACCGAGACCCCGCTCAAGGGGACGCACGGCTACCTGCCGGACGATCCGAAACTGTACGCCACGTTCATCGCCTGGGGAGCCGGGATCCGCCGCGGGGCGAGGCTGCCGGTGACGGACAGCATCCACGTCGCGCCGACCATCGCGCGCCTCCTGGGCCTGAACCTCGGCAGCGCGGACGGGAAGCCCCTCCTGGGGGCGCTGAAGTAGGCCCAGGCTCCGCGGGCCGGCGGCTCCGATCCCGCCCGGAAGGCCGGACGGCGAAGACGGACGCTCCGCCCCATCCGCCCCCGCGTCGCCCGTCCCAGGATGCGCCCCCTCTCGATCCCACCTCCAGCGGAGGTCGACGCCCGGCGTCACGCGTTAACACGCTGTCTTAACGTTTTCCTGAACATCGCGGCTAACAGCGCAGGGGGGAGAGCCAAGCCTCTTTGTCCCAAGATCTTGCAACGGGACTGATCGGACCTCCACTGGCACCTGAATTGCATTCTCCCGGCCGGTGGTGAAACGGAGACGCTCATGATGAGAACCCCCGGCACGATCTTGGTGGTGGACGACAGCGAGGACGTCCGCTTTCTGGTTTCCGCCCTGCTTCGCTCGTCCGGGTATGAGTGTCTGGCCGCCGCCAACGGCGTCGAGGCGCTCGACGTCCTGAAGGATCATCCGGAGATCCGTCTGGTCATCACGGACTACGACATGCCCGGAATGGACGGCTTGGAGCTCACGCGGCAGATCCGTCGCGACGAGCGCTTCGAGGATCTCCCGATCCTCATGCAGTCCGCGTTCCCGCTGGATCGCCTGGAATCCCCCTCCGAGGCCGCGGGCGTCACCCGGCTCCTGCCGAAGCCGATCTCCACCCGGACGCTCCAGCTCCAGATCCACTCCATCCTGGAGACCACCCCGCCGGGCCACGTCTGGCGGGCGCTGCTGGTCGGCCTGCCCGCCCTTTCCGCGACGATCATCCGCTCCACCCTCTCCGATGCAGGATTCCAGATCCTCGAGGTGTCCGATGAAGCGCAGGCCCGAAGCCTGCTGCAGAGGGTCGACGGCATCGACCTGGCCTTCGTGAATCATCCCCATCCGGACTACGGGGAGTTCATCCGGGCCCATCTGTTGCGGTCCGAGAAGGACTTCCACCTCTTCCGGCTCGTCCTGCTCATGGGCGCCGCCCTGCCGCAAGGGTCGTTCAAAGAGGGACCCGTCTGCGTGGCCGGCTACCTGATGAATCCCGTCAACCCGGAGAAAGTGAGCGCCCTGCTCCGCCGGCTGGGACTGTCCCAGATCCACGGCCGAGCCTGAGGCGACGAGGTTCCGGGAGCCGCTGCGGTCCCGTCGGCGGAGCATCCCGGTTCAGCCGGGGGGACAGGAACCGGTCCCCGGAAACCCTCCCGCGGCCCCTCGCGTCGACGACGTCCTCCCCGACGGCACGACGACTCGAGGGCGAGGGCGGATGGGATTCGAAAAGGAGGGGAGCCGGTGCGGACCCCAGAGCGTCGCCGGTCCGAACCGGGACGGGGCGGGGCGGGCTCCGGGGAGCGGAACCCGACGCGGGTTCCGCCTAGGCCGGCAGGACTTTCGCGCCGGAGGAGGGAATCTCGAGGATCAGGGATCGGCCGGCCAGCTTGAGCGCCTGGGCTTTTCGCGTCAGCGCGGCGGACACCTCGTCGGCCTTTGCCTTCGACGAAATCGCGAGGATCGCGGAACCGGCGCCCGACAGGCAGGAGCCCCATGCGCCCGCCTCGAGCCCGGCGGCGATCAGGGCCTCCATCTCCGGCATCAGCTTCGCCCGGTACGGTTGGTGCAGCCGATCCTGCATCGCCACCCGGAGGAGATCCGGCCGGTGCTGCGTGAGCGCCGCCACCAGCAGGCCCACGCGGCTGTGATTAAAGACCGCATCCGCCCGGGGAACCTCTTTCGGAAGGATCGCGCGCGCCTGCTTGGTCGGGATGATCAGATCGGGGACGTAGAGCACCGCCCGCCAGTCGCTGGGAGCGGTGAACGGCACGACGGTCAGAGGACCGTCGACGCGCCCTTCGTCGAGCACCGTCAAGACCGCCCCGCCATAGAGGGCAGGCGCGACGTTGTCGGGATGGCCTTCCATCGGCAGGGCGAGCTGGAGCAGCTTCAGGCGGGACAGGCCGGTTTCCGCCAACGCGTCCGCGGCGACCAGGCCTCCGACGATCGCCGCCGCCGAGCTGCCTAATCCGCGGCCGAAGGGGATCCGGTTGACGAGCGTCAGGCCCGCGGGCGGAAGCTTCTTCCCCGTGGCCTGGACGAAACGCTCCATCGCCTGCTGGACGAGGTTGGGCTCGCCCTTCTTCAGAAGGTCCGCGCCCTCACCCTCGACGTCCAGCCGGCCGGGGGCCTCGGTGTCGACGATCACCTCGTTGGAGAGGCCGTACGCGATGCCCAGGCTGTCGAAGGCCGAGCCGGTATTGCCCGCCGACGCGGGGACGCTGACGCGGATCCTCATTGCCGGGACATCTTAGGACCCGACGGGACCTCCGTCAACGAGCCGCTATTTCCGCGGCCAGGTGTCCGTCCGGAACGGCGAGGCCGGCAGGCCCTCCTTGCTGTACAGATTGCACTCGGGATAGTCCGCCCAGGCGTAGCGGACCGCCACGGGCTTGGCGACCTGGTCGCTCGACACCACGACCGAGGCGCCGTCGATCTTGGCGTCGGCCCAGACGAAATTCCGGTCCTCGCCCGCGATGGCGAAGCCGGTCAGCTTGTCCCCCTTGGCCTCCAGGCCGCCGCCCGCGTGCTTGAACGCAATCCGCGCCTTGTTGTCCTCGACTTTGATCGAATCGAAGAGGGGGCTCGAAAACTCCGGAAGCTCCTTGCCGTAGACCTGCGACTGCGCCCAGAGCGAGAGACGCTTGCCGACATCCTGCTTGTTCTTCGGATGGATGTCCGTGGGATGCCCGATATCGATGATCACCGCCATGCCGGTGTGCGGCAGCGACAGCGTCATCGTCTGCGCCTCCCGGAGTTCCGCCCAGTTGCTTTCGACGGGCTTCTCGAGATTCTCGTTCTTGTTCGACTTGAAATTGGCGAGCTGGACGAAGCCGAAGGGAAAGTCGCCCTGGCCCCAGTCCGTGCGCCAATTCTTGATCATCTCGGGGAACAGGGTCTGATACTGCTTGGCGCCTCCCGCGTTCGACTCGCCCTGATACCAGATGGCGCCCTTGATGCCGTACGGGATGATCGGGGCGATCATTCCGTTGTAAAGGCACGAGGGACTCATCGGCTTGTTGGGGGCCTTGGGAGCGGGCTTGTTCTCGGCCTTGGCCTTCTCGCTGTCCTCCTTGAACTTCGCCAGCTGCTTTTCGTACGCTTCCATCCGCTTGGGGAAATTCTCGGCGATTGGCTTGAGGACATCGTTGCCTTCCAGCACCGGCCTCGACGTCCAAAGCTCCGCGGCCGTGCCGCCCCACGACGTGTGGATCAATCCGATGGGCACGTTCAGCTTCTGATTCAGCTCGCGGCCGAAGAAGTACCCGACCGCGGTGAAGCCCCCGACCGTTTCCGGGGTCGTCGCCTTCCAGGAGCCGCTCACGTCGCGCACGGGGGCATCCTGGGGATTCTTCTTCACGAGGAAGTGGCGGAGATTGGGGAAATTGGCCGCCGCCTTCTCCTGCTCGAAGTTGTTGCAGCTGGACACGACCATTTCCATGTTCGACTGGCCGCTGCAGACCCAGACCTCGCCGATCAGCACGTCCTGCACCGTGACCGAGGTGCGTCCCGCCACGGTCATCTCGTGCGGCCCGCCCGACTTCATCGGGTCCAGTTTCAGGGACCATTTCCCGTCGGCGTTCGCCTTGGCGGTTTTCTTATGCCCCGCGATCGAGACGGTGATGTCTTCGCCGGGCTCGACGGTGCCCCAGACGGGGCAGGCGAAGTCAGCTTGAAGGACCATGTGATCCGCGAAGAGCGAATGGAGCTTCAGTTCCGCGCGAGGTTCGGTCGCCGTACCCAGAGCCGCCAGGACGAGGACCAGGATTGCCGTTGCCGACTTTCGCATCGAACGTTCTCCTATTTCTTCTTCAGGAAGGGATGGGGCGGGATCTTCTTCACGAGGGCGCGGGCCTCCTCCTCGGTGGTCGCCTCCCGCTCCAGGGGCAGGATCAGCCAGCGCTCCATGAATTCATACGCCCGGCCCGGGGCCACCGTGACCTCGGGGCTGAGAGGTTCCAGCTCGCAGACCTTGGGATCGAAGTAGAGCTCCACCGAATTCCCGCCGTCGCTGTAGCGTCCCTCGGGAGCGTAGCGGAAATATTTCACCAGGAGCTGCTTCCCCTTGGCGTACGCGATCCATCCGCCGTCCGAGTCGGCTCCCAGCTTCGACGACGGCCCCTCCGCCTTGGCGACCAGAACCCCGTCCAGGATCTTCACCCCAGGATGGCTCGGGCTCTCCTCCCGGTACTTCCCGTCCTTCATCTGCGACCAGCCGGAGGGAAACCGGCTGGAGGGATTGAGCGGGATCAGCGCGAAGCCGCCCCCCGCACAGAGCGTCCGGTCCCAGAGACAGTAGACGGCATCCTTCTCGCCGCGGTTCGTCATCGACTGGATGACGCGGAGGGAGCCGTCGAGCGGATCCATCTCCACCTGCTTGGTGATTTCCATCCGGGTGACCGGGTCGACGGCGCTCTTCAAGGCGACCAGCGGGCCTTCCTGCATCACCGAATAGGCCCCCACCCAGAGCGTCAGATGCTTGGGAATGCCTCGACCTTCGGGACCGAGATCGATGTTGTAGCCGATGTAGCCCTGGTCCAGGGTTCCCGGCGCCGTGTTCTGGAGGGTCTTGCCCAGATAGTCGGGATTTTCAAACAGCAGATTCTGACCGCCCAGGCCGTAGGAGATCAGCCGGCCACCCAGCTCCGGGGCGACGACCAGCACGGCTTTGGCGCGAGGGGCCTCCACGTGGACGGAGTCCGCCCACCCCTGATAGGGTTCGCGGCGGACCTCGACCTGCGCCAGGAACAGGGACAGGATCAGCAGCACCGGGGTCATGGAAGTGCTTCATCATAGCGGGATTCGGATGGAAGGCTACGAATTCGAACCCGGGGGAAGCATCGCGGCGAGGGAGGCCGGGATCGGGTTCCCCGGTCGTGGTCCCCCAATAGAGTCGCCGCGGTCCGGATCGGTGAGACCCGGCCGCGGCATGAATAGGGTGATGGTTAGGGCGTGAGAGCCCCGGAGGGACCACTGGGTCCCTCCGGGGTCCGGGAGAGGGAAGGGAAAGTTTCTATCGTCGTCTCCGTCATCGTCCGTTCAGGCTTCATACGGAGGAAGGGAATGCAAGCGACGTGCCAGAGGAAAACCCGGGGCTTTCGGAGGAAAAAACGGGCCAGGGAGCGGACTTGTCGAGAGTCCGACAAAAATGTCGGACGATCGGCTGGGGGCTATCCGCGCTTGCGGACGACGCTCAAGGAAAGCGAAAGCTCCTTGAGGTAGTGGACGAGAAGGTCCAGCTCGGGAGAAAGGGACGCCCCCTTCTCCCACGTCGCCTTGTGAGCGCCGTAGATCAGCGATCCGAAGGTCTTGCCGGGGGGCGCGAGTTCATCGCCGGCCTTGGCGGCCCACGCCTCCGCGCGGGTGTGCAGCTCCCAGCGCTCAGAATTGGACAGCTCTCCGCGGCGTTCCACGTCGGTCAGGATCTGCCTTCTGCAGATCGACGATGCCTCGCCTTCCGGGGTCACGGTGACGGTGAGAGTCCCGACGACGGGAAGGATCCCGCCCTTCTCTTCGTAGTCCGGGAGCGTGAGCGTGATCGGGGCCGGAAGCGGCGGCGCGGGAGGCCCGGAGGTGCCGCATCCCGCAAGCAGGACCAGCGTCGCGACGAGAGCGTGTTTCATCGCCCGGAAAGATACCACATCCGCGAAGCTTCCGGCACGAAGAATTCGGCGTCCGCATCCCCGGGGAGGCCAACTTCGCTAGAGCTGGGTTCGGACGAATCGGGCGAAAAGCGATTCCGTTTCTTGCCCGACCCATTCGGGACCTATATAATCCCGCACCTCGGCCTTGTCCGGGTGGGGAGCTTATGCAGCGCATCTTGGTGGCGAATCGCAGTGAAATCGCGATCCGCGTTTTCCGCGCCGCCGCCGAGCTGGGCATCAAGACCGTCGCCGTGTTCGCTTGGGAGGACCGTTTCTCCCTGCACCGCTTCAAGGCCGACGAGGCCTACCAGATCGGCCACGGCAAAGGGCCGGTCGCCGCTTACCTCGACATCCAGGGCATCGTCGATCTCGCCAAGCGCGTCAAGGTCGACGCGATCCATCCCGGCTACGGATTCCTGTCCGAGAACGCGAATTTTGCCCGGGCCTGCCGCGACGCCGGCATCACCTTCATCGGACCGCCGCCCGAAGTCCTGGAGCTCTTCGGCGACAAGGTCGCGGCCCGCAAGCTGGCCATCGAAACCGGCCTGCCCGTGCTCCCGGGCACCGAAGGCCCCGTCAAGCCCGGGGCGTCGCTGAAGAAGGAGGCCAAGCGCATCGGCTTCCCCCTGATCATGAAGGCCAGTTTCGGCGGCGGCGGCCGCGGCATGCGCGTGGTTCACAAGGCCGAGGATCTCGAGGGCCTCCTCGAGGAAGCCCGGCGCGAGGCGGGCTCGGCCTTTGGCAACGACGCGGTCTTCCTCGAACGGTATGTCCCCCGGGCGAAACACATCGAGGTCCAGGTCCTGGGCGACGTCCATGGCGAGATCGTCCACCTCTGGGAGCGCGACTGCTCGGTGCAGCGCCGGCACCAGAAGGTCGTCGAGATCGCGCCCGCCCCGAACCTCGACCCGCAGCTGCGCGAGGCCCTCGCCGCCGCCGCCGTCGCCCTCGTCTCCAAGGCCAAGCTCGTCAACGCGGCCACCGTCGAGTTCCTGGTCGACGTCGACCGGGGCGAGTTCTACTTCATCGAGGTCAATCCGCGCATCCAGGTCGAGCACACGGTCACCGAGATGGTGACCGGCATCGACCTCGTGCGCTCGCAGATCCTGGTCGCCCAGGGGCTGGCGATGCACGAGCCGCCCATCGGGATCCCGGCCCAGGACAAGATCGAGACCCGCGGGTACGCGATGCAGTGCCGCGTGACGACGGAGGATCCCGAGAACAAGTTCACGCCCGACATCGGGCGCATCACGCACTACCGCTCGCCCGCCGGCTTCGGCATCCGCCTCGACGGGGGCACCGCGTACAGCGGCGCCGTGATCACCCCGTACTACGACTCCCTGCTGGTCAAGGTCACCGCCTGGTCGCCGACCTTCGACCAGACGATCCGACGCATGGACCGGGCCCTCCGCGAGTTCCGGGTCCGCGGCGTCAAGGTGAACATCCCCTTCCTGGAGAACGTCCTCGCCAACCCCCACTTCGCCGAGGGGAAGGCGACGACGACCTTCATCGACACCACGCCCGAGCTGGTCCGCTGGGATCCGAAGAAGGATCGGGCCACCAAGGTCCTCACGTTCCTGGGAGAAATCATCGTCAACGGCAACCCCGAGGTCAAAGGCCGCGCCGACGCCCGCGTGCTCCCGGAGCCGGAGACGCCGGTGGTGGACCCGAATTCCCCGATCCCTCCGGGCTCGCGGGACAAGTTCAAGGAGCTGGGCCCGGAGAAGTTCGCCCGCTGGGTCATGTCCCAGCAGATTCTCCTGATGACGGACACCACGTTCCGCGACGCCCACCAGTCGCTGCTGGCGACGCGCGTCCGGACGGTGGACCTGGTCCGCATCGCGCCCTACGTGGCCCGGCACCTGTCGGACCTCTTCAGCATCGAGATGTGGGGCGGCGCGACGTTCGACTCCGCGATGCGGTTCCTCAAGGAGGACCCCTGGGAGCGCCTGACGACGCTCCGGCAGGAGATTCCGAACATCCTCTTCCAGATGCTCCTCCGCGCCGGCAACGCGGTCGGCTACACGAACTATCCCGACTCCGTCGTCGCGGCGTTCGTCAAGACGGCGGCCGCCAACGGGATCGACGTCTTCCGCGTCTTCGACTGCTTCAACTGGATCGAGAACATGCGGCCCTCGCTCGAGGCGGTGCTCGAGACGGGCCGGATCTGCGAAGGCGCGATCTGCTATACGGGCGATCTGCTCGACCCGAAGCGGGACAAGTATCCGCTGGAGTACTACGTCAAGGCGGCCAAGCAGCTCGAGAAGATCGGCGTCCACATTCTCGGCATCAAGGACATGGCGGGCCTCTGCAAGCCCTACGCGGCGCACAAGCTCGTCAAGGCGCTGCGGGAGGAGGTCGGCCTGCCGATCCACTTCCATACCCACGACACCGCGGGCGTGCAGGCGGCCTCGATCCTGAAGGCGTCGGAGGCTGGCGTCCACATCGCCGACTCCGCGATCTCGTCCATGAGCGGCCTCACCAGCCAGCCGAACCTGAACTCCCTCGCCGAGGCCCTCCGGAACACGGAGCGCGAGACCGGCCTCAACATCGACGCGCTCAACCGCTGCTCGGAATACTGGGAGAGCGTCCGCGAGATCTATTATCCGTTCGAGTCCGGCATGCGTGCCGGCACCTCGCAGGTCTACCAGCACGAAATCCCGGGCGGCCAGATCACGAACCTCCGCGAACAGGCCACGAAGCTCGGCCTGAGCGCCCGCTGGCGCGAGATCCTCAGGACCTACGCCGACGTCAATCACCTCTTCGGCGACATCGTCAAGGTCACGCCCTCGAGCAAGGTCGTGGGCGACATGACGCTGTTCCTGGTGGCGAACAACCTCAAGGCCCTGGACGTCCTGGACGAGAAGCGGGAGCTCTCGTTCCCGAAATCGGTGATCGAGCTCATGGAAGGCCGCCTGGGCCATCCCCACTTCGGCTGGCCCAAGAAGCTGCAGCAGATCGTGCTCAAAGACCTGAAGCCCATCAAGGGCCGGCCGTCGGACAATCTGCCGGCCATCAAGCTCGACGAGGTCCGGGGCGAGCTCAAGGGCAAGATCAAGGCGACGCCAAGCGACAACGACCTGATGAGTTACCTGATGTATCCGCGGGAGTTCGTCGAATTCGAGGCCCACCGCCGGAATCACGGCGATACCTCGATGTTCCCCTCCGACGTGTTCTTCTTCGGCATGAAGCCGTCCCAGGAGATCACCCTGGAGATCGAGCCGGGAAAGACGCTCATCATCAAGTTCCAGGCGGTGGGCGAGCCCGATCTGGAGGGCGGCCGCCCCGTCTTCTTCGAGCTCAACGGCGTGCCGCGCCAGGTGCGGGTGCAGGACCGCGCGCTGAAGGCCGAGAAGGAGCAGCGCGCGAAGGCGGACCCCGACAACGCGAGCCACATCGCGGCTCCGATGCCGGGCAAGGTGGTGCAGGTGCTGGTCAGCGTGGGGCAGCAGGTCTCGCGCGGCCAGAAGCTGCTGGGGATCGAGGCGATGAAGATGGAGACCTCCGTCTACTCGCCGATCGCCGCCCGCGTGAAGGAAGTGACGGTGACGTCCGGCACCGCGGTCGCCTCGAAAGACCTCCTGATCGTGCTGGATCCCATCCCCGAGCCGGCCGCCGAGCTGCGCCGCTAAAGCCCCGACCGGGATCCGCCGGCCCGCCCCCCCCCGAGCGCCTCCCTTCCCAAGCGCCGGACCCCCGAGGTCTCCTCCCGCCACCGGGCCTCGCCGTGTTTCTCTTCCCAGCGGGATCCTCCTGCTATAATCGTCCCCATGCCCGACCAGCCTGTCGAGCAGCCCGAGCCGCAGGAGCGGAAGGAGGCGTGCTCCATCGTCCCGGACTGGGACGTTCGCATCTGCATGGTCTGCCGCCAGCCGATGGAAGGCCGCAAGTGCAAGTACCTCTGCCGCAGCTGCGGCACGATGATCGACTGTTCCGACGCCTACTGAGAGGGACCCATGATCCACATCGTCGTCCAGATCGAACCCAAGCCCGACAAGGTCGAGGCCTTCCTCGAGCTCGCGCTCTTCGATGCCCAAAACTCTCGCAAGGAGCCCGGCTGCCTCCGCTTCGACGTGCTCAAGCACCTCGACCAGCCGACGCGATTCTCCTTTTACGAGGTCTACAAGGATGAGGCCGCGGTCCAGGCCCACCGTCAGACTCCGCACTACGCGCGCTGGATCAAGGAGATCGATGCGCTGCAGGCGGCGCCGCGCACGGCCGCCAAGTACTCGACCGTCGACCCGACTCCCTACGCCTGAGCGGCCGTGGCGTTCACCTTTCTCACGCCGCCGGAGATCCTCTTCGGGCCTGACGAGAGCCGGAAGACCCTCGACGTGGCCCGCCGCTTCGGCTCGCGAGTCTTCGTCGTCACCGGCGCGAGGTCCTTCGACGCGCTGCCGATCCGCCGGATCTTCGACGGGCTTCCGCGCTGGAGCGTCTCCGGCGAGCCCGACGTCGCCACGGTCGACGAGGGTGTCCGCCGCTGCGGCGACGCCGACGTGATCGTCGCCGTGGGGGGCGGCAGCGTGATGGACTCCGCCAAAGCCGTCGCGGGCGTGGTCCCCAACGGCGGAAGCGTCCGGGACTATCTCGAGCAAGTCGGCGACCGGAAGCTCGCGAAGCCGCCGCTCCCCTTCATCGCCGTGCCGACGACCGCGGGCAGCGGGTCCGAGGCGACGAAGAACGCGGTCGTTCGCGTGCCGGATCTGAAAGTCAAGCGCTCGATCCGCCACGACCTCCTGATCCCGCGCGTGGCGATCGTCGATCCCATGCTCGCGGCCGCCGCGCCGCGCGACGTGGCCGCGTCGTCCGCGCTCGACGCGTTTACCCATCTCCTGGAGGGGTACGTCTCGACCGGAGCCCAGGCGATGACCGACGCGCTGGCGCTCCCGGGACTGGCGCTCGCCGCGGAAGGCCTCCGGGGGATCGCCTCCGGCAGGGACGCCTTTGGATCGATGTCCCAGGCGAGCCTCTGGGGCGGCATCGTGCTGGCGAACGCGGGGCTCGGCGCGGTGCACGGATTGGTCGCCCCCCTGGGCGGCCGCTGCGCGATCCCCCACGGGATCGGCTGTGCCTGCCTGCTGGCCGACACGGTGCGCGTCAATCTGGCAGCGCTCCGGTCCCGGGACCCCGACAGTCCCGCTTTGGAACGATACCAGAAGGCGGCACAGGCGCTCGGGCTGAACTCGGCCGATGATCTCTCGTCGATCTTGACGGGCTACCGAACCACGTTCGACCTTCCCGCGCTGTCGACTCGAGGGCTGACGGCCGACGACCTCGGGCCCATCGTCCGGGCCTCCCGGGGCGGCAGCATGCGGTTCAATCCCGTCGAGCTCACGGACTCGGAGCTGGAGGGGATCCTGCGGGCGGCCCTAAAGGCCTGAGCGCCCGGACCGCCGCCTCGACCTGGGACGCGACCTCCGTCCATCCCGCCTTGTCGTTCGGTGTCGCCGGAAAGCGGAGCGGGACCCCGACCCGGAGCGTCAGCTTCGTCGGCCTCGGAAAGCGGTTCTGAGGGGGGAAGGCCGCGAACGCGCCTTCCAGCCAGCAGGGAATCACGGGTACCAAGGTGGACGCCACCAGGGCCCCGATGCCCCGCCGGAACGGCCCCATCTCCCCGGTCCGAGACCGGGTTCCCTCCGGAAACAGCACGTACGCGCAGGGCTCCTCGGTCAGCCTCCTCCTCATTTCCTCCAGGTCCCGAGGGTCGCAATGCCGGCGCCACAGCGGCAGGGCGTTCAGCGCGTAGGCGGCAAAGGCGGCGACGGGGACCTTCTCGAAGAAGGCGTCTCCCGCGGCGATCGGGAAGATCCGGTCCCGGAGACGCCCCGGGCAGGGCGAGGCCAGGGCGAACACGTCCAGGTGGCTGGAGTGATTCGCCACCAGGACGAAGGGGGCCTCGGCGGGCAGGTTCTCCCGGCCCCTCACCGCCATCCGGTGGAACAGTTTCAGGTAGCAGCCGATCCACGCCCACCAGATCCGGTGCCCGATCGACTCGATCAGGCCGCTTTCGCGTCTCAGGCTTCCCAGCCGCTCCGTGGCGGTGAGTCCCAGGTCCCGGGACGGCTGGAATTTCCACTCCTCCATTCTCAGGGTCCCGTCATGATCCGTGGGGGCTGGTCGAGGCCGAAGCCCACGAAGTAGCCGACGTAGTGGAAGACCGCCGGGGCCGCCAGGAGCACGCTGTTCACCCGGTCCAGCACTCCTCCGTGACCCGGGATCGCCGTTCCCATGTCCTTGATCCCGATATCCCGCTTGATAGAGGAAATCATCAGGTCGCCCATCTGGCCCGAGACGCTGACGATCACGCCCAGGAGGATCAGCCAGCCGGGCTTGTCCAGATCGGTGTCCGGGAACACGTAATGGGCGATGACGGCGATGAGCGGCGTCGTCAGCACCAGGGCGCCGAGGTGGCCTCCCAGCGTCTTCCCCGGGCTCGTGTGCGGGACGATCTTTCGGTGCCCCAGGGTCTTCCCCGTGCAGAACGCGAACACGTCGTTCAATTGCACGCCCAGCAGCAGCATCAGGATGATCGGGCGGTAGTCCTTGTCGTTGGCCATATAGGAGACGTGGGCCAGGGAGGACCCGAAGAGCATGAACGCGAGGACTCCCAAGCCGACCCGCTGGAGGTAGCCCTTGGGGCTGTCGGGCAGGATGGCGGTCGCGGCGATGACGATCACCGTCAGCGGGAAAAGGGCGACGAAGAAGCCGTACCAGTGGTCGAGGGCCGCGAAGTTGACCGCCAGAATTCCGATCCCGACGACGGCGCTGACGAGTTTTTCTCGGAAGAGGCCGGTCGCGCGGGCGAACTCCGAGTAGCAGGCCAGGCTGAGGAGCGTGACGCCCAGGATCGTCCACGCAGCGCCGAGAAGGACCGGGACGATCATCAGGGGCGCCAGGACCGCCCAGGCCAGGGTCCGCTTCCAGAGCTCCTTGCGGAAGGGATCCTTCACGACCCCGGCCGCCGAGAGAATGCCGATGATGATCAGCGCGACAACGAGGGCGACGCCGACCCCGATCGTGATCCATTTCGCCACGGGATGGTCGAACGCGTGGGACGCGCCCCACAACCGGTCCTGGATCATGGGTGGGCCTGCAGGCGATGCCCGATCCGAAGCAGGCGGCGGACCGTGGTCACGAGGGCTCCGAGGATGACGATCGACAGCACCGCGGCAGGGACGCCCAGGCGACACGGGCCGCAGTCCAAGCCTTGCCATGAAAGCGGCGTGAAGGCGCAGAAAAGGCAGGTCATCGTCACCAGGAACATCCGCTGCTGCTTGGCCATGGGTCCGCAGAACTCGTTCGAGCTCCCCGCTCCCTTCCCCACGGCGCGGACGTAGGCGGTCATCATCGCGGCCAGCGCGGCGCCGTAGCCGAGGACCGGTTGCCCCCCCGGCGCGTAGCCCAGGCCGATCAGGATTGCCGAGTCCGAGACGCGGTCGGGGACTTCGTTGAACAGCTCGCCGACTCTGGAGGCGGTTCCGCGGGCGATCGCGACCATGCCGTCGAAGAGATTGGCCAACAGTCGGAGCTGGACGCAGGCGGCGCCGGCAATCCAGAGGAGGCGGGACCAAGCGGGGACTCTGGCCGTCCCGAGGAGCGCGGCGCCTCCCAGGAGCCCGAAGAACATCCCCGCGATGGATATCCCGTTGGCGGAAAAGCCCTTCCGTGCCATCCAGCCGGCGGTCGCCTGCATCAGCTTCAGGTCGCGCGCGGCGATGGGGCGGCGGTCGACGGGGGCGTCCATACGGCTAGTCTACTCCACGGGAGTCTTCTCCCACGCCGACAGATTCACCCGCGGTCAGGGAAGCGGCTTCCACTTGATGACGCGGAATTCGTAGTTTCCAAATTCCGCCTGGATGCCCAGATGTCCCCGCAGGATGGGAAAATCCTCCCAGACGACGGTCTCGCCGCCATTGACGGAGAGGGAGATCCGTTTGCCCCGGCAGGCGATGTCGTAGGTATTCCAGTCCCCCACCGGCGCCTCGCGGCTGGGCCCGGTCTGCATCTTGTCCGTCCGCTGCGGCTTGCCGTCTACCATCATCATGCCGATGAAATCCCCGACGACCGGCCCCTTGGGCTGAGCATGGGCCACCTGGGCCTGGATCCAGGTGGTCCCGTTCGCCGCACTCCGCAAATAGATGCCGCCGTTCATGTTGGGCTTTTCCCCCTGGTCCTTGCCCCAGCGCCACTCGAGATGGAAGATCCCGTCCCCGCGCTCCTCGTCGTTGATCAGGACCTCCTTGATGCCGCCGACCGCGTCGACGATCAGCAGGGTTCCGTCATCGGAGACCCGATAGACGGCTTTGGCCGCCAGCGGCTGGGTGAGATCGAGAGGATACCGTTTCCAGCCTTTGAGATCCCGGCTCGGGAACAGGTCGATCCACCCCTCGCCGGGGGTGGACGCGGCGCCGCCCGCGCAGCCCGACAGCGCCACCAGGGTCAAGACTACGAGTCGATTCATCCGTGCGTTCTCCTAGCGTGAATACCTTACGCCAGTTCAATAAACGGAGACGAGGATTTCTCGCGGGGACGGAGAATCCCGGTGTTCCCAGAGGTAGATCCCCTGCCAGGTCCCCAGCGCCAGTCTGCCGTCGAGGATGGGAATCGAGAGGCTGACCTGGGTGAGCACCGACTTGATATGGGACGGCATGTCGTCTTGGCCCTCGAGGGTGTGGGTGATCCACGGGGCGTTTTCAGGCACGAGTCGGTCCATGAAGGTCTCGAGGTCGGCCCGCGCACTCGGATCGTAGTTTTCCTGGATGATCAGGCTGGCCGACGTGTGGCGGATGAACAGGGTGCACATCC
>Ga0070731_10001579_pt1 | contig 23279 bp, 22 predicted proteins | sample Coa_R1_2_FD_66448 | JGI IMG/M metagenome (GOLD analysis project Ga0070731, IMG submission 66448) | Surface soil microbial communities from Centralia Pennsylvania, which are recovering from an underground coalmine fire - Coalmine... | ecosystem: Environmental > Terrestrial > Soil > Unclassified ... | reverse complement strand
CGAGACGGCGCCAATCCGGCTGCTGATTGGCTCGATCGCCGAGTCCAGAGTCGGACCGTTCATGCCCACTGCCGTTCAGCCGTGCGTAGGCGGGATGATGATGGGACCTGATGGATGCGTGATAAGAAAGGATGCGCTGCACTCACCGACGCAAGAGGCACTTTATCTTCTCAAACACGCCATCACCGCCGATCCCTCGCTCATCGAAGGCCACCTGCGGCTCGGACGTCTGCTGCATCTCATCAACGAAGACGTCGAAGCCAAACCGCATCTCGAGCGCGCGTTCCACGACGCGCAGGCGCAGGAAGTCCGATTCCTGATCTACATGTCGGGCCTGTTTCTCGGCGATCTTGTCGAGCACGAGGGTAAGTTCGACGAGGCCATCCCATATTTTCGAACGGCCCTGGCCGCTGCGCCGACGGCGCACATCGCCAACGTTGCGCTCGGAGAAGCGCTGCTGAAATCCGGCAACGAGCGCGGCTGGGACGAGGCGCGCCACATGTTCGACGACGAGGATCAGGCGCATCCGACGGTGATGGATCCCTGGTTCTTCTACCGCTACGCGCAGTACTGGCAAGTCGCGTCCGGATTGCGCGAGATGCGCGACGTCGTGCGAGGGAAGTCATGACGCCAGCCGCGCGGTCGTGTCTCGCCGTCGCGATCGTCGTCTCCGGCATCGCGGTCGCCGCGCCGCTCGGGCGGCAGAGTCAGGGCGCGCCGCCACAAACGATCGCGCCGCCGGATCGCCCGACGACGGTCATCCCGCCGCCGGGACCTGTCATAACCGGCACCATCAGGCAGCCGGGTCAGACGTCGCGCACCAGTGGCAAGCGGCCGGTCGCGCCCGCGCCGCTGAGCCGGCCGTCGGCGCGTTTCTCGCTGCTGTTTCTTCAGTACCGCCACGGCGACAGCGACGCCGCTGTCGATACGCTGTCGAAATGGACCGAAGGCGACGTCATCGCCGAAGCCGTGCCGTCGCCGAATGACGACGTCTGGATGCGCGCGTCGCTGGCGTCGTTTCTGACGGAAGCCGGGATGCACGGCGGCCGATTCGGATACTTCAGCGAGTTCGCGCCGCAGTCGATTCTGCTGCGCGGCTGGGGCCTCGACAAGGTGTTCGAAATCTACTCCTATCGCTCGTACTCCATCGTCAAAGACCTCACACGCATCGCCGATCGAAAAGAGGACGATCGCCTGCGGTCGTTCTGCGCGCGCTGGTACGTCTATATGACGTCGTTTTCGATTCGGTACCGGCGTCCGGCGCTGACCGGTCTTCAGGCGATGGCGGATCACGATCTCAGCGAGGATCCCGACGTCAGCCTGATGCTCGGATCGATCTACGAATCGAGGAGCGGACCTTTTGCCGAAAGCGCGACTGCCGGCTGCGGACGGATGATTGTCAGTCCCGACGGGTGCGTGCCGAATCCAAAGACCGTCACAGGCGACGGCTCGGCCGCTCCGACGCAGGAGGCGGCGTTTCTGTTCAAGCACGCACTGAAGGTGAATCCGAATCTCGCGGAGGCGCATCTTCGCCTTGGCCGGTTGCAGCACCTCTTGAATCAGACGGCTGATGCGCGGCCGCACCTCGAGCAGGCGCTGCAGCTCGCCGCGCAACAGGATCTCGGATACGTCGCGTACATGGCGGAGCTCTATCTCGGCGACATCGAAGAGCATGATGAACACTGGCCGCGCGCGATCGCGCTGCTGCGAGCGGCGGTACGAGCCGATCCCGGCGCGCACATCGCGAACATCGCGCTTGGCGAGGCGCTGCTGCGATCGGGCGATCGCAGTGGGTGGGTCGAAGCGAAGCAGATGTTCGAAGGCGAGAGCCAGGATGCGCCGCGCTCGCTCGATCCGTGGTTCTTCTATCGTTTCGCGCAGTACTGGCACATGGGCGCCTGGCTGCGCGAGATTCGCCAGATCGCAAGGAGCACGCCATGAGACCGCTGTCCGTCGCCGTCGTCCTCGGATCGATCTGCGCAATCGTTGTGCCGGCGCGCGCGGTGTCGCCGCAGAGCGCTCCCGCGCAGACGCCGCAGCGGCCGCCCGTCTTTCGCATGAACGTCGATGCCGTTCGCGTCGATGTCCTTGCCGTTGACAAGGGCAAGCCAATCGCCGGTCTCACGCCCGACGACTTCGACGTGCGCGACAACGGCGTGCCGCAGAAAGTCGATCTTGCCACACTGGCCGATCACGTCTCCGTCGTCATCGCGCTCGATATTCGACAGAATCCGCAGTGGCCGCAGCCAAACAAGGAGTTGATTCAGGCGTCGCGCATTCTGTCCGACGCCTTGAAGCCAGCCGATCGCGCGTGGCTCGTGACCTTCGCGCAGACGTTCGATCTCAAAGTGGGACCGACCAGCGATCCTCAAGTGATCCGGACGGCGCTCGACCGCGTGAAACTCAGCACCGGCAAGACGATGTGGGACGCGATTTTCGCGAGCATGACGCTCGTCGCCGGACTCGACGGCCGGTCGCTCGTGATCGTCTTCAGCGACGGTCAGGATCCGTTTTTCAAGGCCGGCTGGCTCGACGAGAAGCGCTCGCTCGACTTGCTCAAGCGCGGCGAAATCACCGTCAACGCCGTTCAGCCGCGCAGCGTCGTGGCCTCGCCGACCGCGCTCGAGCGCGCAGCGCGCGCCACCGGCGGCATGGTGCTCGAGGCCGAGCGCAACGCCCACCTCGCCGAGCAATTCACGCAGTTGCTCGACGAATTTCGGCTTGGGTACATCCTCACGTTCACGCCGCAGGGCGTTCCGACGAACGATGGCTGGCACAAGCTGTCGGTGAAGTTGAAAAATCGACCGGGGAAGGTGACGGCGAAAGAAGGATATTACGCGGGAATGAAATAGATCAGGCTCCAGGCGACAGGCATCAGGCCTTCAGTAGATCATCCGGCCACCGGTCACCCGGCGCGGCGCGAGAGCTCTACTGATGCCTGTCGCCTGAAGCCAATCCTGCTGCGCGTGTCATACAGTGCTCTGTATGGCGACTCCTCTCTACGAATCGAATCCCATCGGACGATTCAGTGACCGCGCCGCGGATTACGTCAAATATCGTCCCAGTTATCCCGCGGCGGCGATCGACGCCATCCTCGATGGTCTCGGACCGGCGTCGCTGGTTCGGGCCGCGGATGTCGGTGCCGGCACCGGCATCTCGGCGCGGTTGCTTGGTGACCGCGGCGTGCATGTCGTCGCCGTCGAGCCTGGCGAAGGCATGCGCTCGGCCGCTGAGTCTCATCCGAATGTGACATGGGTGGACGGTCGCGCGGAGGACACGGGTCTCGGCGCGCACACGGTCGATGTCGTTTTGTGCGCGCAGTCGTTCCACTGGTTTCGGCCCGACGATGCGCTGCGGGAATTCTCGCGGATCTTGAAGCCGCGCGGGCGAGTGGCGTTGATGTGGAATCGGCGCAGTAAAGCCGATCCGTTCACGGCGGGATTTCGCCAGGCGATTCTCGATTCAGGCGGCGAGTCGCCAGCGGAACGCATGGAATTCGATCCGCACGTCGTCGCACGATCCGGCCTATTCGGTTCACTCGAGCGTCTCGTGTTTCCGAACAGCCAACGGCTCGATCTGGATGGTTTGATCGGACGCGCGCGCAGCGCGTCGTACGTGCCGAAGGCGGGCGAGGCCGGCGCGAAGCTAATCGCAGAGCTGACCGACCTGCATCGCCGCTACGCCGGCGCCGACGGCGCCGTTACGCTCGTATACGAGACGGAAGTGTTTCGCGCCAGTTTGCTGGCCTGACGATTTATCGATGGTCGATTTCAAATTCTTCGTTCATCAAATTCAGATCATCGATCATCGATGTACTTAGCGCCGTTCGATCACCAGTAACGCGAACGTTCCCGGTAGCACCGGCGGGCGGCCCCGGCCGCCGGTTGGCGCAGGACCGAATTCGGCGGACACGACGAAGATGCGATGGTTCGTCGGGTCGAGTCCCATGTTGCGGGCAGCCGGCGCGGTCGGCAGATTTTCGACGACGTGATACTGGTCGGGCGAGTCCTGATGGATGATCGTCATCGTGCCGTCGGCGTTCGAGGCGAACGCGTCGCCGCTGGCCGGATCGAAGCCCGCGCCGTCGACGCCGGATCCGATCGGCAGCGTCGCGATGACTTTTCCCGCTTCGTAGTCTGACACCGCCATCAGGCCACTGCGGCATCCGCTGAAAAGCCGGTGATGCGCCGTATCAAGCGCCATCGACACCGGTTGCTTGCACGGCGCCGTCGGCCATCGCCGCGCGACCGTCGCGGTCTTTCCGTCGATTTCGACCACTTCGTTCGTGTCGGTGAGGTTCGCGTACACCTTGCCGTCACCCGCCGCCGCGCCGTACTCCGGCTTTCCGCCGAGTGGCAGATTCGTGATCACGGTCCCAGCCTTTGGCTCGATGACCGTCGACGAGTGCGCGTCGCCATTCAGCGTGAAGACGCGGTCTGACACGCGGTCGTAGACGATCGCATCGGCATCGAGCGCGGCGGGAAGTCGCGCCAGGGATTTCAGTGACGTCAGGTCGAACATGACGACGGATTGATCGTTGCCGGAGGTCGCAAATCCGTGGCCGCTCGACGCGGCGATCGCGGTGCCGTGCGCGCCCTGAATGCCCGTCACCTCGCCGAGCAGCGCGCCGGAGTTCTCGTCCACCACCATCACGCGAGTCTGGCGTGCGATGAACAGCCGGTGATTCGGCGGATCCGGCACGATGTAGTCCCACGAGCCGTCGCCGCCGAGCGTGTAGCGATGGGTGATGTGGTACGTGGACGGCGCTTGCTGGACGCCGAGGAGCGACGCGACGAGGGCGACGATGGATAAGCGCATCACGTCATTGGAGCACGCGCGCCTGAAGGATTCATGAATGGCGCCGCGGCGTCGTCAGCTCACGGCAGCTTCGCGGCATCGCCTGCGGTCGCTCCGAAGCCGCAGCGTCCGCCCCGGATGCCCTGGCGAAATCGCTCGCGTTCTTCTGGCGTCATGGTGTCCCATCGTTGGCCCATGCGCTCGGCCACGCGTTCTTCGATCCGGTGGCGAATCGAGGAGCGCGAGAAGCGGGGCCCGCCGAGCCGTCCGAACAGGATGCGGCATAGCGCGAGCAATCCGAACGCCTGCCAGAACGTGATCTCGTGAAAGCCGAACAGCGCCGGCGTGATCCAGTTCCACAGCCGCATCACGGTCTCGCCGCCGATGAAACACAAGGCGGCGATGCCTACGATCGCCAGCGGCGCAATGAACAGCAGTTTTCGTCTTCGTCCCATCATGGTGTCCTCAGACTTTCGTCATCTCGTCGTACATTCGCTGCAGCCGCTCGCGCAGCCGCAGCACCGCGTAGTGCTTGCGTGACAGCAGCGTGTTCACGCTCACGCCGGTCTCGGCGGAGATCTCTCTGAAACTCCGGCCGTCGAGCTCGTGCGCGACGAACACGTCGCGCTGATCGCCGGGGAGTGCCGCAATGGCCGACGTGATCTCGTCGAGCAGCACCTGGCGCGCATAAAGCGCGTCGGGTCCCGCATCGGGCGACGGCAGCAGCTCTTCCCAAGGCAATCCCGGATCGGCTTCCGTCGTGCCTGCCGAATCGCCGATGGGTTCGGGCCTTTTCTTCCGAAACAGATCGGTGATCCGGTTGCGCGCCACGCGAAACAGCCAGCTCGTGACGTGCTCGATCGGCATCAGCAGCCGATTCGCCTCCACGAGCTCGTAAAACACCTCCTGCAGGATGTCTTCGGCATCGCGCGAATCCGGCACGCGCCGCCGAATGAAGCTGCGCAGGCGTGATTCATCTCGCGCAACGGCGTCGGCGATCCGTTCGTCCTGTTCGAGTGCCATCGCGGGAAGACTCGCCGCGTCTTTCATCTACAGGAGTAGACGAATGAGGGGTCTGGATATTGTAGGGGCGCGTCGGCCTGGAAAGGCCGGCCGAGAACGTTCGGCGCGGGCGAACTACTCCAGCGTCAGCGTGAACGTGCCGGTGTCGCTGCACGTGCCGGCACTCGCATAGGTGCCCGAGAGCGTGACGCCCGACCACGTGGCGGTCCAGTTCCTGGTGCACGTACCGAACGAGAGTGCCGCGCTAAAGGCCGAGCCTTGGATCGTTCCGGTGAGTGATCCGGTACTCGAGGTCGCTTGGCCCGCGATGGTCGTGGCGAACGTGCCGGTGATGGTCGATCCATTCTGTGTGAGTGTGAGCTGATAAGAGATTTGGCCAATGGAACTGCTCACCACGGTCCCGACCCACGTTCCGGTCATCGAGGTCGGCGCGTTTGGATTGGGAGCGCACCCGCTCGCGGCGGCGACTGCCAGCAGCACGATGACGGGACCCGTGAAGAAGTGGCGAAGCGCCGTGAACATGGAATCTCCTCTTTCCCTCACGCGGCGGCCGAGGTGCGGCGAAGAGAAACTAGTCATGGTGGGCGCCGAACAGGAACGTGACGACCACAGTCGAGGCGGACTGGCCCGGGAAGATCATGCCGCCCTCCCAGCGCACTTTGAGAGCCGGACTGATGATCAATGCGCCGACGAGAGTGATGCGGCCGACGGGCACCTTCGACGGCAACTCAGCCGTGACGTCCTCAGTGGTGACGGTCGTGGTGAGAACCGCGGTCTGGGTGCTCGTCTTTGGATTGAACTGGATGTTCGTGACGTCACTGCTTGTCTTCAGGAACGTGCCGGACAGCGTGGCGATGCCGCCGGCAAATTCCATCCCGATTTGAACGCGCCGCTTGAACGTGTGGAACACGACGTATTTGTGCACCTCCACGCCGTTCATCAGCACGCCCTTCGTGACGATGCCGCCGCTCGTGTTGAAGCAGCCGCCGGTGATGGGCCCGTTGGTGAAACCGCATTCGGTGTCGCTGTCGGCGCCCCTTGATCCGTCCTTGGCCGGTTGATGCACGAACGTCACGCCCCAGTCGCCGCCCATCGCTCGGCCGTGGACGATGCCGATCGCGTACTGGCTGCCGACGACCACGACCGAACCGCCGTTGCCCGCGAAACTGTTCGTGACGAACGTCGGCAGGTTCCACTGCGGCGTCGCGGAGAACACGATGCCCCAGTGGGAGATCTTTTTCTTCGCAGGAGTCGCCGCCGGCTTGGGTGATTTGGTCTGGGGCGGCGGGGTCTGGGCTTGCGCGGGTGCCGCGACGAGGCAGAAAACAGCGGCCGCGCCGACAAGCCACCTTGAACCGTGGGTCACGGAGCCTCCTGAACCTGTAAATAGGACTGAGCGCGCCGGAAACCTTAGCACAAACTTGCAGATCTACTCAACGGGAGAACTGTAGATTTTCAGTCGAAGACGAGACGGTCCCGCTTGTGCGCGCGAGACCCCGCCCCCGAACGCTTCTTACGGGTGGCGCTGTCGGCGGTTTCGCCGTGTAGCGAAAGCGGTCAACCCGGCAATCGAAAACGCGGCGACATGATCGGCGACGAGCTCCGGCGTGAGCGCGCGCAGCTTGAATTGTTCCTGCAGTCTCGCGCCGATGGGACTTGGCCGCAGCATGATCACTTGCGCGTGGATGCCGGACACACACAGCAGCACGCGTTCGTCAGTCGCCGGCAGATCGAGCAGCTCGGCGATGATGCCGCCGAGCAGTTCAAGTCGAGGACGCAGTCCGCGATCGACCAGCGTCGACATCACCGGCGTCGGGTCCGACATCTCGCGGTTGATTAGCTGATGTACCCAGGAATCGGCGCCCTGAGCGAAAATGCGCCGGGCGACGACGCGAATGTAGGCGCGCAGTTTGTCCTCGGCCGCCAGTCCTTCGGTCGCCTGACGCGCGGCCTCGGTGGTCTCGGTCATGACCGTGACGGCCGCTTCGAGCACCTGACGGTACAGACCGAGCTTGTCGCGGAAGTGGTAGTTCACGGCCGCGACGTTGGCGCCGGCTTCGCGGCAGATCGCGCGAATCGTCACTTTCTTGAAGCCGTTCGCTGCGAACTGTCGAATGGCGACGTCGAGCACGCGCCGGTGAGTCCGGCGGTCCGCGTCGCCGCGAGTCCTACTCACAGCGTCCTCTTGAACATGCGTGTCGCCAGCGTCATCGCGATGACGGAAAACACCAGCAGATACGCCAGATCGAATCCGATCGCCTCGAAACCCGTGTTCTTCAGCAGCAGGCACTTGAAGGCGTGCACCGAATACGTAAACGGATCGACGACGGCGATGGCCTGCATCCACTGCGGAAATCCCTGCTGCGGATACACCGCGCCGCTGGGGAAATACAGCAGCGTGTTGAGCACGCCGAAAATCGCGCGAGGCACGAGTGGATCCGTGACCCGCACCATGATCAGGAACATCAAGCTGATCAGCGAAAACGCCGTGATGACGATGACGATGAAGAGGCGCAGCAATCGGAGCGGCGCGAATGGATCGGGAATCCCTGCGATCACCGAGCCGATGATCATCAGGAAGCCGCCGGCCATCACCGCCTTGATCGTGCCCGACAGATTGAATCCCGCGACGAGCTCGAGCTTCGTGATCGGCGTGACGAGATAGCCCTCGTGCAGTCCGCGCGCCTTGTCGTCGATGAAGATAATCCCGCCGCCGATCATCACCATCATGAAAATCGACATCACGATCGAGCCCGGCAGCAGGTACTGGATGTACGGCACGTACGGGTACACCTCGACTGTCTCGAGCGTCGGGTCGCCGCTGACGCGCTTCGTCACCGCCGGCTGCGCGTCGGCGCCGACCAGATTCGCCATCGTCGCGGCCAGCGTGCCGGTCACGAAGTTGTCGGTGTTGTCTTCGATGAGCGCGACTTTCGGATCGTCGTGCGCGAGGACGCGCCGCGAGTAATCCGGCGGGATGGTGAGGACGCCGTTCAGCCGTCCGTTGCGCAGATCCGTCAACGCCGCGCCCTGATCGGCATACGTGATCGTGTCGAACGTGCGCGCGTTGGCCGCGATGGCGTTGCACAGCTCGCGGATCCTCACCGCCGGCACGCCGTGATCCTGATCGACGACACCGACTTTCAGATGTTTGACGTTGCCGCCGAACGCGTACCCCAGCACGACGAGCTGGACGATGGGGAAGACGAGCGAGACGACGATGAGGGTCGGACTGCGGCGAAAGCGCCGCAGCTCGCGTTCGATGATGGCCCACATTCTCGACATGTCAGCGCCTCATGAACGAGAAGTCGTGCGCCGGCGCGTCCTGCAGCGCGTCGCGCAGCGCCCGCCCCGTGTAGTGCACGAACACGTCGTCGAGGGTCGTGCTCTGGACGGAAAGCGATTGCACGGCGACGCCGATCTGCGCCGCCTTGTCGAGAAGCGCGCGCGTCGTCTCCGGGCCGTTGCCGGTGTGCAGGCGAAAGATGCCGTCCTGCTCAGTGACGTCTTCGACGTCGGGCAGCGATCGCAGATGTGCCGGCCAGTCGGCCGGCTGTCCGGCGAAACTGACCTCGAGCACGTTGCGGCCGGGAATCGACGCCTTGAGTTTGAGGGGCGAGTCGAGCGCTTTCAGCTCGCCGTGATCGACGATGGCGATGTGATCGCAGAGGCGATCGGCCTCGTCCATGTAGTGCGTCGTGATGAGCACGGTGAGGCTGCGCTGCTGTTTGATCTTGCGCAGCATTTCCCAGACGGCGACGCGCGAGACCGGATCGAGACCGGTCGTCGGTTCGTCGAGAAAGAAAATGCGCGGCTCGTGGACGAGGCCGCGCGCGATTTCGACGCGCCGCCTCATGCCGCCCGACAGGTTCTTGACCGGTTTGTCGGCCCATTCCGTGAGTTCGACCGCGTCGAGCAGCTCGGCGATCAGCCGTGTGCGCCGCTCGCGGCTCACGCCGTACAGCTTCGCGTAGATGATCAGGTTTTCGCGGACGCTCAGCTCCAGGTCGCTGGTCATCGCCTGCGGAATCACGCCAATCGACGTGCGCACGCCGTCCGAGTCTTTCACGATGTCGAAGCCGTTGACGGTGGCCGTGCCCGAGGTCGGCGCGATCAGCGTCGTGAGCATACGAATCAGCGTGGATTTGCCTGCGCCGTTCGGGCCGAGCAGCCCGAAGACTTCGCCCTCTTCGACGTTGAAGCTGATGCCCTTGACGGCGGTGAAGTCGCCGAAGCGCTTGACGAGATTCTGAACCGCGATGGCCGGCATCGCTGCGTCCTATGAGGCCGGCACCGGCAGCAGGACGTACGCCGTCATCCCGACTGCCAGCGCGCGATCCTTGTTGTCGACGCGAAGACGAATTTCGAATGTCTTGATGTCGCGTTTCGTGCGGCTCACGTCACGCTGCGTCGCGAATCCGGCGTCGATGCCGCGGAAGAACACGGTGCCCTGACGCTCTTCGCCCGACGGCAACCGCACCGTCAAGTGGTCGCCGATGTGAATGCGATCGATGTAGGTTTCCTCGACGTCGGCGCGCACCCAGAGATCGTCTGGATTGATCAGCGTGACGATCGGCTGGCCCGCGGCGACGACTTCGCCTTCGCGCGCGGCGCGGACGTCGACGATGCCGTCGATCGGCGCGTGCACGTCCATGTACGCGAGGCGCACGGCGGCCTTCTGCTGCTGCGCCGACGCGGCCGCGGATCCAAATTCACTGGTTTGCACCTGGCTGCGCCGTACGGCGATTTGCTCGCTGTTGGCCTGCGCCATTGCGACCGCCGCACGAGCGGCCTCGGTCTGTTTCGCCAAGGCGTCGAGGTGCGCTTTCGCCGCCTCGTAGGCGGTACGCGCCTGATCCAGATCGCTTTGCGCGGCCGCGCCCGACTGGACGAGTTTTTGCGTGCGCTCGAACGTCGTCTGCGCGTTGTCGAGATCCGCTTTCGCCGATGCCTGCTGCGCTGCGGCAGCCGACAGCGTCGCCTGCGCCTGATCGATCGCGCTCTTCGTCTGCGCTTCTTCCAACCGAAGCGCCGCTTCGCTCTGCTGCACTTGAGTCGTCGCGCCTTCGGCCGCGCGCGTGAAATAGGCGCTGTCGGCTTGCATCTCCTCGGGCGCCAGCGACGCGACGAGTTGTCCGTGGGTCACCGTGTCGCCTTCTTTGACATTCAAGTGCGCGAGCTGTCCGCCGACTTGTGCGCTGACGACGACGTCGTTGGTGGTGACCAGGCCGGTGAGGACGAGGGTCGTCGCGCGGGCGCGCAGCAGGTAGTACGCGCCGGCGGCGATGGCGAGAATGACGATCAGCGCGGGCAGCAGGAACTTGCGGCGTGTGCGAGGGACGTCGGCCATGGTGTCAAACAATAGTATTAAACAACTGTTTAACTTGGCAAGTCAAGAGAGTGTTCGACTCCATCTCCGCGGCGTCCGCTCAAGCTATTCTGAAGAGCGCGCGAGGGAGATTTGCACCATGGCGAAACTTGTCTACGGATTGAACCAGTCCCTCGATGGCTACGTCGACCACATGAAGCTGGGTCCGCCTGGGCCCGCGGCCTTCCGTCACTTCATCGAGCTCGTGCGCGGCCTGACGGGCTTCATCTACGGTCGCCGCATCTACGAGATCATGCGTTATTGGGACGAGGACGTTCCGGATTGGGACGCGGAGGATCGCGAATTCGCGGCGGCGTGGCGGAGCCAGCCGAAGTGGGTGGTGTCGCGTTCCCACGAGTCGGTTGGCACCAACGCCACGCTTGTGGCGGGTGACGTCGAGAAGGCGATGCGCAGGCTCAAGGCTGAGCTGGCTGGCGAGATTCACGTTGGTGGACCAGTCCTCGCGCAAAGCCTGACCGAGGCCGGTCTGATCGATGAGTATCGACTCTATCTCCGCCCCGTCGTGCTTGGCGGCGGCCAGCCATTCTTCGCCGGCCCGCGGCCGCCGCTTCGACTGGTGGCCAGCGATTTAATCGTCGACGACCTGATTCGGTTGACGTACGTTCCTGCTTGATCGCGCGCGGACAGGAATCATGAGTGACGCGACCGTGAGGACCGACGAAGCCAAGGCGCTCGACGAGCTGACGATTCGGCTACGGACGTTGTTGCCGGAGGAATATCAAAGCTCGTACGAAGCGCTGGAGCCGACGCCGATGAGATCGGCCGGTCTCAAATATGCGGCCGACGGCGCGGTGGCGTGGGACAAGATCTGGGGCAGTTTCTGCGATCTCGCGATGGCGGGCGGTCCGCCGCACAAAGGCGCGCTGCTCGAGCCGGGTGCGCGCCACGAAGTCGAGTCGAAATGCAGCCGGTACGACGAGGTCGTCGAAGAGATTTGTCGCGGCATCATCATGGCGAGTGAATTGCCGGCCGGCCGATCGCCGAATCCCGGATGGGTTCGCGTCTCGTGCCACGGACCAGCAATGGCGGACTGGCTGCTGCGCGCGATCACGATGGAAAATGTCGCGGTGCGGCGCGACGGTCTTTCGCTCGATCTTCCAGCGGCGCCACATTTTCGTCTCGAGAAGGAAATCAAGAACGTCGTCACGGTGATCGCCAAGACGTGTCATTACTGGATGGGCCACATGCCGCGGACGCAGAAGGAGGCGATCGCGATTCTCTTTGCGTCGATGGCCGCCGAGTCGCCGCTCATCGAACCGGAATGGCCGAGCGGTGAAGCGCCGCCTTCGGCGCATGACGATCTGCGCGCGCGAATTGCAGACGGCATCCATCGCGCGACCGGCCTCGCGGCCACGCATCATCGGTACGCGGGCTGGATTGGCGTGACGTGTCCATCGATCCGGGCGGCCGTGTGGCTGATGCGCGCCGCGGTCGCGAGTAATGTGCTGGCGCGGCGGGAAGAGACGACGTTGTTCGTGCCGGTGAATTCGGTGAGCGATGGGGATGGCGATGTGGTTGTGCGCGCCGTGGCGCGCGTGTATCGGCTGGCTGCCGTAGCCGGCGTGGTCTGACGGCCAGGCGGCTTCGGCCTCAGGACGAAACGAGCGCTGCGGGTTCCGCTTGCCCGGCGTGCGGCAATGCGTTAGTTTTGTAGGGTTCTCGACCTCACGACCTCCGTGCTGGGAGATCGTTCAACGGTAGGACACCTGCCTCTGGAGCAGGTTATCGGGGTTCGAATCCCTGTCTCCCAGCCAATTCTCAATTCTCGCAAGAATCCTTAATGTTTTTGGCATTTTTACCGCCAAGACGACCCAAGTGACATTTTCGAGTGACATTTCGAGAATAAGCGGATGTTTCTAGAGGTGAGCGCGGACGTCGTTGAGCACGTGGATCCCATTTTCTATGGGGATCTGAAGACGGCGATGTTCAAGGTGCTGAGCCTTGTCTAGGCGCGTCTGAATCGCCTCAAAGATCGCTCACTACAATGGCCCGCCAACTACCCGATTGGCCTGGCTAGGATGCGAGCGAGCACCAAGGCACCTCTGGCGCGACACAGGCGTGCAGGTTCAGTAGGCGTGCAGTAGCAACTTCGTCTCGCCCTGGTCCGGCACAAAGGATCGTGCAATCGCGAACGAAGGCCATCTGCTCAAACGGGAGCCATTCTGATGTTGGAGGTGGAAAGAGCTGGACCTAAGTCGGGGCTTGCGAATGTCACAATGGCTTCAGAGTGTTCACGAGTGGGCGCCCGTCCTATTTGCCGGGATTCGGCAGGAATTGGTGATTCAAGGGACTTGATGCAGGAGGCCGTACCGGGCCAAGGTTGCTGAGATCAATGAACGACGCCATCCTTCCGATTCCTGACATTCCGGCCGCACTGCGCGAGGCAGCTCAGCTGACGAAGCTGATTCCATTCGTTGGAGCAGGAGCATCGAAACTCGGGGGATGTCCCGACTGGAATGAATTTGCCGACGAGGCACTGAAAGTGTTTCTGGAACGTGGGAAGTTCAGTCATGCACAGCTTGACCAAGTCAGGGCCGTTGGCCCGCGCGTGAAACTGGCAATAGCGCTTGCCTTGCAGTCCGAGCACCAGATCCAAATTGACTTTCGCCGACTCCTACACCGAAAGGATCGCAACGAATACGCCGCTGGCTGCCGGCTGTACTCCTGCCTCTCGAAGCTAGGAAGAACGTTCGTGACCACAAACTACGACGAGTGGCTCGACGAAGAGATTGCGCCTCCGGCGACGGACCTTCGAAACGAATCAGGCGGCAACGCCACCGCGGCGGCCCGATCTAGAACCGTTTATTTCAAACCGGAGGACCTCACTGCGGCGCATTTGAATAGCCAAGATGTGGTGATTCACCTCCACGGATCCGTGAAGTACCCAGAGGGAATGATTCTGACGACGCCTGACTATGTCCAGCACTACGCGAATGACCGCCGATCGCAGGAGAATACCGTCCTAACATTTCTTGAGGACCTCTTCCGTCACAAAACAGTTCTCTTCATCGGTTATGGTCTCGCCGAGCTGGAGATCCTCGAGTACCTGATCGTCAAGACCCGCACCAGGGATAGGAACTTGGAGCCGAAGCACTTCCTGCTGCAGGGCTTCTACTCCCATGAACGCGAGCTAATGGTCAGTATGCGCACGTACTTCCGTACGTGCGGGATCCAGCTAGTTCCATTCCTGAAGGATCACGGTGGTTGGGAGCAGCTGATTAGCGTGCTGGAGTCGTGGTCCGAGGCAGCTCCGGCCTCGGCGCCATTGGTATCGCAGCAACTGAAAGAAATGGAGTCCCTGCTCGATGGCTAGTCTTACTGCGAATCAGCGCTCCTTCATCGAGATGATGCGGTTGAGCGACGAGCATGCGATCCGCGGCTTCGAGCTGCTCTTGAGACGAGCCGAGTTCCTCGTCTACTTCGATCCGCTGGTGGAGGCTGGGCTGTTCGCTGCGGACAGAAATCCGTCGCCTGTTCGCTCCGAGGAAGGGGGATATCGCGTTTCTTACTGGAAGGCTCTGGACTATCTAATTGCTTGCGCGAAGTCTGCCGGTGAACGCAGTGACTCCGAGCTCGCAGCGAAAATCTTGGCCATCGTTCGGAATGTGAACGCTGCGCGTGAGCCAGCTAGTGAGCGAGCCAATTTCATCACGTTTGCCAAGTTTGCAGAGCTGATTGGGTGGCTTCCGACGTCGAGTGTAACGGCCCAGGATCTTCAATTAGTCGAAGGTTGGCTCTCTTCAAAGTTCGATAACCATATGGTGGCGCATGCGATTGCAGAGCGCGCCATTCCGCACTTTCTGGATAGTACCCTTCAGGACGACTGGAACAAGGCGCTTCAGTTGTTCAAGTACTGCACTGCGATCAGATGGCAGCCCGATCGGCTTGATTCAGAGTCTGAGGAACCGATAACGATTGTCGACGAACACTGGCTTCAAGATGTGACCAAGTACGCTGGCGCGCTCGGTCGCAAGGTGGGTCAAGCCGCCAGTGAACTCATGGTTCAGCGGGTTGGTGAAGTCTTCGGCAAAGGTGCGCGAGCTGACTGGACTCACGTCTTTCGGCCAGCCGTCGGGAAGGACGGCCAAAACCATAGGGCGCGGGGTGCTGAGAATATCGTTGTTGACGCGCTGCGTGACGTTCTGCTCGGCTGGACGGACGTTGATCCAGGGGCGGCGAAGCCTCTTGTCGGCACTTTGCTGGCCAGCGACAACGAGATGTTGCGACGAGTTGGTATTTACGTTCTTACCGAGCGGTGGGAAGCTCTGGAAGATTTGTGCCTGCCGGTAATTCGGCCGGGGTTCTTTAGCACTGGACACCTCCACGAACTCTACGGACTCCTACGTCGCCGATTCGAGTTGTTCGATGCACCCACGAAGGAGGCGACAATAAGGGCGCTACGAGCGATCCCGGTGCCAGACAGCGATCCGGACGCGCAGGCTCGCGTTGAGCATTTGCAGTTTCGCTACCTTAACGCCATCGCGAGCACGTCATATGGTCCGGCTGCACGGTGGTTCGTAGATCTGACGTCCAAGTATGGACCGCTCCCAAAGCATCCCAATTACCTTTCGTTCATGGAATTCCGCGTCGGGCCCGGTCCATCTCAGTACAAGGCGGAGGAGCTCGTTGCGCTGGCCGGTGACCGGACGTTGCCTCAGAAACTGGCGGCATTCAAGCCCAGTGACTCGTGGGAGGGCCCAAGCGCAGTGGCGTTGACCGACCAATTGGAACGTGCGGTCCAGTTGGACCCGTCTGCTTTCATTCGGTTACTGCCGGATCTCCTGACGGTGTCGATCTCCTATCAGCATGCGGTGATCGCGGGTCTTCTCAAATTGTGGCGTGAGCCGAACTCGGAACGACCTTTCCAAGCGTGGGGTGACTCCTGGCCGAGGATATTTGACTTCTTCGAGGCCCTGCTGGCGAGCGAGGGCTTTTGGAGCGCAAAGGAGGGGGCGCGTGGAGTTCAGGAAGTTACGCCGATGTGGATCGCGTCTTCCATTGCCGACCTCTTAGAAGCAGGCACTCGCGACGATGCGCGAGCATACCCTGCTGCACTTCTTCCAAGGGGCTGGTCACTCCTCGGTACCCTTCTGCTTCACGGTCAGGCTGTTGGCGAGCCGTCAGCCGATCCGATGATGCAAGCGATCAATTCCACACGAGGGCGTGCGCTCGAGGCTGTGTTTAGCCATGCCTTGAGGGCTTGCAGGCTTGCGGATAAGAGCATTGGTGACCACAACGCTGTGTGGCTCAGCGTTCGAGCTGTGTTCGACAAGGAACTGGCCGCCTGCGCGAACGGGAACTTCGAGTTCTCAACCCTAGCGGCCGCCTATTCGGGCAATCTCGAGTACATGAGCATGGAGTGGCTTGAAGCGAGTATCAAGCAGCTCTTCCCTGTGGATCGTCCGCCAAATCTCGTTTGCGCCGTCGGCGGATTGGCATACGCAGCAACAAGTCGTAAGGTCTATCGACTATTGCGGGATAACGGAGTCGTCGACGCTGCTTTGCGATTAGATCTGAAGGGGCGACACGGACGAGAAAAGCTTCTCGAAAAGTTGGCGGTCGGATACTTGTGGGGTGAGGACACCCTCGACTCAGATCGATTCCGTTTCATCTTCGATTCGAAAGGGGAGGACCTAACACGGATCAACTTCTTCCTTTGGACAATTCGCGGAGAGGCCCTCCACAAAGATCAAGTCCAGAGGATTGTTGCGTATTGGCGCCGCTGCCTGGAATGGGCGGCGACGCAATGGACGCCTCCTCCAAAGGTGGTGTCGAGTCTCAGCGGGCTCGTCTCATTCCTCCCGACTGCCAGCGGAGCGAACTACGAGCTTTTGCTCGAAACTGCGCCTTACGTGGACGAGTTCCACGGGGCTTACGACTTCCTCAAAGATCTCACGCGGCTAGTCGAAGCCAGCCCTAAGGAGGTGTGCGCCGTACTCGCGAAGTTTCTGGAGACACATCTGCCCTCGTACGATTACGAGGATCGAATGCGGCATCTCGTTGCAAGGCTGGCCGAATTGGGACATCGCGCCGAAGCGATCGCATTCTGCGACCGCCTCAGGGCCCTTCCGGGTCTTTACGATCTTTTCCTGGAGCTGACGGCCAAGCCGCAGGCGTAGTGTTTAGGTCTGGCAGACGGAGTCAGTACCAGCTCAGCTAGATGGGTGAAGCGATCAGTTTGTGATTTCGCCCACTTCTGAGTCCGTCAATCTCCATTGAGCCGATGTTTCGAGCGCCTTTGCGATGGCTGCGGCTTCATCATCTGGAACAACTGTTCCGCCGTGCCGCACGAGACCTCTCTGTTGCTTCGAGGGTAGGATCTGCCATTCTCTTCTATCACCCAGCACATCGCGGATCTCTTGAGCTGATACGACCTCGCCCGCGATGAATCTGGCGTGGTCTTTTGTTTGTGGATCGTACAGGTAAGTGAAGTTCTCGGCCCAAGGCCTTTCCACTAGTTGCTTCGGCGGTTCTGGATCGATTCGAAAGAACTCTCTTCTTACCGAATGGTCTGAATATAGGTAGCCCTCATAGGTTGTCCAATCCTTGCCAAGCAGCTTGGCCTGCATCCTGTCCTTGGCTACCGGGCACGCTACATCCTCTACAAATGGAAGCGCAGCGGCTGAGAGATCGCGAAGCCAGGTGGCTCGCCCGTACTTGGTGTGCGCTGCCTCGTCGATCGTTCTCATCGCCGTTTGGAGGAGCCACTCCGCCTGATGTGGCTTGTTCCTGTACCACTCGTAGTACCTCTTCATGTGACCTGCCGAGTTAGCAGTGAAGGCGATTCCGCCGGGCACTCGATGATCGTGCCACCACCGCTGGTCACCTTGAGACCCGAAGTAGTCGATGGAGAACGTAAACCTAACGTAGGTCGAGTCGAGGGGGTTCCGAAGATAAAGGGTTTCAACGGCCACGCTGTTGCCTCGTGCGTCCTTCTCCACCGTACAGCCCCACAGCTCTTGAAAGGCCAAGGCAAACTGCAGCAGGTGATCGTCTGGCGCCGCATAAGCGATTCTCCTTCCAACCAGAAGAACCATGAATCCGTGCGCTGGCTTATCAAACAGCTTCGGATCAGCCGAACGGCGCTTCCACGCCAGAAGCGCTTCATCGACCTGCGCTTTGATTGTTGAATCGGAATCGACGATGTCGTTCTCCGTCAAGACGCAGTATTCCATGGCGTGATGCGCCGCTATGCGACCAAACAAACAAGGCTGATTTCCGGCCTCCTCGCCTCGCGACGGCCGCTGGAGCCAATTGGAAATCATCTCCTTTCGCTCGCTGTAGCTGGCGAACGGGCTAAGCAGCACCTTGTGAGCGATTTCAATATCTGGAGAGAATTGATTCTCGAGGCGCCAGGAATCCTCATTCAGCGATCGATACAGATCCCTAAGTTTGAACGTGTCAGACATGAACAGAAGCGATGCCTCAGTCAGAACGGACGACTAACTCGGGAATACACACCGCCGGTTCCGAACGCGTAGGGCCTATCGGATTTGATTGTGTACAGCTGATGTTCGTCAAAGTCAAACACGAAACCTGGGACATGCACAGACAGAAAAGGCCGCTCGTAGCGATTTGCGGTTGGATCCGAGATCACCTCGCCAATAACTTGCCTCCCGTCGCTAGATTCCATTTGGGTTTGAGTGACCAGTTCGGAAACCCAGACGGTGCGAGGCCATTTTCGCCGCGAATAGTACCGACGCAAATCTTGATTGAAGCCTAGGAAGTCGTGGCTCGCGAGGCTGCGAATGTATTCAACAGTATCGATTAGGTAAGTTCTGACTGTAAGCCGATGCGCGTCTTTGCGTCTCCACGCATGTTCCCACTCGATGAAATGAGTTCCATTGAGACCTTCCGCTCTCGCGTACTCAGCGAGATCAACCAGCTCACCAGATTGTGCCTTTAGTAGAGTATCGACATGCGTTTCGATCGCGTCAGCTGTACTATGGAGCTTAGCGGGCATCGGAACAATAACCGCTACAACGTCCTCCAGATGATGTTTACTCAAGAAGGGGACTACAGCGCTCGGCAGAAGTTCAGCGCCCGAAGTCTTCTCTGAGCTTCTCATCAGAACCCTATACGGGCCGACCGCGTCGTCGTGAACTATCAGGCCAGCCGTCCAATCGGCAAGACGCTGCACTGTTTCAACTCGGCTCAATCTCGCATTTGCGAGCACGTGCCCTACTGCGCAAACGGCGTGCTCCGGAAGCACGAGAATCACAGGAATCTGAGACTCAAGGTATGGCATGACCATCCTTAAGATGTCGCCAGCCCGTTTCGCCTTACTGAGGGCAGTTTTCCGCCGGGTAGGTTCCTCAAATGTTTGGACGATCGGCGCGTAGCCGAGCTGCGCTACCGCGTTCACCATGTGATCTAGGGTCAGGCCGGCGGTGGGGACCTGTGCTCCATGCCATGAGAGGTTTCGATAGGCACGCTCCGTGATATCGCTCGGTACATAGCGTGCCGTTCCATAGCGAACATGTAGATAGTAGAGTGCGGTCCAGATTGACGCCTGCGCACACACCATCACCATGGCGTCCTGGTGGATGAACGGTGACCCATCGATGGTAAAGCGCTGATGACCGACGTGGCTGTTGTTGTCGGCGCGGCAGACAACATGCGCTTCTTTGGGCCACGCCGGCGGCATCAAGAAACTTCGGCCGACGCGGCCGATTGTCAGCGGCCGAAGAACTACATAACCGAGGCATCGTCCGTCTTCGCCGACGCCGTTGGTGTGTTTGTCCTTTTTGCCTCTTCGAAAGAAAATCAGGCGAGTCGTTTCTCTGCTGGGACTTCTATGAATTCTTGAGTAGATAGACGCGAATTCTGCTCTGTAGTCTCGATCGACGTATTGTTCTTCAACGAGTATCCCGTCGCACCTGTGGGTCTTGACCACTTCCAAGACTGCGGCGAAAATTCTCCGCTCTTCTGTTGGACCCGTAGCGAATTGCGTGATTATTTCGTCCCAATCGGCCGACGACTTTGGAAGAAGCAGTCGGGTTCCCTGCGGTTGGGGGATCTCACGCACAGCAAAGATCTCACAGCCGTCTAACGGGCGTTCGTAACGATAATCCTCGACGCGCGGGAATGCGATTCCACCGATCGACGATCGAGGGCAGCGATCGCTTCGCGCGTATTGTCAACATGAGTGTTCGCGGAATTCGAGAAGCGGACGTTGACCTGCTGAACGCCCTGATCTCGACTGGCGTGGGAGCGAGCATTCGACGCTCTTTGTACAGGCGCGATTGCTGCAGATTTGTGAGGCACGTGAAAGGCTCCTAGCGCGCTCGGCAATCGTTTAGACGATTGCCCAAACCATGTAAGTTATCACGGTGGCTCGGTGACGGCGAGTCGAGCAAAGGCCCGATGGCGGGCAAGGTCTGGCACAGAGATGTAATCGAGAGGAGCGGTAGGCGGTGCACCCCTGCCAATTTGCCAGCCGAGCGCTTAAGTACCATATCTTGTGGTGCTTGGTCAAACGGCCACCGGAAACGGCGCCCCAACATGCCGATGGGACCCCTTTGGGGTATCAGGTCGTTCGAGCGATCCAGTTGCGGAAATCATCCCGCACAGCCAGTCAGCTTCCGCCGCCGTGCCGAATCCCGTAAGCGGGACCGAACAGGAGACGGCTGTGGCTGCACTCGACTGGTCCCAATGTCCGGCGGTGGAGAGCGTTGCCGGTAGGGTGAGCGGCGCATGGGTGTTCAAGGGCACGCGCACGCCGGCAGCCGTCGTCTTTGAAAACCTGGAGGACGGTCTCACGATCTCTCACGATCGATGAAGTGCTTGAACAGTTCCCTGTGACCCGCCAGCAGATCGAGGCGGTGCTCGAGTTCGCCGCCCGGAGTCTTGACGCCCAAGCATCCGTGCGCTGATGCAGGTGCTGCCCGACAACGGAACCCCGTGAGGCGTCGCGGCTGCTCTTGTCGGCCACGCAGTTGACGAAGCGCGGGCTCGCGGCTGGGACACCTTTAAAAAAGGGTGAGCTGTTGACGGCCGCCGAAGCTGCCGGATTCGACGTCTTCGTGACCACGGACCGAAATCTCCGGCACCAACAGAATCTCGTCGGGCGCAAGACAGCGATCGTCGTGCTCGGCAAACTGCGCTGGACACTCATCAAGACCCGCCTCACCGAGATTGCGGCAGCGGTTTCGGCTGCCTTGCCTGGCAGCATCACCGAAATCAGTATTCCGCTCGCGTGAGTAACTGGCGAGCGTCTCACTCGACCCGAGCGTAGACAATCTCCCATTCGTGGTGGTTGTGATGCGACTTCCCACGGGTCCCGCTGAAGCCTTCTTCGAGCGCCGTGAGTCCTTCGAGCTTTGACACGTCCAGCAGACGCCATCCGATCGACGCTTGACCGGGTCTGGCAGGACCGCGAAGTTGGTACACGAGCAAACGCTCGCGGCGATTCAGAACTCCGTAGTCGTGGGGTTCAGCAACTCGTAAGATACCGGCATACCGGAGCTCGACGAGTCGCCGATTCGCGATCGCAAATCGAATCTGCGTACCGATTGAACTGGAGTCATCGACCATGTTCGATCAGGCCACCTTGGCACATTTCGTTCTGGCACAGGACGAATAAGGCGGAAGACAGACGAATGCCGGCGAAAGCGTCGCGCGGCGCCAACTGGCGCGTGCGCCTCCCTGTCTCCCAGCGGCGCGCCGAAAAGGCGACTGTATTCGCGACTGAATTGTGAGGGACTTTCGTATCGAACACGTCCGCTGGCGCTCCCGCCGATCACCGGAACCCCGCGGCCTTCGTCCAGTTCTGCACCAGCGTCAGCGGACGCGCGGCGCGTGTCTCACTGGTGACGAGCGCAAGGATACGGCCGTCCTTCGAGACGTCGTACGAGTAGCCGCGTCCGACGATGATTGGCATGATGGCGCGCGCAGGGCCGAAGTGCAGCGCGCCGTCGGCCTCGGTCACGCTGACGACCGTGAGGATGTTGTCGTCCGCAAAGTAGAGCGACTTGCCGTCCGTCCCCCAGAGCGCAATCGTGCCACGGGCCGAGACCTGTTGAGGCCGGCCGCCGCCGGGATAGGCCTCGACAAAGATCTGCGACACGGGGCCGGCGTCGATCGCCCCTTGATAGGAAAACCATCGCTCACCGGGCATCAGGCGAACATTCTGCGCAGTCTCTGGATCCTTGACGAGAACCCGCGCGGTGCGGGCGCCCGATGGGCCCGACGCGAGCGGCAGGCTCCACGCCCCACCGACAGATGACCCTGAGTAGATAATCGTGGATCCATCGTTCGTCCACGCGGAGACGCGCGGATACGTGAGCCGGCTCTGTTCGGGAGGCAGCGTGTAGACAATCTGCTCGGTGCCGCCGTCGGCGGGGCGTTGGGCAATTGCGTATCCCGTGTCGCGCTTGACGCCGTAGGCCAGCGTCCGCCCGTCGGGCGACCAGAGCATGAACGAACCGAACGCGCCGGGAGCCTGCGCGAACGTCAGTTGGTTGCGCGTATTCGTGGCCAGGTCCACCGTCCAGATGTTGAGGCGGCCCTCGACGTCGACCAGTCCGACTGCGGCCGTGCGGCCATCAGGCGAGAGGCGCAAGCCGCGAGCACTGCCCATGTCACCCACCGTGCCGACACGCGTGCCCTTGCCGTCGAACCACGCGAGCGTCGTCGGAGGCGTCGAGGCGCCGTCGAGGTAGAGCAACATGCCGGTGTCTGACACAGAGAACACACCGCGCGCGTCGCCGAGCAGCATCTGCACGTCGCGCGCGATCGGCGTGGCCGATCCGGTCGGCGCGAGCGTCGCGAGATCGAACGGTTGCGCCAACAGCGTGTTCTCGCGCATGAAGATCACGTAGCCGGCGGCGTAGACGGCGTGCGAGGTGGCGTCCATGACGACCTTGTCACCGCTCCCATCACGCGACGCGACGTGGATCTGCTGTTTCTCCCGATTCGAATAGAGAAAGTGCCGGCCGTCGGGCAACAGCCAGGGTGACCGGCAGTTCCCGTTGTCACGGACGAGGGATTTCGGTGTGCCACCGGCGATCGCGGTTTCCATGATCTGACCGCCGCCATCGCTTGTGTCGTACAGCACGGCGTCGTCCGG
>Ga0070731_10001578_pt1 | contig 23279 bp, 10 predicted proteins | sample Coa_R1_2_FD_66448 | JGI IMG/M metagenome (GOLD analysis project Ga0070731, IMG submission 66448) | Surface soil microbial communities from Centralia Pennsylvania, which are recovering from an underground coalmine fire - Coalmine... | ecosystem: Environmental > Terrestrial > Soil > Unclassified ... | reverse complement strand
CCAAACCAAAACCGTTGAGCGGAAGAATAGCGCTGGTCACGGGGAGCGCGGGCGGGATCGGCAAGGCGATTGCAAGAAAATTTGCTGATGAAGGTGCATGCGTCGTCATCAGCGATAACGATGCCGGGCGCCTAGCCAACGCAAAACAGGAATTTTTAACCTCATACGGTAAAGACGTTTATACATCAGCGTTAGTCGACGTAACCGACGCGGGCAGCATCCGGCAGGCATTTGAAACGGCATGCCTCTCATTCGGTGGCGCGGACATAGTGGTCAACTGCGCCGGCATATCCATTTCCAAACCACTTGAAGAACACACGGAAAAAGACTGGGACCTGCTCTATGATATTTTAGTGAAAGGACAATTCCTCGTGACGCAGGCTGGCGTGGAGGTCATGCGCAGGCAGGGTTTCGGTGGGGATGTCATCAATATCGTCAGCAAGAATGCGCTTGTCAGCGGACCCAACAATGCAGCTTATGGCTCTGCCAAAGCAGCGCAGCTGCACCTGAGCCGGCTCAATGCTGCCGAACTGGGGAAGGATAAAATAAGGGTGAATGTGGTCAACCCCGATGCGGTGATCTCGGACTCCAAGATCTGGGAAGGAGCCTGGGCGGAAGGCCGGGCAAAGGCCTATGGCGTGACGGTCGCGGAGCTTCCCGCCTATTATGCGAGACGGACCCTGCTCAATGAAATTATTTTGCCGGAAGACATTGCCCGCGCCTGTTTTGTTTTTGTCGGCGGGCTGATGGATAAATCTACCGGCAATGTGCTCAATGTGGATGGCGGGGTGGCGATGGCATTTGTACGCTGATCATGCGCCGGCGATGCGCTGTTAAATAAAGAGTATGAAACCTGGATTGACGATCGGTTTATTTGGGATCGGGCTTGAGGCCTACTGGGAGCAGTTTGCCGGGTTAAAGCAAAGGCTGGAAGGGTATCTCGCAACCGTGCATAAAAAACTATCAGCCGTTAATATTTCGGTGATTGACCTGGGCCTGATCGATAACGTGGAAAAAGCTTTTGCCGCAGGCAGGGAGTTTCGTGCCGCCGGTGCTGACATCCTGTTTCTCTATCCGGCTACCTATGCGCTGTCCTCCACCGTCCTCCCCCTCGTCCAGCGTGCAAAAGTGCCGGTGATCATTTTAAATCTTGCTCCCGAAGCCTCGATCGATTATGCTGCTTTCAACGCGATGACAGACAGGCGTAAGATGACCGGCGAGTGGCTGGCATTTTGTTCCGCCTGTCCCGTTCCGGAGATGGCGAATGTTTTTAAAAGGACGGGGATTGATTTTTTTCAGGTCACGGGGATGCTGGATGACGAAGAGACCTGGAATGAGATCCGGGAATGGGTCGACGCTGCCCGCGTGATGAAGACGATGGCCTATAACCGCCTGGGGTGCATGGGTCATTATTATGGCGGCATGCTGGATACCTATACAGACCTTACTACGCAGTACAAATATTTCGGGGGGCATATTGAAATGATCGAAGTGGAGGAGCTGGCTGCCCTGCGAAAGGCCGTGACGCAAGCATCCATACAAGAGCGGCTCGGTCTTTTTTATGAATTGTTTGATGTCGACCCCGGTTACGCAGCTGAGGACATGGAGCAGGCGGCGATCAGTTCAGTGGCGCTGGACACGCTGGTAGCCAGACACCAATTGGGTTCACTCGCTTATTATTATAAAGGAAGCGGAAACCCGGATCATGAAGAAACGATCAGTTCGCTAATCCTTGGAAATTCCTTACTCACGGCCAGGGGTGTTCCGGTCGCGGGGGAATATGAAATAAAAAACGCGCAGGCGATGAAGATCATGGACAGCTTTGGCGCGGGCGGCTCGTTCACCGAATATTACGCGCTTGATTACCGGGATGATGTGGTGCTCATGGGTCATGACGGACCGGGGCATATCGCTATTGCCGAAGGAAAAACCAAAGTGCGGCCCCTGGCCGTCTTCCACGGAAAAACGGGGCGGGGACTGTCTGTGGAGATGTCCGTAAAAAAAGGCGATGTCACTTTCTTAAGTGTGGTGGATAGTAAAGACGGGACGCTGATGCTGCTTCTCGCAGAAGCCGAGTCGGTCGAAGGACCCATCCTGCAGATCGGAAACACCAACAGCCGGTACCGGTTTCCGATAGGTGCGAAGCGATTTGTCAATGAATGGAATGGTCAGGGACCTGCGCACCATGCTGCGGTGGGCGTTGGTCATATCAGCGCCCGGATAGAAAAGCTGGGGAAGTTGCTGGGGATGGAAACCGTGAAGCTGTGTTAAGCAAACCGGATCAACAATAAAAACCAAGACTGCCATATGCAAGTACTAAAAAAAAATAATCGGTTATCCATTGCCGTTATATTGGCCATGATCTGCTCGATAACAGCCCGGGGGCAGGAAAATCTTGTTGCCATCAACTGGGATAAGGTGGACTATGTTTCCAAAACGACGCCCACGCTGCAGGTGGTGGAAAACCCCATGCTCAGAAAAAATTCTCCCATCCATGACGCCAGCTTTACCGCATTGAGAAACCTGGGCGCAGATTATGTGCGGTATGTACCCTGGTTTCCCTACACCAAAATGGCCGTGGCTGAGTTAAAACCCCCGACAAAGACAGAGACCTTCTGGGATTTCTCTTACCTGGACAGCACGATGGGTTCTTTCATGGAGGCCACCAAAGGACATTCGGTCGTCATCAACTTCAGCACCACACCCGCCTGGATGTGGAAGACGGATAAGGAAGTAAAATACCCCGACAACCCCTATGAGGTTTTTTGGGATTATAACCAGGGTACCGAACTGCGCGATACGACGGTGAAACAACTCGCCGCCTATTACGCGCGCGTGATGAGCTGGTATACGCTGGGTGGCTTTACCGATGAGCTCGGCAGGTTTCACCAGTCCGGTCATTATTACAGGATCCCTTATTGGGAGGTGCTCAATGAAGCAGATTTCGAGCACAGTATTTCTCCGCGCATGTACACAAAAATCTATGATGCGATTGTGGGGGATCTCAAAAAGATATCTCCGGCAACCAAATTCATTGGTCTCGCGCTAGCCTTTGAGGGCGAACCTGAGCGGTTTGAATTTTTTCTGAACCACAAAAATCACCAGCCTGGTATTCCGCTCGACGGGATCTCTTATCATCATTATTCCACGCCTTCCTATGCAGCGCAGAAGCTGGAAGGCTATCAATATGTTTTTTTTGAAAAAGCGGCCACCTTCCTGGACAAAGTGCGCTATATTGAAAATATCCGCAAAAGACTCTCGCCCAAAACGATCACCACCATCAACGAGATCGGGACCATCATCAACTCGAGCACCGGCGAAGACATTGAACCACGTTACTGGAATGCATCCGCGGCGATGTATGCCTACCTCTTTGTCGAGATGACCAAGATCGGCATCGATGTGGCGGGGGAATCCCAGCTTGTCGGTTACCCCACGCAGTTTCCGGATGTCAGCATGATGGACTGGAAAAACGGGAACCCCAATGCCCGCTACTGGGTGCTGAAATTGATAAAAGAAAATTTCGGACCCGGCGACAGGCTGGTCAGCACTACCTTTAGCGGCTCTGATCTTTATTGCCAGGGGTTTGTGACGACCAGGGGGAAAAAGATCCTACTGATCAATCCCCGGAACAAGGAAGCGCAGGTCAACCTGCCCGCGGGAATAAAAAATATACAGATGGATGTGGTGGATGTGGAAACGGATGAAAAACCACCCGTGCACCTGGAGACCACGGGAAGGACCATCACGTTAAAACCTTTTGCAGTGGCCGTAGTCAGCATCAATTAAAACCGTTAATATAATATACAGTATCATGAAACAAAAACTACTTATCGCCCCGCTCTTATTCATACTCTTCCATGCTTCCCTGGGGCAAAAGGTCATTCAGCTATACAGCGGCGCTGCGCCGGGATCAGAAAACTGGAGCTGGTCGGAAAAAGAAGATTCCTCGGCGATGATCAGGACCAGGGTGGTCTGGAATATCGTCCATCCTTCGATGACGGTCTATCGCCCGGATGCGGCAGTTGCCAACGGGACGGCAGTCATCATCTGCCCCGGCGGCGGGTTTCGTTTTTTGTCCATCAACAGCGAAGGGAATGAGGTGGCGCAGTGGCTGGTGAAAAAAGGAGTAACCTGTTTTGTATTGAAATACCGCACCGTGCATGTGGAAGGGGATGCGGTCCAGGCGATGTTTTCCGGGATCAATAATCCAAAGACATTTGATGAAGAGAACGCGGTGCTGATCCCGCTCGCCGTCGCTGACACCAGGAGGGCGATCGCCTATGTACGCGGCCACGCAGGTGAGCTGGGTGTTAAAAAAAACAAGATCGGCATCGTTGGTTTTTCTGCCGGCGGCACGATGGCTGAATCATCCGCCTTTGACTATGACTCTGCCAGCCGTCCTGATTTTGTGGCACCTATATATGCTTATGTTCCCCCTGCCCAGCATACCGATCCGGCTAAGGACGCGCCGCCGATGTTTTTAGCCGTGGCGAGTGATGACCAGCTGCACCTTGTTCCAAACAGCCTCCTGCTGTACAACAAATGGGAGGAAGCGAATATTCCTGTGGAGCTGCATGCATATGCCAGGGGCGGTCATGGTTTTGGCATGCGTGTGCAGCACCTGACTTCCGATACCTGGATCGATCGTTTTAGTGACTGGCTGAATCAACTGGGTTTTTTAAAAAAATAAAATGATGCGCATAGCCTTTACCATGACATTGAAGGATGGGTTTACCGATGAATATAAAAACCGTCATGATGCAATCTGGCCGGAACTGAAAGGGCTGCTGAAAAAAACAGGCATCAGGGATTATTCCATTTTTCTTGATGAGCGTACCAACATCCTCTTCGCCTGCCTCAGCGTGTACGATGCAGCCAGGCTGGATGAGTTACCGGGAGACCCGGTCATGAAGCGATGGTGGAGTTATATGCAGGATATCATGGAGACCAATCCGGACGGGTCGCCCAGGAGCATCGCGCTTAAAGAGGTTTTTTATTTGGAATAGTTGAATGCAAAAAATAAACGAAAGCGGGTAAGCACATGCATTGCCATTTTTATAAAAAATATTTTTTAATTTTTTTGCTTGCGGCAGCAAATATGCCGGCGCATGGCCAGGGGGCGGATAAAAAAAATGACCGGGTGGAGGTGGCCGTTTATTATTTTCCGGATTATCATGTGGACTCCGTCAATGAAAAATGGCACGGGAAAGGATGGACGGAATGGGAACTGGTAAAAGCAGCAAAGCCCAGGTTCAGTGGCCATCACCAGCCAAAGATCCCTGCCTGGGGATATTTCAATGAAGCCGATCCGTCGTGGGCTGCTAAAGAAATAGATCTTGCTGCGGATAACGGCGTTGACGCGTTTATCTATGACTGGTACTGGTATGAATCCACCGGTCCCTATCTAAAGGACGGGTTGGAAAAAGGTTTTTTACAAGCGCCCAACAATAAAAGGATGAAGTTTGCCCTGATGTGGGCCAATCATGACTGGGCAAATATCCATCCCACTCCTTATAGCAACCATCCTGAAAAGTTGACCGATGGCCGGGTTTCGGAGCAGACCTGGGATACCATTACCGATTATATCATCACCCATTATTTTAACCAGCCGAACTATTGGAAAATAGACGGCAGGCCCTATTTCTCTATTTTCCTCACCACCCATTTCATCGAAGGTTTCGGAAGCCTGGAAAAGGCGGCAGCAGCGATGATGCGTTTTGAGGACAAGGTGAAAAAAGCGGGTTTCCCCGGGCTGCACCTCAACTGCATTGACCAGGGAATAAGCAGCAGCCAGCTGCAGCATGCCCTGAATAAACCGGTTACGGCTGCCGATGCTTTTACGGCGCTGCACGCATCGAGCATCAGCACCTATAATTTTTTATATGCCTATGACCTCTCCCGGGCAGGCTGGCCAAGAGCAAATTATCAGCGGGCGGTGGATGCCAACGCCGCCTATTGGGAAACCATGCGCCATAAATATCCCGGCGTAAGCTATTTCCCGAATGTCACCATGGGCTGGGATGTGACGCCGCGGCTCGTCCAGACCGATAAGTTCGATTCCTTCAGGGGCTATCCCTGGACGCCTGTTTTTAACGGGGATAACACGCCTGAGGCTTTCCAGTCGGCGCTGGCAAGAGCCAGGTTGTTTGTTGCTAACGGTGACGGGCAACCTAAGATCGTCATCATCAATGCCTGGAACGAGTGGACAGAAGGAAGCTACCTGTTGCCGGATACCAAAACAGGGACGAGATACCTGGAAGCGATCAAACATGTTTTTAGAGAAAAAATAAAATAAAACCATTGCCTGCGATGAGATCCTTAAAAAATATTTTTTTTATTTTCCTGCTCGGCTTAGCGGGAGGCGCTTTCGCGCAGTTACCCCGGTTGCGGGTGAGTGATGACAAACATTTTCTGGTCACCGCAGACGGCAAACCTTTTTTCTGGCTGGGCGATACCGGCTGGGAACTTTTTCATCGCCTGGATAAGACGGATGCAGCCATGTATTTTAAAAAACGCTCCGAACAGGGTTTCACCGTCATCCAGGCGGTCGTCCTTGCCGAATTAAACGGACTCCACAGCCCCAATGCAAACGGGGACCTTCCCTTAGCCGGTGATGACCCCGCCAAACCCAACGAGGCCTATTTCAAATATGTAGATACGCTGATCGATCTCGCCGCACAATACCATCTCTACATAGCGCTCCTGCCGACCTGGGGTGACAAGGTCTTTAGGAACAGCTGGGGTGTCGGCCCCGAAATATTTGATGAGACTAACGGCTATGCCTATGCCAAATGGATCGGCGCGCGTTATAAGAACCGCACGAATATCATCTGGGTGATCGGCGGCGACAGGAGCCCGCGCGAGCATTCCCATGATGTTTCCATCTGGCGGGCGATGGCAAAGGGAATCCTCGACGGGGTGGGTGATGCCGCCCGTCCTCTGATGACCTTCCATCCGCAGCCCGACGGCACTTCGAGTTCATCGCAGTGGTTTCAGCAGGATGACTGGCTGGGAGTAAACATGCTCCAGACCGGGCACTGCCGCGATACGCCCGTTTGGGAGATGGTCAGTGATGATTACCACAAGACCCCCGCCAAGCCCGTGGTCAACGGGGAGAATATATATGAAGAGATGCCCGTCTGTTTCAACGCCAAAGAACTGGGCTATGGGAGCGCCTATGACGTGCGTAAATCGGCTTACCTGTCCCTTTTTGCGGGGGCGGCGGGGCATGTCTACGGCGCGGGTCCCGTGATCTGGTTCTCTGAAAAAACAGACAATTTGTTCGCTGCACTCCACACCTGGCGGGAAGCCCTTAACCTGAACGGCGCGAACGAAATGAAATATGTGCGGGCTTTAATAGCCTCGCGTCCCATGCTGGACAGGGTTCCCGACCAGTCGATGATCGCGGGCGAGGGGTCGGGCGCGGCAGAAAGGATCGAGGCTACCCGCGGCACAGACTATGCTTTTATCTACAGTGCGTACGGGGAAAAGATCATCGTGAAGAAAAATAAGATCGCGGGCGCTAAGCTGAAGGCAAGCTGGTACGACCCCAGAACAGGAAAAACGATATCCATTGGCGTATTTGACAATAACGGTGACCTGGGTTTTACGCCACCCCTGCCCAAACCTTCTCCCGTGCCTTCTGAAAAAGAGGACTGGGTGCTCATCCTGGATGACGCCGCTAAAAACTACCCGATGCCCGGAACGCCATAAATCAATTAACCATGTTTATCGACAAAAATACCATCGACGGATATAACGAGTCTTCAGGGGCAGCCCATCAGCGCCGCTTCCGGTTCCTCAGCGAAGAGGTGGACGGCGTCGAAGAGATCCTGCAAAAATTAATGGCCTTCCAGGTTGCCATCCCCAGCTGGGCGCTGGGTTCCGGCGGAACGCGTTTTGGCCGCTTCAGCATCGGCGGCGAGCCGCGGAACCTGGAGGAAAAAATGGAAGACATAGGTCTCATCCATGCACTCAACCGCTCCAGCGGCGCCATTTCCCTGCACATACCCTGGGATATCCCACAAGACAGCGCACGGATCAGGGCGCTGGCGGCGCATTATGGTCTGGGGTTCGACGCCATGAACTCCAATACTTTCCAGGACCAGCGGGGACAAAAGTTGAGTTACAAGTATGGCTCCATGCAGCACGTGAATAAGGAGGTGCGCAGGCAGGCTGTCGGGCACAATATCGAAGTCATTAAATATGGCATGGAACTCGGCTCCCGGTCCCTGACCGTCTGGTTGGGCGACGGGAGTTGTTTTCCCGGGCAATTGAATTTTCGCAAAGCCTTTCAGCATACCCTGGAGAGCCTGGAAGAAGTCTATGCCGCATTACCCGGTGACTGGAAAATGTTTCTGGAGTACAAGGCCTACGAGCCCAATTTCTATTCCACCACCGTGGGTGACTGGGGACAGTCATTATTATATACATCAAAGCTCGGCGATAAGGCATTTACGCTGGTGGACCTCGGTCATCACCTGCCCAATGCGAACATCGAACAGATCGTGTCCTTGCTGCTCATGGAAAAAAAACTCGGCGGTTTTCATTTCAATGACAGCAAATACGGGGATGATGACCTGACCGTCGGCAGCATCAAACCCTACCAGCTGTTTTTGATTTTTAGTGAGCTGGTGGACGGGATGGATGCGAGAAGCATGAACCATGCTAAAGATCTTGCCTGGATGATCGACGCCAGCCATAATGTAAAAGACCCCCTGGAAGACCTGCTCCAGTCGGTGGAAGCGATCATGATCGCCTATGCCCAGGCCCTGGTCATCGACAGAAAAAAATTGACCCGCGCGCAGGAAGATAATGACGTCGCGGGTGCCCAGGAGATCCTGCAGGAGGCTTTTCGAATGGATGTCAGGCCCCTCGTTGCGGAGGCAAGGCTGAGGGCAGGCGGAGCCCTGGAACCCCTGAGGGTGTACAGAGACCAACAAGTTAGGGCGCATTTGATTGAACAGAGAGGAACAAAAAATGCTGCAACCGGACTTTAAATCAACGATCAGATGCCGACTCCCGTCATTGCCATATTTGATATCGGAAAAACAAACAAGAAACTTTTTCTTTTTGATGAAGACTACCGGATCGTTTTTGAAAATAGTGAGTCTTTGCCGGAAATAAAAGATGAGGATGGCGAAGCCTGCGAGGACCTGCAAAAACTGGAAGATTTTATCCGTCAGTCGGTGGAAAAAATCTTTTCAAAAAAAGAATTCGATGTTAGGGCAATCAATTTTTCTGCCTACGGGGCAAGCCTGGTTTACATAGATGAAAAGGGGAATCCGCTGACCCCCTTGTATAATTATTTGAAAAAATATCCTGCCCCCCTGCAAAAAAAATTTTATGATCAGTACGGCGGCGAAAAAAAATTTTCGCTGGAAACTGCATCGCCCGTGCTTGGCAGCCTGAACTCCGGCATGCAGCTTTACCGGATCAAAAACGCAAAGCCGGGCATTTTTGTACGGATAAGATATGCCTTACATCTGCCGCAGTATCTAAGTTATCTTATTTGCGGAAATCCTGTTTCAGACATGACGAGCATCGGTTGCCATACCAACCTCTGGAGCTTTGAAAAAAACGAGTATCACCGGTGGGTTGAAGAGGAAAAAATTAGGGGAATCCTGGCGCCGATTGTTTCTGCTGACAGCACCAGCCAGATTGCTTTGCAAGGCCATCCTGTTGCGGTTGGCACTGGATTGCACGATAGCTCTGCTGCGCTCATTCCCTATTTACAATGTATGGATGGGCCTTTCGTGCTGATATCCACCGGCACCTGGTGCGTCAGCTTAAATCCGTTCAGTCATGCGGCACTGACCGTTGAACAACTGCAAAACGATTGCCTGACTTACCTGACCCATGAAGGGAGACCCGTTAAGGCATCGCGGCTTTTTGCCGGTCATGAGCACGAGGAGCAGACCAAAAAATTATCTTCCTATTTTAATAAGCCAGCGGGGTATTACAGCAGCCTTGCCTTTGATGAGCATTTTTTAAAAGCCGGCTTTGCGGGCGATGATCTATCCCGATACGGCAGCTACGAGGAAGCTTATCATGCGTTCGTGCAGGGCCTCGTGAAAAAACAGGCTGATGCCTTGCAATTAATTTTGGAGGGCTCCGTGGTAAAAAGGATTTTTGTTGACGGAGGTTTCAGCAAAAACCGGGTGTATATGCATGTGCTGAGTCGTTTTTTTCCGGGGATGGATGTTTTTGCGGCTTCCATCCCGCAGGCCTCAGCGATCGGCGCAGCGATGGTCATCCATCGGGCCTGGAATAAAAAAATCTTACCTGACCAGGTGATCAGTCTTGACCGGTATGGCGATAAAAAATCTATTGTTTAAAAAATATAAATGAAGATACCATGAGAAAAAACTTCCTGATCGCGGGTCTGCAAATTCTTTCCCTTGCCCTCTGCGCGCAAACAAAGGTCGCTAACCTGATCTGTGAAAACCTTGTCAATCCCATGGGTATTGATGCAGTGCAGCCGGGGTTTAGCTGGCAGCTGATATCGGGCAAAAGGAATACGATGCAAACGGCCTATGAGATCAGGGTGGTCGATGGAAAAAGAATTGCCTGGAGCAGCGGGAAGGTGGTGAGTGATTCGTCTATCCATGTCCGTTACCAGGGTGAGGAACTCCGGGCGGCAAAAAGATATTCCTGGCAGGTGCGGGTTTGGGACAACGATCAAAAGGCCTCTGGCTGGAGTGCGCCTGCGTTCTGGCAAATGGGATTGCTGAAGCCATCCGACTGGACTGCTAAATGGATCGAAGCCGCATCAGCAGATACCGTTGACAGGATCACGCCCCTGATCCGCAAATCATTCCAGGTCGGCAAAAAGATCCGGCACGCCACGGCCTTCATCAGCTCGCATGGGTTGTACGAGGCCTGCATCAACGGAAAAAGGATCGGCGACGCTTACCTGACGCCAGGCTGGACCTCCTACAACAAGCGCCTGCAATACCAGACCTATGAGGTGACCGCATTATTGCAGGATGGTGGCAATGCGGTGGGCGTGATGCTGGGCAACGGCTGGTACCGCGGGTACCTGGCCTGGGGAGGCAACAAGGATGTCTATGGAAAGAACCTTGGGCTTTTGTTTCAATTGGAAATCGCCTATGATGACGGAACCAGCCAAATGATCGTCTCTGATGATTCCTGGAAATCGTCCACGGGAAATATCCTGTATTCGGAAATTTATAACGGAGAAATAAACGATGCAAGAAAAGAAAAAATGCGCTGGTGCCATGCGGACTATGATGATGCAGGCTGGCATCCGGTGGTGGTGAAAGATTATGACAAATCCATTCTCGTTGCCACGCAAAATGAGCCGGTAAGAAAACATGAACGGTTCAAACCGGTGAATGTGCTAACGACGCCAAAAGGAGAGCAGGTGATTGATTTCGGACAGAACCTGGTCGGCTTTGTCGAATTAAGCATAAAAGGGAAGGCGGGTGATACGATAAAAATTGCTCATGCCGAAGTGCTCGATAAATCCGGAAATTTCTATACCGAGAATTTGCGCGCGGCAAAAGAGGAGGATATCTATATTTTGAAAGGAGGGGGAGAGGAATATTTTGAACCGCATTTCACTTTCCAGGGTTTTCGGTATATCCGCGTGGAAGGCTTTCCCGGAAAATTATTGCCGGAAGATTTTACCGCGGTCGCGCTCTATTCGGACATGGAGCCGACGGGAAGTTTTTCCTGTTCCAATCCCCTCATCAACCAGCTCCAGCACAATATCCAGTGGGGCCAAAAGGGAAATTTTTTAGATGTGCCCACCGACTGTCCGCAGCGTGATGAGCGTCTGGGGTGGACGGGTGACGCGCAGGTCTTTTCCCGCACGGCAACCTTTAATATGAATGTCAATAATTTTTTTGCCAAGTGGCTCAAAGATGTGGCAGCCGATCAGTTCCCTAGTGGAAGCGTACCTTTTGTCATCCCCAATGTACTTGGCCCGGGCGCCGGCGGCTCCACGGGCTGGGCTGATGTGTCCACCATCATTCCCTGGAATGTATATCTCGCTTACGGTGACAGGAAGGTGCTGGAAAACCAGTATGCGAGCATGCAGCGCTGGGTGGACTATATGACGGCATCAAGCAAAAATAATTTATGGAACACCGGTTTTCATTTTGGCGACTGGCTTTTTTACAGACCCGAGGATGATAACGACGGGCGTTCCGCCGTCACCGACAAATATTTGATCGCACAATGTTTTTACGCATACTCTACACAGTTAGTCATCAACGCGGCGAACGTTTTGCATAACCAAAAAGATGTTGAGCACTACACGGCTCTGCTTGAAAAAATAAAAGATGCTTTTTTAAAAGAGTACGTTACCTCAAGCGGAAGGCTTGTTTCCGGAACACAAACTGCCTATGTGCTTGCGCTCAATTTTGATATGCTGCCCGAATCCCTGCGCAAACAGGCTGCGGACAGGCTGGTGAATAACGTGGCAGATTATGGCAATCACCTCACCACCGGTTTTTTGGGAACGCCTTATCTGTGTCATGTCTTAAGCCGGTTCGGACATACTGATGTTGCCTATAAATTATTGTTGCAACCGACATATCCATCCTGGTTATACCCCGTAAAAATGGGAGCCACCACCATTTGGGAAAGATGGGATGGTATCAAGGAGGACAGCAGTTTTCAAACGCCGGGCATGAATTCTTTTAACCACTATTCCTATGGTGCGATCGGTGACTGGATGTACCGGGTTGTTGCGGGCATTGATACCTATGCAGATTCACCTGGATATAAACACATCCGGATCATGCCGCATATCGGCGGAGATTTTACCTATGCAAAAGCGGATTTGAAAACCTATTATGGAATGGTGAACAGCAGTTGGAAAGCAGCGGGCAATGACATAATCCTTGATGTGGAAATACCCTGCAATACGAGAGCGACCATTTATATACCGGCAGCAAATAATGAATCGGTAAAAGAAAATGGTATGCCCGTAATGGTGAAACAAAAAGACGGAGATTACCTGGTGACTGAAGTCGGCTCGGGCAATTATCATTTTGTGGTCAGCAAATGATTGTAGAATAAATTCCACGGTCATTTTTAAATAATTTTTCTAAGTCGCTGATGCCCGTGTGGTTGCAATCGATGATTGATAAAATCATTGAGCACACACAATCAAAAAATATTTTTGCAAAAAGAAGAAAAGTGAAAATTATTATAAAAATATTCTTTGAAAATATTTGCTTTATAAAAAATTACTATTATTTTGGCACTCGAATTCATCCTTAAACAACCACCATCATTGCTTTTCCAAGTTGAGCTTACCCACAAAATAATACAAAGAGAGCGCATCATCCTTTCGAAATACCATTCCTGATATTTTATCTGGCATTCGCATGTTAAAGTTGTTCGTCATTGATTTGAAAAAATCAACAGAGCAAATTATCGCGTGTCGGAAAATTTTTATCAATCCAATATCTAACGCTTACCGCTCCTGAATATCCTTCGAACCAAGCCACACGAATCCATTCGTCCTTTACTTATTTACTCTAAGTTTAAATTAAATCCTGGCTATGACAATTGCTATGATCACTGTTTGCGCGATAGTATCGTTCTTCTTTACGGGAGTGATGATATTTCTATTCAGCATCAAAAGGGAATTAACCTTTTTCTTTTCAGGTTCATCCGCTGATGGCCAATCTGAAAATATTTTTATTTTTTCTCCGGAAAAATTTCAATCAACAAAAAATAATTCTAAAAATATTTACGAAAGCATTTTGGAAAAAATGCATTCGTATTTTTTTATTTCAAAAAATATTTACAAACAGGATTTGAGAAGATGTGCCGCAACACAACAAGTGGATGCGTTTTCTTTTTTACCAAAATCAACGTTCGGCTTATGAAAATTTTTACTCTGGCACTTATACAAATCATGCATTTTTTAACTGGCGTCACGCGCCGGTTCGTTTCGTTATACACGACAACTATTTTAATCCCCATTCAACAAGTTAAAACCGTCTTTATGCAAAACTTTTTTACTTTAATAAAAAAGATATTTACACATACACATGACCGTGATGAGCGAACAGGAGTGTTGAATGTAGGATGGCAACCCGTCTGTTGCACCACGAACACCAACATGAATATTCCGGATCAAAAAAACGATGTGGCTGAGAATGCCGCATCGTTTGCTTTTACACCCCAACCCATTTACCGTTCAGAAAAAAAGAGTTTTATGAGAACAGGATTATGTAAGTCAAGGTTTTTTGCCATTATATTAGTGGTAGCTAGTGTGTTTTTTGCAGATTCGGTTCTAAGTCAGACAACGGTGACGCTGACTACATCTGGGACCTTTGTTGTTCCGGCTGGAGTAACCAGCATTACAGTGCAAGCATGGGGTGGAGGCGCCGCCGGTTCGGCTGGTAATGGTACTAATGGGGCAAGAGGCGGAGGTGGAGGCGGAGCCTATGCTTCCAGTGTACTGACAGTCACTTCGGGTAGCTCGATCAATTTTACAATAGGTGCTGGGGGAGTTGCCAATGGAACTTCAGCCGGCGGCAATACGGTCTTTGGTACCAACTTGGTTGTCGCTGCCGGTGCAGCGACCGCTGATGGATCAACATCAAATGGAGGTCCTGGTGGAACAACTACAGGGAGCACGGGAACAACCAAGCAAGCTGGGGGGCCTGGAGGGGCAAGAGATGCTGGCAATGACGGTGGCGGCGGCGGCGGTTCTGCAACAGCGAGTGCTACTGGTGGTTCAGGAGGTAACGGCACAGGATCTGCCGGTGGGACCGGGGGAACAGGAACCGGTGCAGGCGGCAATGGCGGAAGCAACGGGGCTGTTGGAGCTAACGGTGTATTGCCAGGTGGAGGAGGGGGTGGTAAAGGTAATGGCGGGGCAAACTCTGGAAATGGTGCGAGTGGAGAAATCAAAGTTACATATACTTGTCCGACATATAGCCTAACGTCAGCCTCGGCTGCCGCCGTTTGTGTCAATAACGGTTCTTTGGTAACATTGACTTCAACAGGAGCAGGATTGCCTTTGGGCACTTACACTGTGGCATATACATTAGGTTCACCAAATGCTGGAACTGGAACTGCAACTATGACGGTAACTACTGCAGGGAGTGGAACATTTACTGTTCCAGGAGCATCGCTAACTACAGCGGGATCAACTTCTTTAACTATTAACAGTCTTGCGTCAGGGCCCGCTTTGGGTCAATGTACTACTGCTTTAAGTACCGGTACGAGCATTTCGGTAGGAGCAGCAGTTTCAATAACACTCGGGTCGAATCCTATTGTTTGTAGTGGAAGCACCTCAGCACTTCTTCCATATTCAGCAACAACTGGTTCACCAACGACTTATAGCATTACATGGGGCTCAACTGCGAATTCAGCTGGATTTGCAGCTGTGGTCAATGCGGCTTTGTCGCCCGCGCCAAGTTCAATAACTATAACAGTGCCCGGACTTGCTAACCCTGGAAATTATACAGGAACCTTGACGGTTTCCAATGGCGGTTGTTCAAGCGCCGGTTCTCCTATATCTGTAACGATTTCGTCAATTGGCACCTGGCTGGGTACATCAGACGGAAATTGGTTTAATTCAGCGAACTGGTGTGGGGGTGTGCCTACTTCGTCGACGGCCGTAACGATTCCCGCCGGCGCACCAAATCAACCCACTATAAATGCCGCGGCCTTGTGCGGTAGCATTACAATAAATAATTTAGCTAGCCTTACAATAACCGGGACCAATACATTAAGTGTAAGCGGAAACTGGATAAACAACGGCACCTTTATCGCAAATAACAGCACGGTTATATTCAATTTATCTGCGACCAATTTAACAGTCAATAATCCAGGAGCGACTTCTAAATTTTATAATGTAACACTTTCCGGAACGGGAACCTTGCAAGTTGTCACCAGCACATTTTCTGCTACGAATTCAGTATTGATTGGGAACGGTAGCATTTTCGATGTCAATGGTGTCACCTCTCCTTCATTTGGTGACTTACAAGGAAGCGGAAAAATTACGAATGGCAACAGTACCGCAGTTCAGTTAACATTGGGCGGTGATGGCGGCAGCACAACTTATTCGGGAATTATACAAAATGGAACTGGAGCAGTTTTATTGACAAAAACAGGTTCTGGGATTTTAACATTGTCTGGAATAAATACATATTCAGGAGCTACAACAGTTAGCGCCGGGATCCTGCAACTTGGGTCTACAGCCGCTTTGGGAAATAGTGCAGTGACGGTTTCAAATAATGCCGCACTTGACCTTAATGGAATAACATATCCTGCTACATCCTCTCTTGCTCTTAATGGTACGGGTATCACAGGTGGAGGTGCACTGATAAACAGTAATTCAACTGCTGCATCATTTGCTGGTACAATTTCATTAGCGACTTCAAGTACAATCACAGCGAACAATCCGATAACGTTGGGTGGCACAATTACAGGTGGCGCAGCAAATACATTAACATCTTCTGGTACAAGTACGCTAACCCTAAAGGTTGCCAATTCTTATTCAGGACCCACTTTGGTTACATCAGGTACTTTGCAATTGGGAGCGACAGGAGCATTGGGCGCCACGACAAACGGAACGACGGTTTCTGCAGGCGCAACAATTGATTTAAATGGAGTGAATTATACTACTACAGAACCGTTGAATTTAAATGGACCTGCAGGCGGCTTGATCAACAGTAGCAGTACCGCTGCAACGTTTGCGGGAGCGATAACTCTGCAAAGCCCGAGCACCGTTACTGCAAACAATCAAATTACATTGACAGGTGCCATTTCTGGCGCGGCAGCAAACAGTTTAACTTTAGCCGGTACAAATACTTTGGTTCTATCTGCTGTGAGCAATTATTCTGGTGCAACAATTATTAGTTCAGGGACACTCAAACTGGGTATAAATAATGCAATCGGAAGTGCCAGTGATGTGACAGACAACAGCGTACTTGATCTTGCATCATTTAGTGATAATGTCGGATCCCTTTCTGGAACAGGGACTGTTACCAACAATGTTGGAGGAACGTCTACCTTAACAACAGGGGCTGACAATAACAGCAGTACTTTTTCAGGTGTTATTCAAAATGGATCGGCAACTGTTGCTTTGACGAAATCGGGCACAGGGATATTTACTATCTCCGGTATTAATACTTTTAGCGGAGGTACGATCATTAATAATGGTACGCTCCAGTTGGGATCAACTTCTGCACTGGGTGCTGCTACAGGCACAGTTGCAGTCAATTCAAACGGAGTTCTCGATCTTAATGGAATGACTTATGTCAATGCAAATCCTCTTACACTTAACGGTAGCGGCATTTCTGGCAGCGGTGCATTGATTAACAGCAACGCAACAGGTGCTTCCTACTCAGGAACTGTTGCCTTGGGAAGTTCAAGCACCATCATAACGAACAATCCAATCAGTATAGGTGGAATCATTTCAGGTTCAGCTTCTACTTTACTAACTACAGGGGGTACAAGCACACTTACCCTTTTTGGATCAAATACTTATGCCGGCGGAACAACGATCTCATCCGGTACTTTAATTTTAGGAGCATCAGGTTCACTCCCAAATACAGGAACCTTGACTTTGAATGGAGGCACATTAAGCAGTGGTACTCCTGCAGGCTTTTCGCAGTCTGCGGGCACGCTTTCACTCAATAATAACTCTACATTCGCTTTAGGATCAGGAAGCTATGCAGTCACTTTTTTGGCAAGCAATAGCATTTCCTGGACAGCCAATAAAAAAATAACGATAACCGGATGGGGAGGAGTTTATTCTGCAAACGGAACTTCTGCAACTGGTGCCAGTCAGATATTTGTTGGGAATGCATCAAATGGTTTAACAATTGCTCAGCTCAGCGAAATTCAATTCTTTGATGGTATACAAAATTGGCCGGCTACCATACTTTCCACAGGCGAGATAGTACCATATACTGCGGCACCAACAGCGCTAAGCTATACTAGTCCGGTATCTTACCCGACGGGTACCCCTATTGCTCCTCTTAATCCAACCGTAACGGGCATAGTTACGCAATACAGCGTTAGTCCCGCACTTCCCATCAATTTAGGTATTGATCCTTTGACCGGGATAATCAGCGGGACGCCGACTGTGGTCACACCACAAGCTACATATACAGTGACGGCTACAAATGGGAACGGATCGACTACATTCCCTCTGATTTTGACGATCACCGGCGGAGCCTTTACTCAATTACAAATTTTATTACCTGGCCAGACAGCTACCCCAGGAGTGGCCCCAGGATTCACAGGTACTCCAACGGCTCAAACTGCAGGAGTTCCTTTCAGTGTAACGGTCAATGCCGTTGACAACGATTTCAATATTGTTCCATCAGCCACTGACAACATTTCTATTGGTTCATCGGACATTTATGGCGTGTTGCCTTCGAATATGAATCTTGTTTCGGGCACGACATCTTTCTCGGTAACACTCAAAACTCAAGGCTCGCAAACAATTTCAGCAACGGATCAGACGAATAATTCAATTCCAATAGCTACGAGTTCCAACGTAACCGTAAACACCGGTGCATTTGCCCAATTGTTGGTATTGCTCCCTGGCGAATCATCAGCACCGGGAACGACTAATGGAAAATCAGGCAGCCCAAGCCCGAGTTCATATTCTGCGACTCAGCCATTTATAGTTAAAGTATTGGCGGTAGACGCTGTATGGAATCCCGTTGCAAGCACTGACCAAGTCGTTTTGACGTCAACCGACGGCAGTGCGACTATGCCAGCTGCGGCTGCAATGGTCAATGGAAGCGTCCAGTTCAATGTTTCCTTAGTGACATCCGGTCCTCAGACGATAACTGCAAAAGATAACACGAACAACGGAATAGCATCCAACACGAGTTCATCAATCACGATTACTACATTCACCGCAAGCGGTGGTGACTATTATAAAGCTGTTGGTACAGGTGATTGGACAAATCTTACGGTTTGGGAAGAATCCAATGACCAAGTGAACTGGGTATTCCCGGCTTTACAAGTGCCAATGACATCGAATGCTAAAGGAATTTCTATACCAACAGGAGGCAGTGTTACGGTCTCTACCCCAATCGATGCAGATTTCACTACAATTACTGGTAGTGGCACTTTAAGCATTGCTAATGGTGGTATTCTGACAATAGAGAATAATCTACATCCGAATCCAGATCTCGCGATATCCGGAAGTGGAAATTTGACGATCCAGGCAGGTGGCGAACTCGACGCTTTTGGAACAGTAACGACTACAACGGCAGCAAATCTGGTAGTCCAAAGCACAGGAACTTATATTCACGATCAGGATGGTGGCAGTGTACCGACGGGAAGTTGGGATCCTCAATCCGGCTTGTTACTTAGCACAACGACCACTTTCCCTGGGAATATCTCAGGGCAAAATTTCGGCAATGTGACTTTCCAAGGTGTATTGTCGCAGAATATTTCAACCTCGCAGAGCTTGAATTGTACAAGCCTTTTCTTATCTGGAAGTTCACCTTCTGCTACTACTTTTACACTGAGTATAAACGGTACTCTCACAATTGGGTCAGGCGGTCTGGATGTTGAAGGAAATCTAACTGCACCAACTCTTTCGATGAGTTCCGGACCATTATTTGTAGACACCAAATCTATACTATCAACAGGTGGCTCAATTAATGGGTCCGCCACAGAAGATATTAAAGGAACCTTTATCACAACAAATCCAAATGGATTCTATGGAACTGGCGCGGCAATTACTTCGACGACTGCGCCAACTTTGGAAGTCGGGTCGACAGTGGACTTTAGCAGCACAAGTGCTCAAATCATCAACCCAATCAGTTATCAAAATCTGACTGTTGACGGCGCGCGAACGACAAACAACATAACACTCGCAGCAGGGACGATCAGCGTGGCAGGTGCATTTTCTTCCGCAGCTACCTTTACGTCTGGAGGATATATTTCAACGGGGAACACATTTAATTACAACGGAACAGCATCCCAGACCATCCAGGCGATTAACTATAATAATCTGACGGTGTCGAATACTTCGAGTATGGCTCTTGCTTCAAGTGGTACGATTGGAATTGCGGGAACATTTAATCAAGGGTCGGCGAGTTATTCAACGACAGGAAGTACTGTCAATTTCAACGGAACTGGAGCGCAGACTGTGCCGATATTTTCATTCAATAACCTCACGATTAGCGGTAACCGGACGTCAAACAGTGTAACGCTTGCAAACGGGACAATAGGCATAGCTGGGACATTTTCGACAACTGCCACATTTACGACTGGTGGATATATTGTCACGGGCAACACCGTTGATTTCAACGGTTCTGTAGCGCAGACAATTCCTGCGCTGACCGGAGGATATAATAACTTAAATACCGATGGCAGCAGCACGAAAACTCTAAGCGCTGCAGTCACAATGGTGGGAAATTTGACTATCAATAGCCCTTCAATCTTATCAGCCAGCACCTTTGGAATTTCGATTGCTGGAAATTTTGCAAACAACGCAGGCAACGGCGGATTTGTCCCTGGGTCGGGTACCGTAACATTTAACGGTAACAACCCTTTGCAAACGGTAACATCTAATCCTTCCGCGACGACGGCATTCAATGCAATTACGGTTGCGAAAACGACCCAAGCGAATATATTGGACGTACAATCCTTGATAACTTTAGCCAATACTAACGGACTGACAATAACTAGCGGGACATTTAAACTTTCAAGTGCATCAACCATCACGATATATAACAATGTGGCTGGAACAGTGCCGGCAGTTGGCGGATTGTGGAACAATGGCGGTGCCATAACTGTTAATACGGGCGCAAATAGCTTTACTCTTAATGGCTTGCTGGAAAGTTCCGCTGGAACTACAACAATTGCAACTTCCGCCCTTGGAGACGACTTCCTATATGGCACCGGAGCATCGATTATAATTTCTGGAGGTAATGTTGTGGATAATACGCGATTCGGTGGCACTACTGAAGGGTCCAGCACGTTAATTTATAATCAAAGTGGAGGAACTATGACAGTAACTGCCACCAATGCCGCAAGTACGGGAACTGCGCATGGCGCTTTTGGCATTGGGGCTACCGGTTCCAATTTTACTATGAGTGGTGGAACTATTATCATCGGCAACAGCGTTTCTGGATTCCCTGGAGGAGAATTTGATAATCAATCCGGAACAGCAAGCGTAACCGGTGGTACGGTTCAAATCGGCTTCACTTCGACTGCTTTAGGTGAAACCTTCAGAATAAACAGCGTTGATCCTGTCTATAACTTGTTAGTAGACAATACGACAACTACAAAAACTGCCCAACTGTTGACCAACGCATTGACAGTAAAAAATAACGTGAGTATAACTTCGGGTAGTACACTGGTTGCTAATAATTTAGGTATTACGGTTGGGGGTAACTGGGCCAATAGTGGAACATTTACTCCTGGTACAGGAGCTGTTACATTTAATGCAATTATTCCGAATACGCAGACCCTGCAATCGGGAGGAAGCGCGTTTAACAATATCTTGCATTCCGGCACGGGCATTTTGCAACTGGTTGCTAATGCGCTTACAGTAAATGGTACATTTATTAATTCAAACGGGACCTTTGATGCAAGTACAAACAGTTTGGCAACAACTGTTACAGGCTTGACAACTCTTAGTGGTGGCTCTTACCTCGCCGGATCAGCTACACAAAGCTTCAACGGCGGTCTTACGATATCTGGCGGAACATTAACAGGTGGCAACGGAAATGTGTCGACAACCACGATGACTATGAGTAGCGGCTCATTGACGGCGCCATCGGGCTCTTTCAATGTTTCCGGAAACTGGGCTGTAACCGGCGGTACATTTACTCCTGGGACGAATACTGTAACATTCACGGGGTCGACTACGCAAACTTTGTCTTCAGGAGGTCAGGCTTTCAATAATATTTCTCATACCGGTACAGGCACCTTGAGACTTACGACAAGTGCATTAACGGTCGGCGGAACATTTACTAATTCGGCCGGTACGTTTGACGCAGGTACAAATAACATTGCAAATACCGTAACCGGACTAACGACGGTCAGCGGCGGTAGCTATACTATGGGTACTGCAAGCCAGTCCTTAAACGGTGGTCTCACAATATCCGGCGGCACGTTTACGGGTAGTACGGGAACGGTCAATACTTCGAATGTGAATTTGAGTTTGGGAACATTGACTGCTCCTTCGGGTGCATTTAACGTATCTGGCAACTGGACGAAGTCTGGGGGTACGTTTACACCCGGCTCAAATACAGTAACTTTCAATGGAAGTTCCAACCAAACAATTAGTTCTGGTAGTACTTCATTTAACAACATAACAATTGCGAATACAAGTGGTGGCGTCACACTGAATGCTAACACTACAATTGCAGGAACAGGCGCATCAGCACTGAAATTCATCAGCGGCATAATCTTTACTGGATCGAATTCATTAAATGTAAGCAGCGCTACCGCGACTGTGACTGGCGCGGGTGCAGGTCAATATGTCGCCGGAAACTTGCAAAGGGCATTTAGTAATACTGTACTGACGCAAAAATTCGATATCGGTGATATATCAAATAACTATTCACCAGTTTCGATAACTTTTGCTGGGGTGAGTGCTGCTGGGAGTATTACGGCAAAGGCTACGATGGGCGATCATCCAAATATTGCCAGTTCAACGCTAACCGATCCTAGTACAGTTATGCGTTACTGGACTTTGACCAATAACGGTGTGACGTTTACAAATTACGCAGCAACGTTTACTTGGGTCGGGAGTGGTCCAGGCAGTGGTGATGAAGGATCAGCTTTTAATTTCCAGAATGCCTTTGTTGGAAAATTTGATCCAAGCACTTGGACATATCCAACGATGGGAACTGGCGCCCAGGCACCGACTGCTAATTCAGCAACCGTCGTTGGCGTGCCTAGCATGAGTGACTTCCAGGTAGGAAGTTGCGTAGCACCCATATTAAATGCCCCCAGCATAACTAACGTTTCTTGCTTCGGTGGTTTTGATGGGTCGATTACGCCAAGTGTAACCTATAATGGTGGTGGCACCCTTACATATTCTTGGATTGCTTCAGGCGGAGGTACCATTCCTAATGGTCAAAGCAGCAGCACCAGTCTTTCGGGTCTAACAGCAGGTACCTATACACTTACTATAACAACTCCTGAAGGTTCATGCAGTGCATCATTTCCTTATACTGTAAGTCAGCCTGCAGCGATCACGCTGGGTGCGACCAAGACCGATGTAAGCTGTAATGGCGGAAATGACGGAACGATCAATGTGACGACGAATGCCACCAGCTATACGATCCAAT
>Ga0070731_10001576_pt1 | contig 23317 bp, 19 predicted proteins | sample Coa_R1_2_FD_66448 | JGI IMG/M metagenome (GOLD analysis project Ga0070731, IMG submission 66448) | Surface soil microbial communities from Centralia Pennsylvania, which are recovering from an underground coalmine fire - Coalmine... | ecosystem: Environmental > Terrestrial > Soil > Unclassified ... | reverse complement strand
GCGGGGCAAGACGTCTCTTGCCGACCGCGTGGAGTGGGACAACTACTACATCGAGAACTGGACGCCCTGGCTCGACCTGAAGACGCTTCTCCTCACCTTCGGCGCGCTCTTCCGGGGCCGCGAGGCCGTCGAGTAGTACCGGACCCTCTTAACGCAGCGCGCCGAGTCGGACGCCGACGACCGTCAGACACCAGCGTAGGTCGGACGGCCGCGGCACGAGGTCGAGCAGCGGGCGGTCGAACGACCGGGCGAAGATCGCAGCCATCACGAGCCCGCCGGCGAAGTACGTGACGAGTGAAGCGATCGATGCGCCGAGATCTGCGTGTGGCGGGATCAAGAGCAGGTCCGCGACGGCGGTGATCGCAAACGCGACGACGATGCCGGCGGTCTCGCGAAGCGGCTTTCCTTGGGTCGTGAGAGCGTTGCCGAGTTGCTTGATGGCGGCGATGCCGATCGCGCCGAAGGCGAGCAGCCGCAGGTCGCGGATCGACCCGGCGAAGCTCGGCCCGAAAAGCGTCGTACACAGGAACGGGGCAGCGGCGATCATCACCGCCGCCGAGGCGACGGTCAACATCGCCGTCAACCTGAAGGCGCGCGCCGCCGACTCTCCTGCCGACCGGTGCTCGGCGCGCACGAGGTCCGGGCGGAGTGCCGTGACGACCGAGGTCGGCAGCAGAAACAGGACCTCCGACCAGGCGACGGCCACGCTGTAGAGGCCGAGCGCCCTCTGACCCGAGATCGCGCCCAGCAGCCACTGGTCGAGGCGGTAGTTGCCGACCATCCCGACCTGGCCGGCATACGTCTTCGAGCCGAACCCGAGCATGCGGCGACCGAGCGCCGCGTCGGGCGCCGCGAAGCCCGAGAGGCGCCGGGACGTGTACGTCGCGAGCACGACCGTCGCGAGTACCTGCCCAGCCACCCAGGTGGAGATCGCGCTGCGAACGCTCAGTTCGCCGATCAGGGCGAGGATTCCGTTGACCGAGACGTTGATGAAGGACGCAGCCCACAGGGTCGCGTTCGAAACGGCGAACCGGTAATCCGACTGGAGCAGCATGGTGAGATAGTTGCCGAGCACGACGACCGGAATCGACGCAACGGCTATCCAACGCGTCGTCGGGTCGATGTCGGCGCCGGCGTCCGGGACGAAGTGAATGAGCAGCGCCACGGCGCCGATCCCGACGCCGCCGAACAGCGCCGCGAAGAGGACGGAGTTCGTGGCCAGCGCAGCCCGGGTCTCGGCCCTGCTGGCGCCGAAGTACGCGTTCGCGGACTGCACCCCCATCGCGACTGCGAGCGCGGTGAGCGTCGAGATCGTCGTCAGGAAGGCGACCTGGCCACGCCCGGCCGGGCCCAGCGTCCGCGAGACGACGAGGACGTTCGCGAGCCCCAACACCGATGCGCCGACGCTGGTCGCATACGTCGCGACGGCGTAGAGGGTGGTGGAACGACGTGCGCCCGTGACCGGTGCCGTGGTCTCGACCTCGGGTGGGACGTCGCTCACGCCTGCAGCCGCCCGGGAGTCGTCATCGGAACCATCGCGTTCCCCGTTCGACGACCAGGTAGACGTTCTCCTGCATCCAGGGCTTCCGGCGCGCACGGTCCGCGTACAGCTCGAGGTCCCGCGCCACGAAGTCGAGCCAGTACGCGAGGGCCAGGTCGACGAGAACCGAGGGCTCCGGGTTCATGCCGACCGCGGCGCAATATTCGCGCACGGACGGCTCCTTCCCGGCCGCGACGGACGGCACGAGAACTTCGACGACAGACCGGCCCAGCGAGAGGCGCCGCCGCCGGCGGCGCTCGCTGACCAGGAAGTGGTACAGGTCGAGCAACGGCAATCGACCTGCGCCGGCGTGATCCCAGTCTATGACCCCGGTCAGGCGGTCCCCTTCGACGAGAAGGTTCCCGCGATGGAAGTCACCGTGCGCGAATCCCCGGGGCACGTGCGCCAGAGATGCATCGAGGCGTTCCGCCACGCCCTGAACCATGCGGGTGACGTCGGGACGAACGGAGGCCGCGACGACCTCCGCACGCTCCGCAAGGGTCGGCGCTTCGCCTTCCCGGGCAACTCCGTGCAGCGCGACGACGAACTCCATCGCCTGGGCCGCGATCCCTTCGTCGACTGCGGCCGGCGGTGCCCCCGGGAGACGGCGCTCGAGTGTCCAGCTCCCGAGGCCGACGGTGCCGTTGCCGAGCGGCCAGGGAACCCGATCCCGGACGACCGCCGGCAGAGGCCCTGCCTCGAGGAGTTCGAGCGCGGCGCGCTGCTCCTCGGCCAGGCGGCCGCCGGGGCCGAGGCTCACGCGCAGGACCCCTTCCTCGCCGACGAGGACGACGACACCCTCCCGAACCTGCGGCTGGCTTCGCGGGCGGACGTCCGCGAGCCGCAACGCGTCCTCGAGGATCGACGGCTCCGTGCCGGCCTTCTTCCGTCCGGTGATCGCCGCACGCAACGGAAGTTTCGGGGAGGCCGGTTCGAGACCGTCGACCAACGGGAGTGGAGCATTCAGGTCGCCGAGCAGGCTGGTGACAAAGCTGTAGCCGGAGCGGCGAAGCGCGATCCGTGCCGACTGCTCCTTTGCACGCAGATGTAGAGCCCGCTTCACGCGCAGAACCCCGCGGACGAGCCGCAGTCCCCCTTCCGGCCGGTCCCGGCTGGCCAGGACGACTGCCAGCACCGCGTCTCCGCGCGGCCTCCGTGAGCTGACGATCTCGACGTCCGCGCCGTCTTCGACGAGCTCGGCGCCGGCGCGGCGAAGCGTTTCGCGGAGGGCCGGATCGTCGGTTCTCACCCGCCGCGCACCGGCCGGCAGTACTGCGGTGAGCCAGGCGTGGCCGCTGTGCGTCATCGGGGAGGAGCTCGGAAAATCCATCTGGCGGAAGGGTGGGACGTCACGATAATGACTGGGGTGACGGATTTAGCTCGCAATTTGCGCGAACGGGCCGGTGCTGCACAGACGCCGAAGCACGCGCTGATCGTGGACAACCTGCTGCTCGACTTCTCCGGGATCGTCGAGCTGTTCCGCGGGCAGGTCGAAGCCTGCGGGTCGCCGGCGCAGGGGGCAGAGTCCGAGGACAGGACGCTCGACGCGTTCCTGCTCGGAGCGGGGGCCAATCAGCTCCTGGAGGACTACCTCCACCGTGACGTGTGGGGGCTCGCGAAGACGGCGGATTTCGTTCGCGCCCGGGGACGCCCCGCCGCGGCGCGGTTGCCGCAGGCGGTGCTTCGAGGATGGGTGAACCTACGTTCTGCGTCGCCGGTCGAGCGGCGATGGCGCGCTCGGCAGCGTGCGCTTGCGGACGTGCTCGACCGCCTGGCGGGTGCGCTTGCGGCGAGCGGCCGGGAGTGGCGTCCCGCCGAAGGTGATCTGGCGATGATCGGCGAGCTTTGCTCGGCGCGCGCGCCGCGGTCTCTGCGCCGTGACGTCCTTCGACTGCCGAACTGCTTCGTCAGCTTCGACCAGAGACCGGAGGACTGTTTCAGGCTCGCTGCGCGGCTGGCCGCGCGTGTCGGTGATCGGAGGCGACCGATCGTGGTCGTGGGACTCCGGACGTCCGGCAGCTACCTCGCCCCGCTCACGGCGGCCTACCTCAGAGAGCTGGGGTTCGCACGGGTCGAGTCCACGACCGTGCGGCCGGGCCAGTCGTGGTGGCCGGACGAGCGAGCTCGCCTGCTCGACGCAGTTGGCGGCGATGGAGTCGTCGCGCTCGTCGACGATCCGCCGCTGACGGGAGGGCACCTCCTGCAGGCCGCCGCCGGGCTCGAGGCCGCAGGGATTCGGAAGACCTCGATCATCCTCCTGCTGCAAACGCAGAACGACGAGCTGCCCGCTGCCCTGGACGAGTACGACGCCGTCCTGCTTCGCGGCGAGGAGTGGTCGATTCACGACCAGCTCGACCCGGCGTCAATCGGCCGCGCCCTCGGCGACCTCGGCTGGGACGGGGCGATAGAGGTCGACGCGGTCACGAGGTGGGCAGGCCGTCGTGGAGGCACCGGCCGGCGCGGGCACGAGGCGGGCCTCTTCAGGGTTCGCGGCGAGGACGGTTCCGAACGCCTCGTGTTCGCACGCGGGATGGGGCTCGGGTACTTCGGCCGTCACGGTCTCGCCGGCATCGACGCGAATCGAGATGCGCTTCCCGCCGTCTACGGGCTGTCGCGCGGCGTGCTGCTGCGCGAATGGCTGCCGGAGGAGGACCGCATCGACCCTGAACTCCCGTTTCCGGAGGAGCAGGTCGCCCGCCTGATCGCGGCCTACGTCGACAGTCGCTCACGAGCCCTGCCGGTCAGGGAGGACGTCAGCACGCGACTCGTCGGGCGCGAGGCCCTCTGGCAGCACATCGCAGCGATGCTCGGCAGGGCATTCGGCAAGCTGAGGCTCCCGTTGCGCCCTGTCCTCCACCGGGCGGCGTGGAGGCTGGTCCGGCCGCTGGACCCGTCGGTGCCCGACGGCGACGCGCGCCTGCGCAGCTGGTTCGTGACGGGTGGTCCGTCGAGTGCCGTGCAGAAGGTCGACTTCGAGGACGGCGGCTTCCGAGCGGCCGGCGGCCCGCTCTACAACTTCGATCCGATCTTCGATCTGGCGAGCGCCGCCGTCGATGCGGATGCGGCCGGGCGATCCGCATTCAGCGAGCGGCTGCTGACGCACTTCGAAATGATCGCCGGCCCCGTCTCTCGCGAGCGGTGGCTCCTCTACCGGTTGCTTCTGCTCCTGGAAGACCAGCGGCACGCGGCGGAGTCTGGTGCCTCGCGCCTTCTGCAGATCGAGGAGGCGCTGGCCCGGGTGCATCGCGAATACGCGGCCGCCGTGTTCTTCTCGGATCTCGGGCAACCCGGCACCGGCTCTCTCTGCGCCGTCGACGTCGACGGCGTTCTCGAGACGTTCTGGCTCACGTACCCGTCTCTCGGCCCCGCCGGCGCCCAGGCGCTGCGGATCCTGACCGGCCACGGCTTCCGCCCGGTGCTCGTAACGGGCCGGTCGAGCGCCGACGTGCGTGCGCGCTGCCTGGCCTACCGGCTCGCGGGCGGTGTCGCCGAGTACGGAGCAGCACTTTACGACGCGCGCTCCGACGAGACGATCTCACTGCTCGACGAGTCGGCGCAGGCTGATCTGGACGCGCTTCGCGCGGCCCTTCGGGCAATGCCCGACGTCTTCGTGGATCCCGGCTACCGCCACGGTGTTCGCGCCTTCCGGGTCGATGCGCTCCGCAGCATCGACGAGCGCGTCGCCGAGCAGGCGATCGTCCAGGCGGGCGTGGCCGGCCGTGTCCGCATCGTCCAGGGGATCCGGCAGACGGACTTCGTCGCGGCGGGCGTGGACAAGGCGACCGGCCTTCGCGCGCTGGCCGGACACTTCAGCGATGCTCCTGTGGCGTTCGCCGTGGGGGATTCGGCGTCGGATCTCCCCATGCTCCACCTCGCAGAACGCGCCGCCGCTCCGGCGAACGCGGACGCCGAGGTGCGCGGCGCCGCAGCTCGCGGCGACATCGAGATCCAGCGAGAGCCGTACCAGGGCGGGCTCCTCACTGCCGTCACGTCGTTCGTCGGCCACCGTCCGTCCCGGTGCACTCGCTGCCGGCCGCCGCGGCTCGAGGACGACACCCGCCTGCTGATGACCGTTCTTGCGGCGCAGGATGCCGGCAAACGGCGAAAGCTCGGCTGCGCGCTTCAGCTCGCCCTGCGGATGGCGCGCGGCTCCTGACGGAGCCTCGTCGCACGGCGCGGCTACTCTCGACGACAGTGTGGTCGACGCGTGTCAAGGCGCGGGCGCGCCGGCTTCTGCCGCCGACACGCGGCGAAGCAGTCATCCTCCTCTACCACCGCATCGACTCGCCGGCGCGGGATCCCTGGGGGAACTGCGTCACCCCGCAGAGGTTCGCCGAGCAGCTCGACGCCGTCCGGTCGAGCTTCGAGGCGCTCCGACTCGATGACCTCGTCGACGCGCTCGCCCGAGGGACGGTTCCGCCGCGCTCCGTCTGCCTGACGTTCGACGACGGTTACCGCGACAACCTCTACGAGGCGAAGCCGCTGCTCGAGCGCTACTCCGTGCCCGCCACGGTCTTCGTCGTCAGCGGCCACGTCGGCTCCGGCCGCAACTTCTGGTGGGACGAGCTCGAAGCAGCGCTGTTCGGGGGCTCTGCGCTGCCGCCACTTCGCCTCGAGCTGCGAAGCGAGGTGTTCGAGTGGGCAGGCGTCGGCGAGACGGATTCGCCCCCCCCGGCTTGGCGGGCGTGGAAGCGGCCGTCCACGAAACGCCAGGCCCTCTACACGTCCCTCTACTGGAAGCTCCGCGGGCTGTCCCACGACGAGCGGCTGTCGGTGTTGGCCGGGCTTCGTGAGCAGATCGGCCGGGTAGAGGAGAAGCTGCTGACGTCGAGCGGCGAGGAGATTCGCACTCTCGGCCTCGGCCCTTGCGTCTCGATCGGGGCACACACCGTCACCCATCCTCCGCTCACATCGCTGACGCCCGATGAGCAGCGCCTCGAGCTCGGAGGGTCGAAGCAGGCGCTCGAGGAGCTGCTCGGTCGTGCGGTCGACGCCGTCTCGTACCCGTTCTCGGCCGTGGACGACCAGACCGTGGCCGTTGCTCGCGAAGCCGGGTTCGCGTATGCCTGTGCGGGCGGAGACGGCCCTGTCCGCCGTACGTCGCCGACGCTCGGGCTCCCTCGCCTGTCGGTCGGCGACTGGCCTGCCGAGGAGTTCGTCGCCCGCATCTCGAATCTCCTACGTGCCTCGCGAGAGGCGGCGCGTGCATGACGAGGCAGACCACCTCACTGGTGACGGTGCTCATCCCGTGCTTCAACGACGGTGCGACGCTCGGACGGGCAGTCGAGTCGGCACTCGTCCAGGGGAACGTCGAGCTGATCGTCATCGACGACGGATCCTCGGACGCCCAGACCCTCGCCGTCCTCGACGAGCTCGAGCAGCGCGGCATTGCGGTTCTGCATCAGGAGAACAAAGGGCCCGCGGCGGCGCGCATGGCGGGCGTCCACGCCACCTCCGCGCCGTACGTGACGTACCTCGACGCAGACGACCTGCTGCCTCGTGGCGCGCTCCGCGCTCTTGCGGCCGCCCTGGATGCCGACCCCGGGCTCGCCGTGGTGTGGGGGGATCTCGAGGCATTCGGCAGGGTCACGAACTACATTCGGAAGCCTGATGTGATCGATCCCTGGATCGAGACCCACATCAACGAGCTGCCCGGGCCTGCGCTCTTTCGTCGGACCGAGCTGCTGGCCGCCGGCGGCTGGCAGCTCGCTACCGGCTACGAGGACTGGGATCTGTGGATGTCCCTCGCGGAGCGAGGGTCACGCGGCGCCCGTGTGCCGGTGCTCGCCTACCGCTACCGCGTCCACGGAGGCCGTGGCTGGCGCGCCCACCGAGAGCGTCACGGTGAGATCTTCGCGGAGCTCCGTAGACGGCATCCGTCGCTGTTCGCCGCCCGGAGGCATAACTGGTTGCGCTCGAAGGCACCGTGGCGCGTCAAGCTCGGGCTCCCCCTCGTCGTTCGTCTGCCGCTTCCGGTGCGCGTACGGCTGGCGATCGCGAACGCGCTGAACCATCCCGCGGTCGTCTTCCGCGCCGCCGTCGTGCCGCGTCTGACCAGGGCGGCGGTCGCCTTGACCCGGTCCGACGCCGCCGTCGGCCGATAGAACTACATCTAGCAGGGCGCTGCGACGACGCGGAACGAGCTCCAGGGAATGCCGGTGATGCCGACGGAGTCCCCGGTCAGACCGACCTTCGCCCAGGCGTCGTACCCCCGTGAGATCGGGTTCTCGGCAAGGATCGCAAGCGACCCGCCCTGGTCGCGCAGATACATCCCGTAGGTCTGCATCGCGCGGGCGAGCGTCTTCTCCCACGAGGGAATCGGAAGCGCGTCGACGTTCAACGACGGGTCGAGTTGGAGGCGCATTCCTTCCTCGAGCGCGTTCGGGTTGCTCGTCGAGCCGTCGTGGTGGGTCGCCGGGCAGATGTGCCCAACGCTGCTGACGTCGGGCATCGTGAAGACGAGGGCATGGTCGATATGACCCTGCAGGATCTCCTCCGGACGAACGAGACCGCCGAGGAGCGGCAGGTTCGCCGCGTCCCCCGATGCGGCAGTCGCCGGTGCGACTCCGTCGCCCGCGGTGGAGAGGGCCGCGCCCGCGCCCGCCGTCCAGGCTCCCCCTTTCGTCTGCGCCTGCCACATGTCCCACTCGCGATCCGCTTCGGGGTCGTACACGGCCAAGTGGCCGTCTCCCGACGGGTCCGGAGCCGCGGTGAGCGGGATGCGAAATGTGCCGAAGGCACCAAGCGTGCAGTTCGAGTAGACGAGGCATGGGACGGTGAACGTCGCGTCGCCCGGTTGCGCCTCGGCGACCGAGACACCCCAGTCGCGCAGCGTCATGTTCGGATGGACTGCGTGCGCCGCGAGATACGCGACCAGCGCGGCGGAGTTCGCGACCGGCTGGGTGTTGCCGATGGGTGTGTTCCAGACGCTGTTCGACGCGAACGGACGCGGGAAACCGCCTGCCGGGAGCGCTGCGGTCGTTGCCGACGCGCCACCCGAGCTCAGCACCGTTCCCGTCGCCGAGAGCGCCTGCACCGTGTAGCCGTACGACGTCTGGGGCCAGAGCTCCGAGTCTGTGAACGCCGTGCCTGCGGTTTGCGCGATCACGAGCTGATCCCGGAGGACGCTGTACGTGGCAGCACCCGCGACGGCGTTCCAGCGAACGGACACGTGTGCGAAGTCGACGGGAGTCGCCGTCACGCCGAGCGTCGTCTGCCGTTTCGCGGCATTCGCGGCCCCCGCGAACGCCACCGCTGCCGCGAGCGCAAGCAGGGCGAGCAGACCGGCGAGGCGGAACGTCGCACGCATCCAGCGCAGCTATCGGTGGACGCCGGGAGGCCCTCGACCCCGTCGGGGGTACCGGTTTCGAGGGATGTGGGGCCGCGTGTGGTCCCGCTCGGTGATCCGCGGCAGGCAGGTGCTAGGTTCAGATCACGGTGTGCGGTATCTGCGGGATCGTCCAGATCGAAGGTTCGCCTCGGCGCGTGGTCTCCGACGAGACGCTCGCCGCGATGACCGACGCGATGACCCACCGCGGTCCGGACGACCGCGGCGTCTTCACCGCGGACGGGATCGCGTTGGGCGCAAGGCGCCTCAGCATCATCGACGTCGAATACGGTCACCAGCCGTTCGCGAGCGAAGGCGAGGACGTCTGGGCGGTCCAGAACGGCGAGATCTTCAACCACGGCCCGTTGCGGGAGCGCCTGGCGGGAAACGGTCATCGCTTCCAGAGCCGCTGCGACACCGAGATCCTCCCGCACCTCTACGAGGAATACGGGACGGAGTTTCCGAAGCAGATGCGGGGGATGTTCGCCGTCGCCGTGTGGGACGAACGCAGACGCCGCGCGATGCTCGTGCGGGACCGACTCGGCGTCAAGCCGCTCTACTTCGCACGGCGAGGCGATCTGCTTCTCTTTGCCTCGGAGCTCAAGAGCCTGCTCGTGAGCGGCTTGATCGACGTGCGGCTCGATCACGAGGCGATCGAGGCCTACCTCTCGTTCGGCTTCGTCCCCGGTCCGCGGACGCCGCTGCTCGGTGTGTCGAAGCTCATGCCGGGCGAGTCGTTGATCGTGGAGAAGGAGCACGTTCGTACCGAGCGTTACTGGCAATACCCGAAGCCCACCCTCGACGGCGACCGGACTCCCGACGAATACCGCGAGGGGCTGCTCGAGAAGCTCGAGGAATCGGTGCGCCTGCGCCTCATGAGCGACGTCCCGCTCGGCGCGATGCTCAGCGGCGGCCTCGACTCCAGCCTCATCGTCGGTCTCATGGCTCGCAACATGGACGGTCCGGTCGACACGTTCTCCGTCGGGTTCGCGGAGGCCGGCAAGAACAACGAGCTCGCCGACGCACGACACGTCGCAGAGGTCTTCGGGACGCGCCACCATGAGCTCGAGCTGTCGTACACCGACGAGACGCTCGACCTCGAGGAACTGGTGTGGCATCTGGACGAGCCGGTCGCCGACCTGTCCGCTGTTGCCTTCATCGCCCTTTGCCGGCTCGCGCGCCGGCACGTGACGGTGGCCTTGTCGGGCCAAGGGGCGGACGAGTTGCTCGGCGGCTATCCGAAGCACCGCGCCGCCGCCATCTCTGGCATCTGGAAGCGTTTCCCGCCGGCCGCACAGGCGGCCGGAGCACGCGCCGCCGCGCACGCACCGTCGCGGTTCGCCCGCGAGGCGCTCGCGTTCACCGCGCGAGATCCCGTTCAGCGCATCCTCGCGCTCACGAACCAGCTCGGGCCGCTCGGCCGGCCGGGGTTGCTTCTGCGACCCTCGACACCGGACGGCGTGGGCGCCGCCCAGCGGTCACTGCTGCAGCGCCTCGACGGAGTCGGCGACCATCCGCTCGCCGCGGCGCTCTACGTCGATGCGCAGCTCGGACTCGTCGACGACATGCTGCAGTACTTCGACCGCGCCTCGATGGCGTACTCCCTCGAGGTTCGGGTGCCGTTCCTCGACCACGAGCTCGTCGAGTTCTGTGCCCGGATCCCGCCCGGGCTGAAGGTCCGCCGCCTCCGGACGAAGCACATCCTCAAGCAGGCGGCGCGCGGAATCGTTCCCGACCGCATCATCGACAAGCCGAAGATCGGCTTCATGCGGCAATCCGTCGGCTCGTGGTTCCAGGCACAGGCGGCGCGCGCGGTCGAGGACTACCTGCTGCAGCCGCAGCCGCGCTATGCGGAGCTGCTCGACCGTGGCGCCGTGGAGCGGTTGATCCGTCGCGGGTTGGCGGCCCCCGACGCACCGGAGCGCCACCTTCTCCTCTCGATTCTCATGCTCGAGATCTGGCTGTCGACGTTTCTACCCCGCGCCCTTCCGAAGCCCGCCTCGGTCGCGGTTCGCTGAGCGCTACAGCGGTCTCCAGTTCCTGCCGAGAATTCGGAAGATGACGCAGGCCGTGACGAAAGGCTCGCCGCCGACGCAGGACGCCTCGGCGCCGGCGGACGGCAAGCGCCTGCTGTACGAGATCGTCGCGCTCGTGTACTGCCTCAGACGGCGTCCCCGCGCGTACGTCTCCGCGCTTCTCACGCTTGCGCGTGAGACGTTCGGCCGTCTGAATTTCTTCGTCGGCGGCCTCGCGGTCTTTCCCAAGATCGTTCACGCTGCACGGCAGATGGAGGAGATGAACGACGATTCCGAGTTGCGTGCACGCCTCGGCCGAGCCGGGCGCGCGACGACGTTGCGCGAGTACGACCTGCGCCGGAATGCCGCTGCGCCCGCGAGGATCTTCGCCGAGGTCGAGTCGTGAAGCGCGCGATCTTCTGGGGCTCGGGTGCGCTGCTCGCGTACACGTACCTCGGCTTTCCGGCGCTCGTCCTCCTGCGTGCGCGCCTGCGTCCGCGTCCTTACGTCGAGGCGGACGTCGAGCCTTCGGTCACCGTCGTCGTCGCCGCCCACAACGAAGAGGAGGTGATCGAGCAGAAGCTGCGGAGCCTGCTCGACCTCGACTACCCGTCGGAGCGCCTCGGCATCGTCGTCGCGTCGGACGGCTCGACGGACGGGACCGCCGACGCGGTTCGTCGCGTCGGAGACGGGCGCGTCGAGCTGCTCGATCTTCCGCGCGTGGGAAAGGCCGAGGCTCTGAACCGTGCGGTCGAGTGCGCGAGCGGCGAGGTCGTCGTCTTCTCGGACGCGAACAGTCTCTTCGATCAGCGCGCGGTCCGCGAGCTCGTCCGTCCGTTCGCGGATCCGGGCGTCGGCGGTGTCGCGGGCAACCAGGTGTACCGGTCGTCGACCGACGGCGACGCAAGCACTCTGGGCGAGCGTCGCTACTGGGACTTCGACCGCATGCTGAAGGTCGCGCTCAGTCGGGCCGGCAGCGTGACCGGGTCGACCGGCGCCATCCACGCAGTGCGGCGTGGGCTGGTCGCGAAGCTACGCGACGACGTCAACGACGACCTGTTTCTCTCGTTGCGCGTCGTCGCGAACGGTTACAGGCTCGTCTTCGCTCCCAAGGCGATCGCCTACGAAGGTGTGTCCGCGACGGTGGCAGACACCTTCGCACGACGCGTACGCGTGATGGTGCGAGGGCTGCGCTGCGTCGCGGTCGAGCGCGGCCTGCTCGACCCGCGCCGGTACGGCTTCTTCTCGCTGCAGCTCGCCTCGCACAAGGTGTTGCTGCGCACGGCCGCGTTTCCGCTTGCGTTCCTCGCGGTGTCCACCGGGCTTCTGGCGCGCACGGGCCGCTTCTACCGCGCCGCTGCTCTCGGCCAGGTGGGCCTCTACGGCCTGGGTGCGTGCGGCATCGTCTTTGCGCGGCGCCCCTGGAGTCGCGCAAAGGTATTCGCCCTGCCCGCCTACTTCTGTCTCGTCAACGCTGCATCGGTGGTTGCCGTGTGGCATCTCGCACATCGCCGGCGCTTCGAGCGCTGGAGCACGGCAAGCCGAAAGAGTTAACTCGTCGAAGCTAGCCCGTCGCGGCTAGCTCACTTCGCGCGATGTAAGGCGTCCGTGCGCTCTGTTACGGTCGGTCGCAGGTCGAGTTCGTCCGACGGCTGTGCCGACATGACGAGTACCGACGCGCAACCTGGTCTCCCCCGGACCCGTGCATGTGTCCAGCGGCTGCGACGCTCCGTTCCCGTTACCGTCGTCGTGCTCTTCGCGGCCGCTGCGCTCGGCGGCGCCACCTCGGCGGCGCCTTCGAGGCTGACCGCCGTCGCGATCGATTCCGCTCACGTCGCCTTGTCTTGGCCGGCGGTCGACGGTGCCGGTCGCTATCAGGTGCAGCGTGGTCAGCTGCCGATCGCCACGATCCGAGGGACGACCGTCACCGACTCGCTTCTGTGGCCTCGTACGCGCTACCGCTACACGGTCACCGCATTGTCGCCGAGCGGCGCGTCCATCCGCTCGTTCACCACGGTCGTCAGGACGAAGTCACTCGCGGCCTCGGGCTTCCCGTTGCCCTTTCCGGGATCGCGCATCTGGAGCGCGCCCGTCGGCAACGCCGCGGTCGTGCCGAACTCGGCGGCGCTGATCGCCTACCTCGTCGCGCACGTCGACTCGCCGAACATGACGCTACGCGCGTGGGGTGTGGCCGTCGCCGAGGCTCAGCCCGGCGATCCGCATTACCGGGTGAGGTGCGGCTGGTGCGCGCTCGGTCGCATTCCGATCCCCGTCGTGGCCTCGCCGGATCCACAAGAAGGTCACCTCGCGATCTTCGAGCCTGCCACCGGTCACGAGTGGGACATGTATGAAGCCTCCCGGTCGGCGGCGGGCTGGACTGCCACATCCGGCTCCGCGGTCTCGGTGCAACATGGGAATCCGACCATCCCGCGCGGGCATACCGGTGCCAACGCCGCGAACATTCCCCTGCTCGCGGGCATCGTGCGGCCGGAGGAGATCCTGCAGGGGCACATCGACCACGCGCTCGTCTTCACGACGCCCGGCGTCAGCAGCCTGGGGCATGTCTGCCCGGCGTCGAAGAACGACGGCTCGTCGACGGACCCGAATGCTCTCAAGGAGGGTATGCGGCTGCAGCTCGATCCCGCTGTCGACGTGGGTGCCTTGCCGATCCCCGCCTGGGAGAAGACCCTCGCCCGCGCGATGCAGACCTACGGGATGTATCTGACCGACCAGGGGGGGTCGACGGCGGTCATCGCCGAGGACCCCATTTCGAGAGGCTACGACGCGTGGAAGCTCGTGGGGATGCCTGACGGCGACTCTGTGCCGATCGTGGGCATTCCCTGGGATCGGTTCCGGGTCGTCTCGGCGCCCTGCTAAGCGGCTGTTGTCCCGGGGCCTACGCCTCTTGACAACTCGCGAGCTACGCACTTACTAGGGTGAGGTGCAGATGACTGCGGCGAGCAACCACAGCGCGAACGATCGCTACGCGAAGGAACAGCGATTCCACGACTCGCTCGTCTCGAGCGGGCTGGACAGGCCGGCGGGCCGTTTCTACGCGATCAACCGGAGGAGCTGGGACTTCTACCGGGACCTGATCGTCGACGGAGCGGCGCAGGCCCGGACACGCGGCGACGGTGCGATCCTCGAGTACGGGAGCGGCGCCGGCGCCTACTCGTCCCTCGTCCTCGCCGAGGCCGGATACCCCTCGGTCGGGATCGACCTATCGGCGGAGAGCGTTCGGGCGGCGCGGGAGCGCGCGGAGAGAGAGTACCCCGGCATCGGGGTCGACTACCGCGTGATGAATGCGGAGGCCCTGGATTTCCCGGAGAATTCCTTCGATCTCATCTGCGGGAACGGTATCCTCCACCATCTTGATCTCGAGCGTTCGTACGAGGAGATCGCGCGGACGCTGCGCCCCGACGGAAGCGCGATCTTCAGCGAACCGCTTGGTCACAACCCCCTCATCAACCTCTACCGGCGCCTCACCCCCGGCCAGCGCACGGAGGACGAGCACCCCCTGCTCATGGCTGATCTCGAGCTCGCCCGCCTCTACTTCGGAGGCGTCGAAGCCTGGTACTTCCATCTGCTCGGCCTCGCGGCGACGCCGTTTCGCAGCTCGCGACTCTTCGAGCCGCTGCTCCGAGTCCTCGACGGCATCGACCGGGCGTTGCTCGGGGCCGTCGCTCCTCTGCGCCGCCACGCCTGGCTCGTCGTGCTCAGGCTCACGGCCCCGCGCGACGCGGCCGGCACCGCTAATCCTCGGCCCCGTGCGGCCGATAAGACTCCCCAGTGAGCCCTGTGACCGCAGTCCCGATAACTGAGCTGGACGAGCAAGAAGAGCCCACCATCGGGCTCCGGCACTACGTCACCATCCTGCGCCGCCGGAAGCTCATCGTCTTCACCGTTATCGTCGTCTCGCTGGCGGCCGCAGTGGTGTACACGCTCCGCCAGACGAGCAAGTACGAAGCGCAGACGACGATCGTCGTCGGCCAGGCGGGCGGGCTCGTGCAGCCGCAGAACGCGAGTGCGATCCAGCCCTTCTCGGCGACGATGCAGGAACTGATCGCCAGCACGGTCGTCGCGCAGAGCGTCATCCAGACGTTGCATCTCAACGTCACGCCTCAGTCGTTGCTGAACGGCGTCTCCGTGTCGTTCAATCCCGAGAGCGCCGCGCTCAAGGTGTCTGTCGTCGAGACGTCGCCGCGGCTCGCGGCTGCCGTCGCGAAGCAGATCGGCATCGCGTTCTCCGCGCTCGTGAAGGAGCGCTTCGGGCCGAGCCCCGGCACGGGAAAGACGCCGACGACGCCGCCGCTCACCGCAACGGTCTGGGATCCCGCGCACGTGATCCCGGGGAAGGTCGCGCCGAAGCCGAAGCTCAATCTGCTCATCGCGGGTGTCCTGGGTCTCGTGCTCGGCCTCCTGCTCGCGTTCTTGCGTGACTACTTCGACCGCTCGCTCCGTACGCCGGAAGAGATCGAGCGGGCGTTCGGCGTCCCGGTGATCGGCCGGATTCCGCTGCTGGACGACGAGAGTCGTCAGCAGCCGCGCTCCCTGTGGGAGCAGAATCGCGATTACGCCGAGGCGTTCCGCGGGCTCCGGGCGAACCTGCAGTACCTCGCGGTCGCGCGGCCGCTGAAGACGCTGCTCGTGACGAGTCCCTCCGCCGGCCAGGGCAAGACGACCGTGTGCGCGAACCTCGCGACTGCGCTTGCGCATTCGGGCGAGTCGGTCGCGGTGGTCGAGGCGGACCTGCGCCGCCCGCGGCTCGGCGAGACGTTCGCGATCCCGAAGAACGCGGGGGGACTGACATCGCTCCTCGTCGGCAGCACCAAGCTCAACGAGTCGATCACGAAGGTCGACATCCGGCCGATCGACCGGGCCGGTGGCAAGAGGGAGTCCGTCGCGGTGATCTCGAGTGGGCCGCTGCCGCCGAACCCGTCGGAGCTGCTCGGCAGCCGCCAGATGAAGGCTGCGGTCACCGAGCTGGAGGCCAACTTCGACTCGGTGATCCTCGATTCGCCGCCGATGCTGCTCGTGGCCGACGCGCTCGAGCTGGCGAAGGTCGTCGACGGAGTCGTTCTCGTCGTCCGCTTGAAGCACGTGACGTGGGACGACGCGCGCGAGCTGCGGACGATCGCGGCTCGCCTCGACATCCACCTCGTCGGTGTCGTCGTGGTCGGCGTGGAGGCCCGCCGTGACTACAGCTACTACTCGTACGTGAGCGACGACAGGACGACCCCCGCGAAGAGTGAGCCCGCGGTGCTCCCGCGGAGCCCGAGCCCCGCTGCCGCGAGCGCTCCCGGCGGCAGTCGCGCCGGCTCGGTCCGGCGCGGTGCCAAGAGCTGAAGCCTCGACCGCGGGTCCCTACCCGCACAGCGGCAGACACACGCGGACCGAGCTCCGCGGCGTGCTCGTGTTCGTCGTCGCGATCGCTGCAGCGCTGGCGATCGGCGGGCTCTCGGCGTCCAAGCCGCATATCGCCGTAGGCCTCGTCGTCGCCGCCGCGGCCGCGGTGCTGGTGGCGCTGAACATGCGGATGCTGCCTCCCCTGCTCGTCGTGACGGTCTTCGCGGAGGGGGTCTCGGTCGGAGGCTTCCACGTCGGCAGGGTCGTCGGGCTGCTCGCGCTCGCTGCCGTCGCGTACTTCCTGCTCGCCGGGGGACGGGCCGACCTCCGGGCGAACCTGCTCATCCTGTGCGCGGGCGCGCTCGGATTCCTGATCCTGCTCAGCTTCTACTGGGCGCCGAGCCTCCAGTTCGCCGTGAAGTGGTTCTTCGAGTGGGCGTTGTCGCTGGCCTTTGCGGTCGCCTTTGCAGTCCTCGTGCGTACGGAGCGGCATCTGCGTGCGGTGCTGATCGCCTTCGTCTGGGCCGCGGCCGTGTTCGGTGTCGTCGGCCTGCTCACGTTCCTGGCCTCGGGCGGCGTGTCACGCGGTACCGGCTTGACGGGCGACCCCAACCAGTTCGCGACGTACGAGGCTCTCGCCCTGCCGGTCGCGCTCGCGCTCGCCGCACGCGAGCGCGTCCCCCACCGGCGCCTGCCGTTCTACGGGGTGATCCTCGTCGTGATCCTCGCGATCGTCGCGTCCTACTCCCGGGGCGGCGTGGTGACCCTCGGCGTGTTGATCGTGGGGACGCTGTTCGCACCGAGATACGTCTTCTTCCGCAACCGTGCGCAGAAGGGGACGTACCTGCTCATCCTCCTCGCGTCGGCGTGGCTTGTCGCGCTGGTCGGCTCGACGGCCTACGTCCACCGGCTCGGCACGCTGTTGACGGGATCCGACCGAGGGTCGGGGCGTACCGATCTGTGGGCGGCGGCCTGGAACGGCTACTCGCACCATCAGTACGCGGGACTCGGAGCCGGGGGCTTCGAGGCGCGGTCGCTCGACCTTCTCCACGCCACGCCTGGAGTCAATATCGCCGCCTCGTATGTCCAGGCCGGGCGCCCCGTCCACAACGCGTACCTCGAGATGCTCGTCGACCTCGGCCCGGCAGGGCTCATCCTGTTCCTCGCGCTGGTCGGACTTGCGCTCTTCTATCTCTTGCGCTCGGGGCGCCGGTTCCGTGCCCGCGGCGACATCGAGCGCGCCCGGATCGCGATCACGCTCGGCGTGGCGCTGCTCGGGCTGTCGGCGTCGATGATTTTCCTCTCGATCGAGCTCGGGCACATGTTGTGGGCGTTCGCCGGCCTGGCGCTCGCACTCGACCGTGCGTCGGCTCCGGATGCGCTGGAAGCGACGGCGCCAGTGCGTCGCACTCGTCGCCGGCGGCTGCTGGGGTCCACCCACCCGCCGCTGCGGGCGTGAGGTTCGGCGCCCGATCTACTTCTCGTAGATCGGGTTGTCGATGATCCCGTGCTGGTAGGCGAGCCGGACGGCCTCGGTGCGGTTCGCCGCGTTGAGCTTCCGGTAGATGTTCGTGAGGTGGAACTTCACCGTCTGCTCGGCGACGAAGAGCTCCTTGCCGATCGCCTGGTTCGAGAGTCCGCGGGCGAGCGCCTTCAGAATCTCGATCTCGCGGACGGTGAGACCGAGCTCGCCCGCGACGCTCGTCTGCCCTTGCTGAGGCAGCCCGATCGCGTGGAAGACGTTGCCTTCCATCGCCTGGCGTAGCGTGCTGGGGAGATCCGGAGGATTGACGCTCTTGATCACGTACGCACTCGCGCCGCGTGACAGCGCAGTCTGGATGACCGCCGGATCCGTCGTCGCGGAGAGAATCACGACCTTCACGTCGGGGTAGTCGCGCTTGATCTGCTCCAGCGCGGTGAGCCCGTCGAGGCCGGGCATACGGAGATCGAGCAGCACCATGTCGGGCGAGCTGCGCCGGACGAGCGGCAGCACCTGGCTGCCCGAGCTCGCCTCGCCGACGACCTCGAAGTCGTCGGCGTCCGCGAGCGCGCGACGAATGCCCTCGACGATCAGGCGATGGTCGTCTGCGATTACGACACGCACGGTCTTATTCATCGTCGCAAGCCGTGAGGGCCTTGAGCGTCGCAGAGGCGCCGGGGCGGCTCTTCCTGGGCTTGTGCGCGAGACGCGTCGCGCGGGGACGCCAGCGCTTCACCTCGGCCGTCACCGTCGTCGGGCCGCCGACGCGGCTCGCGAACGAGAGGCTGCCGTCGAGCAGTTCGAGGCGTTCACGCATTCCGGAGAGGCCGAAACGCGGACGCCCTTCGGCATCGTGCTGCGTGGAAGCCGTGTCGCATCCCTTTCCGTTGTCGCGGACGCGGAGGTAGACGACCTCGTCCGCCTCGAACAGCTCCACGCGTACCTCGGTCGCCTCCGCGTGACGTCCGACGTTCGTGAGCGCCTCGCGCAGCACGCGCTGGAGCGCGATCCGCTGCGAGTCGGTCGCCGGCTCGACGTCGCCCGAGACGTCGAGCACGACCTGCGCCGAGCTCCGCTGCTCGAACCGCGCGATCTCTTGACGGACGAGATCGACGATTCCGCCGGTGTCCTCGTCGGCTCCGTCCGTCACGATCGCCCGGAGCTCCTGCTCCAGCCCGCCGAGGAGCCGGCGGACGGTGTCGAGCTGGGCGGACGCGGCTGTGGTGTCGTCGGGGAGGCTGTCGAGCTCGCGCTGGAGCCCGCTGAGGGCGAAGCCGGCGGCGGCGAGATCCTGCATCGGGCCGTCGTGCAGGTCCAGCCGAAGTCGGATCAGCCGCCGCCGCGCTGCGTCGGGCTTGTTGCGCGAACCGCCGCTCGATTGGACGCTTGCCTTCGACACCCTCTGGGCCACCCGCAGTCCTTCCTGCCGGCCTGTGGAAAACTCCATCCGTCGCGCCGCATCGTCTTCGGCAAGCCGGGTCGGGGCAACCCTCGAATGGGTGATCGCCGCACGCGGGTCGAAAGGCGCCGGGAGCCGGGCGCGTTCGCCGCTTTCGGGGCGAGAGGCAACCTGCGGCTCGCCGCCTTACCCCGGAACGCTCGCCCGGCTCCTGGGCAAGGCAAGTGTCCACCAGTCGTTGGTGGGGCGCCCCGGAAGTCCGCATAGCTCACGCCAGACGATGGTGTAGACGGATCCCACCCGGGACCGGACTCGTTTCAGCCTGGCTCGGGGTGACGCTTTCGGGCACTCTGGTGGGGACCTGGTGCGCCGTCGGCTCTCGCTCTTCGCCCTCCTCGTTGCGCTCGCGGCTGGGATCGCGGCGGGCTGCGTGTCGCCCGCACGGCCGGCGCCCGTGGCGCAGCGACCTTGCGGCACCGCGAAGCGCCCGCCGGCTTGGAAGCACGTGATCTGGATCTGGATGGAGAACGAGTCCTACGACCAGGTGATCGGCAGCCGGTCCGCTCCGTTTCTGAACCGTCTTGCGGCGGCGTGCGGCCTCGCCACCGACTACAGCGCGATCAGCCACCCCTCGTTGCCCAACTACATCGCTGCGACCTCGGGGAACGATTGGGGAATCAGCGACGACGATCCGCCGTCGGCACATCGGCTCGCCGTGGCGAATATCTTCTCGCAGCTCACCGCTGCCGGCATGACCTGGCGCGGCTACGAGGAGAGCATGCCGGCGAACTGCGGGCAAACCGACTCCGGCGAATATGCCGTACGGCACAATCCGGCGGCCTACTACACGAACGTCGCGGCGCGATGCGCGCAGTGGGATGTTCCGCTCGGCACGACGACGGTGGGCGCCCTCGCTTCCGATCTTCGGCGCAACCGATTGCCGGCGTTCGGGTTCATCACGCCGAATCTGTGCGACGACATGCACGATTGCCCCGTTGAGACGGGCGACGGCTGGCTCCGGCGCTGGGTCTCGGCGATCGTCAACAGCCCCGCGTACAGGAGCGGCGCGACTTGCCTCTTCATCACCTTCGACGAAGGAACCGGCGGGGGCAACCAAGTCGGGACCGTGGTCGTCAGCCCGTCGACCCGGCCGGGGACGAGGTCGTCCACGCCGTTCAGCCACTACTCGCTGCTCAAGACGACCGAGCAGCTGCTCGGGCTGAAGAGGTACCTCGCGCACGCCGGCGACGCCTCGACGGCCGGCATGAGCGCCGCCTTCCACCTCGCTCAGACGGTGGCCGGGTGATCGATCTCCATTCCCACGTCCTCGCGGGCCTCGACGACGGTGCAGCGGATCTCGACGAGGCGGTGGCGATCTGTCGCGCCGCCGCGGCGGACGGCATCGAGATCCTGGCGGCGACGCCTCACGTACGCGACGACTTTCCGACGACGCCCGAGCAGATGGAGAGCGCACTCGACGCGCTTCGTGCTGCGGCAGACGGAATCGTGCGGCTCGTCCCGGGCGGAGAGATCGCGCTCGAGCAGCTCGAACGTCCACTGGACGAGTTGCGCCGGTTCGGTCTCGGCGGCAGCGACTCGTATCTCCTCGTCGAGACGCCGTACATCGGCTGGCCGCTCGGTATCGCCGATGCGCTGTTTCGCTTACGGTCTGCGGGCATCGTTCCGGTGCTGGCGCATCCGGAACGAAATCCGGACGTGCAACATCGTCCGGAGATCCTCGAGCCGCTCGTTGCGGCGGGGACGCTGGTGCAGGTGACCGCGGCGTCCGTCGACGGGCGCCTCGGCGGCGCGGCGCGAAGGTGCGTACGGGCCCTGCTCGAGCGGAGGCTCGCGCATCTGGTGGCGAGCGACGCTCATTCACCCCGGGTCCGGGCCATCGGGATGCGGGCGGCGGCCGAGGCCGTGGGGGACGAGTTCCTCGCGCGCTGGCTGACGTACGAGGTCCCGCGTGCGATCGTCGACGGCAGCCCGTTGCCGGCGCGTCCGGAGAGCCGGCCGCGACGTTTCCACGGTCTTCGTCGTGCGCTCAGCCGATGAGGAGCACGACGACGGCCCCGCCGAGGATCCCGAGGCCCGACGCTGCGAGCAGCCAGCGAAGCTCGTTGCTGATCCACGGCTGAATAACGCCGTCGCGGACGACCAGCCGTGCGGGCAGCATCGCGGTCAGCAGGGCGAGCGCCGCGAGCACCCAGAGGAGAATCGTCAGGGGACGTGCGTAGCGGCTCGTCGTGCCGACCGGTGCAGTCACCGCGACGTCGGTCGGGCGGGCAGCAGGCGCTGCAGCCGCGGCCGTCGTCACGGTCGCCCGTGCGCCGAGGACGCCGTGGCGGGGGGCCCGCTTCTTCGGACGGCGGGCGGCGGCGACAGCCTTCTCCCGCTTCCCCGTCGCGATGCGAGAGATGCTGTGCCCCTCGAGCAGCCTTGCCGCCGCAGGATGCTGGAGCAGCCACGCGCTGTAGTCACCGCCGTGGCTTTTCATCCATGCTCTGAGCTCGGCGCTGTTCGCGAAGATCGCGTCCCCCCAGACCAGCGCGCCGGGTTTCCCCGGCGGCGGCCCGATCGACGTCTTGAGCGGGCTCAGCACGAAGAACATCGCGAAACCGGCCAGCACCGCGACCGGCAGGGCGAGCGGCAGGAGGATCCTGAGGCGGGGCTTTCCAGGGTGCGCGGTCGGGAGAGGCTGGATCCGCGACACGCTCATCGGACGATCATTACACCCTTCGGGCCTCGCAACAGAAATGCGACGTGCGGCTGGCGGAGCGATGTCAACGTTGGCCGCGTATGCCTGTGAGTTGCCGCGCTCAGTAAGGTGGGCGGCGCCTGTCGGCGCCGCCTACGACTCCGGGACGTGCTCCTCTTCGTGCGCCGGCGGCTCGCTCTGCAGCCGCTCGAGCAGCTCGCGCTGGAACTGCTCCGGCGATTCCCCGTTGCCGACCCCGGCTTGGGCAGGGCGTCCACCGAGCTGGTCGATCATCTGGCTGAACTGGCTGATCCATGTATGCCGAAGCTGCTCGGCCGCGGACTTGAGATGCTCGGTGTCGGCCAGGATCTGCTCTCGCTCCCGCTGCGCGTTCGCGACGATGCCCGCCGCCTGCCGGCGTGCGGTCTCGACGATCTGCTCGGCGTGCGATTGCTCCTCCTGCAGGCGCGCCCGCTCCTTTGCTGCCTCGCCCACGATCGCGGACGCCTCCGCATGTGCGTCCTCGATCACCCGGCGGCCCGCGTGCTCTGCCTTCTCCTTCAGCAGCCGGATCGCCTCGTGTGCCGTGACCATCAGCTCGCCGACGGAGAACGTGGCCTGCGTGGACGCTGCGCCCGGCGGGGTGATACCCGGCGCCGTCGTGGCCTCCTCCGCGAGACGGAGCGGCGGTTGCTCCGCCGACGCCGCGGTGGGTGGTCCGCCTTGCAGCGCCTCCTGACGCATCGCCGTGACCGCCTTCCTCAGCTTGTCGACCGTCGTGGCCGCCCGCCGGAGCAACGCGTCCGTCTCGTCGACGGAATACCCTCCGAAGAGCTGGCGCCCCAGGTTGGGCTCGCGGAGGAAGCTCGAGGTCACCGCAACCTCGGCCTCAGTCGCCGAAGCCTCGCCGCGCGCAGACTCTTTCACCGCTGATCCTCCTTGTTTCTTATCCTCGACGGCCGGCATATTCTGCCTTGAACGAGTCTTCCCCGCATAATCGGGTTCTGCCCTATCGTTCCGCATAGCTCCCGCCACCCGTTGGTGTAGGCACGGCGCCGTCGCCGGGAGGAGCCCTCGGGCATCCCCCGAAAGGGGGATACGTGGGGGTCTTGCTCGGCAATCGGCTCGCATCCGGGGAGGTTCCGGTCGAGACGGCTCGTCGGATCGTCGCACTGCGCTCGGGCTGCGGCGATTACCCGGACGACCATGCGGTCGCCGTCGCAGAGCTCGTGCTCGAGATGGTCGACCGGCTCGAGTTCGTGGGGCGCGTTCGCGGAGCGGCGATCGAAGGAGCGCTGTTGCACGACGTCGGCAAGCTGATGGTCGATGACGCGATTCTCGCCAAGCCCGGGCCGCTCGATCCCGATGAGCGTCGCCAGGTCGACCGCCACCCGGTCGAGGGAGAGCGTCTCGTTCGCGACGCGGTTTCCGCCGACGTCGGCGATGTCGTGCGCGCGCATCACGAGCGGTGGGACGGCGCCGGCTATCCGTACGGTCTGATCGGGGAGG
>Ga0070731_10001575_pt1 | contig 23318 bp, 25 predicted proteins | sample Coa_R1_2_FD_66448 | JGI IMG/M metagenome (GOLD analysis project Ga0070731, IMG submission 66448) | Surface soil microbial communities from Centralia Pennsylvania, which are recovering from an underground coalmine fire - Coalmine... | ecosystem: Environmental > Terrestrial > Soil > Unclassified ... | reverse complement strand
CTTGCGAGTTAACTGCAATCAAGGCAGTCACTTCGATGCCTTCGGGGGCGATGCTATAATCGCGATGCATAAATCTTCTAAGAACAACTTAGCGTACCTTGGTTTGCGTTCGGGGCCGAGGTCGGGATTAGACCGTTTGCGAAGGGGTTGGGAATGAAGTTGTTTTTTCGTCCGGCAGCCATCCTGCTGATTTTAATGGCGATAATCTCTCCGGCTCCGGCTGCCGACAAAGCGAAAATTTTGTATAAGAAGGGCCGCGATGCGGAAGCGCGCCAGAACTACGAGCAGGCCTATGACTTTTATAAACAGGCCTATGACCTTCGGCCTACAGATTTAGCCTATCGCGCGTCTTTTGAGCGCCTGCGATTCCTTGCGGGCGCATCGCACGTGCATCGCGGGCAGTTGCTGCGGGATGCGGGGCAACTGGATGCGGCGGTGGCGGAATTTCAGAAGGGAGTAGAGATCGACCCTTCCAGTGCCGTCGCGAAGCAGGAATTGCAACGAACGCAGCAGATGATCGAGCAAGCCAAAGCGGCGCCTGCGAAGTCTTCGGCGCCGCCGCCGAATTATCTTGAGAAATTGCTGCAGCACGCGGGTGGTCCGGTAGAGCTGGCCTCTATTTCCAATGTCCCTATCAACCTAAAAATCACCGAAGATAGCAAAGTGATTTATGAAACGGTCGGCAAACTGGCCGGCATCAACGTGTTATTTGATCCGGACTACACGTCGCGGCGCATCAAGATCGAGCTCAACAACGTTTCTTTGGAGGAAGCGCTTCAGATCATCGCGGTCGAAACCAAGACTTTTTGGCGGCCTGTAACGCCCAATACGATTTTCGTTGCCGCGGATAATCCAGCCAAGCGCAAGGATCTCGAACAGGTGGTGGTCAAGACGTTTTATCTGTCGAACCTGTCGCAGCCGACGGAATTACAGGATGTAACCAATGCGATGCGGCAGATTCTGGAAATCAACCGCATTCAGCCGCTACCTTCCGAATCCGCAATTGTGGTGCGTGGCACGCCGGACCAGTTGGCGTTAGCGCAGTGGCTGGTCGAGGATCTGGATCGCTCGAAATCGGAAGTTGTGGTTGATGTCGCCGTCATGCAAATCAGCAAAGACAAGTCGCGGACTTTGGGGATTAATCCGCCGACCAGCGGCTCAGTGCAGTTGCAGCAGAATATCAATAACAACACGACGAACACAAACAATACTCTGAACAACACTACTACTCCTGCTACGAATGGTGGGATTAACCTGAACACATTCGGCAACCTGAACGCGACCGATTTCACGGTCACGATTTCACAAGCAACCGCGACCGCACTGTTAAGCGATAGCACCACAAAGTTGATCCAGAAGCCGCAGATTCGAGCGATTGAAGGGCAAAAAGCGAGCTTAAAAATTGGTCAGCGGGTTCCCGTCGCAACAGGATCATTTCAGCCGGGCATTGGTGGGGTCGGTATCAATCCTCTGGTCAACACACAGTTTCAATACATCGATGTGGGTGTGAACATCGATGTCACGCCGCGGGTTCACGCCAATGGCGATGTCACTCTGAAGATCACGATGGAAGTTTCTGAAGTCGATACCACTTCCAACATCGGAGGAATCAATCAGCCGGTCATCGGCCAGAGAAAAATCGAACATGAGGTACGGTTGAAGGAAGGCGAGGTGAACCTGCTCGGCGGGATGATGGAAGATCAGCAGATGAAAGCCCTCACCGGCTTTCCGCTGCTTTCCCAGATCCCGATCCTGCGATACCTCTTTGGCCAGAGTACAACCGATCACAGCGAGACCGAGACGGTGTTTGCGTTGATTCCGCACATCGTGCGCAAACAATCGTTCACCGATCTCAATCAGCAAGCATTGGATATCGGCACGGCAAGCGCGATTTCGCTGCGGCGTGTCAGCCATCCGGATACGCCATCGACGGCACCCGCAGCCCCCGCCCAGGCGCCTGGGACACAACCACAAGGGCAATCTCCGCAGGCGATCACACCGATTCCGCAGGCCGCTCAGGCTCCAACTGGCCAGCCGAGTGCCGCGACGTTTGGCTTCGATCCACCAACCATCACCCAACCCAAGGGAGCAACTTTTGCGGTGAATGTATTGCTGAATGGCGCGCAGAATGCCTACTCGGTTCCATTGCAGGTCAGCTACGATCCCAAGATTCTGCAGGTGGTAAATGTTTCGAATGGAACGCTGCTGTCGCAGGATGGTCAAGCGGTCGCGCTGGTGCATCGGGACGATGACACGACAGGCACTCTGCAAATCACGGCAACACGGCCGCCGGGAGCCACCGGTATCTCGGGCGCTGGGCCGGTGGTCACTGTTACCTTTATCGCGAAAGCATCGGGACAGTCGAATCTGGCAATTTCAAAAGGAGGGATGCGCGATCCGGGAATGCAACCCACGTTGGTGAACGGCGCGACGGCGAACGTGGTGATCCAGTAGATTGCCCGGCTGGGTTGAAAGTATGCGGCATGCGGCATCCATCCTGGCGCCCTGAAGAGAAGCCAAGCAGCATGAATGTTGAAGTAAAGAAAAGTCGGTCCCATCTCCGGGAACGCGGTTTCACGCTAATCGAGTTGATCGTCGCGACGACGATTCTGATGATCCTGACGACTCTGGCGATTCCGTTAGCGCGCGTAACCATCAAGCGGGAAAAAGAACATGAGTTGCGCCACGATTTATGGGAGATGCGGGACGCCATCGACCGCTATAAAGACGCAGCCGACCGCGGCGGTTTTCAAACCAAGGTAGGAACCGAGGGATATCCGCCGGACCTGGAAACCCTGGTGAAGGGCGTGGATGTGCATGGCAAAAAATTGAAGTTTCTGCGTCGCATCCCGGTGGATCCCATGACCGGAACTACGGAGTGGGGATTGCGATCGATGCAGGACGATCCGGACTCGGATTCCTGGGGCGGCCAGAACGTATTTGATGTATTTACGAAATCCCAAGGCACCGGTTTGGATGGAACAGAGTACAAGACGTGGTAATGAGAAAGGCTGCCAAAAGACGAAACCGCGGGTTTACGCTGATTGAGCTGATGATCGTCATCAGCATTATTCTCATTCTCGTGTCGGTCGCGTTGCCTGCCTACAACCAATCGATTGTCCGGGCGCGCGAGTCGGTGCTGAAACAAAATCTTTTCACCCTGCGGTCCGTCATCTCGCAATACACGCTCGACAAGCAGAAAGCCCCTCAATCGCTCGACGACCTCATTTCGGCCGGTTATCTGAAGCAGCTCCCGGTCGATCCCATGACCGGACACAACGACACTTGGGCGCCGGAAGAGGAAGAAAACACGGTGATGACCCTTGACGAGCAAGATCAAGGTGGCATCATCGACGTGCATAGCGGTTCAGAAGCGATCAGCAGCGAGGGCACCGCATACAACACCTGGTGATCCGAGGTCCTTTACACCTTCCGCATTTGCAACTCTTCAAATTCCAGAGTAAGAACAGCATGAGCCTTCTCTCTTAAACGGGAGCTCGCGTCTCTGCATTGCAATGAGCAAAAAATCGAGCACGCTACCCCTGAACCTGCATGGGCCGAAAGCGGGAGTGCCGCTGTATCGCTGGCTGTATGAGGAATTGCGCTCGGCAATTCTGTCGGGACGCCTGCGCCCAGGCGGGCGGCTTCCGGCAACACGGGAGCTGGCGGCAGAATACGGGCTGTCGCGCCCAACGATGGTCGCCGCGTTTGACCAGCTCAGGTCGGAAGGATATGTAGACGGCAAAATCGGTTCGGGGACGTATGTCAGCAAAACACTTCCGGAAGACTTACTGCAAGCACCTCTTCCGAAAACCAGCGCGAAGGCGCGGCAAAGCAAGATAAGACTCTCTGCGTTTGCACGAAGATTGAAACCGCTGCCGCGCACGAAGTCTCGACCGGCGCGGGCGTTCCGAGGTGGGGAACCTGCGCTCGATGTTTTTCCAACTGAGCTGTGGGCTCAGGTGGCTGCACGGCGATTGCGCCGTGTCTCGACCAGCTTGCTGGCGGGCGGCGAAGCGTTGGGGTATCGGCCGCTGCGTGAGGCAGTGGCGGAATACCTGAATACTTCCCGCGGGGTGAAATGCTCGGCGGAGCAGGTGCTGATCATCTCTGGAGTGCAGGAAGCGCTGGACCGAACGGCGCACCTGGTGCTCGATGTGGAAGATCCTGTGTGGATGGAGGAGCCTGGCTATCCAGGAGCCGCGGCGACCTTTAGGGCGGTCGGGGCGACGATATGCCCGGTGCCGGTGGACTCCGAAGGATTGGATTTCGAACACGGACAGCGGACCTGGCCACGACCCAATCTGGTGTATGTAACTCCGGCGCATCAGTTTCCGCTGGGGGTGACGATGAGCTTGCGGCGCAGGCTGTCGCTGCTGGAATGGGCGCGGCGATCGAGAACGCTTATTTTTGAAGACGATTACGACAGCGAGTACCGCTATTCGGGACGACCGATTCCCGCATTGCAGGGCATCGATAGAAGCGGCGTGGTGATTTTCGCCGGCAGCTTCACCAATGTGCTCTTTCCGTCGTTGCGTTTGGGGTATGTCGTGGTTCCGCAGAACATGGTGGACGTGTTTGCGGCCGCGGGGTCGGTGAGCACGCATCATCCACCGCTCATCGATCAGGCGATTTTGTGCGATTTCATCCGCGAAGGGCATTTTGCGAGACATGTGCGGCGCATGAGAGAGCTGTACGCGGAACGGCTGTCCGTTCTGATTGAAGCGGCTCGCGGGAGGTTGAGCGGGCTACTCAAGATCACCGACATTGAAGCGGGCTTGCGGACGGTTGGATGGCTGCAAAGCGGAATCTCTGCCGAGCGGGCATCGCGAGCGGCCGCGGAACGCAACGTCGAGGTATTTCCTTTGAGTCGCTATGCCTATGGCCGCACGAAGCCCAATGGGCTGGTACTGGGGTTTGCCGCTGTGGATGCAAAGGAATTAAAGCGGGGAGTGGAGGAACTGGCGCGGGCGCTGGAGTCGTGTAGGTGAGCTGCCGAGTTACCCCCGGCCGGGCACACGGCGGCCTCCGCCCAACGCAGCACTACCGCTCGACAAATTTTGCAAACATTTTGCGGGGATCGATGGCGATGAACAAACCCTTACTGCGGGCCAGCACTTCGTTCTTTTGATTGAGAATCTCGGCAGAATTGGTGTGGTAGCGCCCGTTCACTTTAATCTCGCGGGATTCCACGCGCAGAGGCTTGTTCAGAGGCACGGGCTTGAGATAGTCGACGGTAATGTTGGATGTCAGCGCCACTACGTGTCTCAGCTTGTTTACCTTGCCCATCGCTTCATCAAGAATGGTGGCAATGATTCCACCGTGGGCGTGGCCGGGAGGGCCGGTATAGCGTTTGGCCAATCGAAAGCGGCAGACAAAGCAGTCGCGCTCTTCATCGTAGGCAAAGCGGAGGCGCATGCCTTCGGAATTGTTTTTGCCGCAGGCGAAGCAGAAATTTTTTTGCAGGCGAGTATGCCGGGTGGCATGGCCGTGACCTGAAGCTTTGACGGGCATGCAGCGAATTGTACCGTGACGCGCGAGCGCTGAGTGCAGACTAGCGCCGAAAAAATCAGTTCTCAGTTCCCGGTTCCCAGTTGTCAGTTTCCAGTGTGAAGAACGCTTGCGAAGGTCACAGTGACCTGTGATATGCTTCCTTGTTTTTTACGATCAGCACTGATCGGCAATCCTGCGCGCCTTGGGAGGTTGTGTAGATGGGTCTCGCCCTGCTGGTGATTATCTGGCTGATTACCTTTCTGAGTACCTATTTCTTTGCCGCAAAAACGTGGTGGTTGCCGCACGGCGTGGCTGCGGCTGCCCCATGGATTGACCATCAGTTTGCGCTGACTTACGTGCTGATGGGCATTGTGTTTGTAGCCGCGCAGTGCGGGTTGGGTTGGTTGGTTTGGAAGTACCGCGCCGGCGCCTCCACGGGGCCGGTGGAATATTCGCACGGCAACACGAAGCTGGAGGTGCTGTGGACGACACTGACGGCGATTCTCTTCATCGGTTTAAACCTGATGGGGAGCCATGTGTGGGCGAGCGAACGCTTCGAACCTGCCAAGCCGGGCTCGGTGCCGGTAGAAGTCACCGGAATGCAGTTCGCGTGGTATTTCCGCTATCCGGGACCGGACGGCAAATTTGGCAGGACCAATCCCAAGTTGATGGATCCGTCGGCCGGAAACGAAGCCGCCGTGGGCTTGGACACGTCCGATGCAGCCGCGAAAGACGATGTGGTCACGGGCACCATGTATCTCCCGGTGAACCGGGAAGTTGACCTTACCCTGCGCTCGGTGGATGTGATTCACAGCTTCTTTGTTCCTTCCTTTCGGTTCAAGCAGGATGCGGTGCCTGGTCTCGCGATCCACATGCACTTCACTCCCACCGAGATCGGCAATTACGAGATTGCTTGCGCCGAGTTGTGCGGATTGGGTCATTACAAGATGCACGGCATGGTCCACGTGGTAGCGCAGGAAGATTTCGATAAATGGGTGGCAGCACGGGAGGCAGAGAAACAGTAATGGCGACCTCGGCAACGATCCACGCGCACGCGTCTCCTCAGGGGTTTATTCGAAAATACGTCTTCAGCCTGGACCATAAAGTTATTGGGATTCAGTATTACTTCCTGGCGCTGGTTGCGGTATTTGTCGGCATGTTCCTTTCGCTGCTGATGCGCATCCACCTGATCTGGCCTACGGCCGTGCTACCGCTGATTGGCGAAATCAAGCCGGAGACTTACCTCAGCCTGCTCACGATGCATGGCACCATCATGGTTTTCTTTGTGCTCACGACGGCACCGCAGAGCGGGTTCGGAAACTATTTTCTGCCAATTCAGATTGGTGCGCCGGATATGGCGTTTCCGGTGCTGAACATGCTTTCCTTCTGGACTACTTTTGTCGCGTTCGTCGTAATGATTGCCGCGTTTTTCGTAACCGGAGGCGCTCCACTTCATGGCTGGACGGGTTACGCGCCATTGAGTGCGCTGACCAACTCGGGGCCAGGTGAACAACTTGGGGCGGATCTGTGGATCACCAGCATCGCGATATTCTGCGTTGCTTCGCTGATGGGCGCATTGAACTTCATCACTACCACGCTCGATCTGCGCGCGAAGGGCATGACCATGATGCGGATGCCGCTGACCGTGTGGGCGTGGTTCATCACCGCGATTCTGGGATTGCTCGCGTTTGGGGTATTGCTTTCGGCGGGAATTCTGCTGCTGCTGGATCGCAATATGGGCACTAGTTTTTACGTTCCGCTGGTCGTGGTGAATGGCCAGGTCATGGGACACAAAGGGGGATCGCCGTTACTGTGGCAGCACCTGTTCTGGTTCTTTGGCCATCCCGAGGTCTACATCGCGATCCTGCCCAGTATGGGTGTCGCGTCGCAGTTGCTCTCGACCTTCTCGCGGAAGCCGATCTTTGGCTACAAAGCGATGGTGTACGCGATCATGGCCATTGGCATCCTCGGATTTGTCGTGTGGGGCCACCACATGTTCATGAGCGGCATGAGTCCCTATTCGGCATTTGCGTTCTCGATCATGACCATGGCGATTGGCGTGCCTTCGGCGATCAAGACGTTTAACTGGCTGGGAACGCTCCATAAGGGAAAGATCAGGTTTTACACGCCGATGCTGTTCGCGATCGGGTTCGTGTCGCTATTTGTCTCCGGTGGATTGAGTGGACCGTTCCTGGCGCAACCGGTGCTCGACATTCCGCTACACGATACCTACTTCGTGGTGGGGCATTTCCATCTGATTATGGGTGTGGCCTCGATTTTTGGAATTTTCGGAGCGACCTACTACTGGTTCCCGAAGATGTTCGGACGCATGATGAACGAGGGACTCGGCAAGCTGCATTTTTGGATAACCTTCGTCGGGACCTATGCCATCTTCATGCCTATGCACTACTTGGGCATGGCGGGCCATCCACGGCGTTATTCGCAGCTGACCGAACTCGCTTATCTACACAACCTGATTCCGGTGCAAACGTTCATGACCTATGCGGCGTTTATCACGATTGCCGCACAGTTCATATTCTTGACCAATTTGTTCTGGAGCATGTTCAAGGGACCGAAGGCGAGTGACAACCCGTGGGAATCAACAACGCTAGAGTGGACGACCGCGACCCCGCCACCGCACGATAACTTCGGTGGTCATACGCCAGTTGTATATCACGGGCCGTATGAATATAGCGTTCCGGGCGCGCCGAAGGATTATGTGATGCAGACGGATCCGGCGCCGACGGTGGCGCATTAAGAAAAGGTTTGTTGTTGTCCCGAGCAGTGAGGGATCCGCATTTTCAGAACTGCAGATTCCTCGTCGCCGAAGCTCCTCGGAATGACAAAAGCAGTTTGATGAAGTGAGACGAGAAGTCAGCAATGGCAACGTATAGTCCAACAGCTCCGATCAAGCTTCCCGAAACCGGGCGTGGTGGCGGAAGTGAGCCCCCGGTGTACGGCGGTGGTAGCGATGGTGGTCGTGGAGACCAGTATCCGGATTATGGCCAGAGATTGCGGCGCGCGCGTTTGGGGCTGGCCATTGCACTGGCGCCTATCTTCATGTTCTTCATCTCGATCACCAGCGCGTACGTTGTGCGCCAAGGGCTGCCCACCTTTGACGAGAAGACCAACAGCTATGTTCGCGACTGGATTCCGGTGCAACTTCCACTGGGGTTGCTGCTGCTCAACACAGGACTGCTCGCGGCCAGCAGCCTCACAGCGGAATTTGCCCGCAGACAAATCACCCGCCAAGCGGCGTTAGCTCCGGTCCGATCAATTCCCGGCGTTTCCCTGGGAGATGAGCGCGGCTTCCCATGGTTATATGTGACGGTTTTATTGGGCGCGGCATTTTTGGTAGGGCAATGGATGGCATGGCAGGAACTCGCGGCACGCGGCTTCTACATGGCGACGAGTGCCAGCAGTTCGTTCTTCTACCTGTTAACTGCGGCGCACGGAGTTCACCTCACCGGAGGCGTGTTGGTGCTGGCATATGCGGCATTCGTTTCGTTGCTGCACAAGCCGGTAGAGTCGAGACGCATTGTGGTGGATGTGACCGCGTGGTACTGGCACTTTATGTTTTTGCTGTGGGTTGGCGTTTTTTCATTGCTGTGGTTTGTGAAGTAGGGAACAACGCGGGCGGGGGCGCTCGCGCTACACCTTGAGGGAGACCGGAACATGGCTGATGTCGCGGTACAGCACGGGGTGGAGGAAGCTTTCGAACCGTCGCTGTTTGGAACGTATTCAAAGAAAATCGGAATGTGGCTGTTCCTGCTCTCCGATTCGCTGACATTCGGAGCGTTGTTGTTTGCTTACAGCTACGGCCGGATTTCAAACCCGGATTGGCCGACTCCATTTCACAAAGAGAGCATTCTGAATGCGACGGTCATGACGGGATGCCTGCTCTCCAGTTCTCTCACCATGGTGTTGGGTGTGCTTGCCGCGCGTCGTGGCGACCGCAGTTGGACGCGAAACTGGATCCTGCTCACCATGCTGTTTGGCTCAGGTTTCATCGTGCTGCACGCGATGGAGTGGACGAAGCTGATCGCCGAGGGCATGACGCCGTTCAAGAACCCGTGGGCAGCCAACGTTCCTCAGTTTGGTGGAACGTTCTTTACGCTGACGGGCATGCATATGTTGCACGTGACCATCGGCGTCATTTATTTGGGAGTGGTCGCGCTGCGGAAAAAGTGGCTGCCCATCCTGCTGGCGATCTGGCTGGCGGTGTGGCTGTTAACTCCGGCGGACAATGTGTTTCACATCGGCGTACACGCGATCCTGATTGGAACCGTCATCGCTGCCGTGATCCTGTTTCTGAAGCCGAAGGATTACGATGCCCACGATGTGGAGATTGCCGGCTTGTACTGGCACTTTGTGGATCTGGTGTGGATGTTCATTTTCCCGTTGGTGTATTTGATGTCGACCAGGATTACGGGCTGAATCTGGAGAGACGCACGCAAGATCCTTCGCGAGACTAACGCTCGCTCAGAATAACGTCGTAAAAGGGAGAAGATTTCGCGATGCATACCATTGCCGCGCATCATGACGAAGGCAAGAGCCAATACTTGTGGGTCTGGGGAGTGTTGCTTCTCCTGACGGCGGTCGAAGTCGCGCTTGCATACACGCAAATTTTCCAGCTCGTGCAGATGCTGGAAGCACTGATGATTTTGTCCATCATCAAGTCGGCGCTGATTATTGGGTACTTCATGCACCTGAAATACGAAATCGCCTCGATGAAGTGGGTCATGATGACTGCGGTTGTTGCTTGCCTGTGCCTGATGTGCATCTTTTTTGCGGATGCCTTCCGCATCCTGAAGCTGGGCGTGTAATGAAACTGCGAGTGGCTCTCATTTCGTTGGCGTTGCTGTTGTGGGCGGTCCCGGGATTCGCTCAGGGTTGCGCGATGTGCTATAGCAATGCCGCAGGAACCAGTAAAGATGGTCAACGGGCGATTAACCGGGGAATTTTAGTGCTGCTGATCCCCCCTCTCGGATTTATGACCCTGGGCGTCGGCTTGGCATACCGCTACGGCAAGAACCGCGACAAAGAGAACGTCTAATATCCTGGACATCGCCCTTCCTTTTAGTTCTGTGCGAATATGAAGTGAATGCCCGAGATTAAGACCGTTTTCTTCGATATCGGCAACACGCTTCTTTTTCCCACTCGACCAACCATCCTGAAATCGCTCTATCAATGGAATCTCATTCCTACTCTCGAGCAATGGCATGCCATCGAGCGCACCACGAAAAAGCAGTTCGATGAGAGTATGCAGCACGGCGTGGCGGACCATGGCTTCTGGTTCATGTTCTACTCACGATTACTCGAAGAACTTGGCATCACCGACGAATTGCTGAGAGACGAACTCGTCAATGCCACGCGGATTTCCGCCAATTGGTGTGATATGCGGCGAGGCACGCGTGAGATTTTGCAGCGCATCGGCTCTCGCTATCCACTGGCCGTTATTTCCAACGCTGATGGAAAAATCGCGGCTGTGCTGGAACAGTGCGGAATTGCGGATTGCTTTGCCTCGATTACAGACTCGGGAATTGTGGGATGTGAGAAGCCGGCCAGTGCGATCTTCCAAGCTGCGTTGCGATCCATGAATGCGGAGCCCGGACAAAGTTTGTATGTCGGAGATCTTTACTCAGTGGATTATCTCGGTGCTATGCAAGCGGGTATGCAGGCCGTGCTGTTCGATGTGTCCGGTGCTTACCGGGAGCGCGCTGTGCCGCGGGTGGAGTCACTGGAGGAATTGGAAGGGCGGCTACTCGAAACCGGGTCAACAAGAGACCATATCGGGAACTCGCGACGTTGATTTGCTTTACCTCTCACCGACATCTAATTCCTCCCATGTCATTCTGAGCGAAATCGATCCCGCGTTATGCGCAGGATCGATGGAGTCGAAGAATCGTTATAGCGCCAGCGGCCTATGCGAGAGCGGAAGACTTATTTTGTCTACATCCTCGGTAGTTTATCGGGCACCTTGTACGTGGGCGTCACCAGTCGGCCAGAAAGGCGCATGTCTCAGCACAAACAGCATGCGATTTCCGGATTCACCAGCAAGTACGAGGTGGATCGCTTGCTTTACTGGGAGTCGTATGACGATGTTCGCAAAGCCCTCGACCGCGAAAGGCAGTTAAAAGGCTGGCGTCGGGAGAAGAAGATTGCGCTAATCAAGTCGCTCAATCCGCAGTGGACTGATTTGAGCCGTGGCTGGCTTGAATTGATGCATCCGAGTGGAGGTAGGGATGCTTCGACTGCGCAGCTGCTTCGCCGCGCGAAACAGCTACTTCGCTCAGCATGACAGTGTCTTAGAGGGAGATTAGCTGGTGATCGAGGCAGTCCGAGTGGATGCAGTCGTAAATGTTGCGTAAAAAGTCCGGGCCATAACGCGACAAGAAATAGACTCCGGCAATCTCGCGTTCCTGGAGAGTTTTGTTCGGGTAAAGCGCGTTGCTGAGCAACTGCGCGTGACGTCCTACCACCTCGGTCTGGCGCAATTCGGCACGAGCCGCTTTGGCACGCAAGCTCTCAAGCTGATACTGAATCTTGTTCTCGACATTTTCTGCCGCGTCCACCAGAGTTTTGTCCAGCTGTTCTAGCGCAGATCGAATTGCCACGACGGAGCTTTTGAGTGAAGTCTCTGCGTTATCGAATGCGGATTGTAATTCTTTAGAAAGAGCTTGCGCCGCAAGCTCTTCGCGAAGCGATTCGGGGCCCTCGAAAATCTCGCGCATGGTCAATTGGTAGCGATCCAGCAGATTCTGTAGTTTTGGTTCCATCAACGTAGCCGAGAAGCGCGGCACAATCGGAGTAATTCTTCCCAGCAATTTCTCGTACACCACCGCGGCTTGCGCGAAGTACGCGACTTCCGCGCTTCCGCCCGTGTAGGCCAGTGTTGGCAGAAGATAGTCTTCTATAACGGGGCGCAGAAGCACGTTCGGGCTGAAGTCCTGCGGCTTCGAATGAATGTTGTCGAGCAATTCGCTCTGCTGCAGCTTTTGATCACCAGCGAGAAAGTTTTCAGGGTCACGCAAGTCGCGAGAGATCGGCACGCGCGCGCCATCCTGAAGCATGAAGAGCAGCGTGGAGGCGGATGTCACTTTTACTTGCTGGTGGTAACCAGCTGCTTCGAGTTCCTTGCCGCGTTCGAGAAGCGATTCATTGATTTCTGCAGCGCGCTCGATTGCGCCGGCGTAAATCGGAGCGGCTATCTGATGAAGCTCGGGATCGGAAGCGTCGAGCAGAATGATTCCCCACTCGCCAAATAGTTTTGCGAAGAGGCGGGCAAATGCGCTTCCGAAGGTCTCCCTTGCCTTGTAGGTTTCACGCAATAATTCGACGATTTCCGAATTGCCAAGGCGGGTTGCCGCTTGGTCAACGATGGTCTGAATCTCTGGACCGAACGCTATCGTGCCCACAGGGGCATCCGGTTTGGATGTCACAGGCGCAACAAATTGTTCGGGCAACGCATCCGAACCCGGAATAGAAACCTGCTTCACTTCATCCAGGTCGTGATCTTCAGTTGCGAGCCAGAAAACCGGAACACATGCGACGCCTGCTTCTGTCGCGAGACTGGCGAGCTTTACCGCAGTGAGCGCCTTGTAGATGGAAAATGCCGGGCCGCCGAACAATGCAACTTGTTGGCCGGTTACAACCGCATTCGCTCCGTGGAGCAGACGGTCGATATTTTCGAGAGTCTGAGCGGAGGCTCCCCAGGATTGGTTCTGAAGCTTCAAAACAGCAGCAACGCGCTCGCGGCGGCCCAGATCGTATTGGATACGGGCGGACTCATCTTTGGCCCATTGCCGAAAATGAGGAGAACGGGGATAAAAGCGCTGAACTTTTTCGTATGAGTAAAGGAAGTCTCGGAAGAGATCGGTGGTATGCGGGATCTGGCTAAATGGCAAACACTCGGATTTCACGCCCGCTTCTCCCGACAACATTGGACGTCAAAGTTCACCGAAGGTTACCTGCCGAGTCGGTCACGTTTTACATCAGATGGCTGCGGAAGCCTTGAAGATGCAGAAGATTAGGGGCAAATGACGGCCGCAAAGGCCTATATAGCGGCTTCATTCACCTCTTCGGCAATTTCTTCCAAAACTTCCTCCGGCTTTTCATCCAGCATGAATCCGAGCACTTCCTGCGGAACGGGGTTCATCCACACGGGAGCAAACGATTGCCGGTGCAGAGGAGACGGCCCGTGCTCGCGCAAAGCTGCAATGTGGCGCGGCGTGCTGTATCCCTTATTCGAGGCCAAACCGTAGAGCGGGAAGACAGGATCCCATTCGCGCATGATACGGTCGCGTTCAACCTTGGCGATGATGGAGGCGGCGGCGATCGAAGCCGACAAGGCATCGCCGTGGATGATTGGTTGCTGTGGCAGATCACAATCCAGGCGAAGCGCGTCAATCAGCAAATGGTCTGGCGCAGGACATAACTGCAGCACGGCTTCCCGCATGGCTAAGCGAGAGGCATGATAGATGTTGATCTGATCGATGCGAGCGGCATCGACGGCGGCAATCGCCCAACAGATCGCGTGCTCACGAATTCGATCCGACAGAATTTCGCGACGGTCGGCCAACAGCAGCTTGGAATCGCGAAGGCCGCGAATTCGATAAGCGGGATCGAGAATGACTGCTGCGGCGACTACGGGGCCGAAAAGAGAACCACGGCCAACCTCGTCGACTCCGGCTATGAGATTCGCACCGGATTGCCAAGCTTTCTTTTCAAACTTCAGCGTGCAGTGCAGGCGTTTCAGGAGGCGGAGCTTCGCCGCGGAAGGAGAAAGCTTCTGGTTACGGTCGAGTTTGAATTTGCGCGGCAAGAAGAACTTCGTGATCCTTCGTGGTCTTTGTGGTTGTAATCCACGACGGGGCTACCAGAATCTTCGCTGAGTCTGGGGCTGTGAAGCAAGTTGGAAAACGTGCGCGTGTCCCGAATGCCGCTGCTGTTGAGGTTTGTGCCTGCGGATTCCTCGCTCGTTCTCGCCGCCCAAGGGCGGCTACGGACGGCTCGGAATGACAATGGTTAGGTACGTAATTCAGTAAACTGTAGCGCCGATGCGGTCAATGCTTGGAGGCTTTGTAGCCGGCTTTTTTGGCTTCGTCGACGGTCATGAACTTGCCATTCTTGGTTTTGCCGTACCAGCGACCGCTTTTGTGATAGATCCCGCTGTCGAGGTTGACCCAGACCTTGTGGCTGGCCTTGGCGGCGGCGATTTCGGATGCGGTGGGCGCGTGATCAGCTTTGGCCGCAGCCGTTGGTTGCGAGGTCGTTTGAGAATTTTGTTGAAAGGCGCTGGCAATCGTCAGGCACAACGCAACAAGCACAAGAACAGAGACGACGCGCTTCATAACAACCTCTACGCGTAAATTCCGCGCTGGCGCAGGGTATACGCAACGCGGTCGATCGCCAGCATGTAAGCGGCAATTCGGTTATTCACGTGATGAGTCTCGGCATAGCGGACCACATCCTCGAATGCTTCGACCATGATTGATTCCAATTGTTCGTTGACCACGGATTCCTTCCAGAAATATCCCTGGCGGTCCTGCACCCACTCGAAGTAAGACGTGGTCACACCGCCCGCGTTGCACAAAATGTCGGGGATGACGAAGACGCCCTTATCGGCAAGAATTTCGTCAGCAGCTGCGGTCGTGGGTCCGTTGGCTCCTTCCGCGAGAATCTTGCACCTCACGCGATCCGCGTTGCGGCTGGTGATCTGGTTTTCGGTGGCGGCAGGAATGAGAATTTCGCAGGAAGTGACGAGGAGTTCGGCGGGTTCAGCTTTCTCGGCGCCAGGAAATCCCGTAATCGTTCGATTGCGTTGGCGATGCTCAGAGAGTGCCTTCACATCGATTCCATTGGAGTTGTACAAACCTCCATCCACTTCAAGAATTCCGATGATCTTGTAGCCAGCCTGGGCCATGAGCAGCGCGGCATTGGAACCAACGTTGCCAAACCCTTGCACGATGACCCGCGTGGATTCGCGCGCCATGCCTAATTTCTTAATGGCCTCATCGCAGACGATCATAATGCCGCGGCCGGTAGCTTCGCGGCGTCCGCGCGATCCGCCAATATTGATCGGCTTGCCAGTTACGACAGCAGTCACAGTCTGGCGGACGTGCATGGAATAGGTATCCATCATCCACGCCATGATTTGTTCGTTGGTATTTACGTCGGGGGCGGGAACGTCTTTTTCCGGACCAATAAATTCAAACAATTCCGCCGTGTAACGCCGAGTCATGCGCTCGAGTTCGCCCATCGACATTTTGTGCGGGTCACAGATGATGCCGCCCTTGGCGCCGCCGAATGGAATGTTCACGACCGCGCACTTCCAGGTCATCCAACTGGCTAAGGCGCGAACTTCGTCGAGGGTAACGTCCGGCGCATATCGAACCCCGCCTTTGGCTGGGCCCCGAGCAATGGAATGCTGCACGCGGAATCCCGTGAAGACCTCAAGGTGGCCATTATCCATAGCGACCGGGATGTGGATCGTGATCTCCCGGTTGGGGTAGCGCAACACCTTCCACAAGCCCTCATCCAGGTTGAGCTTGCGGGCGGCCAGATCGAAACGCGCGGCCTGCGCTTCCATAGGATTGAATTCGCGTTCGATGCTGGCAGGATTCACGGTCGTGGTGGTCATAACGTCTCCGGATACGGCTGAACAGGTATGCACGGAATCCGGCAGAATGCCGAATCGTGACAAACCCAGAAGTATAGCAGGGTGGGGAAGGGAGGCAACATGGGATCACTATCGCAGTAGCGGGAGTGTCCTGAATTAGAAACCACCAAGGTCACGAAGGTTCACGAAGGACTCTTTTCTAGGTCTTCTTCGTGCTCCTTCGTGTCCTTGGTGGTAAGCGCAGGTAGAAGTGTTTGACTGGGCGCGGACTACCGTGAAGGCGCACCGAGCGCCGCGGTACTCTGCTGATTTCCCAGCAGGTGGACGATGGCCGCCCGCAGCTCGTCGGGCTTGAAGCCGAATGGGCCAGGCTTGCTCTTATAGGCAATGCGGCCGCCACCGTCGATCAGGTACATGCGGTCGGGCCATCCGGTGTATGCGGTTTCGGCGGTATTCCCGAATTCGTCGAGGACAGCGGGGAATTTGATGCCCAGCTTGCGGACGCAAGCCCCGGCTACTTGGGCGCGTTCGTCTTCGTCTTTGGGACTGGCAAAGACGACGTGGTCACGAAGGTTGCTTTCCATCTGCCAGACGTCGCTGGGATGCGCCTCGAGAATGTAGACCACCAGGAATGCGATCCGGTTGCCGTATTCGTCATAAAGTTTGTTGAGGGCAGGAACCTCCCGCCGGAAAGGTGGTCAAGTGTAGCTGCCGAATACGAGCACGACCGGTTGGCGTGATGTTAATGAGGAGAGCTGAATTTTGTCGGTTTTGTCGAGCTTGACCAGCGTGAAGTCCGGCGCACGGTCACCAGGGTTCAGCGTCCCTGCGCGGGCGTGCATCCACATGGTTTCGAAGGGTGCAAGCAGGAACACCGCCGGGCCGGGCATGCGCGACATGACGCGCCCAAATTTTTCCGGGGGCTGCCGCATCGACCACCAGACCAGCCCAACAAAAGCCAGCCAGAGTATGAAAGCGGCTGTCAGGATTCGTAACAGGATTGGCTTCGATATACGCATCCAGAGATGCGGAATGATACGACAGAATCGTGAGTTGTGGCTGTAGTGGTTTTATGTGAGTACAGCCAGATAAATCAGCTCTGGGATTTCAAGATTTCGCGAATTTGGCGGTTGAGGCGGACGGCATCCTTGGCAGCTGTGTCAATCAGCTTGGTCCATTTTCTGGCCTTTTCATCGAGCTTTGCCTGCTCGAGCAGATAAGCCCCCTGCACGATGGTTTCGAGGGAATTGCTGAGGTCATGAGCGAGGCGACGAAGATGGTGCGTCGTTTCGTCACTGTGTTTGGTTCTTTGCCCCTCAGCTAAACCCTTCATCACCGATTGACCCTCCCGACTCATAAAAGACCCCGTTGGTGCCTTGTTTGATGCAAGGTTGAGTTCACACGAAAGACTTGTGGCTGGCCAGGTTTGACACTGGGCTGTGCCCCTGTAGAATATTACTCGGAATTTTCCTTCAAACGCCAAGGGCAGAACTCGCCCTGAGACTTCATTGCCGAAGTGGCGGAATTGGCAGACGCGCATGGTTCAGGTCCATGTACCCGCAAGGGTGTGGGGGTTCGAGTCCCTTCTTCGGCACCAAGGTTAGAGGTCCTTCACCGTTCGCGGCGCTCAGGTTCAGGATTTCGTCTGCGGGCTCCCGTTGCGCTCACGCCCGCAAGACGGCTCAAGTTCAGATTTTCCTAGCGCAGGCTCATTTCACGGGCGCATTCAAAGCCGCGACTAACTCCACGAAGCTCGCAGCAGCGAGAGTTCGTTCCACAGTTTCCTTATGACTGAAGAGCTTTCCGGCGTCGGCCAGGAGGTCTTGTCGTGATTGAACGTCGGGAGTGAGTATCAGGACAATCAATTTCGCAGGCCGGCCGTCGCGAGAATTAAAATCGATACCTTTTTCGCTTTTTCCGATCACAACCACTGGGCGAAGCAGGCCATCCACTCGGGCCGAGGGGACTGCTACGCCGGAGCGCCAACCGCTGTGCACCACCCGCTCGCGTTCGTTAACCAAACGAAGCAGCCGTTCTGGTGCATTGGCCACAAGCGCAGCGGCCACTTCACACATTTCATTCAAAACCGAATTTTTTGTATCGCTCTTAAGATTTAGCAGGAATGATTCGCTGGAGACGATCTCCTTCAAAGTGACGGTCTTTCTACCTTTCAGGAGAAGACGCAGTATGGGCGGAGAAACGATTGATGTGACTAAAGCCATAACCACTAGCGCGACGAACATCGGTTCTTGAATGAGCCCAGACTGCAAGGCGAGGATGCTCAGGATCATCTCCATTGCGCCGCGGGCATTCATGGCAATGCCAACACTAAGCGCCCCTCGCAAATCCATACCTGCGATGCGAGCGCCCCAGCCGGCGCCGGCGAGTTTGCCGAGGCACGCCACGGCCAGGATGATTCCTGCCACTTTTGCATTGAAGTTGCTGACGAAATTTGTGTGCAGGCCGATGCTGGCAAAAAACAACGGAGCAAACACATTGGTGACAATTTCATGAATGTGCTCGGCGGTGCGCTCCCGCAGGTGGGCTGATTCGCCGACCGCCGCACCGGTAATGAATGCGCCGAAGACAGCGTGGATGCCAGCAAATTCGGCGAAGGCAGCGGCTGCCAAGGTAATAGAGAAAATAAAGCCGAGCACGCCACCGGGCCATGAGGTGTGCGCCTGGATAAAGGGCAAGGTCTTATGAATGAGCCAACGTCCCACGGTGAGCATCAGCACGGCAAACGTCAGCACTAGAAAAATCGTGTGCCTTATGCTGTGTTCGGTCGCGGCTCCGGGATTCATCATGCCGAGAATCATGCCAAACAGGATCCAGCCCACGAGGTCGTCGAACATCGCGGACGACATCACGATCGTGCCCATATCACTATTCAACAGCCCCAGATCAATGAGAATGCGGGCGACCACTGGAAGCGCTGAAATCGAAAGAGCAGTGCCAATGAAAAGCGAAAAAACCAGTCGGTTGCCGCCTGACCCGGCTCCGAGTAGTTGCGGAAGCAGAAACGCGGTTACGAAGCCGAAAGCGAAAGGGATCACGATCCCGAAAGAACTCACCAATAACGCGCTCTTGCCCTGACGAAAAATACTGGCCAGATCGATCTCTATGCCCGCGGTCAGCAGGAAGAACACAACGCTGATGGCCACTACCCCGTCCAATACTAAAGCTGCTGGACCGGTCAGCGGGAACAGGAAGGAATAAACAGCGGGCGCGTAACGGCCCAGGAGGGTTGGCCCCAGCAAGATTCCCGCAATGATTTCGCCGAGGACTGACGGCTGGTTGAGCTTCTTTACTAACTCGCCACAGATTTTCGCTGTAGCCAGAAGAACGGCCAGCGCGAGAAATACAACCATGATGTCGTGTGGGGCCAGATGGCTCATGGAGTCAGGTTCTCAATATACAGCCGCTATTGGAATGGCGATGCGCGGGCAGTCCAAAAGTACTCTCGAAAACCCGGCAGAAGTATTGACTGTAGAAGCTCTACTGCCGAATCCGTATGGAATGAAGTGAGTTGCCCTTATATCAGGAATGAATCGCAGCCGAAAACGCAGGACCTTATGTCAGGGTCTTATTTTCAACGTCAAGACCAAAAAACTGGCGAGTGCTCGTGGAATAAATCGTCCCTTGTTCGGCACAAAGACTAGACCTCACCCTCCGCTGCTAAGGTCGATGCTGCGCATCCGCAGCGAAAGGCCGCACTGCGCCGGCAACGCTCTGAGCCGAGCGACCGGGCACAGGCTTCGGTTCCATCGGGGGCCGCTGCTCCAACGTTCCCAATAGCGGAACGTCCGATGCCTCATGTTCCAGAGCGACGAAACCATGAACAGCGCAAAGCTGCTCCATCCATCTCTGTTGGCGCGAACTGAGCACTTTCACCGGCAAGGTCGGAAAATGGCGAAATAACCAAAGCAGGTACAGCCGCTGACTGAAAGAGGGTTTTACATATCGAGGACCGAGCGGAGTAAGTACACGCAGCACGCCCCATGAGAGCTTTTGCAACCAGATGAACATCACCAGACCTCAAAGTTTTATGCTTTTGCCAGAGCAATTCAAGGGCCAGCATTATTGCACCAAACCTGATGCAAATGAAAGCCGCAACCTGGAAATTTCAAGGAAATTTCGGTGCCAACCCGCTTGGCCATCCTGGGGGACGCTCCCGAAATGGTATCACGATCTACTGAGACTTTGGCTGCCAACCAGAAATGAATAGTGATCTAGATTTCATAACCACAAAGGACACGAAGTTCCACGAAGGGTTGTGGGTTCCACGTCTCCTTCGGGTTCGCCAGTGTCCTTGGTGGTGAAAGGAGACACTCCCCGAGGAGGAATCAGAATACCGGGATGAGGTTGTGCTTCTTTTGATAGACCTTACGGTCAATGGTTCGCAGGACGTCGGCTACATCGCTCCCGGTGATATAGGGGGCGGAAGCCCAGGTAAACGCGAGCTCATATTGCTTACCGCTGTTAGCATTCCAATGCTCGACGGCCCGCATCAGGCGACGGAGCGGAGGCTGGATTTGGTCTTCAGCCGTATCGGGCATAATCACCAGAAATTCATCGCCGCCATGGCGAAAGATCAGATCGCCCCCACGGAAGTTGGTCTTGAGCATCTTGCCAAAATCTCTGAGCAGCAGGTTGCCTTCGAGCGCTCCGAAGTTGGAATTGATGTCGCGAAAGCCATCGAGATCGAGGCTCATGAATGTGAGATGGCATCCCAGACGATTGGCGCGGGCAGCTTCCCTTGGAATCAGCTCGTTCAGCGCCCGCCGGTTCAGCAGTTCGGTGAGAGGATCAATCAGGGAAAGGCTTTCCAGCCGTTCATTGAGAACCAGCTCGCTGATCAGGGCACGCCGGGTATTGTTCAGGCTGATTTTTTGTCCGATAAGGTAAATGTTGAAAAGCAGGATGAGCGAGATCAGGCCGAAAAACAACTGCGGCAGATAAGCGGATTCTACGTGAATGACGCGCTGCGACCACACCAAGTTGGGGAAAAGCAAGGAGAGGATACCAGCGGCCAAAACCAGCATGACCAGCAGCCCGATCGACCACAACTGCAAATCGCGGCCAGAAAGCTGTTGAATCTCGCGTTGAATCTGCTCGGCGCGTTCCAGCATGGAGGGGGCTGGGCCACGGTCCTCTTCCAATGGGAATAACTTGCCTGTTTGTGACATTCTTGCCTCAGAATTCGGAATCGCCAATCGGGATTGCGACACTTGTACTTAGAAAGTTTCCAATGGAGATGCCATTTGGTGCGAGGGCGAAAGCTGGGAGGAGGTTACGTTGGTAATCCTACTTTGGGCGGGCTAAGCGTAGCTGACGTTCACCAGCACGTTCTGCGCGCCTTCTTTGCGTAACGTGATGTGAACTTTTTGGCCGACTGGCAGAGCGTTCCGCATATCCCCGGAGAGTACGAGCAATTGTGAGGAGGCGCCATCGTCGGATAAGGTCACAATCGACTTATTTGGCTGGCCGACGTTCGACTCGAAGAAGACCACTTCCTGCACTTTGCCGCTGCGGACCAATCCTCCGGGTTTACTTGGCTTTGCCGAGCTTGCTGTCGAACCCGGACCGAACACTTTCCTACGGAGTTCGAACAAAGCCGTGGTTCCCAAAATGCCTGACATCGTGAGCAGAATCAGGGACATGAACAGCGCGTCAACCGAAGGTTGCGGGATAAGAGTCCCGTAAACGGCGATCCAGGCGATTCCAAGCAACGGAACGATTGCCAAAACCAGTAATAGTGCTACAACCATCGGAAGCCCCACCCTTGGATGAACTTACATCGATCGCCCACAGAGTAGCAGAAAATTTGCGGCTTGATAAGGAAGCGAACCAGGCACGATTCCTTACTTCAGTTCGAAAAAACCTTCACGGGACCCTTCGGCTTCGCTCAGGGCGGGCTCTGGGCAGGAGTCAGAGGGCGGGTGAATTCAGGCGCAACGGTCGCGCCAATCGCCAATTTCCTTCAGTCCTTCCAGCCGGGTTTGCTCAAACAGCCGCACTCGGTGGCGGCTGTGTTCGAACTCATGGATGTCGGCCCAGACTTCCGCGCGCCAAGGCTCGTCATGAACTGCGGCTTCGCCACAAGTGGCGCATCGAGTGTGATACTTCCGGCTTTCCCGAATCCGTTCTGGAACTGGCGAGATGGCCTGTTCGCCCGAATCCGGCAACTCAATGAAGATGCACCGGACCTCCTCAATCTCGTCGTTAGAGCCAATCACGTGTTCGTAGCGCAAGAGATAGCAAAAACCGAGGCGGCGAGCCTCGCCTTCGGCTTCCTCGCGGGTATGAAAAGGGCCATATTCGGCACGTAGTTGCTCAACCGAATCGCACGCCATCCAGAAGGTTTCTTTATAGGACATGGGTCATGGGTAGCACCTGGGATGGGAGAGTCCCAAGTTCGGAGTGTGTAGTGCAATCGAACTGCCGTGGAAATTGGCTGCAAGCCTTTGCTCTATGGAAGCGGCAAGGCGGCTTTGTGGGCCAGGGTGCAAGCTTTTGCATTGTTTTTCTGCAGGGGAACCGAGCTTGCGACCGATATAAACGCTAAGTTATTGCAGCCTTTGCAGTAGAATCTCGGCACAACAATTTTTGCTTTAGCGCCATTATGGGGAAACGCAGCGAGCCCAGAAAAGAAGTACGGGTGCCCGTCCGAATCTTCGGGACTGACAGCGGAGGCCAAATCTTTTCAGAAAGGGTTTTCACGGTGAATGTGAGCCGGCGCGGCGTGGAACTCAGTGGGGTCCAGGCTCAGCCCAACATTGACGAGATCGTCGGGCTAACTTATGGCAGCACGAAAAGTCACTTCCGGGTTCGATGGGTGGGGCAGCCGGGAACACCCAAACTAGGCCATATCGGACTGTTGAATCTTTCTCCAGAAAAAGCGCTTTGGGATTTTCCTTTGCCGGGACCAGCAGTCGACACAACGGTTGGTAAGACCCACGAACGGCGAGAACACCCACGGGTCCGATCAGGAGGTTCCGTTGAGGTGCATCTGCCCAACCAGGATGCTCCCATTCGGGCCCGGATTGGCGACATCAGTATTGGCGGCTGTTTCATTGATATGCCCATCTCTGACAATGTCGGCTATGTCAAGCACGTTTTGCGCACACGGCGGCATGCACTCAATGAAGAGCGCCATTTCGCTCTCGTGGATGGTTTGCGCTTTCAACCTGGGCTCGCTTCT
>Ga0070731_10001573_pt1 | contig 23335 bp, 20 predicted proteins | sample Coa_R1_2_FD_66448 | JGI IMG/M metagenome (GOLD analysis project Ga0070731, IMG submission 66448) | Surface soil microbial communities from Centralia Pennsylvania, which are recovering from an underground coalmine fire - Coalmine... | ecosystem: Environmental > Terrestrial > Soil > Unclassified ... | reverse complement strand
GACGGGGCAGGAGTCCCGCCCCGGCCCCCGAATACCCGGCCCCGCGGCTACACCACCCGAGTTCGCACCTTTCGCCGGAGGAATCGATGTCGCTGCGGGCGGCCGCCCTGATGGTTGCGCTTCTGCTCGCCCGGCCTGTCCCGTCCCTGGGCCAGGCGGCCTTGCCGCACCTGATCGTCAACGACGTCGACGTCACCCGTGAGACCACCCCCGAGGTCCAAGACGGTGTCCTGGTGCTTCCCGCCGAGCTGGTTGCCCGCGCGTTCGGCGCGACCGCGGCGTGGAACGCCGCCGCGCAAACCTTGACGCTCACGGGCGTCGCGGGTACGGTGGTGCGTTTGGCCGCCGGGCGCACCGGCGCGCAGGTCGACGGGACCGCGCGCGAGCTGCCGCTGCCGCCCGTGCTGCGCAGCGGGACGCTGTGGGTGCCGGCGGTGGCGGTACTCCGGGCCCTCGGCGCATACGTCGCGGACGGCAATGACGGGCAGACGCGGTTCGCACTCGCGCAGGTGACAAACGTCTCCTGGCGGCCGGACGGGGGCGGCCTCGCCGTGCGCGTCTCGGCGACGGGGCCCGTGCACGTCGACGCGCACCTGCTGCACCAGCCCGAGCGCCTCGTGGTCGATCTCGGCGGCGCCGTCGCGCGGCTCACCCTGGGCGCGCAGGACATCGGCGTCGCCGGCGTTGTGCGTGTCCGCGGCGGGCAGTTTCAGCTCCGCCCCTTCATTACACGCATCGTGTTCGATCTGGATCACGCGATGAAATTCACGGTGGCCGCCAGTCCCGGTGAGATCGCCTTGGCGCTCGGTGAGGTCGTCGCCGTGCGTCCGGCCCCGCCGGCGGGCACCCCGGCGCCGCACCCGCCCACGGCTGCCTCGCCGCCCATACCGGTCACGGCGACGGTGCCGCCGGCGACTCCCGCGGCCCCCGGGGCCGCGCCCTCCGGGGCGTCACCGGCCGGCACGACGTCGAGCGCGGCGCCGTCCGTCGCGGCGCCATCCCCGACGCCCGCCGATCCTTCCGGTACTGCGCCGGAGCCGCTCGCGTTGCCGCCCCTGCCGGAGTTTGTCGACCGTCCGGGCGCCTTCCACGTTCAGACGGTCGCCTACGACGACCAGGGACACGCCGGCCGAATCACGATCCAGGCGTCTCAGCGCGTGACGTACGCGCTGCATCAGTTCGTCTATCCCGATCGTCTGGCCATCGACATCACGGGCGGCGTCTATCTCGCGCGGCGCCACGACATCGAGGTCGACAGCGAGGCGGTGCGCAACATCGTCATTTCCCAGTTTCAGCTGAAGCCGAATCTGACCCGGGTCCTCGTGCATCTGAACCGGAAGATGCCGTACAGTGCGGCCGTCGCCGACGCCGGCCGCACGCTCGTGGTTACGCTCGGCAATCCAGGCCGCCGGCTGGCCCGGGGCTCCGCGGTGATCATCGACCCGGGCCACGGCGGCGTGGACGGGGGCGCGGTGGGGCCGTCGGGCCTGCGGGAGGCCGACGCGGCGCTCGCGATCTCGCGCCTCGTGCGCGACGCGCTCGCGGGGCAGGGCGTTCCGGTCGCGATGACGCGGACCGACGATTCGACCGTCCCGCTCGAGGAACGGCCCGATCTGGCGCAGCGGAACGGCGGAATCGTGTTCGTCAGCATCCACGCGAACGCGAGCCGCAGCGCCGGCGCCGCGGGCACGGAGACGTACTACAAGACGCCGGAGAGCCAGGCGCTGGCGAGGGTGGTGCAGTCCGAACTGGCCCAGGCCCTGGGTGAGCCCGACCGCGGCGTCCGCTCCGCGGACTTCTACGTTCTGGTCAACACCCCGATGCCGTCGGTCCTCGTCGAGACGGCGTTCATCACCAACCCTTCGGAAGAGGCAATGCTGCGCGATCCGGCGACCCAGCGGCGCATCGCCGACGCCGTCGCCCGCGCGATCGTCAAGTACCTCGACGCGCAGCGGCAGCCCGCCGCGCCGTAAGCGCCGTCCGGCTTCGCCGCGCCGGAGGAAGGCCTCGGCGGCTGCGCGAAGCGGAACGATCATGGCACGCCGTGACGGCCGCAAGGACGATCAGCTCCGCGCGCTCACGCTCACCCGCGGGTACACCAAGTTCGCCGAGGGTTCCGTGCTGGTGCAACTCGGGGACACGCGCGTGCTCTGCACCGCGTCCGTCGAGGAGCGCGTGCCGCCCTTTCTGCGGGGCAGCGGACAGGGGTGGGTCACGGCGGAGTACGGCATGCTGCCGCGGTCGACCCAGGAACGCAGTCCCCGCGGCGACCGCACCGGAGGGCGGGTCCACGAGATCCAGCGTCTGATCGGCCGCTCGCTGCGGGCCGTCGTCGAGCTGGAGCGCCTCGGCGAGCGCACGGTGACCCTCGACTGCGACGTGCTGCAGGCCGACGGGGGCACGCGCACGGCCGCGATCACCGGCGCATTCGTCGCGCTTGTCGACGCGCTCATGCTGCTGCGGCGCACCGGCGCGCTTCAGCGGGTGCCGATCCGCGAGTTTCTCGCCGCGACGAGCGTCGGCATCGTCGAGGGGACCCCGGTCCTGGATCTGACGTACGAGGAAGACTCGCGGGCGCGGGTGGACATGAACGTCGTGATGACCGAATCCGGAAAGTTCGTGGAGCTCCAAGGCACGGGCGAAGGCGGTCCGTTCACCAAGGCCGAGGCCGCCGCGCTGACGCAGCTCGCCGAACGCGGCATCGTGACCCTGGTCGCGCGCCAGCGCGACGCCCTCGCCGACGTACTGTCCGCGTTGTGACGCGTCCGGCTCGGGCGCGCCGCGTGCCGCGGCTGGTGCTGGCCACTCGTAACTCCGGGAAGGTCCGCGAGATCAGCGCGGTTTATGCCGTCCTCGGCGCCCGGCTGTCGGGGCTCGAGGACTGGCCGGAGCTCGGCGACCTGCCGGAAGAGGGCGAGACCTACGCCGACAACGCGGCGGGCAAAGCGTTGACCGTTGCGCGCGCGACCGGGTATCCGGCGCTCGCCGACGACTCCGGCGTCGAGATCGACGCCCTGGGCGGCGGCCCCGGTGTGCGGTCCCGGCGGCTCCTCGGCGACGCGGCCTCCGACGAAGCCCGCAACGCGTACGTGCTATCGCAGCTGGCCGGCCTTCCGGCGCCCCGCCGCGGGGCGCGCTACCGTGCGGTCATCGCGGTCGCGACACCCGACGGCCGCGTCGAGACCTTCGAGGGCGTTTGCGAGGGCGCGATCGCCGAGCGCCCGCGTGGGACGGGCGGCTTCGGGTACGATCCGATCTTCGAGATCGCCGGCGACGGGCGGACCATGGCCGAGGTGCCGCTCGAGGTGAAGAACGAGATCAGCCACCGGGCCCGCGCGCTGCGCGCGGCCCGCCCAGCCGTGGCGCACGCGCTGGTGCGCGCAGGGCAGGAGGGCTCTTCGACGGACGCCAATAGCAGAGCGTCGCAGCCGTGAATGGTTCCTCGCCGGGAAGGAGGGACGCGTGAGCAAGTTCCTCACCTATTGGTCGCTCGCGTTCGCGGTATTCTTCATCTGGATCATCTCAATTGCCGTCGCGCTCGCGGACGTCAAAGACGAGCTGCTCGATAAGATCTACAAGCAGTGGGTGGCGCGGGGAAAAGCCCGACTGCGGCCGGTTAACCCCCTCGCGGGGTTGTCGGTCGCAGAGACCCTCGCGTCGCCTGCCCGTACCGAAGCTCAGGACTGGGTGTACGGCGAAGTCTCCCGTATCGCGAGTTCCCTCGGGTTGTCGGTCAAGATCGTGGTGCTGCAGGACTCGATGGACCATTTCCTCGTGCACTTCGCCCAGGGAGCCCGCCTGGTGACCTACCGCGTCGACAAAGCCTGGGTCGCGGACGCCCGCGCCGGCAAGGCCGATCAGTTGGAACACATCCGCCGCGCGGTCGAGCAGTATCTGCGCGTCGAGTTCCTCGGCGAGAAACCGGCGCCGCCGCCGGCGGTACCCGCGCCCAAGCCCGCGGCGCCAACCGCACCGGCCGCCACGCCCGCGGGGACGGCCGCGCCCGCCGCGGCCGCGGCCGGGACCGCCGCGCCGGGCGGCGCTTCCGCGGTGGGGACCGCCGCGCCGGGCACGAGTCCCGCGGCGCCCGCCGGCGCACCCGGCGCCGAAATGAGCCGCGAAGAGCGAATCGCCGCCGCGAAGGCGAAGGCGGAGGCGATCAAGGCGCAGCGGGAAGCCGGCAAGACGCCCGACGGCGGCGCGCCTTCAGGCGGCGCCGAAACGCCCTGAGGCGCTAGAGCAGCGGGCCCGCGTCCTCGCCGAGCAGCGTCCGCCGCGCGAGCGGCAGCGGCGGCGCGCCGAGCCCGAGCAGCGCGTCGTGGAAAGCCCGGAGGTCGAACCGCGCGCCCTCTCGCGCGCGGACGTCGTCCCGCAGGCGCCGCAGCATCAGCTTGCCGAGCGTGTAGTTGAGATAGCCCGGATCGAACGTCCCGCGCACCGCCTCTTTTTCGGCCGGCAGCGCTTCGAGATAGGCGTGGTCCACGAACAGTCTTGCGGCCTCCTCGACCCGCATGCCGCGCGTGTGCATCTCGATCGCGGCGACGAAGCGGACGTCGCGCAGCAGCGCCTCCGACAGCTGCGCGATGCGCAGCGCCGTGTCATCGGGCCGGAAGCCGCGCTCCAGCATCAGCTGCTCGCAGTCGTGCGCCCAGCCTTCCACGAACGCGTAGCTGCTGAGGACCTGGCGCAGCGGCCGGCCGATCCCTCGGACATGGAGGAAGTGGACGTAGTGCCCCGGATAGACCTCGTGAATGCCCACGTCCCGCAGCGTCGCGTAATCGAACTTGGTCAGCCATTCTTCCGTTTCGGCCGCGGTCCAGACGGGTTCCGGCGGCGTGACGTAGTAAAACGACTCCGAGGACGGCTCGAACGGTCCCGCGGTGTCCATCATCGCGAACGCCCACCGTAGAAATGGCGGGGTCGGCTCGACCCGGGCGGGGACGTCCGACGGAATCGTGACGATGGCGTTCGCGCCCACAAACGCCCGCAGCTCGTCGAGCACGCGGGCGGCTTCGTCGACGAGCCGGTCGGCGGCCGGGTGGTCGCTGGACTGGCGCTTGATGACGTCGCGGACCGCCATGCCGGGCGCGGCGACCTCGCACGCGGCGCGGAGCCGCTGGGTGTTGGTGGCGAGGTCTTGCCGGCCGATCTCCAGCAGCCGGTCGAGGTCGAGGTCGACCATCTCGCCGAGGCGCAGCATGGTGCGAAACCGCTCCTCGCCGATCGCGAACTCCGCGATCGCCGTCGGCCGCAGATCGCCGGCGAGGTACTGGACAAACCCGCGGAGGGCCGCCAGCGCCGCCGTGTTGGCGCGCTCAAACGCGGACCGCGCTTCGGTCGAGACGCCCGCGTGCACCGCAGCGGGAAGCTCGCCTTCGTGGTACGTGACGGTGCCGCCGTAGACATCGAGCGCCGTATCGATGAACGGCCGCGGGAGCGGGGGACGCAGGGTGGCCCGGGCGACCGCGAGCACCTCGGGGATGCGCCGGAGGTGCTCGGTCAGGGCGGCGACGCGGCGCTCGAGCGGCGCGTAGTCGCGCTTGACGTAGTTGCTGACGTCGATCGCGCCGCTGTAGGTGATGGGATTGCGCTCGAGGTCGCGCAGCGACTCGAGCTCGAACAACTCCTCGTCGATCGCGAGCCGCACGAGCGTCAGGTCGTGGCGCTCGTCCCGCGTCAGCCCGGCCTCGTCAGGGGCGATCGCGGCGGCGCGGGCGGCCTGACCCCGGAGTGCGGATGCGCGGCCGGCGCGGCCCCGTTCGCTCAGGTCCGGCACACGGCCGTCGTAGTCGTGCAGGCCGAGCGAGGCGGCGAGCGTCGGGTGTGTTTCGTACAGCGAGGTCAAGAATTCTTGGACGACGGCGGCAAGCGCAGCGCCGGGCGAGGGTGCGGGCATGGAACGCGGTTCACCGGCCGCGGCGGCGATCCCTTGAGCCGCCGCACGACGCCGGGCGCGCCGTGCAGGCCCGCCGCCGGCGCGGCGTGGTTTGTACCCTATCCCGGTTCGTGTTACGATCGATCCGGCCGGGGCGTGGCGCAGCTTGGTAGCGCGTCTGCTTTGGGAGCAGAAGGTCGCCCGTTCAAATCGGGCCGCCCCGACCAGACCTTACTTGGGTTCGCGTGTGTTCGCGTTTCCGACAGAAGGGGCCGGGCGCGGAATCGGCGAGAGTTGAGATGTGATGTCGCGCACGGTGTTCAGTGCAACGGCAAAGTTGAGACCTTGGGTGTTCGGTAGGCCTCCGACCAGGATGCCGATCGCATTACCACCCGCAGTGATCACGGGACCGCCGCTGTTACCGGGGTTCGTCGCAGCGTCGAGTTGTATTAGCCCCTGTTGGGGATGAAGGGCACTTATGATGCCTCGCGTTACCGTCACCGACTCAATCCCGATCGAACTGCTGACTCGCCTCGGCTACGAGATTCTGCCGTACCTCCGCGAACTCGACGACCACGAGTGGACTGCCGAGGAGCGGGAGTTCTTGGAGTCGTCGGGGACCTGGAAAACGCGCCCGCTGAGCCCGGTGGGATAGCCGCTTGCGAGGCGACATAAGCACTTACCGAATACGAACCTGTATGGAGGGGGAGACACATGGAGCCGACCGAAAACATGCACAACGATGGTATTGCTCGGTGGACTGAGGTCGCTAAGGCCATCGTCCAAATTATCGCAATCATCATAGGCGGCATCTGGACGTATAACAAGTTCATACGCACCGAAGCCCCGTCTCTCGAACAATTCCATGTGTCTCAAGCGCAACTGAAGTGGCATGTCTTGCCGCAAAAAGACATGTGTGCTGCTAGTGTTGCGGTAACGTTGCTCAATGGAGGGACGACGCCGGTCGACGTGAATAGCCTGCAGGCAAGGGTGTGGGAATTTGTGTGGCCACAGAGTGACAAAGCCTTTCTTGATCTTAATCAAGTAGAGGCAACAAGCCCCGTCTTTAATAGGACCTTCAGTGCCAACGTCGCCGAGAGCGCCTTACTCGGTCACTACCGGCTTAATTCCCCCCACACCGACACGTTCACGTGGATCTTCAAGAAACTAAAGAACAGGCTACTAGTCTTTCGGCTAGATGGAAAGGCTCAGATGCAACAAGTCAACATGATCGCATGGGGGGGTGGAGGGAGGCCTCAAGAGCAAACGGTAAAAACGTATCTCTGGAGCCCAGTGTGCGGGTAAGCAATGGGTTAGTTATAGTCCGCGCGGATCGAGGACCCAACGTGCGCTTGGTTGCCGATTCGAAACACGCGTCCCCCGCGCGATGAGGTCAGGCCGATAACAACGTACTCGATCTATCGGAGCGGAGCGATCGTCGGGACGGTGATCGACAACGGGCAGGGTGGCGTGACGGTCCGATCGGGCCTCCTCGCCCACCCGAGAGCCACGCCACCATTCAGGCGTCCCTGTATAGATGGTGGCAAGCGCCCAGAAGACGCCCTTCAACGTGACCTCCTCTTCGTTACCACGGGATGTCGCAAACGTTTACAAGCCTCGCGCTCTATCCACATCAATCTATCGTCGGGGACTTCGGCATCGACCTCCAAGATGATGTCGTACGAGTCAGATAACGTGACATCCCGAACACCTGGGATGGTCAGACAATCCGCTCGGTGCGCGACTACGAAGTCCCGAATATCAATCGGTGGTCCCGGCAGGTTGGCGCGCACTGCCGCTTCCGCCTTCGCGACCTCCGCGTCTATAGCCGCATAGAACTGGGCGTCGAGTTCCCGTGCGAGCGGCTCGCGCAGCGCCGGGGGCAGTTGCTCCATCCACGCTTGCAACTGGTCCTCAAACGAAACTTGCGGCCGTTCCTCGGGAAGGTCCACGACGGGAATCGTCTTGCCGAAGCCTCGTTCGGCCAGCCATTCGGCCGCCTGCATCCTGTCCTTGAGCGAGACTGTCCTGACGCCCAGGGCCTTGCGGTCGCCTTTGAGAACGGCCGTCATCAGCGCGACCACATCAGCGCCGTCGGACACTGCCTCACGGACCATCCGGGCCAGCCCTCGCGGCCGACCGCCGGGGTTGCCGGACTGCCCCGGCACGAAGCCCTTGCCGGTCGCTCCTCCGGGCCGAGGCGTTGTTCCCGCGTTGCTCTCAACCGCCATTGAGGGCATTGTATGCGTTGCGGCTGCTGGCGGCAACGATGGCCTTCCTTATCCGGCATGTCGGACAGGTGTCCGCCCAGGCGGACGGCATGCTCGGGCGGCGCGCTGTCCGGCCCGTAGAGAAGGGGTGCGGCAAGTTATCAAAGAATCGTCAAGGAATCCAGCGGCAAGGACCTTGGTTCCAAGACTCTTTCTTGGGGGGTGTTTATGCGCTCATTGCGTCTGCTCGCGCTCAATACGATATTGATCTCGGCAGTAGTCGGAACGACATGCATCACGGCCTTGGCGGAAGACCTTACAGTCAAACTCGTCTCAATCGTCTCTCCCATCGGGTACGGCGAGCAGGAGACTCTCGTGGTTCAGACTGAAGCCGGTGCCATGTGCCAAGCGCACGCGATCACAAAAGGGATCAACTTCAACTTAGCGGCCCGCAAAGCGGGGAGCGACGGCCTCGTTCGGTGGTCATGGAAGACCGCGGCGAGCAGCGGCAAAGGCCATGTTATGGAAACACGGCAACTCGAGGTCGTGTGCGCGACGGGGGATCGAAAGGGAACGTTGCAGACCGAGTTTACCGTGCGGTAAGACTTGCGCGGGGGAGGGCCGCTCCGACGGGGGCGGCCTCCTGGTTCGTTTCGGCCTTCCGCCACGCATGAACGCACAAGCGCGTAGGACCGTCCTATTTTCTTACCGCTCGGCGGCACGCTGTTCTGGTGCCTTCCTGGTGCCTTGCCGAGGCGGAATCTCCCGAAACGATACCGAACAACCCAAAGCGACTCGAAAGGTCGCGGCGGTCACGGACGCAAGTGGGACAAGCGTTTCCGCGTCCCGCCTACGTTTCTGCGCTGTTCGATAGAATGGTCGGAGCACACTTTGGGAGCAGAAGGTCGCCCGTTCAAATCGGGCCGCCCCGACCAAAGACCCCAAAGCCTTGTTAATCAAAGCGTGGCGAGGAATGGGCAGACAGGTACCTGTCGTGTTTTACGTGGTGGTGATGGCAGCCGTCATAGTCGGCGTAGATTTCATGTTCTTCAGAACCCGATTCTGGGAGCGGCTGACAGTGAATATTGGCATTGTCTTGGTGTTCGCGGCTTTCTACTCGAGATTCCTCAGGCGTCCATGACCAAGGCGCTCCTGCCGAACACAGGTTCCCGATGCATGTCCTTTCGCGCGGCCATCAGGGCACAAGGAATAGCGGGGGGATAGGGGGGAGCGTACGCTGATGGAAGGTCGCCAACACCTGTCGCTGCCCGACGGATATTGGGCACGGGAGGTCGACGGGGTCTGGTACCTCTTCGACCAGAGGAACGTCATGCTTACCGGTCCCGCGGATGCGGCGAGGATCGAACAGTACGCCTGGCGCGATGTCTGGTGCCGGATCGACGAGGATATCGACGACGAAATCGCCGCGTTTCAAGCGGGGGTTCGTTCCCTGCACGAAATGCGCCGTACGCGCCAGTATTTCCGCATGTGGGACGCCGTCGCCAATATCCGCTCGGAGCCACAGACCGGGCTGATCCGAATCGAACCGGGTTTCCGGCGCGTCATCGGCCCGGTCGCCGTCGCGGTCGCCGCGGCCTTCATTATAGTGGCCACCGGCGCCGTTCGCGGCCCGGGCGGCCTGACCCTGTGGCCGCGTCCGGACCGGAGCGCGGGACAGGCCTCCGCCACGTTTCCCAAACCTCTGGCCGCCGCGCTGGCGAACGTCGTTGTGCCGCCCGCCGAGGCTGAGCCGGCGCCGCCCGCGACGCCGCGAGCGACCCCTCCGGCTCAGCGAACGGCGCGCCGGCGGCCCGTGGTCAAGTACGCGGCGACCGTCGGAAGCTTCGCGAGCGCCGCCAGCGCGCAGCGGATGATGCACCTGGTTCGGCGGAAAGGGTACATCGTGGACGTCGTGCCCCGCGGCGAGCTTTCCGAAGTGGTGACCCCGCCGTATCGAACGCGCCGTCAGGCCGCGTCTGTCGTGCGCGGCCTTGAGGAGATTGGTCTCCCGGCGGAGCTCACCGCGTATCGCATGCCGTAAGCTGAGCGGCCGGCGCGCGCGGGTTAGGGACCGCTCCGCGGCGTGCCTGAGGACGACGGCTCTATCACATCGATGCGAAACACGGTGTTACGGTCCCCGTTCACGGCACTCGGCCGTACGCCGAACCACGCGCCGAGCCGCTCATACATCAGCGTGATGGATTTTTCCTGAGAGGCGACGGCGACCGTCCACGAGGGCGCGCCGAACACCGCCCGGACGTCGGCCTCCGTGCTGCCCGTGTGCAGCCCTTCCCGCGTCCGATAGGCGGGGTCCTCGATCACCCAGATCCGGCGGACGATGCCCGCGCCCGTCGCGCGGACACCGAGGCCCGATTCCACCGGGGCCGCATACCAGGTGTAGTCCACGCCGACGCCGGGCCGTTCCGCCGTGTTCGTGGCGCGTCCAAGCGCCGCGACGACGTCCGGCAGCGTCATTCCGAGACGGACGGTGCCGATGCTCCGGCCGGGAACGATCGTCGTCGCGCCGCTCCGCTGTCCCGCCGGGGCGGCGGCCGGCCGACCGGCACCGTCGGGGATGGCGACAATGACCGCGCTCTCCTCGTCGGCCGCCGCGACGCGGAAGCGAACGGGCGCGACGCACTCCACCACCACCCGCACGACATCCGGTGTGAACTGACCTGCCCGGATTTGTTGGATCACACCCTCCGCGGGGTGCACGGTGCCCGCCCGGAACCCGAGCCGCGCGTTCAGGATGTCGACGACGATCCAGGCCGGTCGAACCGGCTGCACCTCGTAGTGGACGGCCGCCGACGCCCGGATCACGACCTGGAGCTCGCGGCCCTCCATTCGTGTCGTGACGCCCGTCACGGTTGCCGGCTCGGCGGAAACCGCGGCGGCCGGCCGTCCGGCGAGGGCGCAGAGGGCGGAGACAACGATCGCGGCGGCGGTACGCGCCGCCCGGATGCCGCAGAGCCGTCTCATCCCCATCCGCCCCCCTAAGGTGTGCCGCCGTTTAGCATTCGCCGCCCGGCGGCGAACTCATATCGCGGACGAGACCGTCCGGCTACGCCGCCTTGAGGTCGGAGGTGCAGTGTGGACACCGGACGGCTTTGAGCGGGATCGTCGACACGCAGTACGGGCACGACTTGGTCGTGGGCGCGACCTCGGGCTGCCGCCGCATCCGGTTGACCTGCCGGATGACCAGGAACATCACGAAGGCCACGATGACGAAGTCGACGATCGTGTTGATGAAGACGCCGTAGTTGATCGTGGGCGCCCCCGCCGCCTTGGCCGCCGCCACCGAGGGGAACGGACCTCCTTTCAGTGTGACAAACAGGTTCGCGAAGTCCAGGCCGCCGAGCGCCAGGCCGATCGGCGGCATGATGATGTCGCTCACGAGCGATGAGATGATCCGGCCGAACGCGGTGCCGATGACGATCCCGATTGCCAAGTCGAGCAAGCTCCCGCGCATCGCAAATTCCCGGAACTCTTTCAGCATGATCGCCCTCCTCGGATTCGGATCTCCTGTTCGTCGGCGTTCGCCCGCGCCGGCGCGGGGACGGACGTGTTGCCTGTGTGGCCGGGGCGGCCGGGAGTGTCACACCTTCTCCGGAGGGTAACGCGTCTCCTCACACCCAATACTAGGTGTGCAGGTCCGGTGATGGGAGGTCAGAGCCATGCATGTCCCGCTCACACCGCTGGAATTCCGCCGCCGCGCGGAGACGCTCTTCGGCGGCAAGGTGGGGGTGATCGACGGCGAGAAGCGCTTCACGTACGCCGAGTTCGGCGAACGCTCGCGCCGGCTCGCCGCGGCGCTTCGAGATCAGGGGGTCCGCCCCGGCGACGTCGTGTCCTTCCTGACCTACAACACGCACCATCTGCTCGAGGCGTACTACGGCGTGCTGCAGGCCGGCGCGGTGCTCAACCCGATCAACATCCGCCTGCATCCGAACGACATCGCGTACGTGCTCAACCACGCCGAGAGCCGCGCGCTGTTCTTCCATAAAGACTTCGCCCCGATGGTTGCGACGATGCGGCCCGGCCTCGAGACGGTGAAGCACTTGGTGGTCCTGGAGCCGGACGGGCCGCCGCCGCCCGGCGCGGCCGAGTACGAGACGCTGCTCGGGAGGGCCGCGCCGATCAGCGTCGACCCGGACGTCGATGAGAACAGCGTGGCCGAACTTTTCTACACCAGCGGCACGACGGGCCGGCCGAAGGGGGTCGCCCTCACCCATCGGTCGCTCTACCTGCACGCCCTGTACTGCATCATCTCCAAGCGGCTCGGCGACGCGACGGTGCACCTGCACGTCGTGCCGATGTTCCACGTGAACGGGTGGGGCGCCCCGCACACGATCACCGGCATCGGCGGCACGCACGTGCTGCTCCGCAAGATCGATCCCGTCGAGATCTTCCGTCTCGTCCAGGCCGAGCGGGTGACCGACTTGTACGCGGTGCCGGCCATCTTCAACGCGCTCGTCAACCACCCGGAGTTCGGGAAGTACGATCTGCGCAGCCTCCGGCTGCTGATGAGCGGCGGCGCGCCGCCGGCGCCCGCGCTCGTTGCGGCGATGCTGGACAAATTCGGGTGCGAGGCGTTCGTCGGCTACGGCCTGACCGAGACGAGTCCGGTGCTGACGCTGGCGCGGCCCAAGACCCATCTGCAGCACGAGCCGCCCGAGCGGCAGCTCGAGCGGCGGACGCGGACCGGGTACCCGATTCTCGGCGTCGAGGTTCGCGTCATGGATGAGAACGGGCGCGACGTGCCGGCCGACGGCGAGACGGTCGGGGAGATCGTGGCCCGCAGCAATGTCGTGATGGACCGGTACTTCAAGGATCCGGAGGCGACCGCCGCCGCCATTCGCGACGGGTGGTTTCACACCGGCGACATGGCCACCCTCGACGCGGAGGGCTACGTCAACATCGTCGACCGCAAGAAGGACATCATCATCAGCGGCGGCGAGAACATTTCGTCGGTGCAGATCGAGAACACACTCTACGCCCATCCCGCGGTGTTCGAGTGCGCGGTCATTCCCGTGCCCGACGAGCGGTGGGGCGAAGTGCCGAAAGCGTTGGTCGTCCTCAAGCCGGGGGCCGCGGCCACGGAGACCGACGTGCTCCAGTTCTGCCGGGAGCGGCTGGCCGGCTTCATGGTCCCGAAATCGGTGGAGTTCCTGGAGGCCCTCCCAAAGGGCGGGACCGGCAAGATCCTCAAGGGCCAGCTGCGCGAGCAGTACTGGGCCGGACAGCCGCGCCGGGTCCACTGAGGGCGGGGCGGGAGGCGGGCGTGCACGTCCGGCGGGCCACGGTCATCGGCGCGGGGGTGATGGGGAGCGCGATCGCGGCGCACCTTGCGAACGCCGGCGTGTCCGTCCGGCTGCTCGACGTGGCGCCGCGGGAGCTCACCGACGACGACCGCCGGGCAGGCCGCACACCGGCCCACCCGGAGGTTCGCGCGCGTCTCGCGCGCGCCGGCAAGGAACGGGCGCTCCGCGCCACGCCGCCCGCGTTCATGGCCCCCGAACTGGCCTCGCTCGTGACGCCCGGAAACTTCGAGGACGACCTGCACCACGCCCGGGAGTCCGACTGGATCATCGAGGCGGTGGTCGAGAACCTCGCGGCCAAGCGGGCGGTCCTGGCCCAAATCGAGGCCCACGGGCGGCCGGGCGCCCTCGTGAGCTCCAACACGAGCGGCCTCTCGATCAACGCCATGCTCGAGGGACGCTCGCCCGCGTTTCGGCGGCATTTTCTCGGCACGCACTTCTTCAACCCTCCCCGTTACATGCGGCTCGTCGAAGTCATTCCGGCCGCCGACACGCTGCCGGAGGTCCTCGCGGCCGCCGCCGACGTCATCGGCCGCGTGCTCGGCAAGGGCGTCGTGACCGCCAAGGACACGCCGAATTTCATCGGCAACCGCATCGGCGCGTTCACTTCGTGCCTGGCGTGGAAGCTCGCGCTCGAAGGCGGCTACACGGTCGAAGAAGTGGACCTGTTGACGGGCCCGCTGATCGGCCGGCCGCGCACCGGCAGCTTCCGCCTCGCCGATCTGGTCGGGCTCGACACCGCGTATCACGTCCGCCGCAACGTCTACGAGAGCCTGCCTCACGACCCGGATCGGGAGGTCTTCAATCCTCCGGCGCTGCTGCGCGGCATGGTCGAGCGCGGCTGGCTCGGCGCCAAGACGGGCCGCGGATTCTACTGGCGGCGCGGCGACGCCACGATGGTGGTGGACCTCGACAGCCTGGAGTACCGTCCGCTGCGGCCGCCCGACCTGCCGTCCGTCGCCGCGGTCGCGGGCATCGCCGGTATCGGTGAGCGGCTCACCACGCTTTTTCGAGCCGGCGACCGGGCCGCCGCGTTCGTCCGGCAGCTCCTCGACCGCACCCTCGCCTACGCCGCCCGGGTGCTGCCGGAGATCAGCGACGACGTGGTCAATGTCGACCGCGCGATGCGGTGGGGCTTCCATTGGGAGCTCGGTCCGTTCGAGCTCTGGGATGCCCTCGGCCCGGCGGAGATCGCCGCGCGTCTCGCGGCCGACGGCGCGGCGATCCCCCCGGTGGTGGACGAAGTGATCCGGCGCGGAGACGGGCGTTTCTATCGGGACGCGGGCTCGAATGTCGTGGCGGCCGGGAGGCGAGCGGAAGGCGGCCGCCGTCAGTTCTTCGATATGCCGGCCGCCGGGTACCGACCGGTACCCACCCCCCCCGGCGCGCTCGTGCTCGCCGACTTCGCGCGGACCGAACGCGAACTCGAGCGCACTCCTGATGCGTCGCTGCTCGATCTCGGCGACGGCGTCGGCTGCGTCGAACTCCACTCGCACCTGAACGGTGTGACACTGGAAACCCTGCGCGTGCTGGAATCGGCCCTCGACAGGCTGGAAGGGGAGTTCGAGGCGCTCGTGATCGGCACGCAGGCGCGCGATTTCTGCGCGGGCGCGAGCCTTCGCGAATGGCTGTCGCTCGCGGACGAAGGCCGCTGGGCGGCGGTGGATGAGCGGGTCCGCCGGTTCCAAGAACTCGCGCGGCGGGTGCGCCGGGCCTCGAAACCGGTCGTCGCCGCCCCTCGCGGGCGAACGCTCGCCGCCGGCGGCGAGATCTGCCTGGCCTGCGGCCGCCTGCAGGCCGCCGCCGAGACCTACATGGGACTGGTCGACACGGAGGTCGGCCTCGTCCCCGCGGGCGGCGGTACCATGGAAATCGTCCGGCGCGCCCAGTCACGCATCCCGCCCGGCGTGACGGCCGACCTGCTGCCCTTTATCCAGTGGGCGTTCGAGGCGATTGCGCGGGGGACGATCTCGCAGTCGGCCCTCGAGGCGCGGCGGCTCGGGTACGTGAGAGACGCGGACGGCATCACGATGGACGCCGAACGGTTGATCCAAGATGCCAAGGACGCCGCGCTGGCGATGGTCCGCCTCGGCTACCGGCCGGCGCTGCCGGACCGGATTCGCGTCGGCGGCGAGCGGATTCGGGCGGCGTTGCACGAAACGCTCTACATCTTGAAGGCCGGCGGCCAGATCACGGCGTTCGACGAGGTCGTCGGCCGCCGGCTGGCGCACGTGATGGCCGGGGGCGCCGTGCCGGAGGGGACCGCGGTTTCCGAAGGCTACCTGCTCGATCTGGAGCGCGAGGCGTTTCTCGGGCTGCTCGGCGAGGCGAAGACGCGCGAGCGGATGCGGCACCAGGTGCAGACCGGCCGGCCGCTTCGCAACTAGCGAAGGGCGGACGCGAACCACGCTAGGGGACGGACAAAGGGAGTGCGGCGATGCGTGACGCGGTGATCGTCTCGGCGGTCCGAACCGCCATCGGCAAGGCGCCGCGGGGCGCGCTCCGCGATACGCGCCCGGATGAGCTGGCCGCGGCGGTGATTCGGGAGGCGGTCCGCCGCGTGAGCGGACTCGACCCGGCCGCCGTGGAGGACGTAATCCTGGGCTGCGCCCTGCCGGAGGGGGAGCAGGGGCTCAACATGGCGCGGGTGGCGGCGCTGCGGGCGGGACTGCCGGTCACCACCTGCGGCCAGACGATCAACCGGTTCTGCTCCTCCGGCCTGCAGGCGATCGCGCTCGCATCATACGAGGTCATGACCGGGCAGGTGGACGTGGCGGTGGCGGGCGGCGTCGAGAGCATGAGCCTCGTGCCGATGCGCGGTAACAAATACGCGCCGAATCCGCACCTCGCGGGCGAGTGGCCCGACGTGTATCTGTCGATGGGGCTTACCGCCGAGAACGTGGCCCGGCGGTTCGAGGTCTCGCGGGAGGACCAGGACGCGTTCAGCCTGCGGAGCCACGCGCGCGCCGCGGCGGCGATCGCGGCCGGCCGCTTCACGGACGAGGTTCTGCCGCTCACGGTCCGGCGGTGGGAGGACGGCGACGGCCGCCCGGCGTCACGCGAGCTGACCTTTGGGGCGGACGAGGGCGTGCGCGCCGACACCTCGCTCGAGCGGCTCGCCGCGCTGCCGCCCGTCTTCGCCAAGGACGGGGTGGTGACGGCCGGCAACTCGTCGCAGACGAGCGACGGCGCCGCGGCCGTGGTGGTGATGTCGGAGGAGACGGCGGAGCGGCTGCGCCTGAAACCGCTGGGGATCTTCCGGTCCTTCGCCGTCGCCGGCGTGCCGCCGGAGATCATGGGCATCGGCCCGGTCGAGGCGGTGCCCAAGGCGCTGCGTCAGGCGCGGGTGCGCCTGCAAGACGTCGACGTGATCGAGTTGAACGAAGCGTTCGCCTCGCAGGCCGTCGCGGTTGCCCGGCGTCTCGACCTCGACGAGGCGCGGCTCAACCCGAACGGCGGGGCGATCGCGCTCGGGCATCCGCTCGGGTGCAGCGGCGCCCGCATCACGGTGACGATGCTGCACGAACTGGCGCGCCGGGGCGCGCGGTACGGCGTCGCCACGATGTGCATCGGCGGTGGGATGGGCGCGGCCGGCGTGTTCGAGCGTCCGTAGCGCCGCGGCGCCGGCGAATTCGTGGGGGAGCGTGACGCCATGGAGATGACGGGTGTGGCCGCGGGCGGCAGTTTCCTCATCACGGCGTCCACGCCGGGGGAGGCCTTCACGCCCGAGGATTTCTCGACGGAGCACCGGCTGGCGGCCCGCAGCCTCGCGGAGTTCCTCGACGCCGAGGTGGAGCCGCGCACGGCGCAACTCGAGACCCACGACTATCCTTTGATGCGGCGGCTCCTGCGGGAGTTGGGCGCGCTCGGCTTCCTCGGCGTCGACATCCCGGAGGCGTACGGCGGCACGGGGCTCGACTTCATCACGTCGCTGCTCGTCGCTGAGACGATGAGCCGCGGGTCGTTCGCGGTGGCCTTCGGCGCCCATACCGTGATCGGGACGCTGCCGATCGTCTACTTCGGGACGGACGATCAGAAGCGCCGCTACCTGCCCGGTCTCGCCGCAGGGGAGCTCGTCGGGGCCTACGCGCTCACGGAGCCCACCGCGGGGTCGGACGCCCTGGCCGCCCGCACGCGCGCGGTTCTCGCCGAGGACGGGCGCGCGTACCGCCTCACCGGCACGAAGCAGTTCATCACCAACGCGGGGTTCGCCGACGTGTTCACGACGTACGCCAAGGTCGACGGCGAGCGGTTCACGGGCTTCATCGTCGACCGCGCGACGGAAGGCCTGGAGGTCGGCCCGGAAGAGCATAAGATGGGCATCAAGGGCTCGTCCACGGCGAGCCTCTTCTTCGACAACGCCCGGGTGCCGGCGGAGAACCTCCTCGGGGAGGTGGGCGGGGGGCACCGCGTTGCGCTCAACATCCTCAACATGGGGCGCCTCAAGCTGGCGACCGCGTCCACGGGCGCCGCCAAGCGCGCCGTCCGCCAGGCGATCGCCTATGCGACGGAGCGCCACCAGTTCGGCCGCCCCATCGCGTCCTTCGGCCTGGTGCGGCAGAAACTCGCCGAGATGGCCGTGCGCACCTATCTCCTCGAGAGCATGGTTTACCGGACCGGCGGGCTGATCCAGGCGGGCCGGCAGACCGCGGACACGCCGGTCAGATCGGTCGAGGAGTACGCGGTGGAATGCGCGATCGATAAAGTGTACGGATCGGAGGCGGCCGGGTTCGTCATGGACGAGCTCGTGCAGGTCTACGGCGGCTACGGATTCATCGAGGACTACCCCGCGGCCCGCGCGTACCGCGACGCCCGTATCAGCCGCATCTACGAAGGGACGAACGAGATCAACCGGTTGTTGATCACGAGCATGCTGCTGCGCCGTGCCCAGCGGGGACGGCTGCCGCTCCTCGAGGCCTGCCGGGCCGCGGTGGACGCCACGATGGGAGACGCGGCGCCCCCGGGACGCCCCGGGGACCCCGGTCCGCTCGCGGACGCGTGGACCCAGGTCGAACGCGCGAAGCAGGCGTGCCTGGCCGTCGCGGGCATCGCCGCCGCGCGATACGGCGACGCGCTCGCCGAGCAGCAAGAAGTGCTCGCGCGGATCGCCGACCTGATCATCGAGATCTTCGCGATGGAGAGCGGCCTGCTGCGGGCGCGCCGCGCGACGGGGCCGGGACGGCCGGAGGACGGCAAGGGCGACCTCGTCCGCGCCGGGGTCGCCGACGGCGTGGCGCGCGTCGAAGGATGGTGCCGGCAGATCCTGGCCGCGGCGGGCGCGGGGGAGGCGCTGCGCGGCCAGCTCGGCGCGGTGCACCGGCTGCTCGGCGACGTACCGCCCGACGGCATCGCGCTGCGGCGGCGGATCGCCGAGCGGCTGCTGGACGCCGGCACGTACGTGGCGTAGCGCATGCGCGTGCACGATCTGTTCAGTCTCTCCGGCCGCGTGGCGCTGGTCACCGGCGGCTCGCGCGGACTGGGCCGGGAGATCGCCGAAGGGCTCGGCGAGGCGGGGGCCGCGGTCGCGCTCACGGCGCGCCGGGAGGAGTGGCTCCACGAGGCCGAGCAGGCGCTCCGCGCCGCCGGCATCGACTGCATGGCGGCCGCGTGCGACGTCACCCGGCCGGACGCGGTGCACGCCCTGGTCGCGGCGGTGGCGGCACGATACGGCAAGATCGACATCCTGGTCAACAACGCGGGCGCGACGTGGGGCGCGTCCGTGCTCGAGATGCCGCTCGACCGGTGGCAGCGCGTGCTCGAGGCCAATCTGACGGGGACGTTTCTCGTGACCCAGGCGGTGGGGCGATCCATGGTCGACCGGCGCTACGGCAAGATCGTCAACATCGCCTCGATCGCCGGGCTCGCCGGCAATCCGCCGGAGGTGCTCGACACCATCGGCTACAGCGCCGCGAAGGGCGGCGTCATCGCGTTCACGCGCGACCTGGCGGTGAAGTGGGCGCCTTACGGCGTGTACGTGAACGCCATCGCGCCCGGCTTCTTCCGTACCCGGATGACGGAGTCGCTGCTCGAGCGGAATCAGGCCCGCGTCGAGGCGCAGATTCCGCTCGGGCGCATCGGCCGGCCCGGCGAGCTCAAAGGCGTCGCGGTCTTCCTCGCCTCCGCGGCGTCGGACTACGTGACCGGTCAGATCATCCCCGTCGACGGAGGTCGCACCGCGACGTGACGGTTAAAGTCGGGATCCTCGGCGCGGGCTTCATCGGCCGGCTGCACGCGCTCAACCTCAAGGCGGACGCGCGGGTCTCGCTGGTCGGGATCGCCGACGCGGTCCCGGCCGCGGCCGCCCGCCTCGCCGCCGAAGCGCAGACGGCGCCCCTGCCGGATCTCGCCGCGCTGCTCGATGCCGGCGCGGACGCGGTGTACGTCACAACGCCGAACACCCATCACGTCGAGCCGGTGCTTGGAGCGCTCGCGCACGGCGCGCACGTGTTCTCCGAAAAGCCGATGGCCACGTCGCTCGACGGGGCGGCGCGGATCCGCCGCGCGGCGGAGCGGTCGCGCGGCGTCTACCAGGTTGGGTTCAACCGGCGGTTCGCCAACGTGTACGCGTTCGCACGGCGGCTCATCGACGAGGGGCGCCTCCGGCCCCTCGCGGCGCAGCTGAAGCACAACCGCGGGGAACTGCGCCAGCCGCCCTGGACCTCCGATCCAACGGTGACCGGCGGCTATCTCTACGAGACGCCGGTACACCTGTTCGACATGGCCCGCTTTCTCTTCGGCGACGTCGCGGAGGTGCAGGGCTGGGCGCGGCAGAGCCTCTACGCGGAGCCGGACGCGTTCACCCTGCTGCTGCGGTGCCACAGCGGACTGATCACGTCCGTGACCAGCGTCGCGCACGCGAGCTGGCTCTTTCCCTCGGAGCGCATCGAGATTTACGGCGATCACGCCTCCGTGATGACCGAAGAGCTCGAGCGCGCGGCGTTCAGCGCCGGAGCGCGCGCGCAGGTCGAGGCGATCGACTGCGGCGCGATGCCGTTCGAGCAGAAGTGGGGGTACGTGATCGAGGACCGGCTGTTCGTCGACGCCGTGCTCGGCGAACGTCCTCCCGCCGTGACCGCGGCCGACGGCTATCGCGCGACGGAACTGGTCGAGGCGTCCTACCGCGCGGTGCGGGAAGGCCGTTCGATCGCACTGCCGCTTCCCGAACCGGCTGGGCCCTAGCGCGTCAACCCCGAACTCCCCCCATAATTCGGCGGCATTCCGCCGCTACCGCGTTTGGCCTTGCGTCCCCCAGGGAAATAATAAGGCGGTCACATGTAGAGAGGGGCACGAGAGGGGGTGAGATTACATGATTTTTCTGCTCCTCGGTCTGCTGATCCTCGCCGCCACGGGTCACATGCTCCTGCGGTAAGGCGGCGGCGGTCGGGCCGATGCAGCGAGTGACCGTTGACAGTCGATAGAGAGCGATAGAAACGACCGACGGTGCCGGCGGGATCGCCGAAACCGGTGTTCGACAGATAGTAAGAAAACGATTCACACAGAGACAAAGGGAGGGTTGTATGCGCAAGATCGCCTTGCTCGTACTCGGCGTAATGGTCCTGTCGTTCGCCAGCGCAGCCATGGCTCAGACAACCCCGGCACCTGCGACGACGCAGACTCAGGGTCAGTATCCCAACGTCGCCAACCTGAAGCCGTTCTCCGCGGAAGCGAACTACATGTCCCTCGCCGGATATCTCCGGTACCTGGTGTTCCAGCAGACGGGGCAGTGGCTCACCCGCGAAGAGGCGGTGCGGATCGTCAACCAGCAGCGCGGCATGTAGGATAGCGTTCGCTGGTTTGCCGCTGGACGGCGGGGGGGAGGGCGGACGCCCTCCCCCCCGCGTTTGTCAGGACGACACCGACGCGGCAGCGGACGACGCACCCCAACGTATCACGAGAACCTGAAGGGAGGAGAGGTATCAGTAGTGAGAACTGATCGACGACCGATGCGGCGATTGTTTGTCACCGCCGTCCTGGTGGCGGCGTTAGGCGCCGGCCTCGTGTCCGTGGCCGTAGCCCAAACGCCGGCGCCATACGTGAAAGTGTTTGTGGACGGCAGTCCGGTGTACTTCGACCAGGCCCCCGTGATGGCCAACGGGCGCGTGCTCGTTCCGCTTCGCGGCGTGTTCGAGCGGCTCGGGGCCACGGTGACATGGGATCCGACCTCTCAGACCGTGCTCGCGCAGAGCGGCGCAACCAGCGTCTCGCTGCGGATCGGCTCGCCCCAGGCGTTCGTCAACGGGCAGGCGCAGTTCCTCGACGTTCCGGCGATGCTCGTCGGCGGCCGGACGTTGGTGCCGCTGCGCTTCGTCAGTCAGGCGCTCGGCGCGGGCGTGACGTGGGACGCGGCGACCTCGACGGTCCAGATCACCAGCCAGGGAGCGCTCACCGGTCCGCCGGTGACCTACCCGCCGACGCAGTCCTATCCGCCGACCCAATCCTATCCGCCGACCCAATCCTATCCGCCGACGGCCTATCAACCCCCCGCGCCTACCACGATCTCGGGGACGGTCGTGCGCGTGAACGCCACGACGTACCCGGGTCAGCTGCTCGTCCAGACGCCGCCCGGCGAAGTGTATACCTACAACATCGTCTCCGGGACGACCATCGTTCGTCAAAACGTGGTCACGGGCGTGAGCGGGCCGGTGTCCCTCAGCGCGCTCAGACCGGGTGACTCCGTCACGGTGACGGCCGATCAGTCCGGCACGGCGCAGAACGTCCAGGCGTCGTTCACGTCTCCGGCGCCGGTACCGGCCGGGGCCATTACGTCGGCGACCGTTACGCCGACCGGGCGTCCATTGGTGCCCGGGGACGTGATGACGGTCGTCGCGATAGGCCCGGCGCACGGCACCGCGACCTTTGCGATCACCGGGCTCCGGAACGGCCTGCCGATGACCGAATCCGCGAACCAGCCCGGCACGTACGTCGGCAATTACGCGGTCCAGCCGGGCGACTTCGTTCAAAACACCACCGTGGTGGTCTCGCTGACGGCGCCCACCGGACAGTTGTTGACGGCCACGGCGCCGAGTCCGGTAACGATCAGCGCGTCGGCGATTGTGCCGCCCGCGATGGGCGGCGCGCCGGTGATCAGCCAGCCGGGTCCGGGGACTCCCATCCGGACGCCCTTTACCGTGACGGGCAGCGCCCCACCGGGCTCCCTCGTCAAGGTTCAAGCGGATTATAACGGGACCGTGCTGCTCTTTCCCGTCCAGGGCACGCTCGGCACGCAGACCGTGACGGCCGACGCGAACGGCAACTGGTCGGCGACATTCGCGCAGGCGCCGCCGGTGCGAGGGGTCAACGTGACGATTTCCGCGACCCTCGTGGACTACACGGGGGCGGCCCGCTCGCCGTCGACCACGGTCAACACGACGTTGCAGTAACGTTGCACCAGCAGCGGGTTAAAAACTGAAAAGATGAACCACGCCCGGGCGGCCGGCAACAGCCGGCCGCCCGGGCGGATGAGGTGTCCCCCGTGAGAACCGATAGATCGCGAAGAGCGCTCGCCGGCGTTGTCCTCGTCGCGGCGCTCGCCGCCGGCTTCACGTCCACCGCCGCGGCGCAGACCCCGGCGCCCGACGTCAAGGTGTTCGTCGACGGGGCGCCGGTGACGTTCGATCAGCCCCCTATGATAAGCAACGGGCGCGTGCTCGTGCCCCTCCGCGGCGTATTCGAGCGGCTCGGCGCCGCGGTGACGTGGAATCCGGGTGCGCAGACCGTGGTCGCAACGCGCGGCGCCACCAGTGTCTCGCTGCGGATCGGGGCCCCGCAGGCGTTTGTCAACGGCCAGGCGCAGTCCCTCGATGTCCCGGCGATGTTGATCGGCGGCCGGACGCTTGTGCCGCTGCGCTTCGTCAGCCAGGCCCTCGGCGCCATGGCGGCGTGGGATGCCGCGAGCGCCACCGTGCAGATCACGAGCGCGGGGGGCGCAT
>Ga0070731_10001572_pt1 | contig 23364 bp, 24 predicted proteins | sample Coa_R1_2_FD_66448 | JGI IMG/M metagenome (GOLD analysis project Ga0070731, IMG submission 66448) | Surface soil microbial communities from Centralia Pennsylvania, which are recovering from an underground coalmine fire - Coalmine... | ecosystem: Environmental > Terrestrial > Soil > Unclassified ... | reverse complement strand
CGCGACCCCGCCGCGGCGATCGCGGCGCGCGACCTCACTGCGGACGAGCGCAAAGCGCTGCTCGAAGGCGACGTGGTGCGGCTCTACGAATGGGGCTGCCACCCATTCCTGCTCGCCTATCTGACGCGCTGGGATTTATTCGGGCTGACGCAGCCTATTTACAATAAGCGCATCCGCACCGCTCACGACGCGCGGGACGAATAACTTCTCCGGATGCCTGGGTAGCGACCGCCCCTAATCCGCGCCGAGGTCGAAGGTGCGCACGCCCTGCCGCCGGTCGGGAAGCTGCAGCACCTCCGGATTGGCCAAACTCCTGCGCGCATTGTGGTAACCGGCGCTCCAGTGCTCTTCCATGGTGCGCCGTGAGAATTCAAAATCCTTGGCAATGCCTTCGTATTTCCTGGCGCGATAAATCAGATGCACGATGTTGCACACCTTGTCGTTGGCCACCTCAGAGAGCATTTTCACGTCGTCGCTGTCGCGCAGGTCCGGCGGAAGCTGGCTGATGAGATGCGCTAGCGCGATGCGAAGCCGCTGTGAATGCTGGTATTGGTCGGTGGCGGCGCGGTTACGGCTGGAATAAACAATCTCCTTGTGGCGAACCTCGACTTCGATCATGTCCTGTGGCAACTCGCCCCGCGCGTTCCAGAGATCGACTTGAAACGCCAGCGTGTCTTGCCGCGGCCTGCCTTCGAGCACCCACTGCAGTGGCGTGTTGGAGATCAGTCCGCCGTCCCAATAGAACTCGTCGTCCACCTTGGTTGCCGGGAATCCGGGAGGGAGCGAGCCGGAGGCGATGACGTGCTCGATCCGGATCGTGTGCGTCGTGGTATCGAAATAGACGAAATTGCCGCTGCGCACCTCGACTGCGCCGACGCTAAAGCGCATTGGCCCGGCGTTGATGCGATCAAAATCGACCAGGCGTCCCAGCGTCTGCCAGGCCGGGGTGTTGTCATAGTAGCTCGCCTTGTCGGCGCTCCCGGGGAACCAGAGCAGCGGCGGCGGCACTCGCGGCACAAAGAAATCATTGGCGCCGAACATCAGCACGTTCATCGCATGGGCCTGATTGATCAGCTGGTGGTTAAGCTCATCCCGGAACTCAAGCGGCGGCAAATTCGGGATCCCGAACGGCGAAGCGCTGACCGTCTCCCAGAACTCGCGCAATCGCGACACGCGCAGCTCGGGCGGATTGCCTGCAATGATTGCCGAATTGATCGCTCCAATCGAAATGCCCGCGACCCAATTCGGGTGCAAATCGGCCTCGGCGAGCGCCTGATAGACCCCTGCCTGATAGGCACCCAGCGCACCGCCGCCTTGCAGCAACAATGCGATCCGCTCGAATGGCGTACGCTGCGTCATTGCTTTTGCTCTTGAGACCGATAAGCATCGATGATTTCCGAGCCGGTGGCGAACCAGACGCTGCCATGCGAGGCGATATATGAAAGAGCCCGATCCAGGGTGCGGATTCGGTGCGGTACTCCGATCAGAAACGGGTGCAGGGCGATCGCCATCACGCGCCCACTGCGTGCGCCCTCTTCGTAAAGCACGTCGAATGTCTCACGAATACGGCGTTCAAATTCGCCGATGTCGATACTCGGCACGTTGAACAGCGGCATGTCATTGAGTTCGATCGAATACGGAATCGAATAAAGCCCATTGTTCATGCGGTAGGGCAGGTCGTCGTTGACCCAATCGCAGACGTACTGGACGCCGTGCTCACGCAGAAGGTCGAGCGTGTGCCAAGTCTCGCCCAGGCCCGGCCCGAGCCAGCCGCGCATGGTCTGGCCCCATTGCCCGATTATCTCGCGCGCCTCAGCAATGACCGCGGCCTCTTTATCCTTAGGCATGCCGGTCAGCAAAACGGAGTTGGTGAGCCCATGTCCCATCAATTCCCATTGCAGCTTCGTCACCGCTTCCATGATGCGCGGATAGAAACGGCCGACCTCGGCGTTAAGCGCAACCGTGCCACGCACACCGTGCTTGGCCAGCACTTCGATGATGCGCCACACGCCAACGCGATTTCCGTAGTCCCGGCGCGAGTGATTGCGGATATCCGGGGCCTGGTTGCCGATTTCAATATGGAAGTGCTCGATGTTGGGGATCACCCACACGGCCACACGTGCGCCGTTCGGCCACACGACAGGCGGCCGATCGACGATGGCCTGATACGGGAACAGTGGGAAGGGATCGGATTCCTGCGGCACGTCGCGCTCCTGCGGTTCGAACAGCTCGCGTCCGTTTCTAACATTCGCATCCACGTTCGGCACGCTCCGATGGGAATGCTGGAATCAAAAGACAACAGTTCGACTGCCATAGGCACGGGAGGGTGTCAGGACGAGGGCTGAGTGGCGTCCTCCGGGCTGCCGGCGGTGCTCGCAATCGGCCAGCGTTCGTGCGTGAGCGGGACGATCATATGCACGGAAAGGCCCGTGCGCTTGAACGTCCGGGTGATGTCACCGTTCAATTGCCGTTCGATGACGAGCCCAATCAAGCGCGAACCGAAGCCGAGCTTTCGCGGCCGCCGAGTCGGCGGTCCATTCTTCTCAACCCAATCGAGCGCGAGCGTCATGCCGCGCTCAGTTCGGCTCACTGACCAGCTCAGATCGAGATGCCCCTTAGGGCGCGATAGGCTGCCATGCTTGACGGCGTTGTCTGCAAGCTCGTGCAACGCCGCGCTGAGGTTGAACACGGGATCCGGTTCAAGCTCAACGTTCGGACCGGTAAACGATATCCGATCCAGATAAGGCCCCAGCAGGACATTCAACAGATCCATGATCGGGATCGATTGGCCGCCACCCTCGGTGATCAACCGCTGCGCGTTTGCCAGAGCGAGCACGCGAGCTCTGTATTTGGCCGCCAGATCGGCGATGCTTTTTGAGTTTTTGGCGGTTTGCGAGAACAGCGCGAGCAACTGGGAAAACAAATTCCCGGAGCGATGACGCATATCGCGGATCATTAATTCGTGGCGCTGCTCAAGCTGGCGGCGGGCGATAGCACCGGCGAGCAGGTTGGCGACCGCAACGAGAAACGTCGCGTCCTGTGCGCCGAAGCGCCGACGTCCTTTGGTACAGACGCCAAGGATGCCGTAGAAGCGGTCGTCGCGGCCCGCGATCGTCACGTTAACGCCGCTGCTGCAGCCATGCTGGCGCAGATAGGCTTCGGGCTTGAACCTCGACTCGCCGGAGAAATCGTCGATGATCAGCGGCGAGGGGGAATCCAGCGTGCAGCGGGCATACGTGTTGGGTTCGGTCGAGGCGACGATCGATCCGATCAAATCTTGCTTCCAGCCGAAGCCGGCTCGCAGCAGCAGGTCCGTGTTGCCGGGGAGAAGCTCGAGGATTTTGACGAAATCGACCGACAGCGTGACTGCGACGGTGCTGACAGCGTCTTTCAGCAGCCGTTCGAGATCGGGCTCGACCAAAGCACGCTCGCCGAGTTGCGCCAGCGCCTTCTGCTGCTTCGCGCGGCTGCGCAGCTCGGCCTCAAGATTAACCCGCTCGGTGATGTCGTGGCACAGCCCGAGCAAGCGCTCGGGGACGCCATCTTTGACCGCGACCGTACCGCTCGACTCTAGCCAGCAATCTTCGGCCCCGTCGCGCTGAGCCAGGCGATAGCGCGCCCGATATGTGCCATGCCCGCGCAGCGCCTCTTTGATTGAGTCCTCGACCTTGGACAAATCGTCACGACGGATGTCGCGCTCGAAGCTCGTATAGGTGCCGTCGAAAGAGCCCGAAGGGCGGCGATGAATCGCTTCGAGGTTACTCGACCATGTTACCTTGTTGGTGGCGATATCCCAGGACCAGATGCCGATCTGAGCAGCTTCGAGGACGCTGCGGATCGTTGCAAAATTCGGAAAGAATTCCGTCGCGGTATTGTCTGCGGTTTGCGCATCGGGTTCCGCCATGGGCGGCTTTTTTTGATCGGGCGAGTTCATTTTCACAAACTTCCGCCGGGCTCCCGCCCGTATCAGCATTGAGTGCCTCACTAACAAACGGCCAAGGCTGGCGCGGGTTGCGCCCCCCTTCGTTGCAGTCACTCAGATTCAATATGGTAGGGCAGAACACTACCGACCAGAGCGGCGGATCAGTAGATTACCGCAAGTCAATGCCAGATGTCAGTAAATGCCCGAAGAAGGAGCGCCGCTCTTGCGAGAAGCAGCAGGCGCGAGGACCAGCGGGGCGGTACTGGCGGCAGACCCAGCGTCGCTGACCTGGCGTACTCGCGCATTCGGCAGCACAATCACCTTGGTTCCGATGCTGACGCGATTGTATAGATCGATCACATCGGCATTGAGCATACGGATACATCCGCTGGACACGTGCTTGCCGATCGAGTCCGGCGCATTGGTGCCGTGGATCCGGTAGTCGGTGTTGCCCAGATAAAGGGCGCGTGCGCCGAGCGGATTGCCGGGCCCGCCGCCGATCCAGCGGGGCAGATAAGGCTGCCGGGCGATCATCGCGGCCGGGGGGATCCAATCAGGCCATTCGGACTTCCGATTGATAGTCTCGACGCCTGACCACTCAAAACCCTGGCGACCCACGCCGATGCCGTAGCGCATCGCTTTGCCGCCTCCGAGCGTCAGGTAAAGGGAGGTATGCGCGGGGTCGACGATGATTGTACCAGCCGGTTCATTGCCCGCGTAATCGACTATCTGGCGCCGCAAAGCTGGCGTCAGCGCTTCATCTGCGTCTGGGGTTTGATAAGCCGGCGTGACGGAATCGACAGGTCCGTATGAGAGCGCCTGCGCACAAGCTGGAGCGATCGGAGTCGCGATCAACCCGACAAACAAAAAGGCACCGCACAATCGACCAAATGTACTCGGTAACATGGTTCACTCCGCCGCGCTTATAACGTCCATCCAATCGCGCAGGCGGGTAAAAGGTTTCACGCCGCACTTCCGAAAAATTCGATTTAAACACGCGGCGATTTTCGGTGCAGGAAGCGTGCGCGACGTTGCGCTTCGCGCCTCTTCATCGGTCGTTTTCACGCAGGAAAACGTTCAAGCCATTGAAGATGCGTCGGTACAATATTTTAAGCCAAGCGTGAATCAAACGTGTGGACGGAACGTCCTACTTCCACACCGGCGACAACGGAGGCTTAGGTCATGCACCGTCCGAAAACCTTCGCCAGCGACGGGGAAGTGACCGGACTGAAGGCTGGATCGCAGCCGATCGGTACCTGCCTGCTTGTCTGTGAGCTACCCTGCTCGCGACGGTCCCACCAGATCGCACCCTTGGCGCCGGTTCGATTGGTGTTATCCGAGTTGCTCAAGACCGGCAGCCGATCGCCCTTGCGGTAACGATTTACCGAAACAGCGGGCGTGCGGTCACTGACGGCAGGACCGCCGATGGGAGCCGCGCGCAAAAACGGGTCGAGGCTCGCGAAGAAGAAGGCAAGCGATACCAACGCGAACGCAACGACAATGCGAAAGTAACCACAGAGCTTGGCCATCGGAGCTTCTCCGAAGCGCTGGAACGATCGTAGACAAGATCACCCGTGCGCAGATGCCGATGACCCCCCAAAGCTGAAGACCACACCAGCGCCGCAACGTCCCAGATCAAGAAGTCGTTCCAGAAAGCGCTAAGACTCACTGATTCGTGATGAATGCTGCAGTGCAGCCGTTCAATCTCCTGTGAGCAACGGCATCGGTCGGCCGCACACGGGTGTGTTTGTTCGCCAGGAACAAACATCGCGGTCATGCTTTGTTGTGACGGACCGGCCATCCTTTCCCCCTCCCCCCGTGCTTGGCCGGCCGTATTGGGCGCAGCCGATATGCCGATCGGCTGCGCCCTTAAATTTTGTCCGGCACGCCGCGCGGCACCCAAATTAGAGTGTGGAGTTGCTCTATCGGTCGATCAACGCGGGACTGATGGACCGCGCCCGCCGAAATCGGTGCAGTGCCGCCGCCTTACACAACAAGGCGCCTTGTGCGTGACGATGGCGCGCAACGAAGAAAGCTGGACGAAAAGTATCGCCCTCGCCGGGATCGCGCCTGAACAGAGACGCCAATTGGGAAGAGCCTAAAGTTTAGAGGCTTGCCTGCCGTTCGGCCCGCGGCCGTTCGCGCTGGTGCGCCTTGCGCCCAAAGAATAGCGCCTGGCTCACTACGGCGGAGACCACGGCGAGTTGAAACGGCTTGGCGATCAGAAATGCCGGCTCCGGCCGTTGTCCGGTCAGGAACCGTTCGGGGAATGCCGTGATGAAAATCACCGGCACCTCGACGGTGCCCAGCAACTCGTTCACCGCATCGAGTCCGGAGCTGCCGTCCGCCAGCTGGATGTCGGCGAGGATCAGACCGGGCCGCTTCTTTTTTGCCAGCGCAAGCGCCTCGGCATGGGTGCGCGCAACCCCGATCACGTTGTGGCCGAGGCTTTCGACAAGCGCCTCGATATCCATAGCGATGAACGGCTCATCCTCAATGATGAGGACGTCGGTGGCGATTTCGGCGGCGAGTTCACGGCCGGATTCCTCCACCAAGCCGCGCAACGTAGTCAAATCGCAGTCGAGGACTTCTGCGGCATCCTCTTCGGAAAAACCTTCGAGAGCGACCAGCAGGAAGGCCTGCCGGGGCCGCGGCGTGATTTGGGTCAGGTGCTGTTCCGGCGGCAGGATCGCATCCGTAGCATCAGACTCGTCGTTCACCGCCACCGAGCTCCAAATTTTGGTGAAGAGGCGGTACAGGGCTACGCGCGAGCTTGAGCTGGACTCGAGAACTTGCGGGCTGGCAATCAGCGATTCTAGCGTTGCGGCCACATAGGCATCGCCCGAGGTCTGGCTCCCGGAAAGCGCCCGTGCGTAGCGACGCAGAAACGGCAGTTGTTGCAATACCGCTTGTGAGGTTGACATGGCGCGCGCCCTCCCCTTCCATAAGCGCTGAATTTACCAGCGAAAGTGCCGAATTCACTGGCAAAAACGTCTTTGGGTAAAGAAAGTTCCCAAAAATCGCCTTTACGGCCGGAACAAGCAGCCCCGGCCGCGCGTTAGGCCGCATAGTGGGGGTTCTATGAGGGACCGCAACCGCCGCCTGGGCACAGCGAAAACGGCACAGGTGCAAGGCGCAAAAACTTGAGTGCAAAAACTTAAGCGCAAGCAATGGGCGCATGGGGTAGTGAGCAATGAAGAGCCGTAAGACAAGTCTGGAGGCCATCGAGCCGGATGCGGGCGGGTCGGAGTTGGATTCGATGGGTAAGCATCGTCCCCACAAGCATGAGATCCGCCTGGGACGAGAAGCACAGGTGCGAATCGGGGAGTTGCTGCGGTCTATGTACAACTCTTACGTCAACCAGGGTGTACCCGAGCGTCTTGAGGACTTGGTTCGCCGGATCGGTGAGCAGGACTAAGACAAACAGGGTATCGTTCGCATGAAGCTGGATCCCGCTATCCGCGACCAGGTGCTCGCAACTGTACCAAGTCTGCGCGCGTTTGCCATTTCACTCTGCGGCAACATCGACCGCGCCGACGATCTGGTGCAGGAGACTTTGCTGCGCGCTCTAGCGCATATCGACTCGTTCGAGCCGGGCACCAACATGCCGGCGTGGCTGTTCACGATTCTGCGCAATCTGTTCCGCTCGGAATACCGGAAGCGACGGCGCGAAGTTGAAGACGCCGACGGGCGTTACGCGGAGACACTAAAATCGCATCCCGAACAGACCGGGCGGGTAGAGTTTGACGAATTCCGCACCGCTCTGGCCAAGCTGCCGTCCGACCAGCGTGAGGCATTGATCCTGGTCGGCGCGTCAGGCTTCTCTTACGACGACGCCGCAGCCATCTGCGGCTGCGCAGTCGGCACGATCAAAAGCCGCGTCAATCGCGCCCGCACGCGGCTCGCCGATCTGCTTTCGATCGACAGCGTCGATGACTTTGGTCCTGACCGCGCCACGCGCGCGGTCCTGGCCGGCGGCGGGCGCTAGCCGGCTTCCACTAGACAAGATTCTTTTTCGTTTCCCACTTCGCTGAAAATTACGGCATGCCGCCGCGGTGGGCGATACCGCCGTCGATAGTGACGACGGTACCGCTCACGTAAGAGCACAGGTCGGAGGCAAGGAAGACGACCATGGCCGCCACCTCGTCCACCGAGGCCGGCCGGCCGTGCGGCATCTTGGCGAAGCTTTCCTTCCACCGGCTCTCATCACCATGAAGTTTTGCCGCGCGCTTGCGGCCGAGCATCTCGACACGGTCTGTCAGAACCGGACCGGGATTCACCCCTACCACACGCACGCCGAAATCGAGGCTGTTGCTGCCGATGGCCCGGGTGAACGCCATCAGACCGGCATTGCCCATCGCGCCCGCGATGTAGCCGACATCGAGGCGTTCGCCGCCAAGTCCGATGATGTTGACGATCACACCGTGCTGGCGCTTTTCCATCTGTTTCAGATAATGCCGGGTAAGGCCGACATAGCCGAACACTTTGAGATCGAAGCCGGTGCGCCATGCGGGCTCGTCAACGTCATGGATGGTACCGCCCGGAATGGCGCCGGCGTTGTTCACCAGAATGTCGACGTCCGGAAAGGCCTTGTACACGCGCTCGCGTGCAGCAGCATCGGCGAGATCGGCCGCCATGGTGCTCACGGTCACGCCACTCGCCTTGCCGATGGCCGCGCCTTCCTTGTCCAGCTGATCCCCGGAGCGCGCAATGAGACAGACATTGACGCCTTCTCGCGCAAACCACTGCGCAACGCCAAGGCCGATTCCTTTTGAACTCCCAGTAATGAGCGCGGTGCGACCGGAAAGCTTCAAGTCCATTTATTTCCCCCAGGTTATTTGGGCGCTTTCTATCGCCGCAAAGGGCCAATCCTCATCCCATATGCGACGGCAGCCACAATGCCAGCACCGGAAACGAGATCAAGATCACCAAACGGATCAGATCGGTGACGATGAACGGCAGCACGCCGGCGAAGATGGTGGAGAACGTGACGTCCTGCACCACGCTCTTGATCACGAACACATTCATGCCGACCGGCGGGTGAATGAGTCCCAACTCCACCGTCATCACGATGATGACGCCGAACCAGATGGGATCGAAGCCAAGCTGGGTGACCACCGGGAATATGATCGGGATGGTCAGGATGATCATGGCGAGCGAGTCCATCAGACAACCGAGCACGATGTACATCACCATGATCAAGGCGAGTACGCCGTAGCGGCCAAGGCCCAAACCGGTGAGAAGCTCGGTCACCTTTTGTGGCGTCTGCGTGACTGTGAGGAAGTAACCGAACAGCAGTGCACCGATCAGTACGGTCAGCACTGCGGCGGCCGTCCGCACCGCTTGCAGCAACGACCGGCGGATTTCGGTCCGATTCAGTTTTCCGCGCAGAACGCCGATCAGTAGCGCGCCGGACGCGCCGACGCCCCCCGCCTCCGTCGGCGTGAACAGGCCGCCGTAGAGACCGCCGATGACGAGACAGAAAAGCAGCAGCGTCGCCCAGATGTCGCGCAGCCCCCGGAGACGTTCAGCCCAGGTGTGGCGCGGCGTGGCGGGTAGAAACTTGGGCCGCACCCTGCCAATGATCACAACGGTCAGCATGTCCATCGTGGCGGCCAGCAGACCGGGAATGACCCCAGCAATGAACAGCTTGCCGATGTCCTGCTCGGTGATGATGCCGTAGACCGCCAACACGGTCGAAGGCGGCAGCATGGCGCCGAGCGTGCCGCCCGCGGCGATCACGCCAGTGGCGAACGATTGCGGGTAGTTGTAGCGGCGCATTTCCGGATAGGCGACGGTGGCGAACGTTGCCGCCGTCGCGACCGACGAACCGGAGATCGCCGCAAAGCCCGCGCATGCCACAATGGTGGCGATGCCGAGCCCGCCCTTGAAGTGTCCGACGAACGCATTGGCGGCGCGAAACAGCTCGCGGCTCATGCCCGAGTTGGAGACGAACGCACCCATCAAGAGAAACATCGGGATGACGCCGAACGTGTAGTCGGTCACCGTGCGCATGGAGGTGAGGCCGACATTTTTCAGCGCCGGCGTGCCGCCAACGATGTAGGCAAAGCCGCTGACGCCGACGAGCCCCATGGCCATGCCCACTGGCACGCGCAACAGCATCAAGGCGAACAGAACGACAAAGCCGAGTACAGCGACCGCGTCGGTGCTCAGATGCATTTCATTCGACCGGCTTGATCTGATACTGGCCGCCGAGCAGCTCGGGATGGAAAATCAGCCGATAGGTGCGCACCGCGATCAGCAGCACCGCCGACACATCGCCGAGCCACGCCACAAGGAAAAACGGCCAGGTGGGCAGCCGCAGATCGAAGGTCAAGACGTGGTCGGCGTAAGTTTGCTGGACCTTGTCGAACAAAGTGTAGGTTTGCACCGTCACCACAAACAAAAGAACCAGCGTAGCGAACACGTCGATCGCGCGCTGCGCCCGCTTGCCCACATTGGCGTAGACCAGATCGACGGTGATGTGATTGCCGCGATAGGACGTCGCCGCGATGCCCCAGAAGATCAGAATGCCGAGGAGCAGCCGGCCAAAATCGTAGCTGTCGGGTATCTGCACGCTGAAGAAGTAGCGCAGCAGCACGGACGTGAAGATGTCGAATGCGACGAGACCGGCAAAAAACGCCGCCACCAGCTCGATGCCGTCGATAAACCGGTCCATCGCATTCGATTGGCGCGCAGGCGATGCTGTCTGTACTTCCGGACCGGCCATGAACTTGTGACGTCGTGAAACGTGCGACTTTTAACAGGCCGTCACTGTTTCGGCACTCGGCGTTGTCGCGTCGAGTGCCCAGGGTGACAGTACCCGGTTCAGAAGCCTGCGTTGTACTGCTTCAGCGAAGCCTGCAGTTCGTTCCAGATTTTGTCGGGATCGCCACCGGCCTTTTTCACGTCTTCCGCCCACTTCGCTTTGAGCGGCTCAGCCGACTTCTTCCACTCGACAAGCTGCTCATCGCTGATCTTATAGACCTCGTGGTCCGGCTCGGCCTTTATCTTCTCCAAGCCGGCATGCTCGAAGTCCGCCCATGGATCGGCAAACCGGGCAGCCCAATCAGTCGTGCAGTGCTCGTCGATTACCTTCTTCTGCGAGTCCGACATGGCTGCATAAGTCGCGGGGCTCATCAGCCACTGGAACATGACCGAACCAAGCGGCACGTCCATGTCGTACTTCGTCACCTTGTCGAGGCCGAACAGCACCGTCGAACCCCATGGGAAAGGCACCGCATCGGCGACACCTTTGGCAATGATGTCGCGGACCTCCGGAGCACTGGCCTGTACGTTGGTTCCCCCAAGGAGCGTCACCCAGGCGCCAATCGTGCCCTGCGCCGGCCTGATCTTCATCCCTTTGATGTCCTCAGGCACCACGATCTTCTTCTTTGAGGAGTGCCACACCACCGGATCAAGCACGAAGGAGAAGCAATAGTGCGTGTCCTTCATCTCGGTCGCTGCGTATTTGCGGTACCAGGCGTCGATGGCGCGGTTGCCGCCCTGGGCCCGGCCAACGAGGAATGGCAACTCACCCGCCGAAATGATCGGGAATCGGCCAGGTTGATAACCCGGATTGACGTAAACGAAATCGGCGATGCCGTCCTTCGCCATGTCGTAATGGTCAAACGCCTTGCCAAGCTGCTGCGCCGGATAGATTTTGTATTTGATAGTGCCGTTCGAAGCCTTCTCGATGTCGTCGGCCCATTCCTGGATCGCTTTCTGCAAGGGATGCGACGGTGGCACCCAGTGCGAAAGTTTCAGCTCGAATGTCTTGTCCTCGGCTGACGCGGTGCCCAGACTGAACGCAAGCCCGAGCGCCGCGAGGCTGCACAGCTTGGCAAGGCGCTTCCCCTGCATGGCGTTTCTCTCCCATAGTTTCATTCACAACTTTCGCCATTTAATCGCAGAAAGCCTTCGCTGTACATTGCGTTCGCGGCAGGGTTGTCATCCGTGTCAGACGATGGTGCGCTCCCCTTCCCTCGTCCCGGCAATCCATTAGAGTGCCGGCCGCGGTGCCGGACCGGGAGGGTCATCGAACCATGGCGGAAGAAGTCGTCAGCTTTCAATCCGCGGGCCTTCGCCTTCATGGCGTCCTCGGCGTGCCCGACGGCGTGCGTCCGGGCGAGCGGCGCGCGGCGTTCCTGGTGCTGCACGGCTTCGGCTCCAACAGCGCCAGTCCCACCTGCATCGCGCCTGCCAAAGTGCTGGGCGAATTTGGCTACGTCACGCTGCGCTTCGACATGCGCGGCTGCGGCAAAAGCGAAGGCGAGTTCGGACGCGTGATCTGCCTCGAACAGGTCGAGGACACCGGCAATGCACTGAACTTCCTCGCCCAGCACCCGTCTGTCGATCCCGACCGCATCGCCGTCATCGGTTCAAGCTTTGGCGGCGCAGTCGGCGTCTATGCGGGCGGCACCAACCCGCGGATCGCCGCTGTCGTGTCGAATGGCGGTTGGGGCCACGGCGAACGGAAATTTCGCGGTCAACACCCGACACCAGAGGGCTGGGCAAAGTTCACCAAGATGCTGGAAGAGGGCAAGGCCCATCGGGCCCGCACCGGGAAATCGCTCATGGTGCCCCGCTATGAGATCGTGCCGATCCCCGATCACGTCCGGCAGAACCTCGACAAGCAGGGCGTGGGCATGCTCGCCCCCGGTTCGGTGGAGATGTTCCCGGCCGAGACGGCGCAAAGCATGTACGATTTCCGCGCTGAGGAAGTCGTGGGAAAGATCGCGCCACGTCCGCTGCTGCTCATCCACGCCGCAAAGGATTCGGTCACGCCGACCGAGCAATCCATCGAGATGTTCAAGCGCGCCGGCCAGCCGGCCGAGTTGCACCTGTTCTCCGGCCTCGATCATTTTCTGTTTGCCGAAAAGTCCACCCGCGTGTGGATCATGCTGCGGCAGTGGCTCGATAATTATTTCCCGGTCCAGTAATCGGCGGCCCGCAATGAATAGAGAAGTTCTCGCCCAGTTTGCGGCGCGCGACCCCCACCTCAATCCTCCCCCTTTCAGGGGGAGGAAGGAGACCACGATCTCCTCCCAGAACGACGAGAAACTGGGCGGGCATCCCTTGCGCTTCTCTCCCCCTGAAAGGGGGAGAGATAGAGTGGGGGTCAACTGACTTGAAGGCGCCTGATGAATCAACAAACAAATAAAGACAAAACCGGGATCGTCGTCAGCCACCAAGAGCTGTATCGCTTCATCCGTGACGTGCTCGTGACCCAGGGCGCGAGCATGAATGACGCCGGCATCGTGGCAGACGGATTGGTGTGGGCCAATCTGCGCGGCGTTGACGGCCACGGCGTCTCGCGCCTGCCGAACTACCTTGCCATCATCAAGCGCGGCGAAATCGATACCAAGGTGCAGCCAAAGCTTGTTCACGACCGCCCCGCGAGTTTCGTTATAGAGAGCAGCCACGGCTTCGGTCCGGTCGCGGGCATGCAGGCGGCCACGATCGCCGTCGAGCGAGCGAAGAAAATCGGCATCTGCTTCGGTCTCGTGCGCGAGACCACACACACGGGCGCCATCGGCCGCTATGCGCAATGGATCGCGCAGCAGAATTGTGCAGCGTTGATCCTGGGTGCCGGCCCGGCGCTCATGGCCTATCACGGACTGCGCGTGCGCAGCATGGCGACGAGTCCGATTGCCCTCGCGGTGCCGAACGGCGGCGGCACGATCCTGCTCGACATGGCGACGAGCACCATCTCCAACGGCAAGATTCTGCAAGCCAAACAAACCGGCGAGCCCCTGCCGGCCGGCACGGTGCTGACCGCAGAGGGCGAACCCACCACCGACGCGCGCAAGGCGGAGGTTCTTTTGCCCCTCGGCGGCCCGAAAGGCTCGGGGCTTGGCCTGATGTTCGAAATGCTGACCAGCATCCTCGCCGGAGCGCCGATCCAGGCGCGCGCGCTCGGCCCGGAGCAACGCAAGCGTCATGTCGCCAATCTGGCGATGCTCGCTATAGACATCACGGCCTTTCGCCCGCTCGCCGACTTCACCAAAGACGCCGATACGCTTATCGCCGTTCTCAAATCGCTTCCGCGGCAGGCAGGCTTCGACGAAATCACCATGCCGGGCGAACGCTCCAGCCGCACCGAACTGGCACGGCACAAGAACGGCATACCGATCCCAGCGAAGCTGTGGGAGGAACTCGAGGCAATAGCGACGGCGAATGCAGTCAAAACTCCGGCGATCCAGAAAAAATAAACCGAAGTAGAGGTCCAGCCTGGACGTCTCTAAAGCGCGTTCGCCACGCGCACATTTAGTCACTTCGTACTTTGCTCACGAGTAATCGGCAATCAACGGCACATAGACGTAACCGCCGCTTGCGGCCCTCGTCGCGTGGCCGAGACCCGGAAATGGGAGATGACCACCGGTGAACAGAAGCCGGTCCGTCGCGGCCATGTCAAAAACCTTCTTGCGGTTTGCCAGCGCCAGCGGCGGATCGACGTCGAACGCCACCGAGCGCTCCGGGTCGGCAAACTGCAGGGCCGCACAGTGAACGATATCGCCGAAAATCAAAAGATCATCGCCGGCGGACGAGATGCGCACCATGGTGTGGCCGGGGGTATGTCCTGGCAGCGCTGCAGCGCTCACGCCCGGCGCGAACTGGGTGCCGTCCTTGCACATCTGCACCTTGCCGGCGCCCATGTACGGCTTGATCGCCGCGCGCGCCATATCGAAGAACACACGAAACTGTTCGGGCGTTTTGCCGCGGATCTCGTCCGACATCCAGAATGCGTACTCGTCGCCGTGAACGTGAACGGTCGCATTGGGGAATAAGATCCGGCCATCGGAGGCGAGCAGTCCCGGGATGTGGTCCGGATGCATGTGGGTAATGACGACGGCGTCGATCGCCGCCGGGTCGACGCCGGCCGCGGCGAGATGCTTCGGCAACCGCCCCACGGTCGGAGCAAACGAGGCACCGCCCCCGGTATCGACGAGAATCAATTTGTCGCCGGTATTAATGAGCCAGGTGTTGAGAGGGGTCGGAATGGCGTTCTTGTCGCGCACGTGCGCGTCCTTGAGCGTTTTGTCGATGCCGGCCGGGTCGCCGGCAAACATGCCGGCCTCGAGAGTCAGAATGCCGTCGCTCACCACAGTGACTTCGAACGTCCCGAGCTTGTGACGATAGAAGCCTGGTGCCTGAGTGCCTGCAAACGCCGTAGCCATAATTACTTTCCTTCTGCGCCTTACATGGACCCGATGTACTCTGCAGCGGGTTTTAAGCTTCGGCAAGCCGCAGCCCGATCAACCGGTCGAGCGCGGCTTGATCGGCAAGCAAATTCGCCGAGGCGCCGTGGTGAACGACGCGGCCGCGTTCAATCACGAGGGCGGACTGGGTCAGCGAGAGCGCGACGTCGGCGTGTTGCTCAACGAGGATAAACGCATCGCCGCTTTCGCTGGTCATGCGACGTATGGCTGCAGCCAGTTCCTCGACGACGATTGGGGCAAGCCCTTCGAGCGGCTCGTCGAGCAGCAGCAGCGCCGGATTGGTCATCAGCGCGCGCGCGATCGCCAACATCTGCTGCTCGCCGCCGGAGAGCTGATTGCCGAGATTGCGGCGACGCTCGGCGAGGCGTGGAAAGAGGTCGTAGACGGCGGACAGGTTCCACCGTCCCTCGCGCGACGCTACCGTGAGGTTCTCTTCAACCGTGAGGGTAGAAAAAATCTCGCGTTCCTGCGCTACCCAGCCGATGCCCGCGCGGGCGCGCCGGTGCGGCGCGTAACCGGTGATGTCTTCTCCGCGCCAACGGATGCGTCCGCGGCCGATCTGCGTATAGCCCATGATGGTCAGAATAAGCGTCGATTTGCCGACGCCGTTCCGCCCGAGTACCGCGAGGCTGCCGTGCTCGGGAAGATCGAATGAGACACCGTCCAGCACGATGCCGGCGCCATAGCCGGCGCGAATGTCGCTCAGCGAGAGAAGCGCTTCAGCCACGACGCGGCTCCCCGTGGCCCTTGCCCAGGTACACCGCGCGCACGCGTTCGTCCGCAGCGATCTCAGCCGGCGTTCCTTCAACGAGCACGCGCCCTCCAACCAGCACGATCACACGCGATGCGAAACGGAAAACAAGCTCCATGTCGTGCTCGATGAATAATACCGTTATGTCGCGCGAAAGGCCGGCGATGGCGGCGAACAATTCCTTGCTCTCTTCGCGCGGCACGCCTGCGGCAGGTTCGTCGAGCAACAACACCTTGGGCTTAGCCGCCAGCGCAAGCGCGATCTCGAGCAGGCGCTGCTGGCCGTAGGCGAGTTCGCGCGTCCGGCGGTGGCACACGGGCGCCAGCGTGAGTGCCGTGAGAATATCGTAAGCCTCGTCGATTTCGTCCCGATAGGCGGTGAGCTGCCGCCACCAGGTGCGGGCAACGCGCCGGCGTTCGCACACCGCAAGGGTCACCGACTCGAGCGCGGTGAGATGCGGGAACAGCGAATTGATCTGGAAAGTGCGGACGAGACCGAGCCGGACGCGTTGTTCCGGCGACAGCGCGGTAATGTCATCGGCGCCGAGCAGGATGCTGCCGGAATCCGGGCGTAGCATGCCGGTGACCATATTGATCAGCGTCGTCTTGCCGGCGCCGTTCGGACCGATCAGCGCGTAGCGCACGCCGGCCGGCAACGCGATCTCGATACCGGACGCGACGACCAGCGACCCGAAGCTCTTGTTGAGATCCCGCGTTGCCAGGACCGGTGCGTTCACGGCGATTTTCCTCGCCATGACGACGACGTGAGCCAGCCGAACCAGCGTTGCCCGCGCTCGGTGTTCACCATTTCGGAAAGCCCACCCAGAATGCCGTTGGGCAAGAACAATACGACCAGAATCAGCAGGATGCCGATCGGGAAGTACCAGTATTGCGGATTGATGCCGGAGAACTGATCGCGTGCGATCAGATAGATCACAGCGCCAATCAGTCCGCCGTAGAGCCGGCCGGTGCCGCCGAGAATAAGGATGACCAGAATGTCGGCGGAACGCTGAAAATCGAGCGAGCCAAGCGAAACGGTTTCGGTGCTTTGCGTCAGGATCGCGCCGGCGACGCCAGCCATCACCGCCGCGATGGTGAAGATGGTGCGGATATGGGGCCGGCTCTCGGCGCCTATGGCGCGCATGCGCACGATGTTCTCGCGGATGCCGCGCAGCGACAGACCGAACGGCGAATTGATGAGTCGGCGCGACAGCAGAAAGCACAGGAAAAGAGCGATCAGGGCGTACGAGTAGGCGGTGTAACCGTAGAGATCGAATTGGAAGGTATTGAACAGGGGCCACATATGCACGCCCTGCAGGCCGTCGGCGCCGCCGGTCAGCCAATTGGCGCTGTTGGCGGCTTCCTCAAGCAAGAGGCCGAAGCCGAGCGTGATCATGATCAGAGCGAGGTGACGGAAACGTGCGATGATGAAGCTAAACAGATAGCCAAGCAGTCCGGCGGCGAAGCCCGCCAACACCAGCCCGGTCAGCGGCTCGCCCCAGCCCCATTTCGAGATTAGCCCAGCCGTATAGGCGCCAAAGCCAAAGAACGCGGCGTGACCGAGCGATACGATCCCGGCGTAACCGAGGATGAGGTCGAGCGACATGGCGAACAACGCGGTCACCGCGATCTGGCTCGCCAGCACCAGATAACTTGGCGTCAGCACGAACGGCAGTAAGGTCGCGAGCCAGAACACCAGTTCAATCGGGCGCCAGCGGGCTTGCGCCTCGAGATATTGCAGCGGGCCGGCCGGCGCGGGAGCAGATAACGCCATGGCCTAGCGTCTTCCGAAAATGCCGGACGGCCGCCACATCAGCAGACTGATCATGACCAGATAGATGAGAAACGAGCCGATCGCGGGAAAATAATATTTGCCGGCCATGTCGCTGATGCCGAGCAGCATGGCGGCCACGAACGTGCCGCCGATCGAACCGAGCCCGCCGACCGCGACTACGATCAGCACGTAGACGAGGTAAACAAGGGCGAATGACGGGTCTAGTCCAACAACGTCGATTGCGAGAGCGCCGCCAAGCCCGGCAAGACCGCTCCCGAGCGCAAAGGCGATAGCGAAGGCGCCGTCGACATTTATGCCGAGTCCGCGGGCCATGCGCTGGTTGTCGACCGCAGCGCGGATCTGGGCGCCGAAGCGGGTGAACTCCAGCGCCCCGATCAACGCCGCGCTGACGATCAAGGCAAAGACGATGAGGAAGATGCGATAAACGCCGAACGTCATGGGGCCGACATTGATCGAGCCACGCAGGTAGTTGGGCAGCGATACTGGCTGCTGGCTGGTGCTGAAGATGTAGGCGGTCGCCGCGATGGACACGAAGACGACCCCGATGGTGAGCAGGCACTGATCGAGTTCGCTCGCCCGGTAAAGCCGATGGAACATGGTGCGCTCGAAGACGACGCTGATCGCCGCCGCGCCGATGAAAGCGATGGGCAGCGTCGCCAGAAACGGCCAGCCGACGTGATTCATCAGCGTCACGGTCACGTAGCCGCCGATCATCGCAAACGTGCAGTGCGCGAGATTTACGAAGTTCATCATGCCGAGCGTCACCGACAGCCCGACCGATAGCAGAAACAGCAGCATGCCGTAGGCGAAGCCGTCGAACAGAACGCTCACCGCCGACACGATCATCGCGGTCGCCCTCTTCGGCCGCCAATCATCATCGCGACGTCAAAGCTCCCGCTTATTGAATCCCGGGCTTCCACGGATCCTTGACGTTCTCGACTTTGTCGAACTCCACGTTGACGAGCTTGCCGTCCACCTTCTCGACGCGGCGGATGTAGACGGTCTCGATCACGTCGCGGGTCTGCGGGTCGATCATCATCGGGCCGCGCGGACTTTCCCACTGCATGCCCTTGATCGCGCCGATCAGCGCCTCGCCGTCGGCATTGCCGCCGGTCTTCTGCAGGGCCGCGTAGATCGCGTGCATGCCGTCATAGCCGCCGACGGAGAACATGTCGGGATTGCGCTTGAACTCGGCGTTGTAGTCGGCGACGAACTTCTTGTTCACGTCCGATTGGTGATTGTAGTCATAGTGGAAGGCCGTGATCAGGCCCAGGCCGGCGTCGCCCATGCTGCGCAAGGCGTCCTCCTGTGTCAGTTCTCCCTGGCCCATGACCTTCACCTTTGTCTTGTCGATGCCGAGTTCGGCGATTGCTTTGCCGATTGCGGCCGGCTGCGGCCCGCCCGGCACCCAAATGTAAATGCCGTCCGGGTTGAGGTCTTTGGCGCGCTGGATGAATGCCGAGAAGTCGAGGTTAGCGACAGGGTAGCGCGCCGAGCCAACGATCTCGCCGCCCGCGTCCTTAAATCCCTTGCTGAAGGCGGCCTCGCCATCATGGCCCGGCCCGAAATCGGCGACCAGCGTATAGACTTTGCGCACGCCGTTCTTGTAAGCCCACGTGCCGAGTACCTCGTTGACCGCCCACACGGTGAACGAGGTGCGGACCACGTAGGGCGACTTGGTGATGATAACCGAAGTCGCCGCGTTCATATCAACCATGAATTTCTTCGCCTGGGCGGAAACGTCGGCGCCGGCGAGCGCGTTCGGCGTGAGGTCGTAGCCCGCCAGCATGTCGGCGCCGTCGCGGACAATCACTTCCTGAGACAGGCGCTTGGCGACGTCGGGTGCGATGCCGCCGCTGTCCTTGCGGATGATTTCGATCTTCTTGCCCGCGACGGTGTCGCCGTTCTGCTTCATATAAAGCTTGATGCCGTTGTCGATCTGAATCCCGGGATCCGCAAACTGACCCGAAAACGACATGACGACGCCGACTTTGACGGTGCCTTGAGCGTGAGCACCGGTCGCGGTCAGAAGCGCAGCAAGGCTGGCAAGTGCGGTGATCGCAGGTCGCATGTTTCCCTCCGATTGTTCTAGCAGGCAGTTCTGTTCGCAAGCGGTCCCCAAACCGCGTAGCGGCAGGCATTGTGGCCGGACCCAATTCCGTCAATCGGGCCCGGCATCAGACGTGCGGCGCACCCGCAGGACGAAAGCGCCGTCCTACTTCATCCGCGTCTTCACCGGATCCTTCACGGCCTCGACTTTGTCGAACTCGATGTTCTCCAGCTTGTCGCCGACTTTCTGGACACGGCGGATATACACAGTCTGGATGATGTCACGCGTTTCCGGGTCGATCGAGATTGGTCCACGCGGGCTCTCCCACGCCATGCCTTTGGCTGCCGCGATCAAGGAGTCGCCGTCGGTCTTACCACCCGTCTTTTCCAGAGCCGCATAGATCAGATGCGCGCCGTCGTAACCGCCGATGGAGAAGAAGTCGGGATTGCGGTGAAACTCCTCGTTATAGGCTTTGACGAAGGCACGATTCATCGGCGAGTCATGGCTGTAGTCGTAGTCGGAGACGGTGATGATGCCGATGGCGCTGTCGCCCATGCTCTTGAGCGCAGTTTCGTCACCGAGTGCGTCCTGGCCAAGTACTTTGGTCTTGGATGGATCGACGCCGCGTTCCGCCAGGGCCTTGCCGACCGCTGCCGGCTGGGTCCCGCCAGGAATCCAAATGTAGATCGCATCGGGATGTGCGTCCTTGGCGGCCTGGATGAAGGCGGAGAAGTCCGGGTTGGCAACCGGGAAGCGGACCGAACCGATGACCTGGCCGCCGTTCTCTTTGAAGCCATTATGGAACCAAGTCTCGGCATCTATGCCCGGCCCGTAGTCGGAGACCATGGTGTAGACCGTCTTGATGCCGTTCTTGGCCGCCCACTGCCCGAGCGTGTAATTCAACTGCGGCGTCGTCGACGACGTGCGGGCGATGTAGGGCGACTTCGTGGTGATAATCGCCGTGGCCGCGTTCATCACCACCATGAACTTTTTCGCCTGAGCCGAGACGTCGGCGGCCGCGAGCGCGTTCGGAGTCAGTGAGAAGCCGCCGAATACGTCGGCGTTGTCGCGTACCACGAGTTCCTGCGCCAAACGCTTGGCCACGTCGGGAGCGATGCCGCCGGTGTCCCTGCGGAGGATTTCGAGTTTCTTGCCGGCAATCGTGTCGCCGTGTTGCTTCACGTATAAAGTCACGCCGTGGTCGATTTGATTACCGGTGTCGGCGAACTGGCCGGAATACTCATTGATCATTCCGAGCTTGACCGGCTCCTGGGCGTTGGCCGTGGCAGCGCCGATCGCCAGCATGACGGCGGCCAGTCCAACGGACAATTTCTGCATTGCTTCCTCCCGGTTCTTGCAGTGTTCAGGGCTGCTTCGTGGCCTATCCTCGTTCAGGTCGCGGCCAAGTGCAACGTGACACGGCGACCCAAAACGAGGGTGGGACGCGGCCCGCCCACTTCAAACGACGGCGGTTCAGCGTGTAAGCTTCTCCACATGGAAAGAGAACAAAGGCCTGCAGGCACGATCGACGAAGACGAAGTCGCGCGCTTCTCGCGGCTGTCTCGGCAATGGTGGGACGCGCGTGGGCCCATGGCGGCTCTGCACAAGCTCAATCCGGTCCGTCTGGGCTACATCCGTGACCACACGGCAGCGCATTTTGACCGCGACGCGGCACGGCTCGACAGCCTCAAGGGCTTGCGTGTCCTCGACATCGGCTGCGGCGGCGGGGTCTTGTCCGAACCGCTGGCGCGGCTTGGCGCGGCCGTGGTCGGCATCGACCCCGCAGAAAGCAATATCAACGCGGCCCAGCATCACGCCGCACAAGCTGGCCTCAAAATCGATTACCGCTGCACGACCGCCGAGGCGCTAAACGAGTCCGGCGAGGTGTTCGATGTGGTGCTCGCCATGGAGGTCGTCGAACACGTCGCCGATTTCAACCTGTTCATCGAGCTTGCCGCCGCCATGGTGAAACCAGGCGGACTTCTCTATGTCGCTACACTCAATCGCACCATGAAGAGCTTCGCGCTTGCCATCGTCGGCGCGGAGTACGTTTTGCGCTGGCTGCCGCGCGGCACCCATCAATGGGACAAATTCATCACGCCTGAGGAGCTGGAAATCGCCATTGAAGAAAGTGGTCTGCAGGTCGTCAACGAAAGTGGCGTGATCTACAACTTGTTCGCAGACCGCTGGCAACTTTCGACCGACATGGACGTCAACTACATGGTTGTCGCGGAAAAGGCGGCACCATGATCTTCGGCTGGCTATGGGCCGTCTTTACAGTCATCGCCGCATTCTTCCAGACCCTGCGCAACGCGATGCAGCGCGAACTCACGCGCACCCTCGGCACCGTCGGCGCAACCCATGTGCGGTTCCTGTTCGGCTTTCCGTTCGCGCTGATTTTTCTCATCGGGCTAATTTTGGGTACAAAAGTGCCGCTGCCGCGGCCGGGCTGGACATTCTGGCCGTGGGTGATCGACGGCGCTTTTGCTCAGGTCGCCGCTACGGCCACCATGCTGATGGCAATGGGCCAGCGGTCATTCGTTATCACCATCGCCTACATCAAGACCGAGCCAATCCAGGTCGCGATCTTTGGACTTATCTTTTTGGGCGATCCGGTGTCGGTGCCGCTGGCGACCGCGATCGTGATTGCAACGGCCGGCGTGATCATCATGTCGACCAAGCCGGGCGGCATGGTTGGTGGAATAGGACCAACATTGATCGGCCTGCTCTCCGGCGGTTTGTTCGCGCTATCGGCGATCGGTTATCGCGGCGCGATCCTGAGCCTTGGGACTCCTGATTTCGTCATGGCCGCCACCTTCACGCTGGTGGTCGGCTTGGCTATGCAGGCGATAACGCTATCGCTCTATCTTTGGCTGCGCGACCCGGCCGTGCTCAAGGCCATCTTGCAATCGTGGAAACCGTCGCTGTTTGCCGGCTTCATGGGCGCACTGGCTTCGCAGTTTTGGTTTCTCGCCTTTGCGCTTGCGACGGCGGCGAGCGTGCGCACCCTGGCGCTGGTAGAGGTTCTATTCGCGCAATTGGTGGCGCGCGTTGCGTTCAAGCAAAAAACGACGGCGCGCGAAGCCGCGGGCATGGTGTTGGTCGTTGCCGGCGTCGTGCTGTTGATCTTGGCGCACTAGAGCGTGATCCGATTCAATCTGATCGGATCATGACCTAGTGGAGCGTCAATTTTGGTCGTCAGGTAGAACGGGCAGCGGATGAAATTCGATACCCTCCTCGAGTAGAGCCTTAGCCTCGTCAGGCGAAGCTTCGCCGTAGATGGAGCGATGCTCGATCTCACCGTAATGCATCCTGCGCGCTTCCTCAGGAAACTGCGGACCGACGTAATTTGCGTTCTTGGTGACGTGTTCGCGCAATTCCTTCAGCTTCTGGCGCAGCTCGCGCTCTTGCCGCGACATGATCGCGACGGATGATTTTCCGGCCGGGACTGGCGCCGCGGACGGCATTGCCGGAGTCGCAGCCTGCGGATTTGATGGTGCTGGCGGCGGCAGAATGGGCGCCGGAGGGCGGTCGACGTCCGTGCGCGCCAGCTTCGGCGCCATGATGGCTTTTTCCACCTTGTCGGAGCCGCAGATCGGACAGGTCACGAGACCGCGCTTCTTCT
>Ga0070731_10001571_pt1 | contig 23385 bp, 18 predicted proteins | sample Coa_R1_2_FD_66448 | JGI IMG/M metagenome (GOLD analysis project Ga0070731, IMG submission 66448) | Surface soil microbial communities from Centralia Pennsylvania, which are recovering from an underground coalmine fire - Coalmine... | ecosystem: Environmental > Terrestrial > Soil > Unclassified ... | reverse complement strand
CTTCGAACCACGGGAGCGTGCATACCTAGATCTCCTCTGTGACCAACTGTGTGACTGGGGGACTGTCTCAGCGTGGTCTAGCCAGGACCTTGTCACCCGAGTCGAGAGGCTTGATCGAGGAAGGGCGACGCCATTTGGGGTTCCCGAGCTCTCGTCGCCCGGCGTGACGCAGCGCACGATCACCCTTCCTACGGGGGTGGGTGTTCCCATCACGGACACCGTCCAATCTTTGATCGAGACAAGATCCTTTCGACGCCTTTCCCTCATCAACCAGCTCTCCATGCTTTCGATTGTGTATCCGGGCGCTGGATACAAGCGCAACGTTCACTGCTTGTTTTCCTATGAGCTGGCGAGGCAGCTTGCGCTCCACCTTTATGCGACTCCTACGTTCCGCCTCTATTTCGACGATGCCGATGTCAAACGGCTCCTCTTAGCTGCGCTCCTCCACGACATAAACCACTTTCCCTTCCTGCACATCATGCAAGAGCTCGGCCCCGAGCTAAGCCAAGTTCGGATTCTCGACGCGCTCTGCGACGGCACCCTCACCTCGGAAGGAGGCGATCCCGGTACTCCATCGATTTACGAGGTCCTCTCTCAGGTTGAGATCGACCCATCGCGCTTCCGTCGATACGTCTTTCCCCGGGCCGGCGAGGCGCTCTCTGAGCCAGATCAAGCGATCGTATCGATGCTCCATTCCGGCGTGGATCTGGACAAGCTGTCGTATCTTTACCTTGACGCCTATTTCACTGGCGTGCGATACGGAAGCGGAATCGACTACGGAAACATCCTGCAGGCTGCGAGTGTTGAAGCCCTGGGCAACAGCCGCCTTCACCTCGCTTTCGCGGACCGCGCTGTACAAGCTCTGGAGAACGTCGTCATGACACGGTTCTGGAACTTTCGATCCGTGTACTGGCACCACACTAATCGCGCTGTTATGGCCATGGTTATGCACGTCGCTCGGACCCTGTACGAAGATGAAGAAGGTGGAATCGTCAGCTATGTCCACGATACGATTTGGCTCGACGATTTAGAGGCCATGCGTTACCTAGACCGCAAGTATCTCGATGTCTACGGAAAGATCTCGCCCCTCCACGAGCTTGAGATCGATCGCCGCCGACTGTATAAGCGTCTCTATACGACTCACCCGGAGCGAGAGCTAGGAAGTGATGACGCATTACTCGATGGCATGAAGCACCTAAGCGGTGAAAAGCGTCGGCAATTCCGAGAACACGTTGCATCCGGTCTGAGCGATCTTCTCAGCGGGTCGGGTAGTGCTGTCGAGGTGGATTCGGATGATGTCCTATACGACGTTCCAGGGCGGAAGCTCGACAGCGGAGGCCGCGTATACGTTCGGGGTGGTGACGGTCAAGTGGTACCGCTGGCCAGTTTGTCTGCGCCCGTACGCGAGGTTGACAAGAACTACGAGGCACTCGCTAAGCGCGCTCGTATCTTCGTTAGTCCAGAGATCGCCCGGTACTTCCCTGGTAACCGGCGCCTCGAGCTCCGTGAGCAGATCGCGCGCATTTTGCATACTGCGCTTCGCGCGGTTGAACCCGAAAGTGACGTCGCCTAGCGTTCCGTTTGGCCAGTTCCGCACCAAGAGATTGTGGTGCCCAGCCCATCGCCTATCGACTAGCCCGGTCCGTCAGAGTATCCGTCGGTCAGTCGTGTCGGGTCCCCGAGAACGTCTAAAGCTTCGCGAGCGCGGTGACCAGCTCTCCGGCGCTCGCGGCATCGAGCACGGCCTCAACGATTGGACGACCGCTCTCTATGGCGATCCCGACGCCGATCAGCCTCGTGGCGGAGCTTGCGTGAACTACGATGCGTCGGCTATCTCCGGCATCGATCGAGCGACCGTTCCCGTCGGCATGTCACTCTGAGGCTACATGCGGCCCGGACAAAGGGGCGCGAAGTAGCTAGGCAGCACCAATCGGCTCTTCGGCGAAGACAGCGCTCGTCTCAACGATTTCGCCTGAAGGCGTGTGAAGTACGACCTCGCCGCCCCCTTTGCGGCGAACAACGTCTCGGGCATATGCTTCCGCATCTCTCCTGCGCTCAAATACTTCGGCCTGGTTCCCATTGCCGGTCGTGGCAGGGGCACCTTCAGCATCTGGGACGACTGCCCATCCGCCGTCATGACACGGAACTACGTGGCGAATCTCGGTCATCAGATGCTCCTCGGTCGGGTAGTTGGAGGTTCCTACATCCGGCGGACAGAATCCCGCGGTCATCCCAATCGCTACGGGAAATCTGAGCCGGAAGCCGGCAAGAACGGCTCAAACAAGCGACTATAGAGCCGAAGTGCCTGCCCCTCTGTCATTGATGCAATGTAGTCACAAACCATCCGCGCTAGCCCGCTCGCATCGTCGCGTTTGGTCGCTAATTGGGCTCTGAGTCGCCGGGGGAACAGCAGAAACCGGTCTGTCCGCCCCGGCGAGGTGTTGGCGTAGAGCTCATCGAAGAGGCGGGTGATGATCTTCTCGCCCTTGTGGAAGATCTGGACTGTCCTTGGATCGCGAATGATGTACTCGAACGTAATCGACTTGAGAACCTGATTCTCGATCCGGATTTCTTCCGGTATCTCGAGGGTGAAGTCGAACGACGTCTCCACGGCGCCTTCTGTCGATAGGGTCGGAGCTCTAGCGAACTTGTCGATGTAGAAGCGAGTCGCTTCCCGGATCACGTCCTGCGGGATGTCCGGCGCCCATCGCGCAAAGCGTTCGTAGAGAGGCTTCAGGTAGCCGAGAATTTCTTCCTCGGACGGAGGACCGGTCTTCCACTTGATCGGAGCGCTCGTCACGCTGCGATGCAGCTCCTTTAGGAATGCATCGCTTCCCCACGTCGCGGGCTGTAGATAGCCGCTAACGATCCCATCCTCTAGATCGTGCACCGAGTAGGCAACGTCATCCGACCAGTCCATGAGCTGGCAAGCGATGGTTCTCGGGGGATGATCAGTCGGAGCGCTCAAGAGCGCTCGGTCGGACCCCTTGAAAAGCCACTCCCCGTATACCTTCGCGTCGTCTTCATACAGATACTTGCCGGTCTCGGCAGCCCGCTGGTAGGGGTATTTCAAGAGACCGAGCAACGTCGCACGGCAGAGATCGAGTCCGTTGTAGTCGGGATGCTTCTCCTCGAGCCGCGTGACGATATGGAGGCTCTGCGCGTTGCCCTCGAACCCGCCATGCTTCTCCATGCACGCGTCGAGAGCCTGCTCCCCGGTATGGCCGAAGGGCGGATGGCCCAAATCGTGACCAAGGCACGCCGCCTCGACGAGAGGGGTCGGAACACCAAAGCGATCGGCTAGCCCTCGGCCGATCTGCGCCACCTCAATAGAGTGCGTGACTCGCGTGCGCAGATAGTCGGCGCTCGATGGGGCAAAGATCTGCGTCTTGCCTTGAAGCCGACGGAAGGCCACGCTGTGGATGATCCGCGCCCAATCACGCTCGAATGGCGATCTGACGTCACCCTCGCCCTGTTCCGGATCAGGGATGTTGGCTCGCTCGACCTCCCGCTCCTGCGTCCAATCGTAGTCTGCGCACACCTTCACCGGCACAACACGACTCCCTCTGAGCTTTTGCAGCCAGCTAAGCCCCACCGCAACCTCCCTCGACATCAAAGTACCGCCATGACCGACAGACTGCATCCGATGCCAGCCTCGAAGCCATCGTCCACTCTGCCGCGCTGCTACGTGGCGAGCCCACTGGGCTTTACGGCGTCCGGACGCCACTACTACACCAACGTCCTGCTCCCGGCGCTGAGCAGAGTCGTTCATCCTGTCGATCCTTGGGCGCTGACCTCTGGCGGCGAGTGGGCCCGTGTCGCACGTGAGGGTCGGACACACGAGCTCGCTCGGCTCGCCGGCCGACGCAACAGCGACGCGATCCGAAGCTGCGCCTTGCTTGTCGCAATCCTCGACGGGCAGGAGGTCGATGCCGGTACTGCCGCTGAGGTTGGCTTCGGAGCCGCTCTCGGGCTGACGTGTCTAGGCCTCCGGACCGACCTCCGCACCACCGGAGAGGCTGGGACAACGGTGAGTCTGCAGGTGGAAAGCTTCATCGAGCAATCTGGCGGCCACGTCTTCGATCAGCTCGACGACCTGCTTGCCGACCTGGGAGCCCGGCATCGACCTACGGGGGCTCCCGGTTGCGGGCCCGTTTGACATCCGTTTGACACGGCCTAAACCGCCCCCCAACGACAAAGGCCACCTTGCGGTGGCCCTTGAGGTCTCGGTCGGCCGGTTTGCAGGGACTTTGCGGGTCCTACGCCTTGTCGGCCGGGATAGCGGGGGCGGGATTCGAACCCGCGACCTTCGGGTTATGAGCCCGACGAGCTACCAGACTGCTCCACCCCGCGGTGGACCTTTATTGATAGCACGTGAGGGCCGGATAGCTCAAGGGCACCGGGTTCGCGGACGCTCGTGCGCTCAATTAGGATGCAGCCCGGATCAACCGTAGGAGGAGCTGGGGTGAGCGCGACAGCAGAGCGGACGTTCATTCGTCCCGATGGCAATGAGAAGGTGACCGGAGCCGGTCGCTACACCGCGGACTTGACCGTGTCCGGGCAGCTGCATGCCCGCTTTCGGTACGCCGATCATCCCCGGGCGCGAATTCTCTCGATTGACACCTCGCGCGCGCGTGCTTTGCCGGGCGTCCTTGCCGTCGTCACCCACGAGGACGTGCCGGACGTGCTCTACGGGCAGCTCGTCAAGGACCGCCGACTGTTCGCCAAGGAGGAGGTGCGCTACGAGGCGGAGGTGATCGCGGGCGTTGCGGCGCTGACTCCGGAGATCGCCCAGGAGGCGGCGGGGCTGATCGAGGTCGAGTACGAGCCCCTCGAGCCCGTGACCGACCCGGAGCTGGCGCTGGCGCCCGACGCTCCTCTGGTTCACGCCGATTGGGAGTCCTACGAGGCCGAGGATCAGATGGTGCGTGACCGCAACGTCCTCGGGCACTCGACGATCGTCAATGGCGACGCCGAGGCGGCCATGGCCGAAGCCGACGTGGTCATCAAGAGCCGCTACCTGGCGGACGGATCGCACGGCGTCCCGATCGAGCCACGGGCTGTGGTGGCGCAGTGGCAGGGCGACCGCGTGACCGTCTGGACCTCGTCGCAGACGCCTTTCGTCGCGCGGAGCGGCGTGGCCGAAACGCTCGGGATCCCGGAATCGAAGGTGCGGATCATCGTTCCCCTCCTCGGGGGCGGCTTCGGTTCCAAGTGCGACTTCCACTACGAAGCCCATGTCGCCGCGCTCGCGCGCGCGGCAGGCCGCCCTGTCAAGCTCGTGTTCACACGCCAGGAGGAGTTCGTCGCGCCCGACCACCGGCGTGAGAGCATCGCCATCGAGCTCGAAACGGGCGTCCGGCGTGACGGCACGATCCTCGCCCGCCGCGCGCGGCTCGTGCTCGACGGCGGTGCCTACTGCGGCGAGGGCGGGTTCTTCGCCCAATTGGCCGCTATGCACGCGTGCGGCCCGTACGTGATGAAGAGCGTGGACGTCGCCGCGAAGCTCGTCTACACGAACAACCAGCCGTCCGGCTCGATCCGCGCCCCCACCGCGCCGCAGACATGCTGGGCGGTCGAGCAGCACATGGACGAGATCGCCGCTGCGCTTGACATCGATCCCGTCGAGCTGCGCCGCCGCACGCTGATCGAGGAGGGCACGGAGAGCCCGACCGGCCAGGTCTTCGGGAAGCTCGGTATGAAGGAGACCCTCGAGCGCGCGGTCGAGATGATCGGCTACGGGCAGGAGCTGCCTGAGAACGAAGCGATCGGCGTGGCGTGCGGCTGGTGGCCCTCGTTCGGGAGCGAGGCCGGCGCCTACGTGAAGCTCAACGGGGACGGCACCGGAACCATCATCACCGGGGCGCAGGAGAACGGGAGCGGCGCCGTGATGGGACTGCCGCTGATCGCCGCTGAGGTTCTCGGCATGCGGCCCGACGACTTCTCGATCCTCTATCAGGACACCGACGCCGGGCCGTGGGACATGGGCTCATCTGGCTCGCAGACAACGTTCAACAACGGCCGCGCGGTGGGTGAAGCTGCTCGGGAGGTACGAGAGAAGCTGCTCGAGATGGCGGCCGAGCAGCTTGAGATCGACCCGGCCGACCTCGAGCTGGCCGATGGCGAGGCGCGGGTGAAGGGCTCACCGCAGAAGGCAGTTTCGATCGCCGAGCTTGCCGGTTCGGGCACACCGATCCTCGGCAAGGGCTCCGGCGAGGTTCCCGCGCAGCCGGAGGCCCCGGCCTGCACCCCAGACAGTGGCTGCATCGGCCGCCTGGGGTTGGAATCGTTCCTCGAGCCGCAGCTCATTACCCACGCGGTGCATATCAGGGTCGACCCGGCCACCGGCGTCGTCCGTGTCCTCCGCGTGGCGGCGGCCCATGATTCGGGGGTCATCCTCAACCCGAGCGGCGCCGATGGTCAGGTGCGCGGCGGGGTCGTTATGGGCATCGGCCAAGCGCTCTCGGAGGGCATGCAGCTCGAGCAGGGGCGCCAGCTCAACCCCCACCTGCTCGACTACAAGCTCGTGACCTCGGCGGATGCGCCCTCGATCGAGGTCGCATGGGTCGAGACGCCGGCGGTCAACGGCGGCCCGAACGGGTCCAAGGGGATCGGCGAGCCGCCCTGCGTGCCTACGCCGGGCGCCGTCGCGAACGCGGTCGCCAAGGCCATCGGCACGCGCATCCATCGGCTGCCGATGACCCCCGAGCGCTTGTGGGAGGCGATGCAATGACCGGCTCGCTGGTCGTCGCGGGCAACCTCGAGGAGGCCGTCCAGCAGCTGGCGGGCGGGGCGCGAGCCGTGGCCGGCGGCACCGACCTGGTCGTCGGGGCGCGTCAGGGCAAGGCCCCCCTCCCGGAAAGCCTTGTCGCGATCCATCGGCTCGAGGAGCTCCGTGCGCTCGCGGAGGACGGTGACGGCTTGCGCATGGGCGCGCTGGTTTCGCATGCCGCGATCGCGGCCGACCCGGTCGTGCGCTCGCGGTACACGGCGCTGGCCGACGCCTCGGCGATCGTCGGTTCGCACGCCACCCGCGCCTTCGGGACGATCGGCGGCAACCTGATGAACGCCTCGCCCGCGATGGAGACCGGCGGCCCGCTCCTGTGCTTCGGCTCAACGGTCACGCTTCGCTCGGCGACGGGGAGCCGCGGCGTCAGCCTGGACGAGCTTTTCGCGGGGCCGGGGCGGACGATCGCCGACGCGGGTGAGCTGCTCGAGGAGGTGCGTGTCCCCGCGCCGGCGGAGGGCACCGGCAGCGCCTACGTCCGGCTCGAGTACCGCCGCCAGATGGAGATCGCGGTTGTCGGGGCGACCGCGGTGTTGCGGGTCGAGGACGGGCAGGTGGCAGAGGCGCGGGTCGCGATCACCGCCCTGGCGCCCACGATCCGGCGGGTCCCCGAGGCCGAGGCGGCGCTGGTCGGAAGCGATGCGGGCGGCTCGGCGGTGGAGGCCGCGGCTCACGCTGCTGCCGCCGCGTCGGAGCCCATCTCTGACGTCCGTGGTTCGGCGGCGTACCGGAACGCGATGGCCGAGGTGATCGGGCGCCGCGCGATCAAGGCCGCCGCAGCCCGGGCGCGCGGCGAGGACGTGCCGGTCCCGGCGACGCAGAGCTACATGGAGGTGTGAGGTGAAAGTCGCGGCGACCCTGAAGGTCAATGGGATCAGCTATCCGGTCGAGATCGAGTCGCACCTCAGCCTTCTGCGCGCTGTACGTGAGCACGTCGGGCTGACCGGGGCCAAGGAGGGGTGCGACGACTCGGAGTGCGGCGCCTGCATGATGCTGCTCGACGGCCAGCCGGTGAACTCGTGCTCCTATCTCGCGCTCCAGGCCGAGGGCCGTGAGATCACGACGGTCGAGGGACTCGCGCCGCCCGGGCAGCTCAGCGCACTCCAGGAAGCGTTCCTCAAGCACGGCGGTGTCCAGTGCGGCTTCTGCACTCCCGGGATGCTGATGTCGGCAACGGCGCTGCTGCGGCGCTCGCCGACCCCGAGCGAGACCGAGATCCGCACGGCGCTGGCCGGGAACCTCTGCCGGTGCACCGGCTACGAGGGGATCGTCAAGGCGGTGATGTCCGCGGCTGACGGGAACGCGGGCCAGGCGGAGGCGGCCTCCTCGGCGGTATAGGCTCGCGACGTCGGCGCCGCGCGAGCGCGTCGCCGCGGCCTGAAGCGCCCCAAAGCTACTGACGCACCGGCGCCGTGCAGCTCTTTTTCGTCAGAGCTGTCACAGAGTTGGCACGACTACGTCTTGTTTCGTTGCAGGGCCATGCCGCATCCTCCCCGCATGGCCACGCTCAAGCAGAAGATCGCGGCAGAACGACGCGCCCGCGCGATGCTCGAGGACAACGGCGTACCCCAGCCCGACGTCGTTGAGTACGGCTACACGTGCATCCGCCTCATCTGGGAGGAGGAGAAGGTGGTGCTGGTGGTCGAGATCGACAAGCCTCCGGAGGGTTTCGAAGTCATCGGGGACTACCTGAGCGACCTTGGAGAGGAGGCAGCCTGAACGGGACCTAGATAATTCGGAGATAGCCCACCGGCTTGCCGGGAGCCGGTCGACGACAATCTGAGGCCATGTCCGTGTTCGCAGGGGCCGAAGACCCCATCCACGGGGCCAAAACCCCAGCCGTGAGGGCCGAAACCCCAGCCGTCCCCTCCCGTCGATCCCGGCCACGGCTCGCCGCGAGCGCGCTTGCGCTGACGGCGGCTGTGGGACTGGGGGTCACGGTCGGCTGCGGATCGACAGGTCCTGGCACCGCGCGGGCGCAGGCCAGAGCGGCGAAGGTTCCCACTGGCGCCGCGCAGATCGTCGTCGGCCGGCCCCAGTCCGTCCACCCCATCCAGGCGGGCTTCCTCGGGCTGTCGTTGGAGTTCAACGCCATCGAGCCGTACGCCGGGACAGACCCGCGGGCGGTGAATCCGGTCCTGGTGCAGCTGATCCGGAACCTCGCCAACGGTCAGCGGCCCGTGATCCGGATCGGCGGAGATACCACCGACCGGACCTGGTGGCCCGTGACCGGGATGGCCAGGCCGGGCGGGGTGCGAATCACGTTGAACAACCAGTGGCTAGGGGTGACGCGGGCGCTCGCTCAGTCGCTTGACGCACGGCTGACGCTCGGGGTCAACCTGGAGACCGACAGCCGGGCGATAGCGCAGGCCGAGGCCCACGCCTTCGTGTCGGGGATCGGCGCGCGGTACGTGGACGCGCTGGAGCCGGGCAACGAGCCTGAGCTCTACCCGAGCTTCACGTGGTACGTGGCGCCTGATGGCGCGCACGTGAAGGGACGGCCGCCCAGCTACACCATCGCCACGTTCACCCGTGATTTCGCGAACATCGAGCGGGGGCTGCCCGGGCCGATCGCCGGGCCGAGCATCGGCGGTCCCGGCTGGCGACGCCAGCTCGGCACGTTCCTGCGCGGGCCGGCGCGTCTGAACGTCGTGACCCTGCACCGCTATCCGCTCCAGCTCTGCTTCGTCAATCCCCAGAAGCCGACCTACCCGACCATCCCCCATCTGCTCTCCCCTCCCGCCACGTCCGGGCTGGCCCAGAGCATCGCGTCGCAGGTTCGGATGGCGCATGCCCACGGGCTGCCGGTCCGCATCGATGAGATGAACACCATCTCGTGTGGCTACGTACCAAAGGTAGGCAACTCGTTCGCGACCGCGCTCTGGGCAGTCGACGCGCTGTTCGCGATGGCTCACGTCGGCGTCGACGGAGTCAACATGCACAGCTTCCCGGGCTCGACGTGCGCGCTCTTCTCCTTCCGCCGCGTCAAGGGCAGCTGGCAGGGGAAGGTCGAACCCGAGTACTACGGCCTGATGCTGTTCGCGCAGGCGGCGCCGCCGGGTTCACGGCTCCTCCATGTCTCGGGCCCGGGCACAACAGTCGTGCGAACGTGGGCCACCCGCGGCGTCGATGGGCTGACGCGCGTGATGCTGATCAACGAGCACAGCGGCCGATCCGAGAGGGTCGCGTTGCCCGCCTCCGAGCTGGGGTCCGGAGCGGCAAGCGTCGAACGCCTAGAGGCTCCCAGCTTGGGTGCGCAGCGCGGGATCAAGCTCGGCGGGGCGAGCTTTGGCACCGCCACCACGACCGGGCAGCTCCGGCCTACGGCAACAAGTGTCACCCCGACGCAGGGCTACTACGTGATCGACGTGGCGCCTGGAAGCGCCGCGCTCGTGACGGGCTCCTGACCCGCTGACATCGCTAGACGACCGGCTCCGGCCCGACGGCCGGCTCCGGCTAGACGACCGGCGTCGCCCCGCGGAGAACCGCGTCGAGCAGCCCGGGGAAGCGTGACTCGAGGTCGTCCCGGCGCAGCGAGTTGACCCGCTTGGTCCCCAGGACCTTCTGCCGGATCAGGCCGGCCTCTCGGAGCACCTTGAAGTGATGGGTGCAGGTTGACTTGACGATAGGCAGATTGAAGCTGCTGCAGGAGCGCTCACCGCCTGACTCCGCCAGCTCAGCCACGATCCGCAGCCGCATGGGGTCGCTGAGGGCGTGAAGCACGGCCGCCAGGTCAAGCTCGCCCGTCTCCGGATGACCGAGTGCCGCAGCCTCGTCGCCCGAGGGGACTGGATCCTCAGCCAATGCCCCAGCCGCGGCAAGTCCTCCCGCGGCAGCGTGAGCGTCACCGGCCCCAGCCCCGATGGCGGTTTCAGCCCTCAAGATGTTCATCACTCCTCCCATTGTACGACGCCCATCGAACTTTGCTACGATGTTCGAAGATCATCGTACTACAGCTTAGGAGGCTCATGGCGACGGGGAACACGACAACGCGGTCAGGCAGAGATTGCACACATGAGCCTAGAAGGCACGGTCGGCAATTCCTCAAGACCACGGATCGGCACCTCCCCGAAGCCACCGATCGCCCCATCCCCGAACCCACCGATCGCGCCAACCGCGAAGCCACGGATCGGGGCCTTTCAGATCGGACCGCCCATCCGCGGGCCACACTGATCCTCGCCTGCCTCGCGCAGTTCATGGTGATTCTCGACGTGTCGGTCGTCAACGTGGCGCTGCCGTCGATCCGCGACGCGTTGCACTTCTCGGAGGCCAACCTCCAATGGGTCGTCGACGCCTACACCGTCACCTTCGGAGGCTTCCTGCTCCTCGGCGGTCGGGCCGCGGACCTGATCGGCCGCCGTCGCGTCTTCGTGGCGGGCCTGGCACTGTTCGCGCTCACCTCGCTGCTCGCCGCCCTGGCGAGCTCAGAGGAGATGCTGATCGGAGCCCGCGCCGCGCAGGGCCTCGGCGCCGCGATCATCGCCCCGGCCTCGCTGTCGATCCTCACCAACACCTTTAAGGAGGGGGCGGCTCGAAACCGCGCGGTCGGCATCTGGGGTGCGATGGGCGGCATCGGCGGGTCGGCCGGGGTGTTGCTCGGCGGGGTCCTCACCGACGCCCTGAGCTGGCGCGGGATCTTCTTCATCAACGTCCCCATCGGCCTCGGCGCCGCGCTCCTCACCCAGTACTACGTGGCCGCGCTCCGCGAGCGCGCGCACGAGCGGAACTTCGACCTGGCGGGCGCGGTTTCGGCCACCCTCGGCCTGCTGGTCCTGGTGCTCGGCATCGTCCGGACGGACTCGATCGGCTGGGGCTCCCCCCAAACGATTGGAACCCTCGCCGCCGGCCTCGTTCTCCTCGGCGTGTTCCTGGCCTTCGAGGGGCGGTTCGCGGGCGAGCCGCTGATGCCGCTGCGGATATTCGCGTCACGCAGCCTGAGCGCCGCGAACCTGATCATCTTCCTCACCGGCGCCGCGTCGTTTGCGATGTGGTTCTTCCTCTCGCTTTACCTCCAGCAGGTGCAGGGCTACTCGCCGCTGAAGGCAGGGGTGACGTTTCTCCCGATGACCCTCTGCATCGCGGCGGGCTCAGCGCTGGTGTCCCGCGTCGTGACGCGGATCGGGCCCAAGCGGCTGCTGATCGCCGGCATGGCTCTGCAAGCCATCGGGCTGCTGCTGCTCACGAACATCTCCGCCGGGGGCAGCTACGTGACCGAGGTGCTGGGACCGTCGCTGTTGGTGGCGGCTGGTATCGGACTCGCGTTCGTCCCGGCGACGATCTCCGCGGTGGCGGGTGTCGCGTCCGGCGAGGCCGGCCTGGCCTCGGGGATCGTGAACACGTCCCGGATGGTCGGCGGGGCACTCGGCCTGGCGATTCTCGCCGCGCTGGCCACCGCGAGGACGAACCACGAGCTGCAGCTCGCGGGCGCCCGGGCGAGCCGGCACGTCATGCACGCGGCGCTGACGAGCGGCTTCGAGCTCGCGTTCATCGTGGCGGCGGGCTTTGCCGCCGCGGGAGCCCTGATCGCGGTGTTCGGACTGCCGAGCGTTTCGCATCGGCGCTCCTCGGCCCGCCGCGGCGTGGCTGTCGAGTCTGCCTGACGCTCCGGCTAGGACGACGCCGCGGCGTATCGGCGAGAATGCCCGGCCGTGGCCCGCTGCTTCGTGACTCGCGATCTGCCGGGGCCGGCACTGGGGCGTCTGCGTGAGGCTCACCAGGTTGAGGTCTGGCCTGAGCGGGTGCCTCCCCCCTACGAGGAGCTCCGCGCACGGGTGGCCGAAGCCGATGGGCTCCTCAGCCTGCTCTCAGACCGCGTCGATGCAGAGCTGATCGACGCGTCTCCGCACCTGCGCGCGATCTCCAACTACGCGGTCGGCTACGACAACATCGACCTCAAGGCTGCGGCTGCCCGTCGGATCCCCGTCGGCCATACGCCGGGTGTCCTCACTGAGGCGACAGCCGACCTGGCTTTCGCGCTGCTGCTGGCGGCTGCGCGTCGCCTCCCCGACGGAATCGAGGAGGTTCGCGCCGGCGAGTCGCTCACGTGGGAGCCGGCCCACAACCTCGGGACCGACGTGTACGGTGCGACGCTCGGCATCATTGGCTTTGGCCGGATCGGGCAAGCCGTGGCGCGTCGGGCGGAGGGGTTCGCGATGGAGGTGCTGCACACCGACTCGAGGAGCAGCCCGGAGGAGGTCGCCGATCTGCTCGAGCGCTCTGACTTCGTCTCGATTCACACCCCGCTCACGCCAGAGACCCGCCACCTGATCGACGCCGCGGCGCTGGCGCGGATGAAACCCACGGCGATCCTCATCAACACCTCGCGCGGCGGCGTGGTCGACCAGGAGGCGCTTCGCCGGGCGCTTCACGACGGCGTCATCGGCGGGGCCGCGCTCGACGTGACCGAGCCCGAGCCGCTTCCGCCCGACGATCCACTTCTGACGGCGCCGAACCTGATTGTGGTGCCGCACATCGGCTCAGCGACCACGGCCACGCGACAGCGGATGGCGGACCTGGCGGTCGAAAACCTGATTGAGGCCCTGGCGGGCCGGCCCATGCCCCACCAGGTGCCGGTGCCGGCCCTCGCCCCGCAAGCCCCCCACCCCGCCTGACGTGCGGATAGCCATCGTCGATATCGGGACGAACTCGACCCGGCTGCTCGTCTGCGAACGCGACGGGGACCGGATCGCCGATGAGCTGGAACGCGAATCGACCGTGACCCGGCTCGGCGCCGGAGTCGACTCCGACGGCCGCCTCTCGGACGAGGCGATGGACCGCGTCTACGCAACCCTCGACCGCTACCGAGAGCTGATCGACCGACACGACCCCGACGCCGCGATCGCGGTCCTGACGAGCGCCGCGAGGGATGCCGCCAACGGGCAGGAGTTCGCCGACAGCGTCCGCGAACGCTACGGCCTCGAGCCGCACGTCATCACCGGCGACGAGGAGGCGGGGCTGACGTTCCTGGGCGCGATGAGCGAACGCGATCCCGAGGACCGCACGCCAACGGTGGTCATCGACATCGGGGGTGGCTCGACCGAGATCGTCATCGGCGAAGGACGGGAGGCCGGCTTTCACGTCTCGACCCAGGCGGGCGTCGTGCGCCAAACCGAACGCCACATTCACGAGGATCCTCCGACCGAGGAGGAGGTGGCGGAGACGCGAGAGGACGTCCGGGCGATCCTGCGTGAGGGGGTGCCGGAAGAGCAGCGCAGGGCGGTCGAGCGCGCGATCGCGGTCGCCGGCACGGCAACCTCGCTCGGCGCAATTGCCCAGGAGCTCGATCCCTATGACCCAGAGAAGGTGCATGGGTACCGCCTGACCCGGAGCCAATGCGAGGAGATCCTCGACCGCCTGGCATCGATTCCCCTGGAGGAGCGGCGCCAGGTGGCCGGGCTTCACCCCGACCGCGCGCCGACGATCGTGGCGGGGGTGGTCATCCTGCTCGAGGTCCTGCGGTTGTTCGGGCTCGAGGCGGTCGAGGTCTCAGAGCACGACATCCTGCGTGGGGCCGCCCTGGGCTTAACCCGCGACGAGCCCCCGGGAAGTTAGCCGCCGGCGGACTGGTCCGTGGCCAGGCCGTTCGCGCCGGGCCGAAGCCGGAGGCTGATGTCGGCGCACTCGGCGCAAACCTGGGCGGGAACCAGGCCCGCCCGCATGAGCAGCGCGAAGATCCGGCAACCGAGGCAGTAGGCGAAGATCGACTCGAGCCCCGAGGCGATGACGAGCAGGCCGAGCAGGACATCGGCGACGAGGTGATCGCCGAGGATCAGGCCGAAGACGAGGGCCGCGGTCGACATGACCGCGCCCATGCCCTGAGCGAAGCGCTTCGGCGGGCCAGCAACCGGCTTGCGCTCGCCCAACCGCGGCGCGACCAGCTTCTGCGCCGTCCAGCCGAGCGGGCTGAGGGTCGGGCCGGTGAGGACGCGAGCCCAGAAGCCATAGGCCAGGGGCACGAGCAACCAGTAGAAGCCGCTCGCCAGAGTCGCGATCGACAGGCCCAGCACAACGGCAGCAACCGTCCGAGCCGCCTTCTCGTTGACCGGGTTGGGAAAGGAGAAGATGCCGCTCATCCCGCCTAAAACCATTTTAGCCGGTCGGATTTACTCCCTTCTAGGAGCGCGGTGTGCGCGACGACCAAATGGGCTCGAAGGCGCCGAATGCGCCCGTCCTAAAGATTTATCCGAAATCCGGATTTTTGCCCGGCCAGATGAAGTTCCTCTTGACCTGGATGGGTTGAAGTGTCATCATCCCGACGGGGCTTGGCACGCTGAGCCCTCTACATAGGCTCGGGCGAAGCCGCAGACATCGGCGCCTCCCGCCGTCCGGGCCAATCTAACCGGCCCTTTCTGGCACGTACCCCTGCCCGTCCCGATTGGGCCAAACCTGGATCGGAAGCCGCCCGCTGAAATATGCGGGCGGTTTTCGTTGTGGGCCTGGGTTTTAGTTGTGGGCCCTGGGTTTTCGTTGTGGGCCTCGGTTTTCGTTGTGGGCCTGGGTTTGCGCGCTGAGACCTTGGCTTCGCTATGAGGCCAGCCCGCTAACACTGGCCTTAGTTACGGAGCTAGCATGACGGCGACCCCGCAAAACGAGTAGGAGGTTCAGGGGTGGAGCTTCCGCTGAGCACCCCCGCGCCGGATCATCTCGAGTTCGATCTGCTCTGCCTGGAGATCGAGGAGTTCGAGCCGCTGCCCTCGCTGCCGGCCGACTACGGTGAGACTGAGTCCTCAAGCGAGGAGAGCTCGCTCGACGGCCAGATTCTGGCCGGCCTCGTCACACCGTAGGCCCGCAGACCGCTGAATGCCCGGGGCGCCCGGCCAGCCGCCGGTTCGGCGGAGGTCGGACGCCCGCCGGTGGTGCGACTACTGCCGGTTGATGATGTTCAGCTTCTGATCGTTCTCGTAGTAGCCGGGCCCATTCGGACCGTCAACCTCGTAGGAGTCGTAGGGCGCGTAGTAGTAGATGCCGGTCGTCGGATCCTGGGTGAGCTGCTGGTTGTTGAGGATGTCGTCGAAGTTCGCCACCTGGTTGCTGAAGTTCTGCCATTGCTGGTTCAGCTGCTGAATCTCCTGGAGATCCTGGGTGAACTTGTGCTGGATCGCGCCGACCATCTGGATCAGCGCGCCGTTGACGGCATTCCAGCCGTCGGCCGTTGACAGCACGATCCGCACGACTCCGGTGTTGAACCCGATTCCGACGTCGGTGAGGGCAAAGATCAGCCCATGCACCTGCTGCCCACGCCACGGGGCCGTGAATTCCTCGTACTCGCTGCTTTGGGTCGCCCCATTCTGTACCTGCTGGCTCGGCGTGCTCGCCGTCCAGAGCGCGTTCACGGGACCGATCTGATCACCGGCCAAGAACACGTTGATCAGGCTCTGGGGGCTATTGAACTGGTTGCCGCCGACGAGCTCGAAGGTCACGTAGTCGCCCCGTCCGTCGATCAGGTCGAGCGCATCCTGGGACTCGTTGGAGACCGACCAACCCGGCGGCATCATGTAGGTGAACGCCTGGTCCTGGAACACGTGGTAGATGCTTGCCCGCTCCGGCCCGTAGCAGGCGGCCACTCCGGACAGGGTGGCGGTCTCGGCGTTGAACGCGGCCGACGGTGCCCAATACGCCACAAAGGCGACCTGCGCCGAGGACAGCGCGGTCATGTACTGCTGGGTCATGACCGTGGCGTATCCATGCACGGTCTGCCCGTTCACCGGTGCGGTGAACGTGACCGACGGGACGCCGCCCTTCGAATGGTTCCCCGTGATCGTGATCGGCCGCCCCTCGGAGGACGACTGCGCCTCGAAGTTGCTCAGCTGGGATTGGAAGAAGCTGCTCGGCGTGAGCCCGCTTGTCTGGATCCCCGGCCAGACGAGGACTGCCTCATCCGCCGCAACATCCTTCTGGACCTCGAGCTCGCCTCGGAGGGTGGACAGCTCCCATCCTGTCGGTATGGCGATGTGGAAGCCGTCGTAGGTGTCGTGCGTGAGCGCCATCCGACATGGCGCTGAGGACGAACCCGAGGAGCCAGGCGATGCGGTCACAGGCGAAGATGTCCCTCCGCCACACGACCCCTTGGCGGAGGCCAGCACTCGATACTTACCGGTGCCCTTGAGGGATCGCTTGAATCGGCCGGAACCGCTGCTCTTCAGCTTGGCGACCGTCACCCACTTCCGACCCTCGCGCTTCTGAAGCCGCAGGGCCCGATGCTTGACGCAGGCCGCCTTCGAAGACCGGACGCGACCGCTGACGGCGTGCCCATTCGAGGCGATCTGCAGCGAGACGGATGTCCCGTGCTTAGCCGCCGCGGACGCGCCATTCGTGGTCAACGCACCGCAGACGACCAGCGCCGCGGCCAGGCCGAGAGCGGAGCGCCGCCACACCCGACCCGCCGGTCGTGCCTCACGCCACCCCGGGCTATGGCCGGATTTCACAGCACAAGCAGAATCCATACTGCCCCCTCGGGTCGCCGATCCCCTCGTGCCGACGCGCTGCCGGCGCGACTGGCACGAGCCTCTACCGGGCGACCCTATCCGAGGCCCCACGACGAAAGCAACCGACGCGCCGTCGGGCGAGACGGGCGCAGGCGCTCGTTCCTCCAAAAACCGGGGTATTGACCCGCTGGCTGGCCGGGGCCGTCAACCTAACCAGCCCCGCGCCCAACCTGCGTGTTTTGCAGGCCAAATTGTCTCTTACACGATGAAAGCCGACTTATGTTGAAAACCCACCTGAGGGGGAAGTATCGAGTAACCGGACGAACGCGAGAGAGCGTCCGGTGACTGACCGATCCAGGTAATCAGGGGAGGCGTTATGCCACACGTTCCACCCCCCAAGAGGCATCCGTATGACCAGTGGTCACCGGACGCGCGTGCGCTGGACCTGGTGGGTGACAAGTGGACCCTTCTGATCGTCCGCGACCTCGCCGCCGGGCCGAGGCGTTTCGTGGAGCTCCAGCGGGTGCTCCCGGGGATTTCAACCGAACAACTCAGATCGCGCCTCAACCGCATGGTCGCCGACGAGATGCTCACGCGGAAGCGCTACCGCGAGGTTCCACCCCGCGTGGAGTACTCGCTGACCGAGAGGGCGCGGGAGCTGATGCCGGTACTCGGGGAGCTCGCCAGGTGGGGTTACGAGTGGGCGTGGGGGCCGCCTCGTGAGTCCGAGACCGTCGACATCGGTGCGATCTTCAGGCTGGCGCCGGGGCTGATCCAGGCCAACGGCAGCAGCGGCACGGTGGAGTTCACCGTCGACCACGGCGGGTCACGGCTCTCCTACTGCTGCGCGGTGTCCTCCGACGGCGTCGTGGTCGAGGAGCGACAGCCGCGCCAGTCTGACGCGCGAGTCACTGGTTCACGCGCGGACTGGGTGCGCGCGCTGCGGCCTGAGCACGACCGCGAGGGGCTTGAGATCAGCGGCGATCGGACCCTGGCTGAAGCCGTCCTCGCCCATCTCGCGGCCGAGCGCCGGCGCAAGCACTCCGCGTCCAGCGGCGATCACAGCGGCTCGAACGGCGACCACTCAAGCGTCGCGGCTTAGCGCACGGGCTGCGCGCCTAACTGCGACCGCGCGAACTTTGGCGCTGCAGTTGAGAAATGCGACGACGGCGGGCCAAAGTTCGGCGGCCTCCGCGCACCCGCAGAGGCCCCTTACTTACTTGAGTACTGCGCCTGGCTGATCGGCGGGACCTTGTATTGCTGCGGGGCGCTCGGGAGCGCCGGCTGCGTCCAGCACGCGGGGTGACCGCCGAGCGGATCGCGGGAGGAGCGGTGGTTACCGCCGGTGTTCCGGCAATCCCAGGACGGGAGTCCCCAGTCGCCGGGGAAGTTGCCGCCGGCGTTGAAGATCTGCGCGAGCCACAGCGGGCCCGGATAGGTGTTGCCGCGGTTGTCGGGATCGCGGTTGGGCTGCAGCGACAGCGTCTCGGGACCCGTAGGCCCGAACTGGCGCAGGTAGTGACCGGTGCCGTTGCCCCCGAACGTATCCGTGCGGGCGAAGAAGCCGCCGCCGCCGTTGGTGATGAAGTCTGAGGTCAGCTGCTGGTGATCGCCGATCCAGTTCAGCACGGGGTTGAGCTGCTCGAGGAACGGCCCCAGCTGGTCGAGCAGGGCGTTCGGGCCAAGGCCCTTCAAAGTCCGCTCGGTCGCGGGCAGCCCGGTCTTGGACACCGTGATGAGCGGCCCGAGCTTGACGAACAGCGTCCGCAGGTACGGCGAGAGCTGATTGACCGCCTGCAGCGTCGGCTTCAGCTTCTGAGCCACCGGGATCAGCTCACGGATCACGGGGTCGGCGTTCTTCGAGAAGGTCTCAAGATCGGCCATGGTCAGCCGCTGCTGGGTCAGGAAGGTCGGGAAGATCTGGAAGACCTGTGACAGGGCCGTGTTGTTGCGCGCCAGCTCGCCGAAGGTGGTGTCGCCGGCGGTGATCAGCGTCCGCAGGGCGGCGGGATCACGGTTCAGAGCCGCGAACGTTGTCCCACCGTTCCGGACGAGCGAAACGACGGCGTTGTGCTCTACGTCGAGGACCTGGAGCAGCTGCGTGAAGTTGATCGCGAACGGCGGCAGATTCCCCAGCGTGTCGTTGAGGTTCTGATCGTTGCCCTTGACCGCCTTGGCAATTTCGTCCTGCCAGGAGCGGAAGGCCGCGCGCGTCGTGGGGTCGAACGTGTTGAAGATCTGATCGAGCTGGACCGCGGGCACCACCTGGCCGTTGGCCAGCCGGCCGTTGTCGGCGAGCGGCGGCGAATGGGCCGAGCCCGGCGTGAGCTGGACGTAGGTCTCCCCGAGGAGCGTCTTCTGCCGCAGGATCGCCGTGGTGTTGCGCCGGATCGGGGCGTACTGGTTGTCCAGCTGGATCGTGACCAGGGTCCGGTTGTCCTTGGGGTCGCGCTGCTTGGCCACGACCTTGCCCACCGACACGCCGGCGATCCGCACGTCCGCCTGGTCGGCCAGGTCGTAGGCGTTGGGGAAGGCGACCTGGAAGCGGTAGCCCTGCGGGTTGAAGGGCATCGTCCCGCCGAACGACAGCCACAGGAACAGCAGCAGGCCCACGCAGGAGAGCGCGAACAGGACCATGGTCGCGATGCGGGAAAGAGGCGGGCTTTCGGTCTGCATCAGTGCGCGGGGAGATTCGGATAGAAGAGGTGCTTGATCGTCGCCGGGCTGGTCAGGCTCTGCAGGGTGATGCCGGACTGGCTTGCCCCCTGCGGGTTCTGTTGCTGGTAGCGGGCAAAGGCCTGCTGGTTGGCGGCCGCTTCGTTCGGGCAGGTTGTCTTGCTCGTGAGGATGGGGGTCAGGTTCAGCAGAGCCTCCGAGCCGGGCACGTTCGAGGCGATCTGCGAGAGCGACGCGCAGCTGGCCTGCAGGAAGAGCTGGCGGAAGTCGCCGTTGGCGTCCTGCACGGAGAACACGCTGCGGGCGTTGTGGTCAGCCCAGGCGAGCCACCACAGGTAGCCGTGCTGGCCCCCGCTCGGGTAGTAGCCGAGCTCGTTGAACAGGTGGTTGAGGACCTCGAACGTCTTCGACAGGTTCGGCGTGGCCGCCGAGAGGTTCTGGGCCACCGGACGCAGGTTTCGCACCAGCGGGGTGGCGGCGCGTACGAACGGGCGGACCTCGGTGCGGAGAATCGGCGTCGCCGGCTTGGCCAGGGCTGAGGTCGCCGCGTTGGCGGCCGGAATCGCCGACACCGCGGGGAGCAGGTTGTGCGTCGCGGGAGCGACGATGTTCGCGAAGCGCTGGACCTTCTGAAGCGTCACCGTCGTCTGCTGAAGCGTGCCCGGCAGATCGGCCACAGCGCGGCTCACGTTCGAGTGCGCGGTGGCCCAGGCCTGGAAGACCTTCGAGCTCGAGTCGATCAGCTGGACGATCTGCACCCGCTTGACCGCCAGCGCGCCATTAAGGACGTGAAGCGAATGGATCAGCGAACGCAGCGCCGCGCCCCGCTCGGCCACCACCGAGTTGAGCTCGGCGAGCGAGCGGTGGGTGGGCAGGAAGCGCGCCAGCAGCTTGCCCAGCTCTGAACCGCCCGGCGCCTGGAGGCCCTGACCGGCGCCATTGACGAGCAGATCGAGGTAGGCGCGCGTGTCGGCGTCCAGGGAGGCGAGGATCTCATCCGGGTTGACGTCCGGGTTGGTGTTCGAGACCGGGATCGTGAACCCGGGCTTGGCCACGGGCGCGCTGGCCGATCCCGGATTGATCTCGATGAACATGTCCTTCAGGCCCGTCTTGGGGCGAAGCAGCGCGGTGGCGTCGGTATGGATGACGTGCTGGTACTTCTGGTCGATCGCCATCTGCACGACGGCCTCGCCGTTGTGGAGCTTGACGTTCCCGACCTCGCCGATCTGCACGCCCGAGACGCGGACGCTCTGGCCCTGACCCGGGGTCACCGCCTGCGCGGTGGAGAAGGCGGCATTCAGCGTGTACTGCGAGGTGCCGATGAACGGCAGCTGGAGGCGCTCATGGCTGAGCACGTAGCCGGAGACGACGACGGCCAGGATGACCAGGACCAGGATCGCGATGAAGTCGCTGAGGTGGGTCTTGATCGCGCGCTTCATGGCTACTTGGCTCCGCCGGCCTTGGGGGTGAAACGGATGCCGAGGCCGGCCTGCTTGGCCTGCTGCTCGAGCAGCGCCAGCTCCAGGTCGCCCGCGCTCTGGCGCCGGGCCAGGGCGGCGGGCGAGCTCGCCGAGGTCGCCACCGGCTGAGGGCCGGCTCCCGTGGGCGCGTCGAGGCTGGTGATCTGAGGCTGGGTCTCGCAGGGGACGTTCGGCTCGAGCGGCGGCCGGGAGACCGGGGCGGGCGCGCCGTCACCGCTGTTGTGCAGGGCGGGGGTCTGGGGCTGAACCCCCTGGATCGGGTTCAGATAGGTTCCGAACATTCCCGGCGCCATCGAGTAGGTGAGCGTCCCCCCGGTCCCGAAGACTCGGACGTAGGGACCGTTGGCGTCGAAGTCGCGTGACTCTCCGGCCAGACCCGGGAGGTAGTCGACGCCCTCGACGTAGGCCGGGCGCTGCGGGAATCCGTTCGAGCTGTTGAAGTGCGGATCGTTGATGCTCAGGTGGCTCCAGGGGAGGATCACGTGCACCTGGCAGCTCGAGGCCGGACGGACCTCGTCGCGCATGAACGGGATCGTCTCCTGGTTGAGCTGGGCCAGGGCGGGGATCGTCTGCGCCAGGTTGGCCGTCAGGCCGCACTGGGTGAGCGGCGCCCCCCGCCGCGGGCAGCCGCCGAGCTCCGAGGGCTGGACGAGCAGCCGCAGCTGGTGGAAGAAGGGCAGGCTCGCGACGACCATTGGACCCGTCGACCTGACGCCGGGGATCAACCGCTCGGCGAACTGCCGCAGCGGTCCGGGCGCGCAGTTGGGCGGCGCCGGCTGGGCGGCGCTCGTGCACAGGTCACGCTCGAGCGCGTTCAACGCCGGGATCGCCACCTGGAGCGTGCGTGGCAGCTCGGCCACCGCGGCCGACAGGGCCTGGTTCTGACTCGAGAAGGCGCCGGCGACGGTGTTGAAGTTGGTGACGAGGCTCTTCAGGTTCTGCGGGTGGGCGTCCAGCGCTCCGTTCACCACGCCACCCTTGTCGATCCATCCGGAGAGATCGTGCGGCTGGGTGCCGAGCATGTCGTGGCTGACCTCGGAGCCGTACTCATAGGCCGGGAGCCAGTACTGGATCGACTTGTTGTAGTCCGGTCCGCCCAGCTTGACCGCCAGGCCGTACTGTTGAAGCAGGGTCTGGAGGTTGGTTCGAGTGTTCAGCTGCAGGGAGTTCAGAAGCTGGTCGAACTGCACCGGCTCCTTGCCCTGCTGGATCGGGAAGACCCACCCACTCGGGGCGACGGGGGCCTCGGGCGTCCCCGGGTTGATGTCGACGAAGAAGTTGCCCTCGAGGAAGATCCGGGGGCGGATGTAGAAGGTCGCGTCCTTGTGGATCGGCAGTCCGTTGGAGTCGATCGTCATCGTCACCTCGGCCGCCGAGCAGTGGTAATTCGGCCCCGACTGCGGGTTGACGTGACATCCGGGATCCGGCGAGACGCTCTCCACCTTGCCAACGTTGATCCCGGCGATCCGAACCAGCGACTGCGGGCGCAGCTGGTTCGCGTTGGAGAAGGTGGCGTGGATCGTGTACGGGCTGGAGAACGGGTTGGCGAACTTGGTGAAGGCCAGGTAGCAGACGAGAACGAGCACGATGATCCCGATGAGGCCCGCCTTGAACGTCGTCATTCCGCGGCGCTTGTTCATCACGGGTTCCCCGGAACGAACGGCAGTTGCGGACCGACGGTGGGGCTGCGGCTGAATGTCTCGCCCGCCGGGACCTTGGCCAGCCCCGTCCATGTCGGGCCCTGGTTACCGGGCGTATGCGCGTCGGCGTCGAGGTTGCGCTGCTGCGCATCGAGGTGGTTCAGCTTGAGCGGGTAGCCGCGCTGGAGCGCCTCGCAGTCGGCGTTGCCGTTGTTGTCGACAGCGGCGGCATAGACGGGTCCATGGAGGTACTCGGGCGTCTGGCCGGGCGGGACCTGCTGGCCGTTGGCGGGCTGATCCGCGGGGAGGCTTCCGACGCTGTTCTGCTGCTGGTTGGCGAAGTTGATCAGCGCCCGCTGGGCCATGCCGAAGTTCGT
>Ga0070731_10001570_pt1 | contig 23424 bp, 12 predicted proteins | sample Coa_R1_2_FD_66448 | JGI IMG/M metagenome (GOLD analysis project Ga0070731, IMG submission 66448) | Surface soil microbial communities from Centralia Pennsylvania, which are recovering from an underground coalmine fire - Coalmine... | ecosystem: Environmental > Terrestrial > Soil > Unclassified ... | reverse complement strand
CCATACATAATTTCAACGGAATCTTGATTTTGGCTCCCCCAGCACTATGACGCGCCGATTGATTTCCACGATCTTGCCCGGCTGGTTTGCAGGCATAACTGTTTTGGTTGGAACGTGGGGAGCAGCTCGAAGCTCGGCCGCCGATTTTACCTCCGAGCCGGTTACCGTCTATGTGACGGCCAGGAATACGGGCCAGCGACTGGTCAGAACTGGCGAACTCCATTTTGCCGATTTGCTGCAGCCCACCGAGAAGCAAGAGAGCATCTTTGTGGATCCTTCCAAGGAGTTCCAGACCGTGCTGGGTATTGGCGGGGCCCTGACTGACGCGGCGGCGGAAACGTTTTATAAACTGCCTGCGGACAAACAGCAGGAAATCTTGACGGCCTATTTTGATCCGCGAAAGGGCATTGGTTATTCCCTGGGGCGCACGTCCATTCACAGCTGCGATTTTTCCAGCGAAAGTTACACCTACGTCACGAACAACGACACGACCCTGGCCAGCTTCAACATCGGTCACGATCTGAAATATCGCATCCCCTTTATCAAGCAAGTGATGGCAACGGCCGGCAAGGACTTCACTCTTTTTGCCAGTCCGTGGAGTCCGCCGGCGTGGATGAAGGATAACAATGACATGTTGCACGGGGGTAAATTAAAGCCGGAATTTTACGACGCGTGGGCCAGATACTATGTCAAGTTCATCAAAGCCTATGCCCAGGCGGGCGTTCCGATCTGGGGCTTGACGGTGCAGAATGAACCGATGGCGGTGCAGCCCTGGGAATCGTGCCTTTACACGGCCGAGGAGGAGCGCGATTTTGTGAAGAATTTCCTGGGCCCCACCATGGTCGAAAACGGCCTCAAAGATAAGAAAATTTTGATTTGGGACCACAACCGAAGCATAATGTATGAGCGTGCCGAAGCGGTTTTGGACGATCCTAAAGCCGCCCAATACGTCTGGGGCGTGGCTTTTCACTGGTACGTGGGCAATTACTTTGAAAACGTAAAACGGGTGCAGGAGGCCTTTCCCAAAACTCATCTGTTGTTCACCGAAGGTTGCAACGGGCCGTTTGACGCGGCCCACATCCATGAATGGCAATGGGGGGAAAAGTACGGCATTTCGATGATTAATGACTTCAACAGCGGCGCCGTGGGCTGGACGGATTGGAACGTCTTGTTGGACCAGAAGGGCGGGCCGAATCATGTCCAAAACTATTGCTTCGCCCCGATTCATGCCAATACCGGGACGGGAGAGCTGACTTACATGAGTTCCTACTATTACCTCGGTCATTTTTCAAAATTCATCCGGCCGGGAGCGCGTCGGATTATCAGCTCTTCCACGGATGACGACTTGTTGACGACCGCTTTTTTGAACAAGGATGGCCGGATTGCGGTGATTGTGATGAATCCTTCGGAGACAGAGCAGCCCTTTTACCTCTGGATCGGAGGGAAGGCGGCGCAAACCAGCAGTCCCGCGCACTCCATCATGACCCTGGTGATTTAATCGTTCCCAAATCGCCACGATGAAAGTACCCCCACATCAGATTGCCCCGGCCCGGAACAATCCTCTGCGTTCTTTAACGTGGGCGATGATAAGCCTATTGGGGCTGCTGGGTTGTGGAACGATGACCGTCCATGCCGGCTGGAAGCTCATTTGGAGTGACGAATTTAATGGCGCTTTGATTGACACGAATCATTGGAAATTCGAAACCGGAAATCATCGTGGCTGGGGGAATCACGAATTGGAGTATTACACCGGTCGCCCCGAAAATGCCTATGTCAGCAACGGACTCCTCCACATCGTGGCCCGAAGGGAATCGACGAATGGATTTTACTACACCTCGGCTCGAATGAAGACCGAGGGACTATTTGCCGAAAAGTATGGGCGGTTTGAATTCCGCGCCAAATTTCCTGCGGGCCAGGGTTTTTGGCCGGCCTTTTGGCTGATGCCTGAGCACTCGCCTTACGGAGGCTGGCCGGCCTGCGGAGAAATTGATATTGTTGAGAACAAGGGGAATTATCCGGCGGTCGTGCAGGGGACCATTCACTATGCCGACCCTCAAGGTGGATATCTTCATTCCTCGGGCCTTTACACATTCCTTCAGAATGACGGAGTCACCAACTTACACACCTATGGATTGGTTTGGACGACCAATTCAATCCAGTGGTTTGTGGACGGCAAACTCTATCAAACGCAGGACCGGTGGACCACGGTGACGGCTCCCTATCCGGCTCCATTTGATCAACCATTTTATATCATCATGAATCTGGCTGTCGGCGGTGACTACGGCGGCAACCCTGACCCGAACACCGTTTTCCCCGGCGAAATACAGGTGGATTACGTACGGGTTTACGGGGAGATCAGGCCGTGAAAACTTCACATAAAAGGACTATATTATGCCGGTTGGGAGAGTACCGAATGGTTGGCCGCCGGCCCGATGAGAGATTAGGTCACGAATAACCAAATGAGAATTATGAAAATGCCCTGTGCTCCCGCTTCATTGCGTTGCCTCAAGCGATTGATGCTCGTTTCGGCCATTACCGCAGCCTTGTCGGTCAAGGTGTTGGGCGCCACCAATCTGCTCACTAATCCGGGGTTTGAGTCTGGAAACCTCACCGGTTGGACGACCTTTGGTAATACCATTGGCAATGCTTCCGTCCAGTCCGGTGGCGCCCATAGTGGAGCCTACTATTTCAAGTCTTACGGTCAGTTTATTGGAGCCACCAATTACTCGGGCGTCTTTCAAGACAATCCTTCGGCCCCAGGCAACACCTATACGGCTGATGGGTGGGCCTATACCGCCTCCAGCGATGGTGGTGGCCTTCACGGGCAGGACACGATCTGGGTTGAAGTGAGTTTTCGTGATGCCTCATATAATGCCCTGGCTCTCTACCGGTCGGCTGTCGTAACCAGCAATAATCTGGCCGGCTTTGGCGGGGTGAACCAATGGTTCGATTTGCAGATTACAAACCAATGTTCCTTTTCAAATCCTTCGGCACAGATCCTGTTACCCGGCACCGTCGCCAACACCGTGACCAACCTGGTGGCTCCGCCGGGCACGGTTTACGTGCGCTATCAAGTCGTTTTTGCGCAGGGACCGGACAACGCCAATGCCTCGATGTATTTCGATGACCTCACGCTCAACCAAACCGGCGGAACGGTGGTGGTTCCTCCCGTCTTGCAAACGAATATTGTCTGGGACGATGAATTCAACCAGCCGGACGGCAGTTCGCCGGACCCGACCAAGTGGGGTTATGACACCGGGGCCGGTGGCTGGGGCAACAACGAACTCGAAACCTATACGACGACCAATGCCCGGGTTCAAGGCGGCCAGCTGGTAATTGAAGCTGACCGGTTAATCTCCGGCGGGGTAACAAATTACACTTCTACCCGGATGCTGACCAAAGGCAAATGGTCATGGACTTACGGCCGCATGGAGGCGCGCATTAAAATCCCGCGAGGACAGGGAATCTGGCCCGCATTCTGGATGCTGGGCACGAACATAGACTCGGTTGGCTGGCCGACCTGTGGCGAGATTGACATCATGGAAAACATCGGCAAAACCAGCGATCAGGGCACCGATCACGGAACGATTCACGGCCCACAGGGCGGCGGGGATTACAACGGTGGCTCCGGGGTTGGCGGTACCTATACGCTGCCCAGCGGAGCTCTGGCCGACAACTTCCACATTTACGCCATAGAGTGGACACCCAACCAGATCAAATGGTTCCTGGACAGCAATCAGTTTTTCACGGCGACGCCTTCCAGCCTGCCTGGCGGCGCAACGTGGGTCTTCACGCAGCCGCAATTCTTCATACTCAACCTCGCCGTCGGCGGCAATTGGCCCGGCTACCCGGATGCGACAACAGTCTTTCCGCAACAAATGCTGGTGGATTACGTGCGGGTTTACCAGCAGACCGCGCCGATGGCGATTGCTGTGGCGCCACAGGCGGGTGGAAGTTGGTCGCTGAGTTGGCCGACCAATATCGTCTGCCATTTGCAGGTGCAGACCAATTCCCTGGTTGGCGGTAACTGGACTGATCTTCCCGGCACCACCAGTCCGTATGTTATAACTCCAGACCCCAACCAGAGCGCCGTCTTTTACCGTCTAGCATCGCCGTAGGCCAATGGCTTGATTTGACGTGAGCTTCGGGGTTTATCGTGGGCCGTCTCACGCTGCCGGGTTAACGTATGCGCAGTGAGTAAAGTGAAGTCCGGGCGGCAATAAAAAGCGTCCGGTGATCGGCGCCACCCAGAACCACCTGAATCGGTCGTTCGGGAACTTCGATGGTGTCAATTAATTTGCCGGCCGGGTTATAGACGTAAATCTGGCCGGCGGCGATATACACGTTGCCACGTGAATCCACCGCCACACTCTCACCACCTTGTTCGGCAAACAGTTGGAAATTTTCCAGGCTTCCATCCGGGTTCACGTCAGCTTTCCATGTCCGCAATTCAGATTCGTCGGTGACATAAAAAGGTTTGCCCGGCCCGGCCCGGCCCAGGCCAAAGGAGCGAATTTGCGGACTTGATTTGACGCCCCAACTGGTGGCCGCGTGGAGAAAATCCTTCCCAACGGGGATTGCCGTGGTTCCATCCGGTGAAATAAAATCGGCGACCGGATGGGAAAGGGAATCACGATTCAACTGCCAGTCACTCACGGGCAGGTATAAATCCTTTTGCCCCCGGTCCACGACAGGCTCAGGCTTCAATGGTATGACCTGACCACCGGGAGTCAGGGCGTAAACCACACCATCCCCCGCGTAGGAAATTACCATAAGGTTTCCTGCCCGATCCACAGCCAGATTGACCGGTTCCAACGGATAATCGCTGACAATGGAAAGTTGCCGCGACGAAGAGTCCCAGCGATAAATCCGCTGCCAATGCGCATCCACAAAGTAGAAATCACCACAGGGTCCGATGGCGCCGCCGGAAATGTTGAAAAATCCACCTGCCAGTTTTTCCAGCTTCGCGCCGCGGGCGGCCGCGGGCAAAGATTTGACGGGTTCGGGACGGGGCGCCTGGCCGGAGAGGTCCAATCCGGCAAACTCGTGCTGGCGGAGTTCAACGTCATGGGTTTGATCATATACAGCGGAATCGAAACTCACTTTGCTGTTGCTGTCGCAGTGAAAATTGCGGAAGCGGATGTCCCGTGAGTGGGACACCTTTACCGCCCACGGAAAAGGCTGGAAAGAACTGATGACGCGGTAGCTGTGAAAGTTGGCGAAGGTGATGTCATGGGACGAATCAATTTCAATCGGCAACGCGAAACCGCTCTCGCCGCGCTCTTCCTCGGTCTGCAGGGCATAAAAATGCCAATGCGCGGCGTTGCGCACCTTGAGCTCATTGCGGACGTGGTGTTCGATTGAGATTTGATAGGCGTGACCCTCGGTTTCGGTATCGGAGACCATCATGCCAGCCTGCGCAAAAGTCGAAGGGGTCCAGATATCCAGGAAAGTACCACCGCCACCGTCGGTGACCCAGAGGCTGGGATATTGATTGTCCCATTGTCGGTCCGGGCCAGGGTCGGCAGTGTGGCTGCGGTTGTACGGATTTTCGCGCGAACCATCCGGCAACGGCGTCCCGTGGCCACCGAGGAAACGCACATCATTCATCATTGAATCGGGACCGGCCTTCCAAAGTGCGGCCACCGCACGGCGGTTGTCCCCGCTGGTGTACAGTCCAATGCCCATCACAATGTTGCTGCCATCCCTGGGCGTTTCCAGCAGGGCTTTGGGGCTGCCGATGCCCTGGTAAGCCGGAGTGCTGTCCGGCAGGATAATCTGTGTCGCGCCAGGGTGCAGGCCAATCAACACCGTGTCGGGTCGCAACTTTAATGTGTCACGCACGACGTAAAAACCGGACGGCAGGTAAATGGTCCGGTGCCCGGCAATTGCTTTCTGCAACACCTGCGTGTCATCCGTCTGGCCGTCGCCCTTCGCGCCCAAATCACGCACATTTACCCAGGTGTCGCAGGCGGGCAGGGGGGGCAAATCGGAAGCAACCGCCGGCGGCATTTGGGGGAGCGGCGCGGTGTCAAAGTGGGTTTCAATGTCGGGAATAGCTCCCATGCCGGCATAGTGAAGCCCATGGGAAAAGTTTTTTACGATATAAATTTCCGCCGGCGCGGCAAAGCGTCTGCCACTATCACGCAATGCGGCAAAGATCGGCACAGTGTGGCAGGCGGCGCCTTCCATGTTGATTTCGTTGCCTAGGCTTTGCTCTCTTCCAAAAACGAATGCCGGGCCGGAAATGTCCTCGAGCCGGGCGTCCTTGACCCAAAGCTCGTCGACCCCTCCCGGCTCGATTTCAACCGCGGCGGGCACGTGCCGGAAATGCGGACGAATGAGCGTGAGTCCGGCTTCATGTTCCAGAATGGCGGCTTCACGCTGGTCTTCAAAGGAACAGTCAATAAGCGTGAATTGCCACCCGGGCGAAGGTTTCGATGTCCAAACCGCATGCGTGCCTCCCCAAAAATGGACGTCCTCGACCACATTCCCGCCTTCGTGGATGCCGGCCAGCGCGGACCCAAGGTGAAAATCCATGTGGGCGAGGAAACAGTGTTGGGCATAATGTGCCCGGATCGCGACCGCCCCGGCGTTGCCCTTTTCGATCTCGAAATCAATGTTGGCGAGCGCCGAATAAAAGGTACCCGGATTGGCATCAGGAACCGGACCGCCATTTCCCGGACGTCGGCCGGCGAAAAAAAACATGACTTTTTCCCGCGAGGCATCTCCAAAACCGGGCGCATTGGCGGGTAAAACAACGACCGGTCGATTGGTCCCATAGCCAATCAGCCGGATGCTCGGCCAGATATAAATGGTGTCGCTGACGTGATATTGACCCGGCGCCAGGAAAACGATGCCTTGGCGGGCGGTTTCCTGAACCCGATTAATGGCTTGTTGCAATGGAGCAGTGTCGTCGCGACCGGAAGGAGAGACATAAACCGCGTTCGGATCTTCCAGGCGCTGCGTGTAAAATGAAGATGACCCCGCCGATGCTGCCATGGTAAGTCCCAGCAGGACTGGGACCAGAACGTCGAGAAATCCTGATATTCGTTGGTTTCGCCCGGTTGCCAAGGGGCGTGTGTCATTTCCATGCATTATTCGGCCATCCCGCCAAAAAAGAAGCCACTCGACTGCTCGAGTGGCTTTTATCAAACCCAGAACCAGTTGATTACTTGCGTCGACGGATCAAGTAGAGCGGAAGGGCCAAGCCCATGCCCAAAAGCGCAATCGTTGTCGGCTCCGGCACCACCGTCAGACTGATGTCGTCAAAATAGAAGTCCGCGTTCGCCGAGGCGTTAATGCCCAGCAGGTACGCGCCCACCGATTGAGTGCCGGCGGGCATGGTGGTCGTTACACTGGCAAACGTCCATACTCCCTGCGGAAGCGCGACTCCACCGCCGCCCGCGGGCTGACCAATATTCACCCCCACGGCCGGTCCCGACGCCGTGCCCCCGTAGTTGCTGGGCGGAGCGCCTTGGAAAGGCGAAAGTTGCAATATCGCAAAATCGTTGCCGCCGGCCGGGAGCACATTTGGCGTATACACCCAACCCGACAATGTAAGCGTCTCACCCGCGCTGGCCGCAAAAACTTCGTATGCCCCGGGGACGCTATACCCGCCGCCACCATTCGGGCTGTACATGCTCCAAGTACCGCTGTGCGCGTATGTCTGGGAGAAATTCGCTCCGCCAAAGGTCGCCCAACCTTGCACGCCGGTCGGGTTCGGATTGGGAGCTGTGAGTTGCGATTCAAACCCGGGATCATAAATCAGATTTTGTGCCTGTACTGTTGAGCTTGTAAGTGCGACTACGGCAGCCATTCCGATAGCGCTGGTAATTATTTTAGGGAACATTTTCATAATGATTTTGGTTCTTTTGGTTACTATGCTTCTAGCTTGCGCTGAATTGTGACAATTTTTACTACATGTGATTGATTTTGTCAAGTGGTTTGTCGGTGTAATAAGCATTTTTTAACTGCCGAATTCAGTCTAAATCGATGCATCAAGTTAAACTAAAGCCACTTGTAAATTTAATAACGATCGCACGCTGTGTCATGCGCACGAAATGGCATAATAGTCATGAAGCGAATTGCTCAACTCATTGGCCGTTCGGCCATGTAAAAGGCGGGTACAAACCAGAGAACGGTCCTTTAGAAATGAGCCCGGGAAGGCAATCAGGCCCGTGGTCGTATCCCGAGATCTCGCAACACCTGTCAGTAAGGCAGTTGCGCGATAAAGTCCCAATTTTCATAATATTTGATATACAATCATATTATGTTGTAAAATAAATGTTGACATGTTTGTAAAATAGTAATACAAACATGTAAATACAACTACATTTACACGGTGTATTGTGCCTGTTAGTTGATACGATGCTGCTGACGATTTGGCAACAACAACCAGAAAAACGTGACGACATGAAAACCTCTAAAAACCCCCGACACATCCTTGAAATTCCCGTGATAACTCAGTGTGGAAAATTCATTGCGAGATTCATTACGGCCGCCTGCGCCGCCGTTATGGTCTGCTTTGCTTTAAACAGCCAGGCAACGAATCTTCTGACCAACCCCGGTTTTGAGGCGTCCCCGATTTTTAATGTTGGAAGTTGGGTGCAACAGACACACGAAACCTGGAGTTCGGGCCAAAACACCCAGTTGAGTCGTACCCCGACGCATAATCTGTGGATGCAAGGTCCGTATGGTAACGGCGGTTCCGCCAACACGGTTCAATGGGTGGCGCAGACGTGGGCTGCGGCACCGGGAAACACGTATAGCGCGAATGCCTATTTTTCCGAATTTGTTCAGTTTTGGATCACCGGAGGTGAGGGCGGCGACAATCAAAGCGACACAAACCTCAACGGTTCTTGTGGTCTATTTACTTCCGACGGAAGCGGTCAGGAAGACGCATGGGTTGACGTATTGTTCCTTGACTCAAACAGCAACATTCTATCGGATTACAAATCTACAATACTTACCCCCGCTTTCGTGGACAATCTTACAAACAATCCCGCAAATCTGAGTTATCTGGTAACCACCAATAGCAACACCGATCCTTATCATCCGGGGGTGGTGACCAATGTTTATCTGACTTGGATAAATTGTCAGGTGACCAACCAATATAGTACCAACGGGATGACGTACCTGCAAAATATCGATCCTGCCGTTGCCGGGCCCAGCATTATCGGCACTTTGGCTCCTGGTCAAAATATGGTCGCGCCGCCGGGAACCGCGTATGTCCAGTATCGGATAGCGTCATTTCAAAATCTGTATGAATCCGGAGCTCAGCACTGGGACGATTGCGATTTGGAACTGGTGGGCGGGCCGGCCGCATCCGTCATTGGTAATTACTCTCCAAATGGTTCGCAATTTTTCAATATCAGCGCCACCAACTTTACCTTCACCGTACAATCGGCCGCATCGGGAGGCGCGCCTTTGCCGACCAACCCCGCCAATGGAATACAAGTGCTGGTCAACGGCCAAAACAAATCGGCGACGTTGCAATTCAGCGGCAATTCCACAAATTGGAACGTGACCCTGCCGGGCCTGGTGTCCAATCAGGTTTACAACATCAGCATATCCGTCAGTAATAGCGTGGGTTTGCTGTCCTCCGGCAGTGTGACCTTTGATACCTTCGGCCCCAATAACTTCATTGTTAACGTCGAAGACTATGATTACACCAACCAATATATTCAAAACCCGATCCCGACGGCCGCGCCTGCGGCTGGCAGCTATTTCGGGCTGGGAAGCAACCCGGGTTCAGACCAGGCTACCTATCTCCTGAATGGAGTGTATACGGAACAGTTGCCGGCGGGTTCTTCTCAAAACATAAACGGCCTGCCTTATCGTGCGGATGGCAATGTGGCTTTCCAGCAAGCCACCGATTTGCAGTTGCCGCTATACCAGGCTCAGAGCAATGCCGCTGTGTTTGTCATCAATCTTTCGTACAACAACCCGGGCAACTGGGAGAATTACACCCGGTTTTATCCTCAGGGTAATTATATTGTCTATGCGCGTGTTTCCAGCGGCAACGGCGCACCTGGCGGGATTGGAAATTACGAAACCCTGAACGTGGTGACAGGCGGCCTTGGCACCACCAACCAAACCACCAATACGCTCGGATACTTCATTATCCCCAACGGCACGGATTGGGGCCATTATTATTGGGTGCCGCTGACGGATCAGTATGGCAATGTCTTCCCGGTGAGTGTGCCGAGCGGGCAGCAAACCCTCAAGCTGGCCAGCGGCGGCGGTTTGAATGTGATTGATTTCATGTTTGTTCCGCTTTCGGCTGCCGGGTTCCCGCCGATCATCAATAATTTTAACCCGCCCATTCTGTCGGGCCAGAACGTATTCGTAAGTGGTACGAGCGTCAGCTTCTCGGCCAGTTCCCTGACGAGCACCATTGCGACGAATAATGTCCATACGTACATCAACGGCATCCCGGTGCCGGAAACCTTCACCGGAACCGGCACAAATTGGAATGTGACGTTCCCCATACCGGTCCCCAACCAAATTGAAAACTTTGCCATCAGCGTCGTGGATAACAATGGCTTGTCCAATGGTGTGGCCGGGACCTTTGACACGTTCAGTCAGAATAACCTGATGATTGAAGCAGGGGATTTTGATTTCAATGGCGGGCAGTGGATTGACAATCCCATTGAGACCGCCACCACGTCTGCGGCCACCAACAGCTATTTTGGTTATCCGGGCAACGATCTGGCCAATGCCGCGGTGTACGGAGTGGATTTCACCACGACCAACGTAACGACCGCTGAAACCTACCTTTACCGGTTTGATGGCAACGGTCCCGGAGGTTTTACCGCCGCCGGGACGGAAGTGACGTCCGACTTCCTCCGCAGCAAGTTGATCAACATGGGGCCGAGCGCCGTACCACCGTTTGAGTACGTTCCCGGTGAAGCGGTGCCAACCACCAACAGCGACTTTGACGTGGGCTGGTGGCCGCCCGGGACATGGCTCAATTATACGCGCACCATCCCGACGAACACATACGTTATCTATGGCCGTCTGGCTGCGGGTGCCCCGTACAGTGGAGCCACCTTGGGTTTGGTGACTCTGGGCCGGACCACGACCAGTCAAACCACTCAACTTCTGGGCACCTTCTCAGATGCCAATGCCAATGGATTCCAGTCGTGGCATTGGGTGCCGTTGATGACCAACGGGCAGATGGCGGTGATTACCCTGGGTGGAGTCCAAACGTTAAAGGTGACCGCTCCGCCGGGAAGCCCGACGGGAAGCATGAACAGCCACTTCTATATGTTGGTGCCCTACAGCGCGATTAATTCGTTTTCCATCAGCGCATTGGTGAGCGCGGGCACCGTTTCGATCAAATTCCCGACCCAGAACGGGCACAGCTATACGGTGCTTTACAGCACCAGCCTGAACCCGGCCAGTTGGCAGACATTGAGCAGCGGCATTAACGGGGACGGGACGGTTAAAACGGTCACTGACAGCACGAGCGGTGGAGCCCAACGGTTCTACCGGGTGGCGGCCCAGTAAAGGGTTTGAAGTTGGCGGGTCGGCGCCGGCGTAAGGCCGGTGCCGGCCACCGATTGACAATTAAAAATAGATGAAGACAGATCGAGTAAAGAGACAGGTCGCTTTCGGGGCGCAGGCCGAAGGTGGCAGGAAAGCGAATCAAGAACATCGTTCGGCAGGTTTTACGTTGATTGAGTTGCTGGTGGTCATCGCGATTATCGCCATTCTGGCGGCCATGCTGCTGCCGGCCCTGGCGGCGGCCAAACAGAAGGCCCTGGCCATGCAATGTCTGGCGAGCGAGCGGCAATTGATCACGGCGTGGGTAATGTATGCCGGCGATAATCAAGATAAGCTGGTGCCCAACCGGGGCCTTAACGGTGCCACTGGTGTAAGTTACGCCGGTGACCCCCGACTCCAGGCCGGCCTCCAGCCCGGGGGGGTAAATGCCGACTGGTGTCCCGGCAATATTCAGAATTCACAATGCGTTCAGCCCGGCCCCTATCCGGGAGGTTCCAAATATAGTTGGTGGATTATGGCAGGCCTGCTTTATCCATACATCAATAACATGAACGTTTACCACTGTCCGGCCGACCAGACCCTCGTTCCCCGTGGCGGCGGGGTTTTCACCGCGCGAGCCCTTCGTACCTATTCCATGAATTGCTATGTGCAGCCCATGGACAATCCAGGCAACCAGACGGCGCTATGGGCTCCTCCAGGCGGTGCTATCACAGGCTGGGCATACTACACGAAGTCGTCGAACATGACGCGTCCTGGTCCAAGCAAGACCTGGGTCTTTATCGAAGAAAGTCCCTTCAGCATTGACGACGGTTTTTTTGCCTTGGATCCCAGGGACAACACCAAGTGGTATAATAGTCCGGCGGTGTTACATGGCACTGGCAGTGTGCTGGCGTATGGCGACGGACATTCGGCGATCAGGCAGTGGACGGACACTTCAATGATCAAGGAAAAACCAGCGACGCCCACCGGCAATACAGATAACTGGCCGGCCAGTACCGGGTCGGGGGATTTGGCATGGTTCATTTCCGTGAGCACGGCTCCGTTGAATTGAAAAAACCGGCCAATGGAGGGAGTGCCAGTCTGGTTCTGATTATCCATTTCCCGTCAACGAGGCAGGCGAAGGTCTTATGAAAAATTGTCCGGCCGAACGGGGACGGGTTGATTCCAACCGTCGTCTTCATCCTTGGAAGGCACTGAACGCCATTTGCGCGATTGGTTTCGTTGCTGTTTGTTGTGCGGTGCCGGTGTGTCTCCGGGCACAGTCCTGGACGAACACAACCCTCTCGGCGAGCCAGCGCGCCGGCCTGTTGCTGGCCCAAATGACCTTCACTGAAAAGGTGGCCATGGTCAACGGCACGGCGGGCCCGGCGGGTAGTAACTATGTGGGCAATATTGCCAACAACACCCGGCTCGGCATTCCATGGTTGAGTTTGAACGACGGACCTGCCGGAGTCCGGCTCTCGGACAGCAGCACGACCGCTTTTCCGGCCCCGATCACCCTGGCGGCGACCTGGGACACGGCGCTGGCGCGGCAATACGGCAGCCAAATGGGTGCCCAGGCGCGGGGCAAAGGTGTTGATGTTTTGTTGGGGCCGATGATGAACCTGGCGCGTGCTTACCAGGCAGGCAGAAATTTCGAGGGCTACGGCGAATCGCCGGAATTGGCGGGAACGATGGCCGCCGCCGAGGTCAATGGCATCCAGAGCCAGAGCGTCATTGCCACCGCGAAACACTTCGTGTGCAACGAACAGGAGACGCAACGCACGTTGATCAGTTCGGACGTGGACGAACGCACCCGGCAGGAGATTTATTACCTGCCTTTTCTGGACTGTGTTCGCGCCGGGGCGGGGGCCGTGATGGCTTCCTACAACCGGGTCAACAGCCGTTATGCCTGTGAATCCGAGGCGCTCGATGCCACGCTCAAGAAGTTGTGGGGATTCAACGGCTGGGTCATGAGCGATTGGGGAGCGACTTTCGGCACGGCGGCGGGGATGAACAACGGCTTGGACATGGACATGTACACCTACCATTTCCCGGCCAGTAACATCACAAACGCCATTCAATTGGGCGATGTCCCGGCTTCGGAACTGGACGGCATGGCGAATCGGATTCTCACAACCATGTTTCAATTCGGTCTCTTCGACAATCCTCCCACTGGAAATCTGGCTTCGACGGTGACAAACCTGGCCAATGGTCTGTTTGCGCGCAGCGCCGCCGCGGAGGGGATGGTTTTGTTGCAAAACAATGGCGGTGTGCTGCCGCTCGGTTCATCGGTGCATTCGATTGCCGTGATCGGTTCCGTGTCGAGTGTGTCCCCGATTTCAGTGGGCGGCGGTTCCGCCAGTGTAAACCTGCCGTACAACATCACCCCGCTGGCGGGAATCACCAGCCGCGCGGGGGGAGGCGTCACCATCAATTACGCCCAGGGTGACGGGGCGAGTGTCGCCGCGGCGGTGCAACAAGCCAGCAATTCCGACGTTGCCATCGTGTGCGTGGGCCAGCAAACCAGCGAAGGTTCCGACCGCGCCAATCTTTCCCTGCCCAACGGCCAGGATGCCCTCATCAGCGCCGTTGCTGCCGCCAATCCGCATACCATCGTCGTGATGTATGAGTCTTCCGCCACGCTGATGCCGTGGGCCAATCAGGTCGGGGGAATTTTGATGGCGTGGTATCCGGGACAGGAAAATGGCAACGCGCTGGCCCAGGTCCTGTTTGGGGACGTGGATCCCTCCGGAAAACTGCCGGTTAGCATTCCTCCCTCGGCGAGCCAGGTGCCCGCGAGCACGCCGGCCCAGTTCCCCGGTGTCAACGGCCACGTTGCGTACTCCGAAGGGTTGCAAATCGGCCATCGCTGGTATGACGCGAACAACGTGACCCCGCTGTTCCCATTTGGTTTTGGCCTGTCCTACACGACTTTCGGTTACAGCAACCTCACTGTCAGCGCCGTCAGCCCTTCGGGGCAGGTGCAAATTGGCTTCGACCTGACGAACATGGGTGCGCTCACGGGCGCTGAAGTGCCCCAGCTCTATCTGGGCTTTCCTGCCGGCGCCGGCGAGCCGCCAAAGCTGCTCAAAGGGTTCCAACGAATCACGCTTTCGCCGGGACAGACGCAGCGCGTCACCTTCAACCTCAATTGGGAGGATCTGGCCAACTGGGACGCTACCGCCCGTGGGTGGATTGTCACCCCCGGTATATTCCAGGTCATGGTGGGCGCCTCCTCGCGGGATGTCCGTTTGACGGGAAGTTTCACGGCCAATTCCATTCCTTCGAGTGACCGGGCCAATGCGGCGCTGCATCAACCGGTGACCGTTTCCTCCGCGATGTCCGCCAACACGGCCGGCTCCGCGGCCGTGGACGGAGATTCCACCACGGCCTGGACGTCCCAGGCCTCGGATCCGCAGTGGATTGCCGTGGACCTCGGCGTGATCAGGGATCTCTCGCGGGTGCGGCTCATTTGGAATACGAATTACGCCACCAGCTATGAAATACAATCTTCTCCGGACAACACGAATTGGTCCGACCTTTTCGCCACCCCCACCGGAGGCGGTGGGGTCGAGGACATTCTAGTGTCAGGCCGAACGCGCTATGTCCGCCTCCTGGGCACTCAACGCGCCGGGACTGGCGGCTATTCCCTGTCCGAACTTGATGTTTTTTCACAACCGCAACTTCCGTATGGTGGCGTGGTGACCGCTTTGCCCGGTCGTATCGAGGCGGAGAACTACGACATGGGCGGCGAAGGTGTTGCTTACAACAACACGACAGTTGGAAATCCGGGTGGGGTGTACCGCTCGGATGACATCGGGATTGAACCCACCAGCGATACCGGCGGCGGGTACGACGTGGGTTGGCTCAACACCGGCGAATGGCTGGAATACACGGTCAACCCGCCGGACCCCTCGGCCATCTACAGCATCAGCATCCGTGCGGCAGCGCCTGCCAGCGGCGGTCAACTTCGGTTGAGGCTCGACGGTGCCGTGCTGGGGACAGTCGCCATTCCCGGTACCGGCGGTTATCAAAGCTGGCAGACCGTCACCCTGCCCAATGTTCCAATACCCGGTGGGAGCGGCAGCCATGCGCTCAGGCTGGAAGTACTCAGCAGCGGATTCAACATCAATTGGGTTGAACTCGACCGGGTTCAGATTTGCGGCACCAACGACATTGCGCTGAACCAGCCGTCATCGGCTTCATCGCTTCAATCGGGGAGCACTTACCCCGTCGCGGCCGCCTTTGACGAGAACCCGACCACCCGCTGGTCCTCGGCCTACAGCGATCCTCAATGGATTCAGGTGGATCTGGGCTCAGTGCAGAATATCGCCCGCGTCTGGCTGAATTGGGAAAACGCTTTCGCCCAGAATTACAGCATTCAACTCTCTACCAACGGCAGCACCTGGACCAATGTTTACACCACGACCAATGGTCCCGGCAGCATCAACGATTTGGCGGCGCTGGGCACCGGGCGCTATGTGCGGATGTACGGAACCCAACGCGGCACTTCCTATGGTTATTCACTCTGGGAATTTGAAGTTTTTCCCGCCCGCGTGCCGCAACTGGCGATTGCCCTGAACGGGACAAATGTCGTGGTTACCTGGCCGAACTCGGTGACCGGCTGGTCGCTGCAAACGTCACCAATATTGGGATTTTCCGGCAGCTGGAGCAACCTGACGACTGGTTACTTCCCCCTGAATTCAGAATACATTCTTACAAATGCAGTCAGCGCCCCGGCGCAGTTCTACCGCCTCGAACAGAACCCCTGACCCTGGCCTTTTGGTTCAATCATTTTTTCATCGGGTGGTTTTTGACATAAATCGTGTGTTTGACTCGAAGTTATACTGCCGAAAGAAAATGATGACTCGTGCGATTTGTAATATTTATCTTGCTCGCCGCGCAATTTATGTAGTATAATATGTTCAATTGCTTGTAAGGCAATTACATATGTATTGCCACCGCGATCCAGCTTCTATCGCTCAATTTAAGGATTCTGGCTCGGTTTTCCAAATAAGGAAACAACCGGAACCGGGTGAAGGTTATGTTCCGTCCGTGCCTTGTCCACTTCAAGCGCCGAGGGAGTACGGTGATTTTGGGAACAGGAACTAAGGACCTACTCATGGACTGGATCAGAAAATTGAACCCGGTCATGGCGCTGATTGTTCTGATGGGTGGAGGTGTGTTCTCGCAAGGTCAAAATGCTCCTCCCGCCGGATTGCATACCGCCGAGCAGGTTCGGCAATTAACACCGGAACAGGCAACGAATCACTATCCGGTGCAACTGCGGGCCGTCGTGACATTTTTCGATGCGAACCAGTACTTCCAGTTCGTGCAGGATGGCACCGCGGGCATTTATTTCTCCCTGGATGGCTTGCCCGAACAACCTCCGCTGGCGGCGGGTCAACTGGTGGAGATAACGGGAGAGGCGGATCCCGGCGAGTATGCGCCGGTCGTGCTGGTGCGCCGAATCCAGATTCTGGGCCGCGGGATATTCCCGGCCGCCAAGCCCGTGACTTTTGAGCAACTGGCCAGCGGACAGGAGGACAGCCAGTTTGTGGAGATTCGCGGTATCGTCCGGGCCGCGTATTTTGACCCGACCGGCGGTTATTATTTTGTGGAAATTGCCACAGGCGGGGGGCGATTGACGGCGTACGCGCGCAAGTTGCCGGTGGCGCAAAGCGGCGATTTGGTGGACAGCACGGTGACAGTGCGCGGCGTTTGCGTCACCCATTTCAACCGCCAGCGGCAATTATTCGACATCAGGCTTTTGGTTCCCCGTCCCACGGATCTGGCGATTGACATTGCCGCGGCGAGCGACCCGTTTACCGTCGAAACCCAACCGATTGAGAAACTATTGCAGTTCACGCCACAAGGCCCGTACGGCCACCGGGTCAAAGTGACTGGAACGGTCATTTATCAACAGGGGAACACATTGTACATCGAAGATGAAAAGGAAGGATTGCATGTGGAAACGGCGGAATTGGAGAAGGTCCTGCCGGGAGACAAGGTGGAGGTTTTGGGATTCCCGGCCAAGGGGGAATACACCCCGGAATTGCAGGACGCGATCTTTCGAATCATCGGGTCAGGCCCGCTCCCGACACCTGATGTAATCAACACCGACGGAGCCTTGAAAGGAACCCATGACTGTCGTCTGGTGCGCATTGTGGCCACCGTGCTGGACCGGGCGCGGCACAGTCCCGATCAGTTTCTGGTGCTTCAAACACCCAGCGGGGTCATTTTCCACGCATATCTGGAAAGCAGTTCTCCGGGCGTTGATTTCGCGTATTTGCAGAATGGAAGCAAGGTGGCCATCACCGGAGTTTGTCTGATCGAAACCGGCAGCACCTGGGTGGCGGGGGAGTCCTGGCGCGCCAAATCATTTCGCATTTTGATGCGGTCCCCGGGCGACATTTCGGTCCTGCAATGGCCGCCCTGGTGGGACCTGCAAAAATTACTCTGGGTTGTGGGAATTCTTGTCGGCGCGGTTGTCGCCGCCGCCGCGTGGGTCCTCATTCTGCGATTGCGCGTTCACAAACAAACCCGGATCATCCGCGACCAGCTTCAGACGGAGGCCGCCCTGAAGGAACGTTACGAGGAATTGTTTGAGAATGCCAATGACATGGTGTTTACGTATGACCTGGGCGGCCGCATCACTTCCATCAATAAAGCGGGTGAACGGCTTTTGCAGCGTCCGCGCGAGGCGATTCTGGGGAAGAACGTGGTTGAGTTTCTCGCGGAAGAACAACGCGGGCCGGCCCGGCAATGGCTTGAGCAGGTGACCCAGGGCGCGGAATTGTCGCCCGCCGAATGGGAGTTTATGAGCGCATCGGGACAGCGCCTGCGATTGGAATTGAGCGCCCGGCTGGCCAGTCAGGCCGGGCAACCTGCCGAGGTGGAAAGCATGGCCCGCAATATCACCGAGCGAAAGCGTTTGGAACGCGAAATTCTTGAAATCAGCAACCGTGAGCAACGGCGGATTGGCCATGATTTGCATGACGGCGTTTGCCAGCAACTGGCCGCCATCGCCTATCGCATGGACATCATGGCCGATCAATTGCAGGAAAAAGGCGTGGCCGAATCTTCCGAGGTGGAACGAATCGGTGGCCTCGTGAATGAAACCATCACCCAAACCCGCAGGGTGGCGCGCGGCCTGTTTCCCGTCCAGCTGGAAGAGAACGGCCTGGTGTCGGCGATTGAAGAATTTGCCGCCAACGCCGAAAGTTTGTTCAAAATACAGTGCCAGTTTTCGTGTGACAAATCGTTCCTCGCGGTTGACAACTCGGTTTCGTTGCATTTGTACTACATTATTCAAGAGGCGGTTTTAAATGCCGTTAAACACGGTAAAGCCACCAGCATCCTGATTTCCATTACGCGTGAGATCGACCACTTTATGCTCACCATTCGCGACAATGGCACGGGTTTTCAGTCGCCCGGGAGTTCCACCGGCATGGGTATCCGGATCATGCGCTACCGCAGCAGTGTGATTGGCTCAACATTGGACTTGAAAAGTGCGCCCGGTCAGGGCACTCAAATAACGTGTGCATTTTATCCATCCACCGAAGTTGCCGCTGAACCTGTAAAATGATGCCATTAGCTGCCAGCTCGGATGACAAAACACAGGGAGGCGCCCACCCCGTGACCAAGAGCCGGGTGTTCCTCGTGGACGACCACGCCATGTTCCGGGATGGAATGCGTCAGCTCATTGAACGCGAGCCCGACCTGACCGTGTGCGGCGATGTTGCGGATGCCGACGAAGCCATGCGCGAAATCCGTGAGAAGAAGCCGGATCTCGTCATCGCCGATATTTCACTTTCCGGCACCACCGGCATTGACCTCATCAAAAACATCAAGGCCGAGTTTGAAGATTTACCCGTGCTCGTGGTCTCCATGCACGAAGAATCGCTTTACGCCGAACGCGCTTTGCGCGCCGGGGCCATGGGTTATGTCATGAAGCAGGAACCGGCCAAGGCCGTAAAAGTGGCCATCCGGAAAGTGCTGGGGGGGGATATTCATTTAAGTGACAAGATGTCCGCAACGATGCTCGCCAAATTCATGCTCGGGTCCCGGACCAGTCAGCCGGAGTCGCCGATTGAAACGTTAAGCGACCGCGAACTCGAGGTTTTTCGGATGCTGGGAGAAGGCAAGGCCACCCGTCAAATCGCCGAGGAACTGAACCTGACCATTACGACCATCAATTCTTTCCGTAATCGGATCAAGGAAAAGCTCAACCTGAAAAACTCCACCGAGTTGATTCTGCACGCCGTGCAATGGGTTCGCGAAGGCATTCCCAAAAGATGAGAGGAAACGTCCTCAAGGTCGGGAATTGACCGGCCGGAAAAAGCCGGGATATCGCCCTCTTTTCATTTTTCTCCCTGGTTGACATAGGGTCCGGGTGAAATCCCAAATTGCCGAAGGTTCGTTAAGATCACCGGTGCCATCGAGGAATTGGCAAAGAAAAGCGGCGGAGTCGAAGACCTTATGTTTTCTTTCTCATCGTTTTAAGGAATGCCCAGAGAATCAACATGGCGACAAGAGCAATCAGAGTGTAGTGACCAATCAATCCGGGAATGTTATCGTAGGTATCTGCCAATAATGTTGGAATATGCATTGGTAATCCCGGTTAATTATTATCCATCAGGTCCTTCAACCACCTCCATGTGGCAACCACAATAATCATCATGAAGACAATTGAAAGTGCATCCCGTTCGTTGACAGGAGGAACATGATGGTAAACTGCAAATAGCGGCTTCATTTCTCAGTACGCTGTGCACGGAAAAGCAGGAACCAAGCCAAACCGGGGCCATGATGTTTACCGCCAAAAACATGGCCTGATTACAGGCCAAAGAAGGAGCGCAGACACAACCGGCTTTTATGGACAGTAATTGAGGGCAATGTTTTCGCGGTTTCCGCCGGATCCGACGGGACAGGCATGTCCGATTTCCACTTCCGATTCCTCAAGGTTGATTCATCGGACAAGCACGTCCATTTTAAGGCCGGGGATGGTCAACGTATCGACAGCGCAATCGAAATCTGGTTGATCGCTTCGTTCACGTGTTTGAGCGCCTTGCCGGACAGTCCGGCACTGGCTTGTTGAAGCAGTCCTTGCGCAGCGCGGAGTTGGGCGTCGGAAGTCCCCTGGGGTTCGTGGTTCCGGCCCTTGCCGCTGACCTTCCCGCCGAGTTCACCGAAGGCTGCCTCGATTTGTTTCATCGCCCGGACGCGGTGCCCCTTGTAATCATGTTTGGCCTGGGCGAGGGTCGCATAGGCGTCATTCAGCAAGGCGAAAGAACCGGTGGATTGGGCCTGGACCCGGGTGACCAGGCCCAGGGCCAGAAAGAGGATGGCGAACAGGGTCGCGCCGCGGAAAAAAGCGGGGTTATTCATGGCTTAAAAATGTTGGCATCCGGGAAATTGTCAAGCTGGTAATTTCCGTTATGCCGAGAACGAATCATCCGTTGACGCGCCCGATCTTATGGCCTTTCCAGCCGTAGAAAGCAACGTAGGCATAGGCGAGGAGTGGAACGACGAACGCCCATTGGCGGTTCCAATGGTCCGCCACCTTGCCCATGATCGGAGGCAGAATCGCGCCACCCACAACCGCCATCACCAACAAAGACGAGACCTGGCTTTTGAGAACACCCATGCGGTCGAGCGCGAGTGAGAAAATGTTTGGCCAGCCGATGGAGGTGAACAAACCGACGCCGACAACACACCACATGGCCAGCCTGCCGCCAAACAGAATGGCAACGCCCAGCAACACGACAATGGTCGCCGAAAAGACGAACAGGGTGCGGCCGGCCAGCCCTTTGCCGAATTGAAAGAAAAGCCAGCAGAGCGCCAGCAAGGGCAGGTACATCTTTACCATGTCCCAGCCGCGCCAGGACAACAGAATCAAGAATGCCGCCATCGGAATGGCGGCGAGAATGAGCCGTTTGTTGAGTGATTTCATTTCGCTTAACTCCACGGCGCCCATAAAACGGCCCACCAACATCCCCCCCCAATAAAGCGACACATATTTGCTGGCTTCCAGCGCCGCAAGACCCGCCACATCAGGCTGGCCGAGGTATTTAATGATTTGGCTGCCCACGGAGACTTCACCGCCGACATACATAAAGATGGCCAGCACCCCGAGCACGACGTGAGGATATTTTAAAGAGCTGATGCCGGCTTCAACCTTGCCTTCGCCAATGTGGGGCAGGTGAAGGAAGAAAAATATCAAGGCAATGATCACGAAGATGATGCAAAAAGCCAGGTAAGGCATTTTGACGGAGTCCGCCCCATTCATCCCGGTTTTGGCGAAGTATTGATAAATCAAGTAGCCGCCAACCAACGGACCGGTCGTGGTGCCGAGTGAATTAAAGGCCTGGGCAAGATTCAGACGGCTCGACGCGGTTCGCTCGGGACCCAGAATGGTCACATAGGGATTACAGGCGATTTGAAGCATGGTCAATCCGAGTCCGACAACAAAAAGGGCGCCCAAGAACAAAGGGTAGGAAAGCAGACTGGCCGCCGGCCAAAACAGGGCACTCCCCAGGCCGGCCAGAAGCAATCCGATCACGACACCGTTCTTATATCCAATGCGGGCAATGGGGTCACCCGCCGTGGCCGAAACCAAAAAATATAAAAGCGAGCCGATGAAATAAGCGCCAAAAAAGGCGGTCTGCACGAACATGATTTCATAATTGGTCAGGGTAAAAGCGTCCTGAAGTCGCGGAATGAGAATGTCGTTGAGAACCGTGATGAATCCCCACATGAAAAAGAGGACGGTCATGATCGCAAATGGGCCGCGATAGGACTTTCCGTTTTCGGGCGGAGACGAGGATGCAGTCTGGGTGGTGGCGGCGCCGATGATTGCCATAGGATTGCCCGCCATCATTGGTAGACTCCGGAAAGTGTCAAACACATTTGTGGGACTGTTTTGAGCCGAAATTACGTGACATGGCCGTTGCTCCTTACGGGTTGCGCCAACTTTTAAGAAGGCGTTAAATGACCCCGAATCCAACGTATTTGCCGGTGTTTTCAAGGCATCGAGCGCCGCCGAAACCAGGACCGTCAATGAAATAAAAATATGAAACGATCCATCCTGTGCCTGACAATGTTCCTCACGGTTTGTCCCCTGGTGCCGGCGCGCGCGCAATCCTTGTTGCACAACTTTATCACCACCCGCGGCGACCAGTTGATGGACGGCCAGGAACCGTTTCGTTTTGTTTCGTTCAACATTCCCAACCTGCTCATCGTGGAAGACAACGTGCCGTTCACGGCGACCAATGCCTGGCGCCTGCCCGATGCGTTTGAGCTTCGCGACGGCCTGGCGACAGTGCGCCAGATGGGTGGCACCGTTGTGCGCACCTATTCCATACCGGTCTGGCGGGGCAGCGATCCGCCGGCGGAATCTTCGTATGTGCTGGGGATTGACCAGTACAATGAAAACGCCTTCCGCACGTTCGATCTGGCGCTCAAGGTGGCCAACGAAGAGGGTGTCCGGCTGATCATTCCGCTCGTGAACAACTGGAAATGGCAGGGTGGCCGCGGCGAATACGCTGCCTTCCGGGGCAAAGCACCCGACGACTTTTGGACCGATCCGCAACTCATCGCCGATTTTGAGCGGGTGGTCCGGTATGTCCTGTTGCGGACAAACACCTTGACGGGTGTGCGTTATTGTGACGACAAGGCCATTCTCTGCTGGGAAACCGGCAATGAACTTTCCAGTCCGCCTTCCTGGACCAGCGAAATTGCCCGTTATATCAAGAGCCTGGACCATAACCATCTGGTCATGGACGGCGTCAACGGCGGGCGTTTGCATCCCGATTCCCTCACCGACCCGAACGTGGACATCGTTACGACCCATCATTATCCGAGTTTCCGAATGAAGGGAACTTTTGCCGAACTTATTCGTGAGAATTGGGCGATGGCGAAGGGCAAAAAACC
>Ga0070731_10001569_pt1 | contig 23426 bp, 16 predicted proteins | sample Coa_R1_2_FD_66448 | JGI IMG/M metagenome (GOLD analysis project Ga0070731, IMG submission 66448) | Surface soil microbial communities from Centralia Pennsylvania, which are recovering from an underground coalmine fire - Coalmine... | ecosystem: Environmental > Terrestrial > Soil > Unclassified ... | reverse complement strand
AGTGATCTTTATTAATATTTGATTGAACCATTTTGACAAATTGAGAAACTGGATTCCTGGTTGGGAAAGTATGCTGTCAACGTACGCAGGCGTAAGGGGCAGATCGGTAGAATCAATAATTATATGTTGTTTAATTCTCCTCGCCATTGATTGCGACGACAGGTATTCCGATGGATTGTCCAGGGTAAACGGTGTTCCTTTTTTATCTGTGAACTGGACTATATAGCGCGAGTATTGTGCTTCTGCCGATAAACCCCCAAAAATTATAAAGGAAAGAAATAATTTTTTTTTCATGCGACCCGTAAATTAATCGTCTTGGTTGATATCAATTATGGCTGATCATGTTCAATTGTATTCCATAACCATAATAAGATGCAACAGGATCCTGAACATAAGGGGGCTGATATACCCAATAAATAAGATTTTTATAAATCAGACCGATTCCTTTTCCATAAACTTCCTGGCTATATGTAACCCCGCTAATGGTCGCGGCGTTGGTTGAGTCACCATAATATTGATTGGTTTCATTGACAATCACCGCATTGTTCACTATTCCGCCAAGGGTATTATAGGGCATGCCGACACTGTCGTAAACATAATTCCAACCGGCAAAATAACTCAGGTCGGGATCATTGGTTATTACAGTGTCTTTATCCGTGTCAATATAAGAATTGCCTGACCAGTTAAATCCATTCAGAATAGGCAATACAAGTTTTATAAACCGTAAATTATTTTCGACCACTTCAACATCATTGCGCGTTGCAGTAATCATGTACGTTTCATTAAGTAACCAGGGTGCCGTTCCGGTAGTATCACTCAGGAAACGATTTACTCGCCAGGTTGGTCTGCCCAGGTTGTCGGTAATTAATGTATCAATAACATCCATCGCCTGATAGCTTACGGTAGTTCTTTGGGTTCCAAAATTGACGAATTCAAGAGAATCCAGGCGATAGATAACATATTTGCCCGGAGCGAGTTGCAAGTAATCAGTTAACTGAGCAGACTGAAAATTTACATCGCCCGATTTTTTGCAACTGAAAATAGATATCGCTGCCACCAGTAAAAATATAATGTGAAATTTTTTCATCGATGCAATTAGGAATTGATAATGTAGAATGATATAAAATGTTCATTTACAAACGAAAAAAAAGGCGTTTTATTGCTGTAAATCAGGCAGATTGACCCTGTTGAATAATGCCGCCGCCGATAACATCTTCATTCTCATAAAATACTGCACTTTGTCCTGGCGCAATGCTTTTGACATTTTCGTAAAACCGTACATGGATTACGTCATGCTGTGGATATAAGTTGCCCGGGCTGCCTTTGTCTTTATATCTTATTCTCGTGATTGCTTCCGTGCCCGGGGTGATGCGATCATACTTCATCATATTAATAGCCCTGACGACCATTTCATTTTGTCCCAGATCTTCTTCACCTCCTAAGACAACGGTGTTGTTCTGTGGGTTGATTTCTGTCACGTAAACAGGTTTTCCAAAGGTAATATCAAGTCCTTTTCGTTGACCGATTGTATAAAAGGGATACCCTTTATGTGTACCTAATATTTTTCCGTTCTTGTCAACAAAGTTTCCCCCGCCAACTTTTTCTTCAAGTCCGGGTACCTTGTTTTTTAAGAACCCCCGGTAATCGTTATCGGGAACGAAACAAATTTCGTAACTCTCACTTTTTTTTGCTAATTCCGGATATCCATAGCTGTTAGCCAATTCCCTTATTTCAGTTTTCCGGTATTTCCCCAGCGGAAAAATAGTTCTTGCCAGCACATCCTGCTGCAATCCCCACAGCACATAGCTCTGATCTTTTAAATCGTCAATACCTTTGCTGATGAAATACCTTCCGTTATCGTGATGATGAACATTGGCGTAATGGCCGGTAGCAATAAATTCGCAATCCAGTACATCTGCACGCTTTAGCAAGGCTCGCCACTTTATATGTGTATTGCACATAACACATGGATTTGGCGTTCTTCCCGCAATATATTCTTCAACAAAATTTTCAATAACAAAGTCACCGAATTCTTCACGGATGTCTAATACAAAATGCGGAAATCCGTGTTGTACAGCAGCCATTCTTGCATCATTAAAACTGTCCAGGTTGCAGCAGCCTGTTTCCTTTTTGGATGAACCGGAGCTTGCATAATCCCAGGTTTTCATGGTTATGCCAATGACTTCATATCCTTCATCATTAAGCATGAGCGCTGTGATGGTGCTGTCAATACCACCGCTCATCGCCACCAGAACTTTTCCTTTGCTGCTCATTATCGATAATAATTTTCGGATGGCAAATTTACTAAAAATATAGGGCAAGAAAGAAAGCGCTTAAAAATATAAACTCATTCAAGGTAAAAAATGGAAAGGAGCCCTTAGAAAAAGGCTCCGGTTTTATAAGTGAACTTAAACCATTCTTTGCCACAAGAGAAAAAATTTCGAATAATTATTAAGGAGATTTGATTGGCACTGTTTAACCTATTGTTTGTCGGATTTCATTGCAGAAGGCAAACAAAAGCTGAAATTAAATAAGGATTTTTTTCTGAATTAGGTTGTTCTGTCAAATCCCGATCTTTTTACAGGATTAATTTTTGTGGTAAAAACTTTGCAATCGTGCATGAAAGGAAAGAAAGAAGCCATTCGATTTTGATACAAGTTTAAATAACAAATTGTGAAAAAGTTTCAAAAAGCGTCATGTTGTTGGAATGATAAAAACATTAAATTGCTTATTCAAACAATATTTAAGTACGCAGCTAAAATTTAAAGTATGATCAAACTACAGGTAATCGGCAATCTCGGGAAAGATTGCGTTACAAACACGGTGAACGGGAAAAGTGTAATTAATTTCAATGTGGCCCACACAGAAAAATTTAAAGATGCCCAGGGAAATCAAAAAGACAAAACCATTTGGGTTGATTGTGCTTATTGGACAGACCGCACGGGCATTGCTCCTTATCTAAAAAAAGGAACGCAGGTTTATGTTGAAGGAACTCCTGAGGTGCGGACCTATCCAAAGAACGACGGAACAACGGGTGCATCACTTACGTTACGTGTATTTAGTGTACAGCTGCTTGGAAACAAAACAAGCGGTGACTATTCGGGCATAGGCGGCGCGAATGAAACGGCAGCGCAAAATGCGACAACCGGGGCAACACGCAACATTCCTGCGCCTAGTGATATTACTGAACCGATCGATGATCTGCCTTTTTGAGACGACTGATTTTTAACGAAAAATCCCGCAAAAGGCGGGATTTTTTTAATTCATACAGATTTTCTTTTTCGCACTAAACTAAAATCAGTGCTGCTGAAGCGTAATTATTGCGCTGACCGCAAGAGAATCAAAGGGCAAAATACCGCCCTTATATTGGAAGAATAGAGCGTTCTCTCCAGGATAATTTTCAAACCACAACTTACCCCCCAAATAATTGACAGGATCATCAGTGATTGCCTGATACCGTCCAAAATAATTAATAAACAACCGTATATTTTCAGCTGAAGCATCGTAGTCCGGTTGGGTAGGCAGGCTAAGCACGCTTCTGTATTTATTATCCGGCAATTGGTACCAAGCTGTCAGAACGACATGGATAGTATCAAACGCAACGCCCGAAGCGTTGTTCGAAATAATGGGTCCGGGATTTAGAACCTGGACCGTATTTTTTTTTGTACATGAACCCGATACAAATAAAATAAAAACAAGGTTGATGAAGAATATATATTTCATAAAAGAAAGTTTATTTACATTATTTGTCGCGAACAGGTAAGCTTCGGGAAACAGGAATGAGAATCGAATATGAATATTTCCGATCATTCCGGAATCATTGCGGCATCGGCTGGCTTCTTTAGTATTATTCAGCAAGCTGGCGGGTGGACAACAGTGTTTTTTGGCAGGATTGCAGAACTTGCAATGCAACTTCGAATTTTTTATATCTTATCGAAAGATTGTATCCCCCGTAAATTTTTTGATTTTTTATTCTTCACCGAAACCCTGTTTAGGTGGAACAGCATTTTACCCTGTTGAAAAGAGGATACCTAACATTTTCATTTAGGCTTTTTCCAGGCAATTTCATTGATTTTCAAAAAGGAAGAGTGCAGGTTTGTGCCAGCGCAAATAATATTTTCGGAATGGATGCGGGTGGTGATATCTGAATGATTCATGTGACTTACAGTAATACCTACCAGGATTTGTATTCCGGACCAAAGACCTGCTTACAGGCCGCAGGGACTTTTTTATTTCCTTTCGAATTTTCTTACCCATGATTCAACCTGGTCCCGGGTAATAGCGGTCTGCTGATCATCAACATTGACAACATACAACAATCCTTTATTGCCTGTTGTGGATTGAAATGCACTAACCAAATTAAATTGTTCACTCAGCAATAAATGCCCGGTAGTCATGTTCCATAATTCTTTTGCGCACAAACAACCCTCAGTTGGTGTAAGGGGATAATAAGGTTTGTCTTTGAAATATTCTGGGTCAATAGTTGTACCGTGAGCAATAATTTCCGTGCGCCCAATTTTTCCCGCATTCCATACTTCCATCATCGGCAGGTAATTTCTCCAGGTCGTCGGCAACAAATGTAAATACATTTGTAAAGAATCGTTTGTCGTATTCCAAGCATCTTCATGAAAATATTTTTCCCATTTATCTTCAAATGGAATAATGAGTTGAATGTTGGGGGTGGGTCCGATAAAATTATTGTGAGATATTTCGGTTCCCTGTATGCTATAAACTCCTTGTGGCGTGCTGCCATTGGTAATAAAATAAGGAAGGTCAGATCCCGAGCGGGCAAGCTGTTGGAAGATTAACAATCTCCCATCGGCATCCCTGGCAAATCTTCCATTTGCATTTTGCACAACGGCAATGCCGGGATAATCGCGGTTCCATCTTTGAAAAGAATAAATGGTTTTTTGCCCGGTTTTTTTTTGGTATTTGAATAATTGGACAATGTCGGGGGTGGAGTGGCGAATTTGCTGAAGATGATAACTGAGATAATTCACCAGCTCCTGTAAAATATTGACGCTATCATAACCAGGAAATTCCTCAACGAGATTTATTTTCAGGTGGTTGCTGTTACTTATGGAAGGATCTGATCGAAATAAATAGACGGCGCACATAGCAAATAATTTTGGATTGGTTTCCTTGTCCAAAATCTTTTGAATATCTGCAATATATTTTTTCGGATGAACCGCATACACTGCCTCAATAAATGATTTTTTTGTTTCGTAATCAAGAGAATCGTAACGCTCAAATAAATTTGCGAATCCCTGTTCCACTTCCTGTGAAGCGAATTGAAATTGTGAAATGGCTTCGCAGGCTGTTTCATATTTGTATTCTGTATTACTGTCCAACGGGCCTGAAAAAGTTTTGGCAATAATTCTTTCGCGAAGGTCCTTTTCCAATTCCGTTCGCTTTTGATAAAGTACAACGTTGGTGTAAATGTCTTCTCTGGCTGATTGAGAAAAGGAAAGATGGTATATGACCAGGCTTAAAAAAAGAAATGAAAAAAGTGATTTCATCGGTAATAATATTCGCAAAGGTAATCAGAAGAAATAACTCAGTTATATCAATAGTCGGTAAAAAAGTGCAAAAAAAGTGATTGAATAATCCTTAACTTCAGCGCTCTTTTTAAATCTGAAAAAATTGCAACATGAAAAAACAAGCTCATTTATTTTTATTTGCTGCTTTAGCAATTATATGCTTTACAAAATGCCATGATCAATCCCCCCAGCAAACCAGTGATGCCAAAACGGATTCCGCCGACGTAACCAAGAATTGGAAGATTGGTGTACAAATGTGGACTTTCAATCATTTTCCTTTTGTAACTGCCCTCGACAAAGTTGACAGTGCCGGCGCAAAATATGTCGAAGTGTTTCCGGGACAGCAACTTGGCGGCGGAATGAAAGGTGGATTTGGCATTGACATGTCTGCAGACGACAAGGCAAAACTGAAGCAGATTTTGCAATCAAAAGGCATCAGCATTGTTGCCATGGGTGTTATTACTCCGCAAACTATTGATGAATGGAAAAAATACTTTGACCTCGCCAAGGAATTCGGCCTGAATTATATTACTGCAGAGCCTTTGAAAAATCAGTGGGGTTCTGTTGATAGTCTTGCCGGTATTTACGGAATTAAAGTCGCTATTCACGATCATCCAAAGCCAAATGTTTATTGGAGTCCCGATTCAGTGCTTGCCGCTACTGCAGGGCATCCCAATATAGGTTCATGCGCTGACGTTGGTCATTGGGCAAGAAATGGTTTGAACCCGGTTGATTGCTTAAAAAAGTTAGCAGGTCATGTTTTTGGTGTTCATTTAAAAGATATTAAAGTGTTTGGGCAGGTTGATGCAGCTGACACCGCGGTTGGCTATGGTGTAAATAATTTTCCTGCAATTTTTGCTGAATTAAAGCGTCAGAATTTTAATGGAATGCTTTCCATTGAACAGGAAAGCAACTGGTTAAACAGTGTACCGGATGTGAAACACACCATTCAATATTATAAGAATGAGGTGGCGAAACTAAATTAGTAAAATTGATTTATCAATATGACTGGCTGAAATGGGAAATCCGGCATTCAATGATGCCGTATACGGCAGACAGCGGGTATAGAGAATTGTGTCGGGTGCCATCGGCTGCGATGCAACAACGCTTAATGGTATTCTTAAATCCGGAAACAAAAAAGCAATATTTGAAAATGACACATTGATAACATCTGAACAATTCAAATCATACGGAAATCCGAGCCCCCAAATCGTAATTTATAAATCTAAATTCATAACTGTTTTATCATGTCAAAAAATAATTCTTCACGAAGAAAATTTTTGCAGCAGCTTGGCGGAACAAGTCTATTGCTATCCACAGGTTCATTTTCTTTGTTGGCAGAAAAGGAAGCAATGGAAAAAAAGTTTATTCAGTATCAGAAGAAAATAACAGCAAACGATAAAATTAATGTGGCTGTTATTGGAATGGGGATAATGGGTAATAACGATATTTCCACAGCGCTCAAAGTTCCAGGCGTTCAAATGGTTGCTGCCTGTGATATTTATACAGGAAGACTGACAAGAGCCAAAGAACTTTATGGGAAAGATATTTTCACAACCCAGGATTATCGCGAGATTTTAGAAAGAAAAGATATTGATGCGGTGATTATTGCCACTGCGGATTTATGGCATTCGCGCATTTCCATTGATGCGATGAACAAAGGCAAGTCCGTATATTGTGAAAAGCCGATGGTACACAAAATAAGTCAGGGACATGAAGTGATTGAAACCTGGCAACGTACAAAAAAAACGATGCAGGTTGGCAGTCAACGGGTGAGCAGCCAGGCTTATTGGAAAGCGCGGGAATTATTCAAATCAGGAGAAATAGGACAACTGAGCTGCATAGAAGCGAACTTTGACAGGCAGGATGCGCTGGGCGCTTGGGAATATACCATGCCAACTGATGGTTCGCCAGCAACTGTTGATTGGGACAGGTATATCGCCGGCATGCAAAAAATACCTTATGATGCAAAGAAATTTTTTTGGTGGAGGAATTATCGTGATTTTGGAACGGGTGTCGCCGGAGATCTCTTTGTGCATTTATTATCCGGTATTCATGTTATTACAGATTCGAAGGGCCCGGAAAAAATATTTGCGTCCGGGCAATTATGCTATTGGAAAGATGGCCGTGATGTTCCTGACGTAATGACTGGCATCATGCATTATCCCGAAACCACCGAGCATCCTTCTTTCCAGGTAATGCTTCGCGTAAATTTTATAAGCGGACAGGGCGAAACCAGCACCGTAAAATTCATTGGCTCGGAAGGCGTGCTGGATATGGGGTACGGAGGTTTTGCCATTCATCATCATAAAATGGCTAAGGCGCATGGCATCGGCGGATGGGATGCATTTGACACCTATCCGAAAGCGATGCAGGATGAATTGATGAAAGAATACAATGCAAAATATTCTGAAGAAGATAAAAAGGAAAATAATGCTGCACCAACCAATTATAAAATGCCCGAAGGTTCGGACGAGCATCTGGATCACTTTACCAATTTCTTTGAAGGTGTGCGTACTGGAAAAGCAGTTGTTGAAGATCCGATTTTTGGATTTCGTGCTGCAGCTCCATGCCTCGCAGCCAACGAAAGTTATTTTGAGAAAAAAATAATTTACTGGGATCCGGTGAATATGAGATTGAAAAACGGAGAATAAGTAAAAAATGAATGAATGGAGATAAGATTTGATCTTTTCCCATAGACATAGCGGCCGGTAATACCTTTCTTGAAATGATGGTGAAATTCATGAATGCGACTTCATCCTCATTCCATTTTCTAATTTTCAGGTCATCGTTTATTCAAGAATTTTTTCAACATGTGCCAGTTTCCCTTCCTGGTTAACGCCTTCAATAACTATTCTTACTCTTTTAGAAATATCATTATTGTAAAATTGGATAGTGGCCCTTTTGTTTGATTTATCAGCAAGAATGTAGGGATTCCAATACAAAGTCGTGCGTACATCAGCTCCCGGATTGGCGTCGGGGTTGTTTGCATAATCCGGAGAATAAAATTCTTTCACTGCCGAATAACCTATTAATCTTGCTTTTTCCAAACCTTTAAAGTCGACATTGCCGGCAGATCCTTCACCGCCTTTTTTTGTATAAACTGCTATTGCGCCGCTGCCTCCACCTCCTAATATTGAATTTGCGCCTCCTGGTCTGAAAACTTTTACCATTGCAATATCTGCAACAGGTGTATTTTGGATTTGCGATATGTCAATCTGCATTTCATTTAGAAATACGGATGGTTTTCCACCTCGCCAGCTAAGGGTCGCTTGACCGTTTCCATTCATAGAAATGATCAGTCCGGGGACTTTTCCCTGCAGGTAGGTTAATATATCCGGAAAACCTACACCCGCTTTATCGTCCATAACATTAAAAATATAAGCATCGCCGCCGCTAAATAAGCCACTGGAATAAGTTTCATCTAATTTTTGAGACGGAGATTTTTCCCGGGCCTTAATGGTTACTGTTGCCAGGGTTTTTATTTTTTGATCTGCATCATTGTTGGCTACTGCGTCTTCGATAAATCTGTTTCTCTTTAAAGAGGCCGAATCATCAAGCGTCCATGCATTAAATGGATACGGATTTGGTTTTATTTTTCTTACTCCGCCATATAAACCGTTTGAAAAAACGATTGCAGCTTGGGTAGAAAGCGTGTGACTGACATTAAACTGGTAATAGGCAGTAGCCGTATCATAAAACACCAGACCGCTGACGCCGAATTTGGTTCCTGTCAAGCGGGGAACCTGCAGCATTTGGGTGCTGGAATCTTTTCTTTTAATAATCAAATTCATTGCTTCATTGTGCGCAATCTGCGAGGCATTTATTCCGAACACTTCTGCATTGGCCGAAATATAATCCTGATCGTGATATTTTAACACCGGTTCCTTGCCTTTTGCCAGGTCACTCCATTTAAATCTCCGCCAGCCGTGAGTGAGCATTACCAGATCCAACCTGCCCATCAAGCTGTCAGAAGAATTTGCAAAATAATAATAAGGATCGTTTACCTCACCTTTGATATCGCCTGTTAATAATAACCTGGAAATGATATTGTCTTCGTTTGGTTTTTCGCCATCTGCCATTGCATCAGTAATGGCAATCGAAAAATTGGCCTGCAACGTATCGGGAATGGCAATCGCAATCTCGTTTCTTCCTCGTCTCACCAGACTTTTTGCGGTATTGATTATTCCGGGAATTAATTCGTAATCGTGATTATTTACGAAAACAACGCGTTCTGCAACCGGCATTTCGTCGCTGTTAAATACGGTGATTTGTAAAACGCCCGAGGGCAACTGATCGGTAGGTATTGCTCCGCCACTCATAAAATTTTCTTCCAGGTTAATTTTGGCTTTATAAACAACAAACTGGTGCATGCACGCAATAATGCTGAGATGACTGTATTGCTGCGAATCCGCCGATGATCTTGAAATAGAGAAAAAAACTTTTTTATTTGCAGGCAAAACCCTCATCACAACGCCAGAACTTTTTACGGCAGGCAATTCGGTTTTATGTTCGGTTCCCAGGTCATCATTCCATACAGCAGTAAAGGCATCGGTTTTATCAGGCGATAACAAAAGTTTCCCCATGCCATCATGCACTGAATTAAAATCGGCAATGGTTTTTCCCGAAGCGTCTTGAAGTATTCCTTTTATGGCAATTGGTTTGCCGTATTGATCAACTGCCTTGAATGCAATATTATTTTCAAGTCCGGCGATCATATCTCCGCCTTCCGGAAAAAACTGCAGGTATCTTTTTTGAACCGTTTCGGTATTTTTAGACGAATCACTGTTTTTGTTGATGATTCGGATATCTTTATCGTACAGGAACGCCGTATCAAAATTCATCATCCAAACTGTATAAGCCCGAAAATGCAAATGATTGGATTTGATATTGGCTGGAATATCAAAATTGCCAGCAGCAGTGGACTCGTACAAAGGAGCAATTTTTCTTTGCAATAGATTGCCGTTGTCATCGGACAATTCGGCATAAAAATTTTTACTTGTTGTTGACGGGAGATTTCCTGAAAATACATAAGCTTTGAACCAGATTGTTTCTCCCGGATTATAGAGATTTTTGTCGATTTGAACGTACACTTTTTCCTGTTGATAATTGCTGGCATAGACAGAGATCATCGAATCTAATTTTTGTGCGCACAAAATCGCGGGAAATAAAAACACTAAACCAAAGGTGAAAATTTTACAGCTCATGGGGCTCAAATTAATGCAAAAGTCAATTATCTCAATAAAAGAATTGAAAATGCAATTAATTTCGGAATGTTTTAAAAATTACCGGCGAAAAAAATTGTTAATATGATATCTGCAAAATCTTCTGAAGAATTATATAATGAGTATAAACATCAGATTCGCAAAATCGCCGACGTAAAAAATGCGCTTAATATCCTGCAATGGGACCAGGAAACGTATTTGCCTTCCAAAGGTGCATCATTTCGTGCCCAGCAAACAGCTACGCTTTCAGAACTGGCTCATCAATTATTTACCAGCGAGTATTTTGGAAATATTTTACAAGAATTGAATTCGCGGAATAATCTATCTCAGAAAGAAAAAAGAAATGTTGAGTTGAGTAACGAAGATTATATTAAACAAAAGAAATTTACTTCAGATTTTGTAAAGAAAATGAGCGAAACCGTTTCAAAAAGTTTTCATGCCTGGATTGATGCAAGAAGACAAAACGCATTTTCTGCTTTTGAAAAAGATCTTAACGGTTTGTTGCAGTTGAAAAAAGAAGAAGCGTATCTATTGGGGTTTGAAAACCACCCGTATAACGCGTTATTGAATGAGTTTGAAAAAGGATGTACCGTAAAACTGCTCGACAAAATATTTACAGAAATATTATATCCGTTAAAAAAATTGTTTGATCAAATAAATTCCAAGCCGCAAATTGACGATTCATGCTTGCATCAATACTTCCCAAAACAGCAACAATGGGACTTTGGAATAAAAATAATTGGACAATTGGGGTTTGATTTTAAAGCAGGACGGCAGGATATTTCGGAACATCCCTTTACCACCAGTTTTAATAATAATGATGTTCGCATCACCACGAGGATTGACGAACATAATTTCGCCGGCATGCTGTGGAGTTGCATTCATGAATCGGGGCATGCTTTGTACGAGCAGGGACTTCCGGAAACCGAATATGGCTTGCCCTTGGGTGAATATACATCCCTGGGTATTCATGAGTCCCAGTCACGCCTTTGGGAAAATTGTGTTGGCAGGGGCAAAACATTTTGGAATTACCATTACAAAGAACTTCAAGATACATTTCCGGATCAACTGGCAGAAGTATCATTACAGCAATTTTATAAAGCGATCAATAAAGTGGAGCCTTCGTTGATACGCACCGAAGCAGATGAGCTGACATATCATTTTCATGTAATGATCCGTTATGAAATAGAAAAATTATTGATCGAAGGAACAATAGGTGCCCATGATATTCCCGCGTATTGGAATGAACATTATGAAAAATATCTTGATCTCAAAGTGCCAGATGATAAAAGAGGATGCTTGCAGGATATTCATTGGAGCCATGGCAGTTTTGGATATTTCCCTACCTACAGTTTAGGAAGTTTTTATGCCGCTCAATTATATGGTAAGGCGATAAAACAAAACCCCGCAATTGAACAGGCAATTGGCAAAGGCGATACCAATCCACTGCTTGACTATTTGCGTAAACATATTTTTCAATACGGAAGAATGTACACGAGCGAGGAATTATTTGCTGTAATTGGCGGAGAACCATTGGATATAAAATACTTTTTAGAATACCTGTTTGATAAATACAAAAATATTTATATCTTATAAGCCATTATGAAGCGATTTTTACCCTTTATGCTGATTCCAATATTCTTTTCCTGCAAAAAGCTTATTCAGCAACAAGAAGAAAACGCCGTCATTAAAATAATGACAAGCGGTGTGTGGTATGTACAAACTTACAATCAAAATGACACCAGCATCGCGGCGATATTTGCGGGGTACACCTTTCAGTTCACGGCCAATGGAGCGGTGCTTGCCATTAAAGACAGCACAACAGTCGCGACCGGAACCTGGGTAGGGAATGTTGATAATGAAACAATAAACTCGAATTTTCCAGGCGCGGCAAGTCCGCTGGACAAATTGAATAGCTTGTGGAAAATAACAGACAGCAGCCCCACTTCTGTCGTGGCAAACACGATGATTGGCAATGATGCGGAATTTCTTGTATTGCTCAAACAATAGCATTGTCCACCATCTTTTAGAAACCTTTTTTAGGCAATTTTTTTTATTTCACCCAACTTAAAATTGTAATTTCATCTAAGTTTTTACCGTCTTCCAACAACCTCTGCCGTAAACCATACGTAGAAACGTAGAATATAATTTTATTGGTCGTTAGCGAGGCAATTTTTACTATTTATAGTGCGTTGAATAGAGCTTTAGATTTCAGAGTAAACATGAGTTATGAATAAGCATGCTAACCATAAGTCTATCAGCCTGAAAAAATAATTTAAAACACAATTCGGATAACCCATTTAATTTCTTATCCGTTGACTAGAAAACTACTTGCTTTTTGTTTTGGGCTTTTGCTGACTTGTGTGGCTTATGCACAAACTGCGGTTATTAATGCAACGGCTACCTCCGGATGCAGCCCGTTTACGGTAACATTTACAGATGGCTCAACCGGCGCTACAAGCTGGAATTGGAATTTTGGGAATGGAAACACCTCAACCCAGCAAAATCCGACTATACAGGCATACCTGAACCCGGGTACTTACACAGTAACTTTATCTATAAATGGGGGTCCTGCCACATCCAAAACAATTACGGTCAATCCTTCTCCTGTTGTCAATGCAACTGCGAGCGATCTTTCGGGAACCAGCTGCTTTCCCCTGTCTGAAAATTTTAAAGACCTTTCAACAGTAAGCAGCGGTACCATAACCAGCTGGAACTGGGATTTTGGGGATGGGAATACTTCGACCCAGCAAAACCCCTCGCATGTGTACACAGCTGCCAACCCGGTTGGTTTCCCGGTTTCCCTTGAAGTGACAAGCAGTAATGGTTGTTCCAGTACGTTGAAAAACCCTTTGAAAATCATTATAAATAACGGGGTGACTGCCAATTTTACAACTGCTTCTTCTTCGGGGTGCAAAGTGCCTATAACCATTAATTTCAATAGTACCTCAACGGGTCCGGGAACATTAACCTATTCCTGGAGTTTTGGCGATGGGAATACAGCCGGAAATGTTGCGACAGCCTCGGACACATATACTGCTGCAGGTACATTCCCGGCAATATTGACGGTCAGCAGCAGCAGCGGATGTACAGCCAGGGATACACAAAATATTGTAGCCGCCGGGGGAAGTGTTCAGTCATCATTTACTGGTCCTGACAGTGCCTGTATAGGCAATGCTGTATCTTTTCAAAACACTTCCACGCCACCGCCGTCGGTTGCGAATTGGGATTTTGGCGACGGAACAACGGCATCAGGTCAAAATGTTGCCCATACATTCACAACTGCAAATACTTACGTAGTTAAACTGGTTAATGTATTTGGTGGCTGTAATGATTCTGTTTCAAAGCCAATAATTGTGCTTGCCCCGCCGGTTGCCAATTTTAAAGCGGATGACACGGTTTCCTGCTCAAATAGCCTGACCGTAAATTTTACTGATCTTTCGTCCAACGCTACCTTGTGGTCATGGAATTTTGGTGATGGCAATTCATCCTCGGTCCAAAATCCATCGCATACATATAGCAGCTACGGAAGCTATACGGTGACATTGACTGTTTCCAATTCTACCGGATGTTCCGGTACCGTAGCAAAAACATCTTATATACAGATCGTTCAGCCCTCTGTTCAAATAACCAATTTACCATTATTTGGCTGCGCACCCTTTTCGCTTGCGCCAATTATAAAAGATTCCCTTGCAGGCGGAGTAACAGGCTACTTGTGGGATTATGGCGATGGAACAACTTCTACAGCTGCCTCGCCGCCCCCGCACGTATACGCCGCCGGAACGTATGTATTGACGCTTACTTTAACCGGTGTGGGAGGCTGTTCAGCCTCGACCTCCGACACCGTCAAGGTCGGAACGATCAAACCCACAGCAGGTTTTACGGCCTCACCCACCACACAATGCGTTGATCAGACAATAACTTTTACTGATCAGTCTACTGGTGGGGTAACGCAATGGTTCTGGGATTTTGGCGACGGTTCAACGTCTACCAATACCAATCCTGCTACCTCGTATTCAAATGCCGGCGTTTATAGCGTAAAAGAAATAGTTTACAACAACGGATGCGGAGATACGCTGATAAAAAATAACTATATCACAATTAATGGACCCAAAGCCAATTTTACATTCACATCTAACTGTTCAGCGTCAGGATTGCAATTCACCTTTACAGATATCTCCGTTGGCACCGTCAATACCTGGTTGTGGAATTTTGGGGATGGGACTACTTCAAATGTTCCAGGACCGGTGACCCACACTTTCACAACCGGGCAACCCAGTTACGCGGTTTCACTAACGGTGAGCAATACAGCTACCGGTTGCACAGATACCAAAACTTTGGTGGTAACCACTTCGATTGAAAAGGCAAATTTTGGTGCCTCCGCTTCCACCATTTGTGTGAATTCGCAAGTCTATTTTTCAACAATTAATGTTATTGATTCAAATGTTGCCCAATATACCTGGGAATATGGAACGCCGGCAGATCCGCCGAGCGTCGGCGCTCATTTTCAATCAACACATTTAGCTTATACCGTCCCGGGGACATATACGGTTACTTTGATTCTTTTAAATAATAATGGTTGTATTGATTCTTCTTCCCAACAGATTCAGGTAAATGGCCCCGTGGTGCAGTTTTCAGCCAATGCACCGGGCGGCTGTACGTCCTTAGCCGCGATATTTGCAGATCTTTCTACCGATGCATCCAACCCCATTGTAAAATGGGTTTGGGATTATGGAGATGGCTCTCCGGTGCAAACCTATAGTGCACCCCCATTTACACACAATTATACCGGTCAGGGAATTTATTCCGTAACACTGACTGCAACAGATGCCGGAGGTTGTGCAGGGACTGCTACAAAACCAAACCTGATTGCAATATCCTATCCCCGTGCCATTTTCTCTGAAGCTGATTCAATGACATGCCCGGGATCCCCGATTACCTTCATAAATAATTCATCAGGATACGGACTTACCTACGCCTGGGATTTTGGCGATGGAACAAATTCAACTGCAATTAATCCACCCGCCCATAATTATGCTATTGGCAATTATGCCGTTTCCCTCACTGTAACTGATCAATATGGTTGCATCGATATGGTCACCCACAATATTATTGTTGACATCCCCCATGCATCTTTTAACCTTTCAGCGACCCTGGCCAATTGTCCGCCGTTAATTGATACATTTACTTTCACGGGAAGTTACTATCAAACGGTTAAATGGAATTTTGGCGATGGGGGTACTTCGTCCTTAATAAATCCTATCCATTTTTATACGGTCCCGGGGATTTATTACGATACGCTGATTGTAACAAGTCATGGAGGTTGCACGGATACTGCAGTTTCTCCCGCCATCCAGGTTTTTGGTCCATACGGCGCGTTAACTTATTCTCCCTTGCAAGGATGCCATCAGCTCACCGTCAATTTTAACGTGGCAACCAGTAATGTAGTAAAATATGTTTGGGATTTTAAAGATCGGCAAACCCAGAAAACGCTTACTCCCACTACTTCGCATACTTACGATTCTGTTGGAGAATATGTTCCTGTGGTCATATTGACGGATGCTACTGGCTGCGCGGTTCCGGTATTGGGGACTGACACGATTGTGGTTGCTGGAAGCCATCCCGAATTCGGATACAACAACTCAGTTTTTTGTAATAGTGGTTCAGTTACGTTCAGCGATTCGACCAAATCAATTTTTCCCATTACAAATTATTTATGGGATTTTGGAGACGGGGTAACTTCGGCTAGCCAAAACCCAACGCATTTTTTTGCTGCGCCAGGATCTTATACCATAAAGCTATATACAACTACACCCACAGGATGTATTGATTCCATTGTAAAACCTGACCTCATAAAAATTGTTGCAAACCCGTCAATTGATATTGGAAATGTTAATTACACTTTATGTCAGCCTGCTTCACAGACTTTCCAAGGAGTAGTTGTAGTACCCGATACTTCTGCATTGACCTGGTCGTGGAATTTTTACAATGGAAATGTCGCTACCGGTCAGATGCCGCCCACACAATTGTATCCGAATGCAGGATCAGACAGCGTACAACTGGTGGTTACCAACAGTACGGGATGCACTGATACCAGCAAAAAATATTTTCCTGTTTATCCGCTGCCATCAACCAATGCAGGAATTGATACTGCCGTTTGCGTCGGCGGAAGTGTCACGTTGCAAGGGAGTGGCGCTGATAATTATACCTGGGTTTCGCCCGACAACACCTTAAGTTGCCATAATTGTCAAAACCCGATCGCCACACCTGATACTACAACTGCGTATATACTTAACGGATACACAACGTTTGGTTGTACAAAATCGGACACGGTTGTCGTAAATGTAATTCAGCCGCAAAATGTTACCATAGTTTCGGCTGCAGATTCTATTTGTGTCGGGCAATCTGTTCAATTAAAAGCCAGTGGCGAAACTTCATATTTATGGACGCCGGCAGCAGGTTTAAGCAATCCAAACAGCAGCGATCCGATTGCGAGCCCTGATACCACTACGATCTATCAGGTTATCGGTACCGATTATAAATCGTGTTTTGCAGATACTCAATCAGTAAAAATCAATGTGTTCAACTACCCGACGATAAACGCAGGTCCGAATGTGACCATAATACCCGGTGCATCATATCAAATTAATGCAAGCGGTTCTTCCGATATAAATGCAATTGTTTGGTCGCCCCCGGCAGGATTAAGTTGTACAACCTGTTTAACGCCAGTAGCCACTCCGATCCTTACGACCACTTATATTGTAAGCGTAACAAATAACGGAGGTTGTACTGCATCAGACAGCATCACCATAATCGTTTTATGCGGCAATAATAATTTATTTGTGCCCAATACATTTTCTCCGAACGGAGATGGTATGAATGATGTGTTTTATGTCAGGGGAACAGGCTTGAGCCGCATTCAATCCATGTTAATTTTTAACCGTTGGGGACAAGTAGTTTTTGAGAAAAAAGATTTTCCTGCCAATGACCCGTCAGTAGGTTGGGATGGAACAATTAACGGAAAACCAGCGCCGGTTGACGTGTATGTTTATACGATTGAAGTTATTTGCAACAATTCGCAGATTGTACCTTATCATGGCAATGTTGCTTTGATAAGATAAAATAAATTATGTAATGAATTTGGTTTCATGAAATGGATCAGCGTCATAAAAAGTATAAAATTCGTATTGTATTTTGCGATACTTGGAATTGCTGGGCCCTGCTTTACGCAGGATCTTCATTTCTCACAATTTTTTGAAGCACCATTATTGCGTAATCCCTCTCTTGCCGGAATTTTTACAGGTGATTACAGAGTTCAGGGAGTGTATCGTGATCAATGGAATAGTGTTACAGACGGGTATCGCACAGGTTCTTTTAATGCAGAATATAAAATGCCGATTGGAAGCGGTAATGATTTTATTACAACCGCAATGGAGATATTATATGACCAGGCAGGAACCGTTGCATTAACCACATCCGAATTTCTTCCTGCTTTGAATTATCACAAATCACTCAGCGATCAAAAATCTATGTATTTGTCAATGGGATTTATGGGGGGACTTGTCGAAAAAACAATAGATCGATCAAAAATAACCACCAATAACCAGTTTGACGGTATGGCGTTTAATCCCAGCTTGGCTGATGGTGAAACATTTCCAACTCCCAACATTAAATATTTCGATGGAAGTTTTGGAATGAGCTTTAATACAACTTTTGGGGAAGACCAGGTAAACAGCATGTACTTCGGAGCAGCTTATCATCATTTTAATCGGCCTAAAAACTCTTTTTACCAGGATGCATCTGAGCTCGATCCGAAATATGTTTTTTCAGGAGGGATAAAATTAAATCTTGATGATGATTCTTACTTTACCATTCAGGCGGATTATTCCAAGCAGGGGACTTTCACAGAAACAATCGGCGGGGTCATGTATTCTTATAAATTAGTAGGAGGAGATCCTGCTCCGTATATTTTAAACGTGGGAACTTATCTGCGCTGGGGCGATGCACTGATACCCGTTATAAAATTAGAAATGAATAACCTTGCCATCGCCCTTAGCTACGACGTAAATGTTTCTCAATTGAGAACAGTCAGCGAAGGCAGGGGCGGTGTTGAACTGTCCATTTCTTACGTGGGGTTTCTGGATAGAGCCAACAGTTCAAAATTTAAAATGCTTTGTCCCCATTTCTGAGTCCAGTCACGGCAAACATGCATTCTTGCTTTTCCTCAGGAATTGCGAATTTTCAAAATTGAATCAGCTCTGACCCAAACAACAAAACGTCTTGGCGGGCATATAAAGAGATTAGTCGATGCATATCCTGAAGCAGGGTTCACCATATACTACCAAAATAGTGTCACAAGATGAAGGTGGTCTGATAAAAATATAGATAGCCTGGGAGACCAGCAAAGTGCAGGGCAATTGTTTAAAAATGCCCAGTGCTCTTTTTTGTAAATTGGAGTAAGACTTACATTAAAATATACTGCGATGGCAAAATAATCGTTTTACATTCAAAATGTTAAGCTCAAAGCAGGCTTTGCATGCATTTATTGATAGAAAAAGTTTGTATCTTTACCAAAGAAATTGTATATTAGTTGATTATGAAATGAAAGCATATCCACTATGAGAATTTTTTACATACTGTTTATCGCTTTATTGGTAACCGGCCAGGTGAAAAGTCAGGATAAATCTTCCTCCTCTCAGGATCAAAATACTGAGATCAAGGTTGTTAAATTTTATCCTAACCCCGCCACGTCTTTAATTACCTTCGAATTCAAAAAAGAACCCGAGGATAATAAAACATACTCCTTTCAAGTCTTCAATTTTCCGGGTAAAAAAATGTATGAAACGGATAATGTCTCTGCTAAAACAGTGATAGACCTCTCCAATTTTTTCCGCGGAATCTATATTTATCAACTGAAAGATCAGAGCGGAAGAATTATTGAATCCGGAAAATTTATGGTTGTTAAATAATTTCTTTTACAACACTTCTACTATTAAAAATTTAAGATAATTCGTGTTTTCGATTCCATGTATGATGGGATGATCAGCTCCTTGTGTTTGAAATGTTACCTGTCTTAATTTTCTTTTTGCATCTTTAGCCGCTTCATCAATGATTCGTAAAAATAAATCCGGTTCAATTAAATTGGAGCAAGATGAAGTGACCAGGTATCCCCCTTTTCGCACCAATTTAATTCCGCGCAAATTAATCTCCTTATAACCTTTAACTGCCTGTGGAACTGTTTCGCGGCTTTTGGTGAACGCAGGCGGGTCGAGCATTACAACATCGTATTCTCTTTTTTCTTTTGACCATGATTTTAAGATATCGAAAGCGTTTCCTGTCTGGAATTTGCAAATATTATGCAGACCATTCAATGCGGCATTTTTTGTTGAAAGTTGAACGGCGCTTTCTGAAATATCAATTCCCAAAACACTTTTAGCGCCATAATGCGCAGCATGAATCTCGAATGATCCACTATAACAAAAAACGCCAAGGACCTCCGCACCTTTTGCAATGTGTTGAATGGATCTGCGATTTCCATGCTGGTCTAAAAAATATCCCGTCTTTTGACCGTTTTCAATGTCAATATAAAATTGCAGCCCATTTTCATTGATGACAATAGTTGTGTCAAAAGGAGCAGATAAAAATCCCTTTTGCAGTGATAGTCCTTCAAGTTCACGAACAGGGACATCATTGCGTTCATAAATCCCCTTAGGAGAAAAGATCAGCTCCAAAGCTTTTACTATGGCGGGTTTCCACAGATCAATTCCGGCAGAAATAGTTTGGATCACAAAATAATCATTGAACTTATCAATAATCAGACCTGGCAAAAAATCAGCTTCTCCGAAAACAAGCCTGCAATTTTCTTCGTAACCGTTTTTCTTTCTGTAATTCCACGCTTCGGAAATTTTTTTGAAGAAGAATTCATCGTTTATATATTCATCTTTTTCGCGCGTAAGCAGGCGAACGGTAATTTGCGATTTTTGATTGATGTACCCTTTGCCGATAAATTTTTTATCGCTTGTAAAGACAGATACGATATCCCCGGGATTTGTGTTCCCATCCATCTTATTTATTTCGTTCGAATAGATCCAGGGATGCCCATTTTGAATCCTGCTGCTGATCTTCTTATTAAGAAATAGGTTTGCCATAGCACGAAATTAGCCATTGCACCAGTCAAGACATAAGAAAAATGATTGATGGACAATTTATTAAGTTCATAAGACATTTTGTCCTTACTTTACTCTTGGCAAAATTATTGACAATATTATCTTTGCGCCAATTTGTTATATTATGAAGGAAAAAAATGCTAAAAATTCAGGTGAACCGTTTTCTAAAAGTCCGGAAAATCAAAGGGAGGGGATGGTTGACATCAATACTGATGAAAACCTTGCAGGTACCAACTATCTGAGCGATGACGTGGATGAAGAAAGTGAAATAGACAAACTTAAAGAAGAAGTCCAGCAGCAAAAAGACAAATACCTGAGGCTTGTCGCCGAATTTGATAATTTTAAGAAAAGAACCGCCAGAGAGAGAATTGATTTAATTCAGACTGCAGGCAGAGAAATAGTAACCTCGCTGCTGGATACGGTTGATGACGCCGACCGCGCGGAAAAGCAAATGCAAAACAGTGACGATATTGCGCAGATAAAGGAAGGCGTGCAATTGGTTTTTAATAAACTGAGAACAACATTACAAAATAAAGGGTTGAGGGCTATGGACAGCATCAACACAGATTTTGATGTCGAAAAGCATGATGCAATCACTGAAATTCCTGCTCCGTCAGATGAATTAAAAGGCAAAGTTGTCGACGATATTCAGAAAGGCTATTATTTGAACGATAAAATAATCCGTCACGCAAAAGTTGTGGTAGGCAAATAAATAATTAATGAAAAGAGATTATTACGAAGTCCTTGGAGTAGGAAAAAATTCATCTGCTGATGAGATCAAGAAATCTTATCGCAAGGTGGCTATGCAATTTCATCCCGACCGTAACCCCGGAGATAAATCAGCAGAAGAAAAGTTTAAAGAAGCCGCCGAAGCATACGAAGTGCTGAGTGATGCGGACAAAAGAGCGCAATACGACAGGTACGGTCACGCCGGATTGAATAATAATGGTCGGACTGGTTTTGGGAGTACAGAGGATATTTTCAGCCAGTTTGGTGATATTTTTGGGGAGGACATTTTCGGTAGTTTTTTTGGCGGTGGTGGAAGAGGGCGCACGAGCGGAAGGACGCGTGGCGTTCGTGGGAGCAATTTGCGCGTTAAAATTAAATTGAACTACGAAGAAATTGCCAAGGGCGTTTCAAAAAATATCAAGGTAAAAAAATATGTGACCTGTGCAACGTGCAGCGGCAGCGGCGCAAAAGATAAGGGAAGCGTTCAAACGTGCAATACATGCGGCGGCAGTGGTCAAGTGCGCAGGGTAAGCAATACTTTTCTCGGCCAGATGCAAACTGTTACGACCTGTCCGACTTGCAATGGTGAAGGAACGGTTGTGACGGCAAAATGCAATGTTTGCAAAGGGGAAGGCCGGGTCTACGGCGAAGAAACGGTGAACATTGATATTCCCGCTGGTGTTCAGGATGGCATGCAGTTGAGCGTGGGGGGACGTGGAAATGCCGGCGAGCGAGGCGGTGCACCTGGTGATTTGATCATTTTAATTGAAGAAGAGCAACACCCTGATCTGCATCGCGATGGATTGAACGTTGCTTTTGAATTACATCTCTCTTTCACGGACGCTGTCTTTGGAACGCAAGTCGAAGTACCTACCATTGATGGTAAAGCAAAAATTAAGATTCCACCTGGTACGCAGAGCGGGAAAATATTCCGGTTGAAGGGGAAGGGCTTTCCGGCAGTAAACTCCTACGAAAAAGGGGATCAGCTTATCCATGTTAATTTATGGACTCCGCAAAATGTTTCCCACGAAGAAAAAGCAATGCTTGAAAAATTAGGCAGCTCACCAAACTTTCAACCTAAACCTGATAAGAACGAACGTGGTTTTTTTGATAAGGTGAGAGAAATGTTTTCGTAAAGTACAGGATATTCAATTTGGGATGTCTTAATTCGTGAACACTTTGTGACCCAACGGCAAAAGTACTGCGTTTCACTTTTTTATATATTCGGATCACCTCATTTTCTTTTTTCTTTCCTGTAGATTTTTCTTGCCTTTTCTACGAGGGTTACAAATTCTTTTTCCATGGCATCATTGGGATCCAATGATTTTTGAGATTGTTCGATCAACTCATTCCAACTGACGTGCCGCATATATTTTGACTTACGCAACATCTCCCCGAAAATAGCCACGTATGAAGCAAACCGGATGGGGGAGGGGAGATTAGCAATATTTGTCCTGATAAACGGACATGTAAAATAAGAATTGCGTGGAAGAGAATCGCCGGGAATTTTATAGCCTACCGTTATCGTAGCCAGCTTCGCTTTTAAATCATTTATGCTGTCAATATTGTCACTGACAGGAGTTATTTCAAACATCGCGACGAGTGAATTCCCCGAGCCAATTTCTCCGCCCTGCAAACCATTCGACGAATCAGTCATAGCATTCCATTTGTTGTCAAAACCGATTAACCGGTAACGTTTCACCAATTGAGGGTTAAACGAAACATTTAAATAGGCATCGTCAGCAACGGCATATATTGTTTGGGTA